>Ga0306920_100015660_pt1 | contig 10403 bp, 11 predicted proteins | sample flu12Cox44000170_FD_204666 | JGI IMG/M metagenome (GOLD analysis project Ga0306920, IMG submission 204666) | Lab enrichment of tropical soil microbial communities from Luquillo Experimental Forest, Puerto Rico - flux4day.12C.oxic.44.000.170 (v2)... | ecosystem: Environmental > Terrestrial >...
GCGGATCGCGGAAACCGGCAGCGGCAGGACCGTCAATATTTCGAGCGGCGGCGTTTGGTTGACCACCGAAAACCCTCTTACGGCCGGTATGCCGGTGGAACTGGCAATGACTTGGCCGGTTCTGCTCCACGATTCCTGTCCGATGAAGCTCATGATCTACGGCTGCGTCATCCGGAGCTCCGAAAAAGGGGCAGCTATCTCCATTGAGCGCTATGAGTTCCGGACACAGGGCCGGGCTTTCGCCCAACAGACGATGCCGTCCCAGGTCGAATACCGCATCATCAACTAGACGGGGCTGTTAGCAAACTCACAATCTCAGCTCGTCTGCGGCATCCGAACTGCTCTCCGGCTCGCGGGAGGGTACGATGCTTTGGACGATCTTCGTGATCTTGCTGGTTTTGTGGCTTCTGGGACTGGTGACATCCTATACTCTGGGCGGATTTATCCACATTCTCCTGATTGTCGCGTTAGCGGTCCTGCTGATCCAGCTCATCACCGGACGCAGAGCGGTTTAGCTTCGCCTACAGAGCGCGAACCAGGCGGGCGGGCAGCGTAACGATAGCCCAGACCAGGCTTAAGGCGCCGCCCACCGCAATTCCCACCAGCCGGAACGGCAGTAGAAACAGCCAGACGATCGGATAGAGGACCAGGGCGGCTAGCGCCACCGGCCAGCAGAGCACCAGCAGGACACACCAGAGCAGGAACTTCATAACACTCGATCATACGGCGGAACATTCGGATTGGTTCATTGCTTTCTTACGGTCCCGGCTCTGATACGATGAAGTTTCATTAAAATGTTGAGATTCGAGACCGCCGGGGAGTCCCATGGCGAGTGCCTGGTGGCCACTGTGGCCGGGATGCCCGCGGGAATCCCCATCTCCCTGGAAAAGGTAAACCGCGAACTCTGGCGGAGGCAGCAGGGCTACGGCCGCGGCGGCCGGATGAAGATCGAGACCGACCGGGCGGAGATCGTTGCCGGAGTACGCCATTCCTACACAATCGGCTCGCCCGTGGCCCTCCTGATCCGCAACAAGGATTGGCAAAATTGGACCGAAGCCCTTCCCGTGGAAGACATCGCTGGGGGTGAGGACAAGCGGAAGCCGGTAACCCGTCCGAGGCCGGGCCATGCCGATTTGGCCGGTGCCCTCAAGTACAATTTTCACGATGCCCGGTATATTCTGGAACGTGCCAGCGCCCGGGAAACCACGGCACGGGTGGCCGTCGGTGCGATCGCCAAGGCCCTGTTAGGCCAATTCGGCATCGAAATCCTCAGCCACGTGATCGCTGTCGGTCCAGTCCGTCTGGAACGCCAGGCCCAATGGGATGAGATCGCCGAGTTGAACCGGCGTGAGGAAGTACTGCTGGGTTGTGTCGACCCGGGAGTCGAAGCACGGATGAAGGCCGTTGTGGATGAAGCCTACCGGACGGGCGACACGGTGGGTGGCGTGTTCGAAGTCGTGGCCCGCGGACTCCCACCGGGGCTGGGTTCCCATACCACGTGGGACGCGCGGCTGGATGGGCGCCTGGCACAGGGCATCGTTTCCATGCAGGCGGTCAAGGGCGTGGAAGTGGGATATGCCAGCGAGGGAGCCGCCGATTTCGGCTCGAAGGTACAGGACACGATCCACTACGATCGCGAAGGACGGCGCTTTACCCGAGGAGCCAACCGCGCCGGGGGACTGGAGGGCGGCATTACTAACGGCGAGGACGTGCTGGTGCGAGGGCTGCTGAAGCCGATCTCGACGCTGCGGCGGCCGCTCGAGTCGGTCGACTTCGAAACGCGGCAGCCCGCGCTGGCGGCCTACGAACGATCGGACGTGGCGGTGGTGCCGGCGGCTGGGGTCATCGGAGAAGCCATGGTGGCGATTGTGCTGGCGCAGGCGTTTCTGGAAAAATTCGGGGGCGATTCCCTCGGGGAGATTCGCCGCAACTTTGACGGATATCTCGAACAGATTAAAAATTTCTAGAGGTTATGGTCTATCCGATAGTCAGGTTCGGCGACCCGGTGCTGGAAACGGAGGCCGCCAACGTAACGGAATTCGACACACTGGAACTGCACAAGTTCCTGGACGACATGTTCGAATCCATGTATGCCGCCAAGGGCGTCGGGCTGGCGGCGCCGCAGATCGGCGTGGGCAAGAAGATCGCGGTCATCGACTGCTCCAACGGCGAGAACCCGGACGAGAAGATCGTCATCATCAACCCCAAGATCGTGCATATGGAAGGCAAGCAGGTCGGGGAGGAAGGCTGCCTCAGTATTCCCGGATTCCGGGAACAGGTGCGGCGCGCCAAGCGCGTGACGGTGCGGGCGCAGAACGCCAGGGGCGAGGAGTTCGAAATGACCGGCGAAGATCTGCTGGCGCGAGCGTTCCTTCATGAGACCGAACACCTCTACGGCCGGCTGTACATCACGCATATCAGCGCGCTGAAGCGGGACCTCATCAAGCGGAAGATCAAGAAGATGCAGCGTGCCGGGGAGTGGGGATAGCGCGGCCCCATGCGCCTGGCCTTTCTCGGAACTCCGGCATTCGCAGTCCCGACACTGGAGAAATGCGTCGAAACCGGGCACGAAGTGCTGACAGTGGTCACGCAGCCGGACCGGCCGCGCGGCCGCGGGCAGCAGGCGGCGCCGCCGCCGGTCAAGGAAGCGGCGGTGCGACTGGGGCTGCCGGTTTACCAGCCGGATCGGATCCGGCGCCCGGAAGCGGTGGAGTACCTTCGTGGGCTCAGAGTGGAGGCGATGGTCGTGGTCGGGTACGGGCAGATCATTCCGCAGAACGTGATCGACCTGGCGCCGCTGGGGATCATCAACGTACACGCGTCGCTGCTGCCGAAGTACCGGGGCGCGGGGCCGATCCAGTGGGCGATCCTGAACGGCGAGACACGCACCGGCGTGACCACCATGCGGATCGACGCCGGACTCGACACCGGCGACATGCTGCTGAAGGCCGAGACCGATATTGGACCCGACGAGACGGCGATCGAACTGGGCAAGCGGCTGGCCGTCATGGGTGCCGACCTGCTCGTCGAAACGCTGGCGGGTCTGGCCGGGCGAAGGATCGTGCCCGCGAAGCAGGACTCCGCGCAGGCCACGCACGCGCCGCTTTTGAAGAAGGAAGACGGGCGCATCGACTGGTCGCGTCCGGCCTCCGCGACTCACAATCAGGTGCGCGGGTTGCAGCCCTGGCCGGGTGCGTACACGACGTTCCGCGGAGAGCCGCTGCATGTCTGGAAGGCCGGTGTCAGGGATCAGGGGTCTGGGGTCGGGGATGCCGGAATGCTTCTGAGTTCGCGGCCTTTGATGGTTCAATGTGGAGTGGGCGCGCTGGAACTGCTGGAAGTCCAGTTGGAAGGCCGAAAACGCATCGCGGCAAGCGACTTTGTCAACGGACAGCGGGTTTCGGAGAATGAAAGACTAGGATGAACCTGCCACTCGGATATCAATACTCGGCGGTATACGCGGGAATCCGCGCCGCACAGAAGGACGACCTCGCGCTGATCGTCAGCGGGCTACCGGCGAATGCGGCGGGCGTGTTCACGCAGAACCGCGTGCAGGCGGCGCCGGTACGGCTGAGCCGGCGCAATCTGAAGGCGAGCAAGGGGCTGGTGGGGGCGGTGCTGATCAACGCAGGCAACGCCAACTGCGCCACGCGCACCGGCGACGCCGTGGCTGCGGCGACCACCAGGGCGGCCGCCAAGGCGCTGCGCCTGCCCGCCGTGCAGGTGCTGGCCGCTTCGACCGGCGTCATTGGCGTCGAACTCGATCCGAACAAGATCACCGACGCCTTGCCAGGGCTGATCGCCGGCCTGAACGCCGACCGGTTCGAGGACGCCGCCCATGCCATCCTGACCACGGACCTGGTGCCGAAGATCGCCTCAGGCGAAGTCAAGCTGCGGCGCGGAACCGTGCGCATCGCGGGAATGACGAAGGGCTCGGGAATGATCCAGCCGCTGATGGCGACTACTCTCGGGTTCGTCGTGACCGACGCCCAGATTCCCGGGCCGGAGCTGCGGCGGATGCTGAAGCGCGGCGTCGAGCGGAGCTACAATCGCATTTCCGTGGACGGCGACACCTCGACCAATGACACGCTGCTCCTGCTGGCGAACGGCGCCTCCGGCGCGCGGCCCGATCCGCAGGAGATGGCGAAGGTGGAGGAGGCCGTTGCCGGCGTGATGGAGTCCCTGGCGCAGGCCATCGCGCGCGACGGCGAGGGCGCAAAGAAGCTGATCACCATCCGGATCGCCGGCGCGCCGTCCGACGCGGCCGCAGCCAGGATGGCGCGAGCCATCGCCAATTCACCGCTGGTGAAGACGGCCGTGGCGGGCTCGGACCCGAACTGGGGCCGCGTGCTTTCGGCCGCCGGCAACTCCGGCGTGGCGTTCGATCCATCAAAGACCGACGTCCATATGCAGGGCGTGCTGGTGTGCCGCGCTGGGCTGGCCGCCCCATTTTCCGAGGCGGAGCTGAAGCAGAAGCTGGACGCACGGGACTGCGAGATCCGGCTGACCGTGCGGGGCAAGGGAAAAGGCTCGTCGCGCTTCTGGACCTGCGATCTTACCGAGGATTATATTCGGATCAACGGCAGCTACCGGACCTAAGCGATGACCCGCCGCGCCATCCTGCTCGCGCTTGCCGCCCTCCGGCTACGGGGGGCCGATGCCGCGGCGCAAGTCTGGGACGTCCTGACGGATATGGCATCGGCGCTCGCGCGCGGCGACGCTCCGGGATTCCTGCACGCCTTCGACCGCCAAATGAAAGGTTTCGAGGATCTCGCCGTGGCGGTGAACGGCCTCGTGGCGGAGACGGAAATCGAGTCGGGTATCGATCCGATTCAGAACACCGGCGATGACCAGAAACGGACGGTTGAGGTGTCGTGGTCGATGCGCCTGATCAGCCGCTCGGAGCTCCAGACCCTCACCCAACGGCAGGCAACCGTGACCATACGACTGGAACGCCAGCGCGGCAAATGGAAAGTGGTGGGGCTCGAACCGCTCTCCCTGTTCGAGGCGCCTTCAGCGCGTGCGTGACTCGCGCACCAGCGCGGTCTTGGCCGTGCGCAGCTCTACTGTCATGTGGAAGTTTGCGGTGGCGTGCGGAGCGATATTTTCGACTCGAACAACCGCCCCGCCCAAGGCGTCCGCTACCAAGACGGTGCCGACACTGGAGGAGCAACTGAAGCTGGCGGAGTCGACCGAAGGAAAGATAAAAGGCGAAAAGGAGCCGCGCTAGAAGCGATACCGGTAGCCACGCCACTCGATGGTCCGGCCGAATGCAGACGATACGAGCGCCGCCAGCCACATCCACGTGGCAAGGGGAACCCACATCGCGTGGACCCAATGATGGCGCCGGAACCATGCCTCGCACTGCGGTAGGGCGGCTTTGGCCAGGGTGGCGCGGTTCATGCCTTTCAGCATGCCAGGGGAGAGTTGCGCCAGGAGCGCCCACTCGGCCAACCGCGAGCCTCGGGCGGAGGCAATGATCGAAGCCGCCATGCCGCCGCAGTAGAAAACGTGTGCCACGAGTGCCGTGCCCCAGAGTCGCGGGCGATAGGCACGGGTGATTTGCATCTGCCGCCGGGCCCAGGCGAGGAAACGGCGGCCCGAGATGTGCTCGCCACACGGCACCAGCGCGCCCGGCGCATAGGCGACCTGGAGCCCGGCAGCGTGCACGGCCGCAGCGAGGGAATAGTCGTCGCTGATGGTATTTTTCCAGTGGTCGGCAACGGCGGCCTGGGAAAAAACTTCATTACGGATGGCCATCGCGCCGCCCCAGACAAACGGATTGTCGCCCGGGCCTAGCTGCCCTCCGGAAACGGCATCCCAGACGCTGCGCAGCAGGGTCCAGAAGGTCGGCGGCACGGGCGCGAACCAGCGGAACCCGGTGGACGCGCCAATGCCGGGTTCGGCCAGCGGCGCGACCAGCGCGCGCAGCCAACCGGGACCGGGGCAGCCGTCGGAATCGGCGAACGCAAGAATCTCCGTCCGGCGGGGGGCGGCCGCGACTGCGGCTATTAGGTTCTGCACTTTTTCAGCGGTGTTGGGATCGTTGCCGTGCGCGAGAACCACCCTCGCGCGGCGAGGCAGGGCGCCGGGCGGGATATCGGCAGCCGTATGCGCCACCACGATCAATTCGAAATCCGGGTAATCCTGACCGGCGAGCGCCGCGAGGTTTTCGCGCAGCCCCTCGTCGTATCCTTTCACCGGCACGATCAGGGTAGCCGGGCGAAGTGCGTCCGGCGAAACCTCCTGGGCCAGCCGCGCCGCGACATAATCGGCGCGCCGGCGCTCGCCGCGGAGGGAGAGGAACGCGAGGAGCAGTGCGGGCGCGACGAAAAACCAGTACCAGAACACCAGAGGGTAGGATAGCAAGCGACGCCAGAGGGGCTTTAAGACGCCATTCAACGGGTTGGGGGGCGGCGTTTCCGGGCGGAAAGCCGGTCGCGCGGCACGGAAGCGCCGTCCTCGATCGTGTGGCGGAACAACTGTGCCACGATAGTAAGTGGAGATCCAATTCAATTGAAAAAGCTGCTCTTGTTGCTGCTGGCAGTGGCGGCGGGTGTGATCGTGTGGGGAGTTCTGCGCAGGAGCCAGCCACCTAAGGTGAACGTCTCTACAGCGAAGCGGCAGACGCTGGTCAGCACGCTGCCAACCAACGGCAAGGTGGAGCCGTTCGCGTGGCAGGCCGTGCGTGCGACCACTGCGGGAGTGGTCGGGGCACTGAACATCCGGGATGGGCAGAAGGTGGCTAAGGAGCAGGCGCTGGCCACGGTTACGGACCCTACCCTCGCGGCGGACGTGGAGGCGGCGCAGGCCAAAGTGGCGGAGGCGCGGGCGGCGCTGAGCGGGCTCGAAGCGGGCGGCAGGCCGGCGGATCTCACGGACATCGAAACCCGGCTGTCGCGAGCCCGCTACGACCTCCAGGAGGCGACAGCGGAATACAACTCCCTGCGGCGTCTGCAGGAGAAGAACGCGGCCACGCGCGTGGAAGTGCAGGCGGCGCGCGACAAGATGCGCCAGATAGAGATCGAAATCGACGGGCTGGAGAAACGGCGCGGCGCTCTCGTTGCGAAACCGGACGTCACCGCTGCGCAGGCGCGGCTGCACGACGCCGAGACGTCGCTCACGCTTGCACAGCAGAGGCAGGCGCTGAGCGTGATCCGGGCGCCGATGGCCGGCACGGTTTACGGCCTGGCCGTGCAGCCTGGGGCTTACCTGACGGAAGGCGGGCTGGTGGCGAACGTCGGCGAGCTGGATCGCGTTCGGGTGCGGGTTTACGTCGACGAGCCGGAGCTGGGCCGCGTGGTCGTGGGACAGCCGGTGACGATCCGCTGGCAGGCGCTTCCCGGCCAAGAATGGGACGGCACGGTGGAGCGCAAGCCCACGGCGATCCAGGCGCTGGGAACGCGGCAGGTGGGGGAGGTGGTCTGCACCATCGACAACCCGGGCCGGGAACTGATCCCGGGGACCAACGTCGACGCCGAAATCCGCACCTCGGTAGCGGAAAGCGCGCTCGTGATCCCGCGCGAAGCTCTGCGCCACGATGCCGAAGGCGACTACGTCTTCCTCATGGCAGACGGCATCGTGCAGCGCCGGGCGGTGAAAACCGGGTCGACGAGCGCAACGCTGGCACAGGTGACGGCCGGGCTGGCGGACGGCGATACGGTCATTCTGCCTTCGGATGTGCCGCTCAAGGCGGGAGATCGGGTCACGCCCGCCGCGATGTAAACTATAGCTTCATGTCTGCAATCGGGTCTTCCGGGGTGGCCGCGGGCGAGGGCAAGTATGCCTGGTACCGCGATCTGACCCGCTATCACTGGTTTGTGCTGGCCGTGGCGAGTATGGGATGGGCGTTTGACACCATGGCTCAGCAGCTTTTCAACCTGGCGCGCAAACCGGCGCTGCAGGAACTGCTCGGCGGGAACGCGCCGGGCACACTGGTGGATAAGCAGGCGGGAATCGCCACCGCGGTTTTCATGATCGGATGGGCAACGGGCGGGGTGCTGTTCGGGATCCTCGGGGATCGCATCGGCCGCGCCAAGACGATGATGATCACCATCCTCTCGTATACGTTGTTCACCGGTCTGAGCGTGCTTTCCAGAAGCCTCCTGGATTTCAATACCTACCGCTTCCTCTGCGGACTGGGAGTGGGCGGGCAGTTCGGCATCGGGGTGGCTCTGGTGGCGGAGGTGGTGCCCGCCAAGGCTCGGCCCTACGCGCTGGGGCTGGTGCAGGCCGCCTCGGCGATCGGCAACATGCTGGCGGCCGGCGTGGGTATTCTCCTGGGACAGCTCGAAATGACGGGCTCGATTGCCGGCGCCTGGCGCTGGGAGTTCCTGGCCGGCGCGCTGCCGGCGCCGTTGGCGCTGGTGGTCTTCAAGAAACTGAAGGAGCCGGAGCAGTGGTTGAAAGCCCGGGCGGAGAAAAAGAAACTCGGCTCGTACGGGGAACTACTGGGCGACCCACGGTGGCGGCGCAATTCGATCGTCGGACTCCTCCTAGGCTTCGCCGGCATCGTCGGGCTGTGGGGCATTGGATTTTTCAGTTACGACCTGCTGCGGCCGGTGTTGCGACAGACGTTCGCGGCGCAAGGTCTGACCGGCGCGGCGCTGAACGGAAAGATCACGACCTGGATCGGCATCACTTCGCTCGTGCAGAACCTGGGATCCTTTTTCGGCGTGTACGCATTCACCTATCTGACCAATTACACGGGGCGGAAGAAGGCTTTCGCGGTCAGCTTCCTGGCGGCAATGCTGATGACCGCGTACACGTTCTGGAACCTGCGCGAGACCAGCCAGATCTTCTGGATGATCCCGCTGATGGGATTCGCGCAGCTCTCGGTATTCGGCGGCTACGCCATTTATTTCGCCGAGTTGTTCCCGACCCGGCTGAGAAGCACGGGCACGAGTTTCTGCTACAACGTCGGGAGGTTCGCCGCGGCGGCCGGGCCGTTCACGCTCGGGTACCTGACCAGCGGCGTGTATGCCGATAAACCCGAGCCGATGCGCTATGCGGGCGTGACGGTGTGCCTGGTGTTCCTGATCGGCCTGGCGGCATTGCCTTTCGCGCCGGAAACCAAAGGGAAACCGCTGCCGGAGTAGGCGCGGCATGCCTCGCAACTGGGACCGGCACTACTCCGATCCAGCCAATCTCGACTTTGCGCCGGCCCCGCTGCTGGTACAGGCCGCCGAACTCCTACGACCCGGCCGGGCGCTGGACCTTGCCTGCGGTACCGGCCGCAACGCCCTGTTTCTGGCGTCGCTCGGCTGGCAGGTAACCGCTGTCGACCGTTCCGCCGTGGGGATCCGTTTACTCCGCGAGCGCGCAGCCGGATTGGCTCTGGATACGCGAATCGCGGATCTCGAAGCCGGCGAGTTCACCATAGAGCCTGGTGCCTACCACCTGATTTGCGACTTCTACTACCTGCAGCACGACCTTTTTCCGGCCGTTCGCGAAGGTGTCCGGCCGGGAGGCGTCTTCACTGGCGCCATTCACCTGCTTCAGGAAGAGCGCCCCTCCCGGCACGTTCTGCATCCCGGCGAATTGCGCGATGCGTTTCACGGATGGAAGATCCTGTTCTATTCGGAATCGCGGGAAGCCGATTCCCGCCGGCCAAGCGCGCGGATTATTGCGCGGCGGGCCTGAGCTTTCGTTCTTCCGCCGCGATCTCCGCGATCCGCGGAAGATACGAAGCGGGCAGCAGGCCGCGATCGCGCAAATCCTCATAAATACGCCGGGCGTGGCGGTATTCGTTCGCCGCTCGCGCCGGCGAATCGGCCAGGTGCATCTCTTCGAGCACGTTGCCGATGGCATAGTAGTTTTCCGCCATGAGCCGAATGCTGCCCCATTCCTTGCTGTCCCTGGGTAGGGCGGATTCATGGAGGCCCGCCGCCCCCCGAAGCTGCTCGAGTGCTCCGGGAAGATCGCCCATTTTGTGCAGGGTAATGCCAAGCCTGCTGGTGGCGCTTGCTAACGCCATTGCAGCGCGATGGTCGTGCGGATCGGCCCGGGCAGCGGCGCTGCGCATTTCGAACGTGCGCCGGTAGAGGGCGAGGGACGTGGTGTAATCGCCGGTTTTGGCGGCGAGCCAGCCAAGATCGCTGTAGTCGTAGGAAAGGTCGAGGGCGGCGCGACGGTCGTCGGAACGGCGGGCAAGGCGACGCTCATCGATCTCGCGGGCGGCTTCGTATTGGCGGCGGCAGTCCTGGTCGCGGTCGACCATACCGTAGAGAGCGCCGAGGCGTTTGGCGGCCAGGGCCACCTTCCGCTCCGACTCTTCCCGCCCGGGACCGAGCGCGGCAACGCGCTTCGCCGTCGCGAGGGCCTGCTCCCGATAGGGAATGGCGTCGGCGTAGCGCTGCTGGTCGGTGAACGCGTCGCCCAGATGGACTTGCGCCACACCGAGA
>Ga0306920_100015661_pt1 | contig 10403 bp, 12 predicted proteins | sample flu12Cox44000170_FD_204666 | JGI IMG/M metagenome (GOLD analysis project Ga0306920, IMG submission 204666) | Lab enrichment of tropical soil microbial communities from Luquillo Experimental Forest, Puerto Rico - flux4day.12C.oxic.44.000.170 (v2)... | ecosystem: Environmental > Terrestrial >...
GAAGGCTACGCGGTCAGTTGCGGCGAAACTCTGGTGCGCGGCGATCTCTGCGCCGAGGCTATCCGGCTCGGACGCATTCTAGGTGAGCTGTTGCCACAAAACGCCGAGGCGCGTGGTCTGCTCGCGCTGATGCTGCTGCATGATGCGCGCCGGCCGGCCCGCGTCGATAGTGGGGGCGATCTCGTTTTGCTGGAAGATCAGGATCGCAGCCTGTGGAATCGCGAGCAAATTCGCGAGGGGCTGGCGTTGGTTGAGTCTGCGCTGCGGGCTGGTCCCATAGGTCCGTACTCGATTGAGGCGGCGATTGCCGCTGCTCACGCGCGTGCAAACAGCCCGTCGGATACGGATTGGCGCGATATTGCCGCGCTATATGCCTATCTGATGCGGCTGCGCCCTTCACCGGTGATCGAACTGAATCATGCAGTTGCGGTGGCGATGGCCGACGGTCCAGCACAGGGTCTGCAGCTCATCGACGCGCTCCATGCTCGCGGCGAACTCGGCGACTACCATTTGCTATGGGCCGCGCGCGCCGACCTCTTACGAAGGCTCAAGCGGTGGAAAGAGGCCGCAGCTGCATACCGCGCCGCCCTCGCCCTGGCTAAGACGGAACCCGAGCAGAGATTTTTGACCCGCCGTCTTGCTGAAGTGGAGTCGTACCAGTAACGCGGCCAATGTGATGGATGATCCGGCCGTCTTTACATGCACATTCGCTCGATGACCCGCGTGATCATCGCGGGACCGCGTTCGAAGGCCTCGCGGCGAATCGATTCATTAGGCTGATGCGCCTGCTCATAATCGCCGGGGCCGCAGATCAGGCATTGGATTCCCGCTCCGGAGAACCAGGCGCCATCGGTGGCAAATTGCGCCCCCCGTGCCGATTTGTTGCCGGTAACTTCGAACAGAATCCGTTCTAGCGTAGTGCCACGACTAGACCACATCGGCGGCGCGGCCAGCAGCAGATCCACCTCGATCGTGGCGGCGAAATTGGCGGACGCGTAATCGTGGGGATCGATAGCTCCCAGGCGTTGTTTGAGCTCTGCGTAAAGCGCCAGCGGGTCGGTCTTCGGCAGTGAGCGATAGCTCGCCCGCAAAACGCATTGCTCGGCGATGACGTTGGCGGCGAGCCCGCCGCGGATAGTGCCGAGATTCATCACATCATAGGGCGATTCCGGAAAGACGTCCGCGAATTCCGGATTGTCGATAGCGCGTCGTTCTGCCTGCAGATTCCCCAGCACTTCGATCACCTTGCCCATCACGGCGATCGCGTTGACACCCTGGTCTGGCGCTCCACTATGGCCGCCGCGGCCGCGCACGCGGACCTCGAACGTACAGATGCTCTTGTGCGCATGCAGTACGTTGTACGAGGTAGGCTCGCCTATCCAGGCTAGGGTGGGTTGTGGCACGTCGCCCAATATCCCCTGCAGAGCTGGAGCAAGCTCGCGGGCGCCAAGCATCCTCACCTCCTCGTCAGCGGTAATGACAAAAACGACTGGCCGCTTGAGCCGCGTCCGCGGCAAGGTGCGTGCAACCTCGGCGCACTGTGCGAGGAATCCTTTCATGTCCGAACTGCCGCGTCCGAAGATGCGGTCGCCGTCGATTTCCATCTTGAATGGCTCGCGCTCCCATCCCGGCTGGTCCTCGACTGGCACGGTGTCGAGATGACCGGTGATTATCAGCCCATCTCGATGTGACGGTCCGGCCCAGGCGACAAGATTTGCTTGCGGCATACCAAGAACATCGATTCGCTGCACCGCCGTCTTGAAGCCATGGCTGGTCATCTGGTCAGCCAGGTATTCGATGGCAGGGAGAATGCTGTGGGAGCTGACCGTATCGAAGGCGATGAGGCGGTCGAGAACTTCATAAAGGTAAGTAGCCATTGTTCTCCGATTTGCGATACCGCAAGAGGGCGGCTCGAGAGCTGCTCATACAAAACCCGCTTATGCTTTACTTTTAGGGCGACTTGGTCACGATGATGCCGCTGCCGCGCAGCATTGGTGAGCCATCGATCGCGCATACCGCTTCGGCGTCCTTGAGCTGGCGTTTTTCGGCGCGGCCGGTGACCTGGCGCACCGCTTCGGCAATGTGCCCCATGCCGTGCATGCGGCCTTCGCTGAGACTGCCGCCGAAGGTGTTGAGCGGTAATTCGCCTTCGAGCGCGATTCGTCCGTTTTGCACGAACGAGCCACCTTCGCCCTGCCGGCAGAAACCGGCGGCTTCGAGCCAGTAAAGGGTCGAGGGATTGAAACCGTCGTAAAGTTCGGCGGCATCCATTTCCTCAGGACCGAGTCCGGCGGAGCTCCATAATTTCCGCGCCAGTGAACCGCCGCATGCCATGTAGTCGTCGAGCGCGTAATGCAACAGGGTGCGGCGCGATGCAGTGTTCTGGCCCCAGCCCGCAATATAAGCTGGTGGATTTCTCAGATCGCGCGCCCGCTCACTGGTGGTCATGACCAGCGCGACGCAGCCGTCAATTGGCACATCGCAATCGTAAAGGCACAGCGGTTCAGCGATCCAGCGCGAATTGAAATAGTCTTCGCGCGACATCGCTTGAGAATAGAAGAATGCGCGCGGATTGAGGTTAGCGTTGCGCCGGCTGTTGAGTGCCAACGCCGCCAGTGCCTCGCGCGTCGCGCCGTAACGATGCATGTAGCGCTGCCACGCCAGGGCATGCCATTGGACGATACTGTTGCAGCCCCAGGGCGCCATGAACTGGGCGTCGCCCGCCGCGCGCGGCGGACCTGCGCCGCCACCGGCCCGGCGTGCCTCCGGCCGATGCATCGCACGCCATACGAGCACGTAGTCGCAGGCGCCCGCGATAAGAGCGTTGGCGGCTTCGATTATCGGGCTCGCGATCATGCCGGTCTCAATTTGTGCGTACCAGCGAATGTCCGGCGCCAGTGGCAGATGATTGACCAGGTACATCACACTGACCACGTCGATACCATCGCGATTACCGGCCCCCGCAAAAGGCGATTCCGGATAGGTGGTCAGCCCGTCAATTTGCGCGGGCTTAAGTCCGCAGTCGTCCAGTGCGGCGCGGCAGGCATCAACTGCCAGTAAGCCGAGGGGCTTTTCCGGACGGCGGGTGATTTCGGAATAGCCGATACCGACGATTGCGGTTTTGCCTCGCGCGAAATTCATTGCGATCCTCGTTCCGCGTGCATTGCGTTACGTACCCGCTCGATTAACTCCTCAATCTTAAGCCCCTGCCGGAGATTGCCCCCGCCGTACGGCTCAATCGTGCGCCGCAAATCCGCCGCGACCTCACATTCGACTCGCACGATGTAGACAAGCCCGAGCAATTCGATAATCAGTCCAACGGCTCGAAACATATGGGTAATATCAACGGGCATGCTCAATTTCCTCTTGAGCCTATCCAATGATCACAGAATCCTGAACTGCGGCACGATTATGTCGTTGCCGCGGTCTTCGAATTCGACCATCACCGGGCTTCCTATGCGCACTCGTTCGCGCTCGGAGATGGGCAGGTTCGAAACCATCAGCAGCATCGGCTGTTCCTCGAGTTCGACTACAATGTTGATGAATGGCGTTTCGGACTCGAAGCCCGGCACGTCACGCTGATGCATCACCGTAAATGTATGGATTCGGCCGCGCCCACTCACGGGTTCGAAGCGCGACTCTTGCGACAGGCATGCGTCGCATACGGTCCGTGGCGGATGGTTATAGTAATGGCATGCTGCGCAGCGTTGGATGGCCAGGCGCCGTTGCTTCGCGGCCTCCCAAAATGGCTTGGTGATCTCGTCGGGGCTTGGGATCGGTTTAACTCGCGCGTCGCTCATTGCCCACCTGCTAAGTCAGCATGCCGCAAAGGACCATTTTCGTCGAGCTTGCCCGAGAATACCTTGAGCCGCGATGAGATGCCGTCACGCCGAGCCTGCGGCTACTCCATCGTCGCAGGAGGATAAGGTGAGGTATTGACTTTAAGTTATATATATGCCGTAAAACAGGTAGTTGGGCGCTAATAAAAAACGAGCACTTAACTCTTTTCGTATGCGTTCGACGGGTAAGAAGCGCGGCAGCCTTACAACTTTGGCCTTGCTCACGTTGTGCCTTGTTAGCCTGGTGCCATTTGTCGTGGCTTCTCAAGACAGCCTCGGACTATCCGGAGCGCTCGGGGTCCAAAATGCGAAGGAGGACACTTCAAGTGAGGCAGGCGCTCAAGTCAATCCGAAAAATTTGCAGGCGGTGGTGTCAAACGAACCCAAGCCATTGTTAGCTCCGCCGGTTGAAGACTCCAGGCCTTTTCTTCGCCTCGTCACGATTCTTTTGCTAGGGCTGGGAATCACCGCCTAACGACTAGCGCATAAATTCCGCAAGCTTTTGGGTCTGGGAGTTTTTACAAACAAATATACTGGCTTGTTTCTACTTCTCGGCCTAGGGATCAGTGGGGTTCCAATGACCTCTCACAGCCCGTTGACTCACTCGCTATTGGCGCCCCTTGGTGCTCAGTGGAGTCTGCTCACCGACCTTTCAGGAGCCATAGCTGCCCTCGTTCTCCAAACAATCCCCTTCAAAAAAAGGACGACTGCGAGTCCCGTTGTTGATCTCAAGATGGCAAGCTCGAACCCAATCGTCGCGGTTCTTGAGGACGGCATTCGCGACCATATTTTAATGAGAATGCAGCGGGAGATCATTGGGGCTTCCCGTCGTTACGATTGGAACGTGATAAAATCGGTGGCTTACAGAAGTGTCGAAGAAGAAATTATGGTTGGACGACTAAAGCGCGAGGAAGCGGACCTTGCGATTAAGTCGATTGAGGCGCTTCAGGGCTCTACGAACGCCCAGGTATATACGCGTGAGAGCGATCCGGGCAACTGGGCCGCCCAGCTCAAATGCTGTCTCGGCGTGCTGATCTTTGTCTTGGACAGTCGATACCTGCGATCATGTTGATGAAGTTGGCCTAGGCGCTTCCTTTTGTCGCAACCGCGAATGAAGCGCATGGCACTCCAACTTGCCTCATTATTCTGATGACCTCCGTGCATTATGTGCATAAGCCGCTGCCTGGCACCTGCCATACGGTGAAGGCTAGCCGATGAATTTGTAATCGCAAGGCACGATGATTGAAGCATTCTTGACGTCGACGATCGCAATGGCGACGCCGATTCTGATGGCCGCCTTGGGCGAATTGATCGTCGAAGAGAGCGGCGTACTGAATATCGGAATCGAAGGCGCAATGCTGGCTGCGGCGTTCTTCGGCTTGGCAACCGCATACTTCAGCGGCAGCCTCATACTCGCATTAATCGCAGCACTGGCGGCCGCGGTTACGATGAACGCGGTGCTGGCGGCGCTGGTAGTTAATCTAGCGGTCAACCAGGTGGTGGCGGGCACTGCGCTCGATATTCTCGCCGCTGGTCTGACCGGGGTCTTTTACCGACGGCTGTTTGGCATCACTGGGAAGGCCTTTACCGTCGTTCCGCTTCCGCCGATTTCGCTCGGACCCATTGCCCAAATCCCCATCATCGGCCCAGTGTTCTTCGCGCAGAATATACTGGTGTATGGCGCGTTCGTGATGGTGCCGGTGACCGCGTTTGTCATCAGGCATACGCGCTACGGGTTGTGGATTCGCGCGGCGGGTGAACGTCCCGAAGCCGCCGATGCGCTTGGGCTCAACGTTTATCGTCTGCGATGGGAGGCGCTGTTGATGGCGGGCGTGCTGACCGGACTGGCCGGCGCATATCTCACCCTCGCCTATACCAACACTTTTGTGGAAGGGATTTCGGCCGGACGCGGTTTTGTTGCGCTTGCGGTGGTGATCGTTGGACGTTGGAACGCTTATGGTATTGCGGCCGCGTCGCTCCTGTTCGGCGCGGCGATGGGCTTGCAATTCGAGCTGCAGGCAATAGGCATCACATTGCCCTATCAGCTTCTTCTGGCGCTGCCCTACGCTCTTACCCTGATCGTGCTCGCAGTGGTGGGCGGTCAGGCGCAGGCGCCGAGTGCACTGGGCGAGCGTTATGTTCGTCCTTGATTCCCTGGCATTCGAGCCTGCGGCGGCTATCGACTCCGGACTGTGTCAGTGACGCTTTCTCGCCGGGGTGCGAGATTTAAGAGTGCGGCCGCCAAACTGGTTCAAGAGCGCACGCGCGCGCCCCTGGGCTCGGGCCACGACTGCGGCATCTTCAACATTTTCCGGCGGCTGCTGCTTAATGAATTGTTTCAATTCATCGAGATTGAGCCGCAGTGCCTCACGCGCCGCTGCCGCATTTGGTGATTTATTGGCTTGGAGTTTGCGCGGGCCTTCATGTCCTCCTTCGGAGATGTACCAATCCTTGAAATGGCCGCGAAATCCCGCCGCGAACATCAGCGCTCCCAGATGCGTCGCCGCCGGTGGTACCCGCAGCAGCAATCCGCGATGGGTTTCAGTCTGACCCGGACTTTCGTACTCGAGCATCAGATGGCCGCCCGGCGGCAGCAGGCTGCCGATTAGCGTTATAAGCTCGGCTTCGAGTCCGGCCTCGCGCGCATCGAACTGCTCCCCGTTGGCGAATTCTAGCCAGGGACAAATGCGCCCCTCACACCACGGCATGACGCCGCGGCCGCCACCACTGATAAGCCCGGTCATCAATGGTGTGAGCGCCGGCTGCCCTTCTTTGTCGCGCACTGTTATCGCAACCCTCAGCCATCCGGCGCGAAGCCGAACCTCCTTCAGCTCAACGAATGCCAGCTCAAACACACGTCCGCCTTGCGCAACCAAACTGCCGTTGCCAAGCCGCTGCGCGATTTGTTGGGCGATGGGCTCTGAGGGTTGCGCCGATGTCATGTCCCTTTGTGCCGTTGCGCCGGCGTCTGAGGCAAGCGAATGCCGCACGTTCGCCGCTCGATGATTTGATTTTCGTGTTGATGCGAGACTAATATAAGAAAATCTAAATATGCGCGAACCTGCGCTCAATTCATCAACCTTTCCGACGGCACGGTGCGACACGTGCGGCAAGAATGTACTTACCTATCTCTCGCTTGCCGATGAAGCTGGCGCTCAGCGAGCCTGTGTTCATTGCGATACCCCGGTCGGCAGCCACGTGCGTTGGGTCTCGGCCGATGAGCTCGCCGCTGACGGTTATCAGGTGGGTACGTCGTCGCCGCGGCCGCGCGGGTCATGCGGTGGCGGGTGCACATGTTCCGCGCGCGGCCATTGAGGCTGTATCGCGTTTGAGAGCACGAGGCGCTACCTAATGCAGATTCCCGGCTTGGAGGCACAAAGGCTATGAAGACAACGCTGTCAGTAATTAAGGCCGATGTGGGTTCAATCGGTGGCCACATCAAACCGAGCGCCCGCCTGAAGCAGACGGTCGAGCAATTCGTCCGCGACAAGGGCAAGAAACTTCTGACGGACATTTACATAAGCTCCACTGGCGACGACGTGGCGCTGTTGATGGCTCATGAACGCGGCGTTGACGATTCCAAAATCCACGAGCTGGCGTGGGATGCGTTCATGGCCGGGACCAAGACCGCGCGTGAACAGGGGCTGTACGGCGCCGGTCAGGACCTGCTTAAGGATTCCTTTTCGGGTAATGTGCGGGGGCTGGGCCCGGCATCCTGCGAGATGGAGTTCGAGGAGCGTCCGAACGAGCCGTTCATCTTCTTTGCCGCTGATAAGACCGACCCAGGAGCTTATAACCTCCCATTTTACCTGGCATTTGCCGACCCGATGCATAACGCCGGCCTGTTGCTGTCTCCGAAGATGGCGAAGGGTTTCACCTTCACCATCATGGACGTGAATCACACGGAGGGCGACAGGATTATCGAGCTGAACGCGCCCGAGGAGCTGTACGATATCGCCTGCCTGCTGCGCGATAATGAGCGCTTTGTAATCGAGTCGGTACGCAACCGCGCCACCGGCGAGCTCGCCTGCGTAGTGTCAACCTCGCGCTTGCACAACATCGCCGGAACGTACACCGGCAAGGACGACCCGGTGGCGCTGGTCCGCTCCCAAGGCAACTTCCCGGCCACCGGGGAGATTCTCTCGCCTTTCCGCATCGGCCATTACGTTGCCGGCACGATGCGCGGCAGTCATCATGGACCGCTGATGCCGGTGAAGCTGAACTCAACCATCAGCTTCTTCGATGGACCTGCGATCGTCAGCGGGGCGGCGTTTTGCGTACACGAAGGCAAGTTCACGGAAGCGGTGGACGTTTTTGATCATCCTTTCTGGGAATGGGTCCGGCACAATGTTGCAGCCAAAGCCGCGGAAATTCGGGCGCAGGGATTCTCGGGGCCGGCTATGCTCCCGATGAGCGAACTTGAATATGGCGGCGTAGTGGAAAAAATGGGCCAACTCGACGGGCGGTTTGCTGTCCGCAAAGACCAGCATCATGCGGCGGCGCCCAATGGCGGTAACGGCCGCAAGAAACGAGCAGCCTGAGAGTCGCCCAAAGGGGCAGAGGAGCCGGCCGCAGAGCCGGCTCTTTTTTTGGTTCGAGCGGATTGGTGGTACGTTCGGATTTATCTCCAAACAGGACGATCAAAACCGCACGATCATCTTGCCACACTCGTCTACGGCGCATGTATTTGCGGAGACTTGAGCTCCGCACGTATAGTGGCCAAACAGGGTAGCTACAGCATACGGAGGGGAACGCGTGAATCGCGATTTTGAAATACGCCAACTACTGCGCGCTTATCGGAGTGGTCTGATGAGTGAGGCCGCCTTTGAAGAGGAAATGACCCGGCTTGAACAGGGCAATGGCGAGCAAGCGCAAGCTCAGCCCGGGTTCGAAGCCCTTGGACGCGTGTATCGCTCGGAGCGCGAGGCGGTCATCAACTTTCTAGACGAACTTCACGCTACGCAGATGGAGGCGGCGATCGGCTTTGCAAAGTGGGCGGCGGTCTGCCGCACCACTGGTCTGCGGACTGGCCTGCTGATGATCGCGGAGCGTGACGCGTATCACGCGCGCGTCCTCGAACGGCGTGTGCGCGAGCTTGGTGGAGAACTCCACGGCTCGCCGACCGAGAAAGGGTCCAGACTGGTGGAGTTGCTGGCGAACCGTGAGATTAGCGAGCTTGACAAGCTGCTTGCACTAATCTCGTTTATTCGGGATCCCCAGGAGGCGGTCGCGCCCATTCTCCAATTTGCGTCGCTGCTTCGCTCCGATCTCGAAACCAGGCAGGCCTTGCGGCTCCTCGCCGAAGATGAATTATCGAGTTCTACGTGGCTGCACGAGATCTGCGCAGTCCTCAGCGCCCAGGCTTCCGACAATCCGCAGGCGACTCGCCCGAGCCAATCAAACCCCGAACGCGGCCCCGAGCCTGGCCCGCGGGGTTAGCGGGCGAGTGCCCAACGGTCACCAGTGAGCGCGGCCGGCGGTCAGGCGCTTGAGCACCAAGTTCGAGAAAATCCTGTGTCCGGTCGAGTTTGAGCAGAATTCAGCAGCGGCCCTGCGCCTTGCCTTAAAGCTGACGCAGCCTGACAGCCGACTCTATCTTCTGCATGTGGTTCCTGAGGGAGTTCGGCCGCCCGCCGAGCTCGAGCCATCAACCTTCGACCTTGCCCAACAGAGTTTAGAGGATTTCGCGCGAGAGCAGCCCGCGAGCGACGTCAAACCAGAGTTGCTCGTCCGGAGCGGCGACCCGGCGGAGGTTATAGTTAAGGTGGCAAATGAGCTGGGTGTCGGCGTCATCCTTATGGCGACGCACGGATACAGAGGGTTGGCGCGGCTTCTACTCGGTAGCGTTGCCGAACGAGTGATACGCGAAGCTCAGACGCCGGTGCTCACGGTCCGTCCTGAAATCGAGATTCAGCCGAGGTCGGCATAACAAAAACTAGTGATCGAACGCGCACTGCGTTAAGGATAGATAATCCCTCTTGGCGATCCCGGAGGCTCCAATGAGGCGCGCGTCATCAGTTTTTGCCGCGATTTTGCTGTTGGCTGTCTTGTTCGGATCGGGGGCGGCGCAAATCGAACCTGCGCCCTCGGAAGCGCCCGCAGGCGGCGGGGTGCTCGGGTCGGTAACGAGAGGCAACACTACAGTCGTGTTCGAAGCTGCTAACCCCAGTGACATCGACACGAAGCTCTTAATGACATGGCAGGTCTTCGCAGAAGAGCATCCGACAATCGCTAGCGCCTTGGCCTACAAGCCGGAGCTAATGAACGACCCGAGATATCTGAACAAGCATCCCGAGCTTAACGATTTCCTCCAGACACATCCCGAGGTACGCGACGCAATGGCGGCAGATCCGGGAAATTTCAACGCGATTCCGCCTCGGCGAGGCGAATAGATTCCTCAGCATACTTGAGCTGAGCCGCTTCGATAAGGGTACTAGGCAGAATCGTTGTCGGGTCGTCTCAGGGGATTGCTCCCCTGAGACTCCCACGGATCCGGACTTGCAGGTTTTCCGCATCCGGCTCTTCGGTTCACGGTTTCGCTACGCGACGATTGCAGGACGGATG
>Ga0306920_100015662_pt1 | contig 10403 bp, 7 predicted proteins | sample flu12Cox44000170_FD_204666 | JGI IMG/M metagenome (GOLD analysis project Ga0306920, IMG submission 204666) | Lab enrichment of tropical soil microbial communities from Luquillo Experimental Forest, Puerto Rico - flux4day.12C.oxic.44.000.170 (v2)... | ecosystem: Environmental > Terrestrial >...
CGGCTCTATTCATCCAGCAACATCGTCAACAACGCCATGCGCACATACAAGCCGTTCGCTGCCTGACGGAAGTACAGCGCTCGCGGATCCTGGTCCACTGTTTTGTCGAGTTCAACTATACGCGGCAGCGGATGCAGGATCATCGCCTCCGGCCGCATCCGCCGCAGCACCGAGGAATCGATGGCGTACCGCAGCTTCCCGATTACACCGCCTGCCCTCTCAAGACGGATGCGCGTCTGGTAAACCACGTCCACCTCGCCGATGACCTTGTCGATGCCGGCTGCCAGCTCGTAGCGCACGCCATGGCGCTCCAGGTACTGAAGGATGTCCGGCTTCATCTGCAATTCAGGCGGGCTGACGAAGAAAATCTTTACGCGCTCAAACTTCGCCAGCAGGTAAGCCAACGAGCGGACGGTCCGCCCGCGATCCAGCTCGCCGATGAATGCGATGCTCAATCCATCGAGCGGGCGCTCGCGATAGATGGTGTACAGGTCGAGCAGTGCCTGCGTCGGATGCTGCCCGCCATCGCCATCTCCGGCGTTGATGACTGGCACCGGCGAGACACTCGCCGCACGCGCGGCACCACCTGTTTCGTGATGCCGGATAACGATCAGGTCGCAGTAGCTCCCGATAATGCGAATGGTGTCTTCCACCTGCTCGCCTTCGATCTCGGACGAGAATGCGCGCGCATGCTCAGTGGAGAGCACTTTGCCGCCGAGTCGCAGCATCGCCGCCTCGAAGCAAAGGCGAGTACGGGTCGAGGGCTCGTAAAACAGGCTGGCGAGAATGCGTCCCTGGTAGTCGAGCGTGCCTCCACGAGCCACGATGCGCTCCATCTGCCGGGTGCGATCGAACAATTCCATCAGCAGCGGAACGGTGAACTGCTGCGACTCGACAACGTGCTTGAGCGGCAACAGGTGCTTGCAGTCGACTTTCTGTGCGGCTCGAGATTCCATGGCTTCTATCGGCATGTGAAAACCTCAACTTCTTCGTGGACAGCGGAGGGAACCGGATCAGGAACAATATGCGTACCGCCGCCGCCTTTTACGGCGTCGGCCAGGTGCTCGAAGGAAGTGATTACCGCCTCGTTACCTCCGTGGCGCAAAAAACTGAGTACGGATTCCACTTTCGGCCCCATATTGCCTGGAGGGAAGTGGCCGGCGCGGTGATGGGCCTCGAGCTCCGACGCCGTTACATGAAGCAGCGGAACCTGATCCTGGCGCTTGTAGTTCAAGTAAACGAAATCGGTATCGGTAGAGATAGCGAACAAATCTACTCCGAGTTGCGATGCCAGCACGGCCGACGCGCGGTCCTTATCGATCACCGCCTCAACACCGCGGAGGCCGCCGTTTTGGCGCACGACTGGAATACCGCCACCGCCGGTACACACGACGAGCGCTCCGCGACCCATCAAGTCTCGAATCAGCTCGAACTCGATAATCTCCAACGGCTCCGGCGAAGGGACGACACGGCGGTAACCACGTGCGGCGTCCTCCACAATGTGCCAGCCGAAAGTACGCTTTTTCTCTTCCGCGTCAGCCCGCGAATAGAATGGGCCGATTGGCTTGGAGGGATGCAGCATGGCTGGATCATCAGCCGATACAACGGTCTGTGTGACAACGCAGGCGACAGGCATGCTGAGTCCGGCGCCCACAAATTCGTTATGCAGTGACTGAGCGAGCAGGTATCCGATTTCGCCCTGGCTGGATGCACCGCAAACATCCAGGGTCTGGCTGTAGGCGACATCTGAGGTCCGTTCGGATCGCAGCAATTGCGCCCCTACCTGCGGCCCGTTGCCGTGCGTGATGACCAGCCGATATCCCAGCTCGACGAGGGAGCGAATCGCCGCTGCCGTGCGGCGTGTGTTCGCCAACTGCTCGGCGATAGTACCTTTTTCTCCGGCTCTGATGAGCGAGTTGCCGCCAACCGCAACAAGTGCAGTCTTTGACATAGTTTCCTTGTACCAGCCGGCAGAACGGACGCCCGCGAACGCCGGGATGCATAGCGAGCGTCCATCCGCCAGCCAGTTTTGCGCTACCTGACCAACTCGAGCGCGGGCTCGGCCAACGCCGCACGCCGCGCTTCGATGGCTTTGTCTGACATCAGCTCCAGCATGATCGCCTTTTGGGCATGCAGCCGGTTCTCTGCCTGCTGGAAGACAAAGGACCGGGACGAGTCGATTACCTCGTCGGTTACCTCATCGCCACGATGCGCCGGGAGGCAATGCAAGAAGATTGCGTCATTCTTGGCGCAACCGAACAGCTTCGCGTTGACCTGGTATGGCCGGAAGACCTGGGCGCGCTCCTGCGCTTGGTTTTCCTGGCCCATGCTGGCCCAGACGTCGGTATAGACCACGTCGGCGCCAAAGATTGCCAGTTCGGGATCGTGGGTCAGCGTGAGGCTGCCGTGAGTCTCGCCACAGCGCAACCGTGCCCAGGACGTCGCATCCAGATTTGGCTCAAATCCCGGCGGAGTCGCGAGCCAGACATTTGCGCCCAGTTGTGCCCCGGCGAACATCAGGGAATGCGCGACATTATTGCCGTCACCGATGTAGGCGACCTTCAGTCCGGCGATGCGGCCTTTCACCTCCAGCATCGTCAGGTAGTCGGCCATTGCCTGGCAGGGATGGCTGAAGTCCGTCAGACCGTTGATCACGGGTACGCTGGCGCACTGCGCCATCTGCTCCACGATCTCGTGCGAGAAGGTGCGAATCATGATGCCGTGCACCATGCGTTCCAGGTTCTTTGCCACGTCATACACCGACTCGCGCTTGCCCAGGCTGATCTCGGCGGGCGAGAGATAGATTGCATGTCCGCCGAGTTCCTCGATGCCCACGTCAAACGTCACCCGGGTACGCAGCGACGGCTTTTCGAAGATCATTGCCAGGGTTTTGCCCTTTAGCGCCTGCGAGGAGGCGTGCGGATTTGCTTTTACCTGGCACGCGATGTGGAGGAAGTGCCGGATGTCTCCCGGAGTGAAGTCACGCAGTGAGATGAAGTCTTTCCGGTGCATCGCTACCTCCCTGTGCTGAGCGCGACGCGCTCATGCTGCTCGGTAAAGCGTTCGATCAATTTCGTAAGCGCCGGCTCGCCAATCTCCTCTACCTCGTAGCGCACGCGGACACTGGGCTTGTCGATGTGGATGTTGCGCGCGAGATCAATTGGCGTTGCAACCAGCACGATGTCGCAGGGGACGCGCCTGATGGTCTCCTGCAATTCGTGCCGCTGGGTCTCGCTATAGCCCATAGCTGGCAGGATCTTGCCAAGATGCGGAAAGGCTTCGAAGGTTCTCTTGATCGACCCCACAGCGAACGGTCGCGGATCGACGAGCTTGGCGGCATTGTAGCTATTGGCTGCGACCACGCCAGCGCCATAGGGCATTTCGCCATGGGTGAGCGTGGGGCCGTCTTCGACCACCAGCACCCGCTTTCCGGCGATGCTCTCGGGATCGGCCACGCTAACGCGGGAAGCCGTCTCGATGACCTGGGCGGCCGGATTATGCTGCGCGATGTTGCGGCGGACGATTTCAATCGCGACCTTGTTCGCGGTGTCCACCTTGTTGATGATGAGGACGTGGGCGGTGCGGAAGTTTACTTCGCCGGGATAGTAGGAGAGTTCGTGTCCCGGGCGATGTGGATCGAGTACGACGATGTCCAAGTCCGGCCGGTAGAACGGCGTGTCGTTGTTGCCGCCGTCCCACAGAATTATGTCGCCATCCTGCTCGGCCGCTTCCAGAACTTCGAAGTAGTCCACCCCCGCATAGACGGTCGTGCCTTCACTGATATGCGGCTCGTATTCCTCGCACTCCTCGATCGTGCACTCGTAGCGATCGAGATCGGCCATAGTGGCAAAGCGCTCGCAGCGTTGCGCGACCAGGTCTCCATACGGCATGGGATGGCGAACTACAACCGGGCTCCATCCCAAGGTTCGTAATTCAGCGGCAATGCGCCGCGATACCGGGCTCTTGCCGCAACCGGTGCGAACGGCACAGACGGAGATTACGGGGACCGAGGCCTGAAGCTGAGTACGTTCCGCGCCCAGGAGCCAGAAGTCTGCGCCGGCTGCGCCGGCGCGTGAAGCCAGATGCATCACTGTCTCGTGTTTCACGTCGCTGTAGGAAAAGACAACGATGTGCACCCTCTGCTTGCGGATAACCTCTTCCATGCGGCTTTCTTCCACAATGGGAATGCCTGTGGGATAAAGGCTACCCGCCAGCTCCGGCGGATAGTGACGTCCTGCAATGTCGGGGATTTGAGTGGCGGTAAAGGCGACTACGTCAAATTCAGGCTTGTTGCGAAAGATAAGGTTGAAATTATGGAAGTCTCTGCCCGCAGCACCAATAATGAGAACTCGTCTCATAGTGCGTCAAAGCGTCATTAGACCCAAGATGTGGGGACACTTTTCTCCTCGGCATGATGGTGACGCTGGCCGGGCAAACCCGCAGTGAGGGCTGTCACGGGAGGGAGAAGCAGATATCACATGGCAGGGTGAGTAGCACCGCTACGCAATTGCGCCTGCCCTCTGAAATTGGCTGGTGACGACCCTGGATGAACCAGCGGCCCGGACCACCCGTCCATGAAGAGAAAACAGAAGAGTGGGCGCCCTGCCGCCCATCTCGATAGCCTTTTTATTGCACCGTCAATGTGGTTGTGCCACTGATTGTGCCGGAACTGGCCGTGATGGTTGTGTTGCCCGGAGCTACGCCTGTTGCCAGCCCACCACTGGTGACCGTAGCAATCGTTGTGTCGCTCGAGCTCCAGGTTGCCGAACCCGTAATGTTACTGCTCGTATTATTGGAATAGTTGGCCGTAGCCGTAAACTGTTGCGTCTTTCCTACGCTGATCGTGGGATTGGCAGGAGTTACCGTAATGGAGGTGAGGCTGACGGTCTGACTGCTCACTGTGAGAGCGTTCTTGGCGGTGTAGCACTGGCAGTTTGCCTGGATCGTGACCGACCCGAAGGCAACTCCGGTTGCAAGTCCTGCGGAGTCAATGGTGGCGATGGCTGGATCCGAGGACGTCCACGTTGATCGGCCCGTCACATCTCCTGTGCTGCCGTTTGAGAAGGTGCCTGTCGCCGTGAATTGCTGAGTGCCGCCGGGTTGAATGCTGGTGTTATTGGGCTGAGCCGACAGCCCAACGACGTCGCTCCCCTGTCTGAAGAACTCGCCGCAACAGCCAGTCAACAGCGACAGTAATAGAATGGCCGACAGGCCGGTGACCGTCTTATGCATACAGCAATCGCACCCCTGGGACGCCGGCGCAGGTAACTCTCAGGACATGGGCCTTCCAAACACGCCGAGCTTGGGAAAGCGTGTCCCAGCATTCGCGTGGTTAGCAGCATACTCTTTGATCACGAAAAACCAAAGTTCATATCGGCATGCTCCCACCAGCTTAAGGCAACGCGAACCAGAGTCCGGCTTGGCAGCGTACTTTTGCAACTGGGCGGATGCCCAGGTAAGTGATCTGAGTAGGAAAGTCGAACGGGCCAGCCGCGCGACCGTGCTTTTCTCGCAGCCAATACCCTCGTGACCTGCATCACTGCGGGGGTCACAGACGTCTCCTATGCTGATAAGCGATGGCGAGAGCCATCGGCCGATAACCTTGCGGCACGTATGCACCGCCCGTTATTGCCACGCTACGTGCCGGCGGCTTCGCGGGGCAGAGGTGTGTCCGTTTCCACGCTCCATTTCGTTGGCCCATACGAGGTGTTGTCGCTCATAGGCGCGGGCGGCATGGGCGAGGTGTATAAGGCCCACGATCCGCGCCTGAACCGCACAGTCGCAATCAAGATCCTTCCCGAATCGTTCGCACGCGACGCAAGGCGGCTGCACCGCTTTGAGCAGGAAGCGCAGACACTGGCGGCCCTCAACCACCCGAACATCGTCGCGGTTTACGACGTCGGAACCCATAAAGGCAAGCCCTACCTGGTAACCGAGTTTCTCACCGGCGAGACCTTGCGCGAACGGCTGAACAATGGACCGATTCCGGTGCGCAAGGCGATTAGTTACGCGACGGAAATTGCGGAGGGGCTCTCCGCCGCGCACAGCAAAGGCATCATCCACCGCGACCTGAAGCCAGAGAATATCTTCATCAGCGCTGCAAGTCGGACCAAGGTCCTCGACTTCGGTCTGGCGCGGGTAACTGCCGGACTGCCGCAATCCGGCGATGACAGCGCGACACTGGCCACCACTCCGCAAACCGAACCCGGAGTGGTAATGGGCACCGCCGGCTACATGTCACCGGAACAGGTGAGGGGAAGTCCGGTGGACCATCGCTCCGACATCTTCTCTTTCGGCGCCGTGCTCTACGAGATGATCACCGGAAAGCGCGCCTTTCATCGTGCTTCCAGCGTCGAGACGATGAACGCGATCCTCAAAGAAGAGCCGCCGGAGATTCTGCCTGAACGCCCCGATATTCCTCCGGCGGTGGAGCGAGTCCTGCGACATTGTCTGGAAAAAGAGCCCGGGCAGCGCTTCGAATCGGCGCGCGACCTGGCCTTTGATCTGGCCTCGTTATCCAGCGTTTCCGATACGCAGGGAAGGCAAGGTGCGAGTGCTTCCCGGTTCAACTTGAGAAAGGCGGCTGCCCTCAGCGCCGTTGGCATAGCAGTTCTGGTTGGCGCGTTCTTCTTAGGTAGGTATCTGCGCCGCCCGACTGAAACACGCTTCCATAGACTCACTTTCCAGCGAGGATATGTTTATGCGGCGCGCTTCTCGCCTGATCGCAAGACGGTGCTTTACAGCGCCTCCTGGTCAGGTAGTCCGCCAGAGCTGTTCTCAACGGTTCCGGGCAGTAACGACTCGCGGGCCTTAGGTATTCAAGACGCACAATTACTGGCGGTGTCGAGCAAGGGAGAGTTGGCGGTGTTGCTGCGGCCGACGCTGAACCAAGCGGGATTTCTTCAGGTGGGAACACTGGCGCGTGTAAGCCTGAGCGCCGGGACTACACCTCGCGAGATTTCGGACAGTATCGATGCGGCCGACTGGAGTCCCGATGGCTCCGACGTTGCCGTACTGAGGCTGGACAGAAAGACCAATACGGACATTTTGGAGTACCCCGTCGGGAAGGAAATTTACCACTCGACGCGGCCGGATTGGTTGAGCCATGTTCGTATCTCTCCCGACGGCAAGCTGATCGCTTTGCTGCAACACAATGGAGCGAACGACGATCGTGGTCGCATTCTCGTCTTCGATGCCACGGGAGCACAGCGATACAAAAGCGACACCTGGGCGGGCATTGCAGGGCTGGCATGGGTTTCCGGCCACAAGCTGCGGTTTGCGGCAACTTTGCCGGAGTTCACCGCACGGCAGCTCTTCGAGGCCGACCTGAACGGCGAGCAGCGTCTGGTGATGGAAGTCCCGGGCGAACTCACCGTTCAGGACATCGCCGGAGATCGCACGCTGCTGACCATAAACGACCGTCGCATCATGATCCAGACGTTGTCGGAAGGCAAGTGGCGCGATCTGAGCTGGCTCGATCGCTCCATCTTCGATGCCATCTCCGCGGATGGAATGAAGATTTTGTTTCACGAAGGTGGGCAGGGCAGCGGCGCGCTGGGAGCTACCTACCTGCGTGGCATGGATGGCTCTCCGCCGGTGCGCCTCTCAGATGGGTATGGAATCGACCTTTCACCGGACCAGAAGTGGGCCTTAGTGTGGGTGCCCTATGTGCCGCCGCAATATCGGCTGGTTCCCACGGGTGTCGGAGAACCTGTACCCATAACAACTCCGCAAATATCGCAAGCGTTTCCTTTTGGTTTCGTGCGCAACGGGGCTGGGCTGATGTGGATGGGCACAACCGCGGGAAACCTGCGACAGATATTCACGACTGCGCTTGATGGTTCCAAGCCTCGGATGGTCGCTCCTCCCGGAGTCGTCTCTGTCGTCGTCTCTCGGAATGGAAAATATGTGATCTACAGTACTCCGGAGTATGGCTTGCAACTCTGGGATATGGCTGAGAACTCTCACACGACCATCCAGCACATTGAGCCGGGCGACACTCTTCTGGCACTGAGTGACGACGGTCGTCGGGTATGGCTATCGCGCCGGACGGGGACTACTTCCCTTGATGTATTGCGAGTCGATCTCCCGTCTGGAGGTTCAGAAGTTGTGGCCCAAATCCCCCTTTATGATCTGACAGGAGTTGTTTCGCTCCAACGAATGGCCCTCGCTCCCGACGGCAAGACCATCGTCATCAGTTATGTTCGCCACATTTCCGAGCTGTACCTGATGCAGGCATCACAGCAGTGAAGGCTGAAGTGCATACTCGGCCCAAACTGCCGCCACGGGACCACTAATCGAACTCAGTAGGGAGAAGGGAGGGGCGGAACCTCGGGCCCGCTAGTCGCGATGAATGCTCACCCGCTGGAAATCAGAGCAACGGAGATCAGCGCACCGATGATGCCTGCAGCCTGGAGTCGCGAGATGCGCTCCTTCAGGAGCACCCGTGCAAGGATCACCGTGCTCGCGGGATAGAGCGAAGAAAGCACCGCAGCTACGTCGAGCCGGCCGTGACGCGTCGCCGCAATAAACAATTCGTTGCCGACGGAGTCCAGAAGGCCCGAGAGCAATATCACGAGGAGCGCGGGCTGCAACGGACGGGGATCGCTGACTGCAAGCATCGCGATGATGGACATCAAGAGTGTGGAGGCTGCGCGTGCCGCCACCATGGGCCAGAAGACCGCATGATGTCCGGCTTGCTTGCCACTTACGAGAAACAGCCCAAACGAGATGCCCGCCAGAACTGCCAACCCCAAGCCGCGATGCGTGTCGACCTGCCCGTCAGGCCGGGCAATGAGCCAGATGCTGACGAGCGCGAGTACGAATCCGGCCAATTGTAAGCGGGCGGGAAGTCCTTCGGTTCTCAGACCGACCAGAACGGGTATCACTCCTGTGATGACCGCAGCTACCGGAGCAATGATTCCCATACGTCCGATGGCGAGAGCCTTATAGAGCGCCGCAATTCCGAACGCGCCTGTGATTCCGGCAATAGCTCCCCATTCCAGGTCACGCACAGGCGGAATCCGCTCGCCCGTCAGCCATGCGAGCAACAACATCGAAAGCAAGCCGAAGGCATGGGCGAGCGCGACCACCCGGAAAACATTGGCGCGCTTGGCCGCCATCCCGCCCGCGAAGTCACCGCCTCCCCAGGAAGCTGCGGAAAGCAAGCTAAGCCCTACCACCTCAAACGACCCAGAGTTCATAGATATAGAAGATAATCTGGCGAGGCGTTTGCTGCGCAAGACGAGTACAGACGGGTGGAGTCTTCCGCGCTGGGTTCCGGAGCTGGGGGAATAGAGATAGTGAACAAGGGAGGATTGGAAGGCGACGACCTCGTGCTGGTGAGCGCGACACAGGAAAGACAGCGGAACCGAGGCGCGCGGGTCATTGTAGCCGGAAAAGAAGCGGTGCGTTAATTACATCCTTCTACTTCTTGGCGCTGCACTGCTCAATTACCGGCAGATTGGCGTAGTAGCACTGGTCTGTCGGGTTCTGGTCATGCCGGCTGAAGCTCAGATTCCACGGGCTACTGGTACCGGTGTCATAACAAACGGTAGTTGGCGGCAATCCCGGTTTCGGGCCTGTAGTGAAATTCCCTGAAGTGGTGAATCGGAAGCCGTAGCAACCGTTCTCCGGACAGTCAACATCTTTGGAAGCCCATCCGGTGCAAACGCCTCCCGGGCAATCGGGATCAGGGCCGCTGGAACAGATGTCCTTGCAGTCCTTGTATAACGGATCGCTGGAAGCGAGCGTGCAACCGCAAACATTGCCATTGAGAGCACAGAAATTCTGCGGCTCGCAGCGATTTTGCTTAGCGTCCTTGTAGTCGTTTTGAAACTCCGTGAAATTCATGTCCATGGTCACCGTAAGGACATTGTTGATGGTGTTAAAGCTCGGATTCCATGTGCTGGGCAGACTCGTATCCTCGAAATAAATAGCCTGTCCATTCTTCGCCTGCTGATGCATACGCACCGCCACAAGGCCGGTGCTGACGTTGAAGCCGGGGCCTACGTACATGGAGTAGGTCTGCTGGGTACTGGGCTTGGCGAACAGCAGGAAGACATAATAGGTTTTTCCCGCTTCGAAGATGTTTTTCATTCCGAAGTTCTGCTGGTCTTGCGGAGTGGTAGTGGTATCGATGTAGAAACTGCCGTGGTTTGGCGTGAGATTGCTTCGCTGCCCCACGGCCTGCGACGCCATGCGGATAAAGGGCTTCGTACCCAGCTCTCCCTGTTTCACAAACTCGCGATAGAGCGGGACCCCAAAACAGTCCGGCGTGGTACACGCCGGTGTCCAGATTGACGGCGAACACAGCTGTCCGCAATAGGGATAAATAACACTAGTTACGTAATCATAGGGGCTGGTCTTCGCTGTGGCGCCAGGCGGGGGCGCGTTCAGAGTAT
>Ga0306920_100015663_pt1 | contig 10402 bp, 12 predicted proteins | sample flu12Cox44000170_FD_204666 | JGI IMG/M metagenome (GOLD analysis project Ga0306920, IMG submission 204666) | Lab enrichment of tropical soil microbial communities from Luquillo Experimental Forest, Puerto Rico - flux4day.12C.oxic.44.000.170 (v2)... | ecosystem: Environmental > Terrestrial >...
GTAAAACCCGTGCATGACCGGATTTTCTTGAGGCAACGACTGAGCAACGAACACGATAGGGTAGACAACGCCATACGCCAGTGCGTAACAGCCATCGTAGATCATCCGCGACATACAATGCAGCACGCCGGACGCGGCTTTGGCCGCTGTGTCCTCCGTTGGGGTCTCGGGCCTCGATCTCGCCACGCGAACGCGGGCCGGGGTTGTACTGCTTGAAACTGCCATTACCATTCTCCTGAAAAACTGAATCTCGAACTGCATTACTGGTGAAACTAGCACGCCTCTTTTGTCGAGCCCAATCGAACCAAGCCTGCTTTGACAGCTCTGGGCGGCGGGTTGCGGTGATATCGGAATCACGACACAAAGCCCCCTCTAGAGAAGACCGTAGATTGCACCGGTGACGCCGACGATGCAGGTGACCGTCGCAGCGACGACGAGACCGAGATACCAGCCGCGCAATCGGACTGGTGCCGACAAGCTAGAAGTGGCGAGGACCACGAGAAAAAATCACGATCATTGGCTGCAGAAACGCACCGACGATCTGCGCCCAGACAGTCAGCCAGACCAGGTTCGGGATCACCCAGACGAACGTTGCTCCACCCAACATGCCGTCGCATAGACCCCGTAGAGGACCTGCGCACGAAACAGCTGGGTCTCGACCGATCGGCTGTGCCCCGCCGCTTCACCGAGTGCCCAGGCGAGCGCGAACGAACACGATCGCTGCAACGATCGACGCGCTGAGCACGCCGAGACTGAAGACGAGGCGTCCCAGGGCGATGCCGAGATGATCTCGACTCGGCTCTGCAAAGTTGGTGCTTCCGGCAAGAAGTCGCTCTGGTGCTCCTCGGCGCCGACTAAACAGTGTCTACCCAAAACGCTCAGCCCGCGTCGAGATCGTCAACCGCGCTAGACCGCCGTCGTGCAACCCTCGCATGACCGACTTCTCCTGGGGCAGCGACTGGGCAATGAAGACTGCTGCGTACACAACCCCGTACACTAGAACGTATGAGCTCGTGTAGAACATCTGTGAGATCAGCTCGAGCGCCTTAGGGCCAGCCTCGCTCGCTGTGGGTTTGACCTTGTCGGCATGCTCCGACCGCGCTGTCGCGGCATCCCTCATCGCGTCGGCGATCGAGCGCATCGCGGTCTGGTCCGCACCGCTGGGCTTGGCCACTGTGTCTGTCATATGGGTGCTCCCCCGTGGTTAATTGATGAGTGGCGGTTTGGTCAGGTAGGTTTCTCACGCGCGGTGAAAGCCCGCAGCGGCGAGCAGCACAATCCGAGGAGCGCGAGCCCAACCAGATGGTGTTTGTTGTCATCATGGTTCCGCCAAGAGATTGTGTTCCTCGGAGCTATTGCTCAAAGGCAAAGATGCGCTTCAGTCGCTCTTCATGCTGATGATCGCCCAGCATGCTGCTTCGCCATGTCGTACGTTAGTAATCCCGTATCGATTTCATGGCCGATCCCCCTTCGCTTAGATCACGTTCCAGCTATATGAGACGTTCCAACGATGGTCCCTCGGTCACCGATCCGGCAAATGTCGATAGAACTAGCAGTGTGGTGAGATCCAGATCCAGTGGCTCGATTTTTTCAATGCTAGCAGCGTTGAAGAAAAAGATGAGAGGGGGAGATCAGCTCTTGCCGGCGCCTTCTTGGCGAGGCGATGTGACGGCAACGAGCATGTCGGCGACCGCTGCTCCTTCTTTGCGGAAATTGGATAGCGGAGCCCGATTTATCCGTCCACTCTTGGTTGCTGACAACCAGTGGCTTAGCGGTCGTCCGCTGCCCGTGCTAGAGAAGGAATATGCCCACCAGTGTGACCGGGCTTTCGGACGCTTCGCGAAGACGGCGTGCTGAACCTTGTGGTCAGTGCTCGTGAGTCGGCTGTGAATCTTCTGTGACAGGCTTGGCATTAAAGCCTTGAGATAGCGCTTCGAACGAACAGCGCGTGGTCGCTCTCCAGCCAATTGCATCGAAATCGTCTGGGAGATCCAGATGCCCTCGAGCGCAGTGCACACCTTTAGCGATCCCGCCGAATACGCGGCAGCGATTCGGGCAACGACCATCGATTTGACGGTCACGGGGCGCGGCCATTTTACCGGGAAGCGCACACGGATCGATCTGCACCGCCTGTGGATGCAGCGGTTATCCGAGAACAGGTCGCGGATCGTGCATTCGGCCTTCGTGACCGGACGGGCCATCGTAACCTTCCGGGTAGACACTGGACCAAACCTGCTCTGGAGCGGGGCGGCATTGCAGCCGGCCAACATCATACGACATGTCGAGGGCGAGAACGCCTTTCAGCGTTCCCCTGGGCCGGCTTTCTGGGGCGCTATGTCGCTGCCGGTGGCAGACATGGTTTCGATCGGGGCGACGGTGGCCGGAGTTGACCTAACTCCGCCGAAAGATCCTCTGGTCCTCACCCCTCCGCCGTCTGCGATGGCGAGGCTCCAGCGACTGCACGCCGCCGCGGGGCGCATCGCCGAGGACGCGCCCGAAATCATCGCCAATCCGGACGCCGCGCGCGGGCTGGAGCAAGAGCTGATAGAGGCGATGGTCCGCTGCCTCAGCGGGGGCAGCGTCCACGAAGACACCGTGGCACGGCGGCAGCACGAGCTGATCATGCGGCGGTTTCGCAGGGTCTTGGAGGAGAATCTGGGTCAATCGCTTTACATCACGGAAATCTGCAAGATGATCGGGGTCTCCGAGCGGACTTTGGAAGTGTGCTGCCAGGAGCATCTGGGGGTAGGGCCAAAACGCTACTTGATGCTGCGCCGCTTGCATCTGGCGCGGCGGGCATTACGCGAGGCGGCGCCTGGCGGGACAACAGTGACGGACATCGCGACCCAATATGGCTTCTGGCATTTTGGGCGCTTTGCCGGTGCATATCAGTCCCTATACGATGAGTTCCCTTCCGTTACGCTTCATCGGCAAGCCGAACAGCTGCGGAATCTTTCTGCGGAAATTGGATAGCGCCCTCTTCGGTGCGCTCGAAAATCCGATACGGCGACCCTCGTTCTGTGATCGATGAGTGCCGCGCGGGCGACAACTAGAGTGTTCGCTTGGTGAGAAGTTAGCTTCAGGAGGTATCATGAGCCGGTTCATTTCCATCGTCGCCGTCCTTCTATTCAACTCGATCTGGCAAGACGCCGGTGCCCGAGAAGCCAGCTGCGGAGAGCGAGGGTGCATCACCACTTTTGTGGGAGCGGGGGGCGTCGGTCACATATTCTATCCCAACTCGGGGATGAGGACCATTGACATGACCTTGCGAGAAAGGTCGCGTTTTTTCGCCGCTCTCAGGTAACGCGAGCGGAAGAGATAGGAGTCACTGGGTTCAGAGGAAAGCACTTAATGCAATGGAGGGGATAGACTATGAAAGCGAAAATCCTGGCCGTCGGCGCCATCTTGCTGCTCTCTACCTCGAGCGCGATGGCGCAAATGAGGCCCGGCGCGCGGGCGGTCCTCTAGGCATCCAAGCCGACATCGCGCGTTTCTGCAGTCAGGTTCCACCCGGCCACGGCCGGATCAAGGCATGCATGAAAGAGCATTTGCCCGAGCTCTCGGAGCCTTGCAAGGAAGGCCTCTTCCAAGCCTGGCTGAAGCAGTGAGAGTGATGCCGAAAATGGCGCGCGTGTTCACAATGGGCGCGCGTCATCCCCGCGAAAGCGAGGGTCCAGGCATTCTGCAAAGCGTTGTTTTCGGATTCTCGCTCCTGCGGGAATGACTTTCACCCGGTCGATACTGGCATGTCTTGTGGTGACCTTAGCGCTGATCGGAGCGGGCACGCGGCCGGCCGCCGCTCAGGAGGCCACCCTGCCGGGTGGCGTGCAGGTTCTCTTTACGCCCAACCTTTGGCTCGCCGGCGTCGACGCTGCGATCAAGACGCCGCTGCCACGAGTGCCCGAGGTCAACTCCAGCGTCGGCCCATTTCAGATGTTGGGTCACCTCAGCGCGGTGCCGTTTCTAGGGCAAGTCGAGATCCATGACGGACCGTTCAGCCTGCTCGGCGGCGCGGTCCACGTGCCGGTCAGCACCGATATCACCACCCGCAACGTGTTGTTCAACGGAGGCAACGCCGGGCTGATCGCTAACGCGGGGACCGCGAATTTGCTCTACCGCGTCCTGGAACAGCCGATCCAGTACGTGGATCTGGGCGTCGGCTTCCGGCCCTGGGCCTTTACCGCGAACCTGACGTTGAACCCCGGGTTACTGCCGGGAGCGAGCGCCACGCGTTCGACCAATTGGGTCGATCCGCTGATTGCCGGGCGATATCATATCGTTCTCCCCAGCTGATTTCTTCCAAACGGGTTTCTTCCAAGCGGGTGGGGGCTGACCGCCTATGGCGATGTCGGCGGCTTTGGCGTCGCCGCCCATAGCGATTGGCAGCTGTCGGGAACGATCGATTACACGCTGAAACCGTGGATCGACGTTCACTTGGGTTACCGCAGCGTCAACTTCAACTACCAGGCGAGCGGCGGCCTCAATTTGGGCTTCAATGTCCATATGAAAGGCCCGATGCTCAACGCCACTTTCAAATTCTGACGTGAGTGTCCGCAGGCCCGACGCCGCGGGAAGTTGCAATCGTGAGCCCGATGGCGATCGGCTGGATCGTCTTTGCGCTGATTTTTGGCAGCGCAGTGCTCGCCATGTATATGCACAGCTTGTTGCCTGCGGAGCATCTGAGCAGCGATTCTAAGGATGTCGTCAAGCTCGGGATTACGCTCGTCGCGACGATGTCGGCGCTGGTGCTCAGTCTGCTGGTCGCCTCGGCCAAAAGCGCCTTCGACACGCGCAGCAACAAGCTGACCCAGGGCCTCCGCCGACATCGTTCTGCTTGACCGCGCATTGGCGCGCTCCGGGCCGGAAACGAAGGATGCGCGCTTAAGCCGTAGACAGCCATTGCGTGCGCGCGGCGCGGTCGATGCCGGCCTTATCCCCTCTCCGGAGCCGGGGACCCTCCGTTCCAAATCCTCTATATCGAGAGCGAGCAAGCCGAGCGGCGAGATCCAGCCGCGTCACCGGCTGGGGTCCTCGCCGGCGGGGACGACGTTGATGTCGATCGGGGCGTATTGGTTGAGCGTCTCGACTGCCAGCTCTACCCGATCGGTCGGGGCCTGAATGCAGAGGAGCGTCTCTCCATTGCGGATATAATGGGCAAAGCTATCGCGGAAATTCCCGAGAATGACTGGGCCGAGGAACGACGCATCGAGCTCGGGTTCCATCACCGATGGAATGGGACCGATTTTCTTGAGCACCTTGAGAACGAGATCGCTGGCTGGTATGCCCTCGGTCCTGAGACGATTACGGGCGTCCTCGGCGATGCCCTCGGACCCGAACAAACCGACAACAATTGTCAGTGCCATTTATTCCTCTGGTCATGCGGCTGGTCACTTTGCCCGAGGCGTGCAATGGCTACAAGGTCCGGCGTTGGTAGCTCAGCGGCAGTGAAGGCTCGAACGTTTGGTCAGAGAGCCGTCGGCTGTCCGCCGCAAGCTATCCGAATGGGCGATGCGCGCCGCCCAACATCCGGCGTAGTGTGAAAGTTGGGAGGGCGAACGGCACGTAATGCAGAGCCGGTCGATCTGGCGATCAGGACAACCCACCAGTGCCACTGCATCATCGAATGCGGGGAATGACCGGGACCTGATCCGCGGAGGGCATTATGGCCAGCGGTCATGTGAACCGCAGCAACAGGCCGAACACATGGCGGCACCGACCAGCAACGCGACGTGAAGATTTCCCTTGCCAACTTGTAGCCGTTCACACATGGCACTCAGCTGTCATACGAGGATAGCCGCGCATCAGTCGGCGATCGGGGGTAAAGCGGAACCATCCCAGACGCCGCAGAGTCGACGCGAATAACCCGTACGATCGGCCATGCCGCAAGAGGTGTTCAATGCGGGAGCGGTGAACGGTCTTGCATCAAAGTATTGCGACCTCCGGGTTGGAGATCGTCATGCTTCGGGCAATCAGGGGTATCAGCGAGCGTGCGAGGTCGTCAGTAGCCAGGCCCCCATGGACCGTTTAGTCATCAGGCACGCCAGCTGGTCACCTGACCCGGAAGCTCGATTTAAAGCCTCGGTCACGGGCAGGAACGCCCCAGGAGATGCGGACGGGGTCGTTGGCGAGGGCGATCGCGGGCGCGCTGTGATACAGCCGCTTTCTGGAAAATGGTGTCGATGGCGTCGTGTCCGCTCCCGGACGTGGTCTTTGGCCAGCGGCCCGTTCGAGCGCAGGCCGCTTGAACTAGCAGCAGCTCCGTAGCCGTCGCGCTCACTTAGGCCCACGGGGCGATCGGATTCGCGGTGCCTGCGAACCCCAGCCCAGAGGGCAACTCGACGAACTCATTGTAGGCAGGCGCCACTCAGCGCGGAGAAGACCGGTGGCGCGCTTCAAACTACAATCAGCCGGGGCTCCAGGAGCTGGTCCCGGTCTCGTCGAGGCTAGCGTCAGGTGACCCCCGTTTTCGAGACCTCGCGGGAGCGCCTGTCAGGAGATGTCTCATGTCGGATCCGCCACTCAAAATCGGTCCTGCTTTTGCCAATGCCGCTGAGATTCCGGCTGGTGGGCCGGCGCTTGAAGCTACCTGGTCAGGGCGAGTCCCACTGCTAGAGGCTATAGAGCATTGGGATCCTCGCCTCTGGCGTCGGCTCGATGATATTGTCACGCCTCCCGGGACGTGTGGCAAACCCCGAGCGCCTTTAGTGCCTTCTTCGGGTGAGCCGGTGCCGAACGAAGATCGTCCAGAGTGGCTTGAGGCTGTTACTCTCCTCAAACAGAAGACCGGAATGGACGCCGGATATATTCTTGAGATTCTGGACAGTGGCGAACCTTCTATTCAGCCGAAAAATGCTACGGATGCATGGATAGAAACTATCCTGCCAAAGGAAGTAGATTTCGCCAATTCACAAATCCTAAGAAATCTGAGGGTGTTCGCTGCGTGGGTAAGCCCGGGACAACCAGAACGAGCAGAAATACCGGAGCCGCCCCGCCGGACGGTCGATAAGGGCGGGCGCCGGGCCAAGTTCCACTGGGACGAGTTCTGGGTCGAGGTTTGTCGGATTGCCAACACGCCAGACGGATTGCCCGAACAGCGCGAGCTCACCAAGCACATGCTCGAATGGGCTTCAAGCAACTGGCCTGATCGGGGAAGCAAAGCGGAGGCTGAGCAAACCGCGTTTTACTAGGGTCGTTTGGCGCATGAGCACCGTAGTCCAATAAGAAATCGTACCCGCTCACATTTTCGCTCGACTTCCTGCGCACAGGAAGCATTGCTGTCCACGTTGACGGCCCCTGCTGGGTCGCCGCCCCGCCTGGCCCCCGAGTGTCCGGGCTTGTGGTGGTGCAAGCATCGCGACTGGCGCGATGCCGATCCAGAGGAACACGATTATGGCCAAACAGCTGACCCGCAAACCCGCAAAGGACGTCAACAAGCTGGGCACTAGCGAGGCTATTCAGCCGCTTCGCAAAGACGAGCACGAACCGCGCCAGCGCAAACCGCGGACGCGGTCAGGTCGGGCCGCGGCGGAGACTAACTCGGCGGCGGCAGAGCTGCCAAAAGCCAGCGTCAAGAACAGAGCCCTTTCGATTACCCATGACGAGCGGCCGGAGAAAACTGCTCTGAAGCCTAAACCCCGATCGAAGGGTGCTGATACCGCGCTGGTGAGTGTCTCAAGCCCCGACCTGCCGCGAGCGAGCACGAAGCGGGCAATGCTGATCGGCATGCTCGAGCGCGCCCAAGGCGCTTCTGTCGCCGAAATCGGGCAGCGCCTTGGATGGCTGCCGCACACCGTGCGCGCCGCCATCACCGGGTTGCGCCACGCCGGCCGCGAGGTGATCCGCAGCAAGAACGAAAGCGGCCAAACCGTCTACCGGCTCGCGCCGATTGAAACGCAAGGTCGCTGACAAGGATGACAGCGCGACAAAGCACGGTCAGCAGGGAGGCGCTTGCGCGCCTCCCGACGCTTGACCTCGGCGAGCTTCGTCAGCAGTGGCGGGGTCTCTACAAAGCGGAGGCGCCCTCACACTTCAGCCGCGACTTGCTGATGCGAGCTGTCGCATACCGGATGCAGGAACTCGCCTTGGGCGGCCTGCGCCCGGAGCCGCAGCGCCGGCTGCGGCAGATCGCACAGGAGTTCAGGGAAACCGGCTCGACGAGGATGCTTGCTCGCCCCGATCTGAAGCCCGGAACCCGATTGATCCGCGAGTGGCAGGGCCGAACCTACGAGGTTCTGGTGCTCGACGACGGCTTCTGGTGGCAGAGCACGCGCTACCGCTCGCTCTCCGCCATCGCCAGAACGATCACCGGCACACCATGGTCGGGGCCGCTGTTCTTCGGGCTGAAGCCAAACCGCGCTGCCACCCGGCTATCCTCGCCCGCACCGGGCGGATCCAGCGTGCCGACGGAGCGCGGCGATGCCGCGGGCTGAGCCGAGCCGCAAGCGCTGCGCCATCTACACCCGCAAATCCTCCGAGGAAGGGCTCGAACAGGAGTTCAACTCGCTCGCAGCCCAGCGCGAAGCCTGCGAGGCCTACATCTGCAGCCAGCGTCATGAGGGCTGGGTTATGACAAGAGCCCATTACGACGATGGCGGGTTCTCTGGCGGCAATATGGAGCGCCCGGCGCTGCAGCGGTTGCTCGCCGACATCCGCGGCGGCCGGATCGATGTCGTGGTCGTCTACAAGGTCGACCGGCTGACCCGCGCGCTCGCCGATTTTGCCCGGCTGGTCGAGATTTTCGACACCCAGGGTGTGTCGTTCGTGTCGGTGACCCAGCAGTTCAACACGACGAGCTCGATGGGACGGCTGACCCTGAATGTGCTGTTGTCCTTCGCCCAATTCGAGCGCGAGGTCACGGGCGAACGCATCCGCGACAAGATCGCCGCTTCGAAGACGAAGGGCATGTGGATGGGCGGCAACGTGCCGCTGGGCTATGACGCGAGCGAGGGCAGGCTGGTCGTCAACCCTGTCGAGGCCGAGACCGTGCGCCGTATCTTCGCCCTTTATCGTGAGCTTGGCAGCGTGCGCCGGGTCAAGGAGGAGGTCGACCGACTCGGGCTGCGGACAAAGCGCCGCGTGACGACGAATGGCACCGAGCGCGGCGGCAAACTGTTCGCGCGCGGGCACATCTACAGGCTCCTCTCAAACCCGATCTACGCCGGGCAGATTGCGCACAAGGGTCAACTCTTCCCGGGGCAGCATCCGGCGCTGATCGACGATGACACCTGGACCGTCGTTCGCGATCGGCGCGCCGCCAACGCCGGCGACCATCGACACAAGGTGAAATCAGCGGAGCCGAGCCCACTGGCGGGCTTGCTGGTCGATGCCCGCGGCGAGCGGTTTACGCCGTCCCACGCGGTCAAGAAAGGCCGACGCTATCGCTATTACGTCTCCGCCTCCCTGATCACCGAGGCCGGAACGGATCGCGCGCAAGGCTGGCGGCTGGCCGCCCGAGAGATCGAGGAGGCCGTGATCACGATCCTGGTCGATGCGCTGAGCAGCCCGGCGAGGCTACTCGACTGGTTTGGGACAAGTGGCATGTCCGGCGATCAGACTCGAAAGATGCAAGGTCGTGCGGCCCGTCTGGTAGCGGCACTTGGCGGTTCACCCGAGCAACGATCCCCGGCCATTCGAGCGCTCGTCGAGCAAGTTATCGTCGACGAGCAAACAATCATCATCAAGGTGCGGCGCGGGCCGCTGTTGGATAGACCAATGTCATCAGCATCGGATGCACCCAGCGACGGCGCTATCGAGCTGACCGCGGCCGTCAGCAGCAAGCGGCGCGGTGTCGGGACCAGGCTTGTGCTGCTCGACGCACAACACAACCATCCTGCGCGATGCGATCCGGCGCTGGTCAAGGCGATTGCACGCGGACGAGCGTGGTTTGACGAGCTGGTCACCGGCCGCGCGCGATCGCTGCAGGAGTTGGCCAAACGGGACGGCATCAGCCGGCGCTACATCCGGCGTCTTGTCGGCCTGGCCTTCCTGAGCCCACAGCTGGTCGAGGCGATCTTGCAGGGCCAGCAACCGGTCGAACTCACGGCTACGCGTCTGACCGAGCTCGACCTGCCGCTCGACTGGGCCGAGCAGCACCGGCTTCTCACTACGTAATCCACAAAAGCTGGAGATGCCCCAGCCACGGTTATCACCTCGGCCTGCGGTCGTTGCGTGGTCAAGCGGCGCGGTGTCGGGACCAGGCTTGTGCTGCTCGACGGGCCCCCGGCAAAGCCGGGGGAGTAGAACCCGGTCCGGCGTCGGCCGGACGCGCCTTGCTTTGAAACAGATTCTAACCGGAGTATGACGAGGCCGGGGTCATTCCCGGGAGAACACTTCAACAGAAATGACCATGCTGATTGAGCTGGACGGCGACAACCGGGCCTCCTTACGGAGGCTGTTCGATGGT
>Ga0306920_100015664_pt1 | contig 10402 bp, 11 predicted proteins | sample flu12Cox44000170_FD_204666 | JGI IMG/M metagenome (GOLD analysis project Ga0306920, IMG submission 204666) | Lab enrichment of tropical soil microbial communities from Luquillo Experimental Forest, Puerto Rico - flux4day.12C.oxic.44.000.170 (v2)... | ecosystem: Environmental > Terrestrial >...
TGCCCGACCCGAACCTAGGGCTGTTCGGCTACAACGGGATGGCGCCGTCGCGTGTGCGCGTTGGCGGCTGGTCCCGCGGCTGAACGGAAGTCCGGCGCGACGAGAGGGCGACCGCTTTTGCCGTCCACCAGTACCGGATCGGCTTGCGCTCCGGTCTTGCTGTCGACGATCACGATGCTGGCTCCCTCGGGAGCGAAATGCTTGTTGCCCCAGGCGAGCAACGCCCACAATACCGGCCGAAAGTCCCGGCTAGCTCGGGTCAGGATGTATTCGTCGCGCGGCGGTCTTTCGCTGTAGCGGCGGCGCTCGAGCAGCCCGGCCTCCACCAGGGCCTTGAGCCGTCGCGTCAAGATATTGGGCGCGATCCCGAGGCTCTCCTCGAACTCATCGAACCGCGTCAACCCAAGAGACGCATCGCGCAGAATGAGTATGCTCCACCACTCCCCGACGCGCTCGAGGCTGCGGGCGATCGGGCATTGCATGTTACCGAAGCTTTTGCGCCGCATGGGTTCGCACCCCACTGACTTGCATGTTTCAAGCTATATTGGGACTCACTATCATCATGCAAGTTATTTTTGGCCAGCGGCAACAGGGCTAGCCCCTCGACGGGACGGGACGTCGGACTCCCCTGGGAGCCCGTCGGGCCGTTTGGCCGCTAAAAGTCGCCGAGGTACCCCTTGCACAACCCGACTGGTTCCAAGTCGAGAGCTTCCGCCTTGCGCAGGCGAAGCTTCCCCGATCGCGAGATTTGCCGCCCGCCCAGCAAAGGCTCGATACAAGGCTGGCAATTGCCGCAGCTTTTGCGGTTTTGTGCTGGGCTCGCGATCGGACATGTGCCGCCCGCGGGGGTGTGATGATGGTGCCGCGCTAGCGACCGCCGCCCGATTGCGCGCCCGCCGTGCCTCGTAGGCTTTCGCGTCGGCATTGGCGATGTGCACCAGCGGGCGGTTGTCGGCCGCAACGCGGGCGCGGCGGAGGAGATCGCCGAGGATATGGTCGGCCTCGACCGGCACGCCGCCCTCGATGTCGCGCAACACCGACGCCGTCAACGGCGTGCAGGGCAGTTGGCCGTGACGAGTGTGTGGCCGAGCGCCAGCACCGTCGCGATCCAGGGCGTCCGCGCGTACCGAAAAAGCGAGTGGGTATCGCCGAGGCGCAGCGTGTTAGGAAAATTGCTCTGCCATGGTACAGGTGGATGTAGAGCCGTGTTTTCTTGAGGCGGTCTGCTTGATCGGTTCCGACGAGCGTTGCCGCGAACGGCTTGCTGCATTCGGTGCCGCAGGTCTGGACCTGCCAATCTTGGTTCCGCCGATCGGTGTCGATGGAGCGCGCGTCGTGATCAAAGCCTTCCGGCAATAAGCACTGCTGCTTGAGGTGTGTCCTCCCACACCGGATCTTCCGCCTTCACCGGCTTGACCTTGAACCAAATCGCATACAATGCGGGGAGGAAAACCAAAGTCAGTCCTGTGCCGCCGGCAACGCCGCCTATCAGCGTATAGGCCATCGATCCCCAGAATGCCGAAAAGGTGAGAGGAACGAATGCGAGAACAGCGGCCAAAGCCGTCAGGATGACAGGGCGTGCGCGCTGCACCGTCGCCTCGACAACGGCATGGTAGGTGCTCAATCCGTCGGCTTGATTGTTGTGGATCTGACCGACCAGGATCAGCGTGTTGCGCATTAAGATGCCGGCCAAACCGATCAGCCCCAGGATCGCATCGAAGCCGAAAGGCTGCTGAAAAAGAAGCAGGATCGGGACAGCCCCCGCGAGACCCAGAGGTGCGGTGAGCGCTACCATCGCCATGGCAGGAAACGACCGCACCTGAAGCATGATCGTCACGAGCATCAAAACGAGCATCGCAGGAAAAACCTTTGCCAGCGCGATATTGGCCTTAGCGGACTCCTCCACGATGCCGGCCATCTCAATCCGATAGTCGTCGGCAAGATGCGCTTGCAGGGGCTTTAGGGATTCCGCAACCTGCGCAGCAACGTCGGGCGGCTGCATCTGCTCATCGATATCTCCGCGGACCTCGATCGAGGGAGTGCGATCCCGGCGTTTGAGGATCGGCTCCTCATTCCGAACCTCGACGCTCCCGAGTTGAGAAAGCGGGATCAGGTGACCATCCGTGGTCGTCAGCGTACCGGAAGTTCGAATCCGTCTCCCTCCAGCAAACAGTCCGTCTCTCGCTAGATTTCTCCTTCCTGTATCGAAAAGCCGGCAGTTGCCGCGGCGTGCGCGGGCCCGGCCGGGCGGCGCGGCCGGCAGAGACGCGCAGGGCGCGTCAACATCCCGCCAACTGCGGTAATGTCTCTGTCGGGCCCTATTCCAGTACCGCTGTGCCGGCGAGGCGGTTCGCGACCGTGGTGGCACTGGCGCGGCAAGCGAGGTCGGGTCAGCGACGTGACCAAGCGCTGAGTTCGGTTCGGCTCAGGCAATGCCAAGCGCGGTCCGCTGCTCGTGCCAGCCAAGTGGCAGACGTGAATGCGCCAGCAGCTTATCTGCGGTCAGATCGGGCGGCTGACGGCCGTCGAGGATGGCTTCGGTGATGTCCGGGGCGAGATAGCTGAGGCGGACGAGCCGCGTGAAATAGGATGGGCTCACCCCTTGCCGCCTGGCCAGGGCGGCAAACGGCACGCCATCGCTGTCGAGGAGTGTGGCATTGAACTGGCGCGCCCTGATCAGCAGCTTGACGAGTCGGGCATCAGGTTTGGCTGTGGCAAACGCCTCGGTCCCCTCGATCAACATCCTGATCGCCCGCCCGGAGCGGCGTAACCGCACCGGGATGGAGAAGATTTGAATTTCGTCGTCCGTCGCGCTCGGCAGTGGTGCAGCTGCGACATCGAGGAGTGCGGCGAGCCGGGTCGGGCGCAAATGGATATCGATCTGATCGGCCCCGACATCGATGCGGTCGATCAGGGTGGTCAGCAAGGCACGCTGTCGTGTTCCGGGTAACTCGGTCCAGCTCTTGCCGATTTCCCCGGCGTGCGCGATGAGCCGGCGCTGCGCCGCCGGATCGGGAAGCCGTGTCGACTGGTAGATGCTGCCGGGGTCGAGAAGCCATTGGCGCACCCGGCTGGTCACGAGATGCTCGATCTCCGCGGCTGGAATGCGCAACGCGGTGGCGCTTTCGCGCTGATCTCGGGTGATCAGCGGGCGGGAGACATAGTAGCGGTAGCGCGTGCCCTTTTTGACCGCATAGCTCGGCGTCATCCGGTTGCCCTGGGTGTCGAACAGCATCCCGGCGAGTAGGCTCGGCTGGTGAGTGCGGGTGCCGGAGGTGCGCTCGGTGGTATTGCCGGCGAGCCGCATCTGAACCGCATCCCACAGCGGCGGGTCAATGATTGGCGGGTGTTCGCCAGGATGGGATTGTCCCTTGTGAACGATCTCGCCGCGATAGGTGCGGTTCCGCAACATCAGGTAAGAGCGCCCCGCGCGAGAATGGCTTGCCGCCGATCACCCGACCCGCGGCACTCGTCCACGACTTGCTTTTGCTTCCCTGGGCTTCGAGCTCCGCCTTCAACAACCGGACCGAGCCGAGTTCGGCATAGCGGCGAAAGATCGAGCGCACGATTTCCGCATAGCTGTCGACGATGACCAGCTTGCGGTCCTGCACCCGATACCCGAGCGGCGGCACGCCACCCATCCGCATCCCCTTCTTCTTCGAGGCGGCGATCTTGTCGCGGATGCGCTCGCCGATGACCTCGCGCTCGAACTGGGCAAAGGACAACAGAACATTGAGGGTCAGGCGCCCCATCGAGGTCGTCGTGTTGAACTGCTGTGTCACCGAAACAAACGACGCGCTCCTCGCATCGAGGATCTCGACGATCTTGGCAAAATCGGCGAGCGAGCGGGTCAGCCGATCGATCTTGTAGACGACCACAATATCGACCCGCCCCGCCGTGATGTCGGCGAGCAGCCGTTGCAGCGCCCGCCGACCCATCGTGGCACCCGAGAACCCGCCGTCATCATACCCTGTGCGCAGGCACACCCAGCCTTCGTGCACTTGGCTGGTGATAAAGGCCTCGCAGGCCTCGCGCTGCGCAAGCAGCGAATTGAATTCCTGGTCGAGCCCCTCCTCGGAGGATTTGCGGGTGTAGATTCCACAAGCGAACCCTCGCGTTCCTCTTGGTGCCGAGGCTCATTGGTCGCGTCATCGGCCGGCCTTGGCGCCAGCCACAGCACTCGCGCGCTTGGTCAGGCCAAAGAACCGCGGACCCGACCAATGGGCCTCGGTAATCCGCTCGGCAATTGCCGTTAGCGACCGATAGCCCTGGCCCTCGTGCTCGAACCCGTCGTTGTGGACGAGGACAGTATGAGTGTGTCCGCGCCACTGGCGCACCAGGGTCGTACCGGCCTTTAGCACGAGACCGGGATCGACGGCCATCGTGGCTTTCTCTGAGGCTCCGGCCAGGCCCTGCAGGCGGCGCCGCAGCGCCCGGCCGACGGCGCCATAGCGTTGCTCTTGCAACTGATGGGCGAGGGCCCGGATCATCAGATCGCGACTGAGCCCGAGAGGCGGTCCAGTGCGATGCAGCTGGCGCCAGGCAACCCGTAGGTCCTGGGTCGACCGCTTGGCCAGAACGGCAATTTGACGCTCGACCGCGGTGATGTCAGGACGGCGCGGCCGATCGTGCCGATTGCCGTTCCGGTGGCGAACCGGCGACGGCTCGCCGGCGCGCGGGCGAGCCGAAGCGTCGTTGATGGCCGGTTTCATACGCTTGCAGGTCGGTCGACGCGGTAGACGCGGCCGCGTTCCTCTTTGGCCGAGGCAAGCGTGAGCCCGAACTTCTTCTTCAGGGTGCCCGAGAAGACGCCGCGCACCGTATGGCGCTGCCACCCGGTGGCCCTTGCCACCTCATCCGCGGTTGCGCCCTCGGGTCGCCGCAGCATTGCAATCACCTCGTCCTGCTTTGACGGCCGTTTTGCGTCGGGCTCCGATTCCGGGTCCGGCAAGGCCTCGATTGCCGGCCACAGCCGATCGATCAGGGCCCCGCGGTCGCCGACCGTCCTGCGCTTTTCGACACCGGGCAGAGCGTTCCACAGTGCCAGCAGCCGCTTGCCGCTGAGCGGCGCAGCGAGCAATTCCTCTTTTGACGCGACTGCAACCTCGCCGTCATTGACTGTGGCCGGCGCCTCGCGGCACAGCGTGATTCCGTCATTGCCGATGATGTAGATGCGCATGGGTGAGTTCTCCTAATTGACCCGGCAGCGGCTGCCGCCGGTGACCCCCACTGACGCTCTGTTCGCCGACCAAAGCCAGTCTATTCTGCATAATCTCGCGCCATTGTGGGGTCAGAGCTCAGCCTGGAATTGCTCGGACCCAGAACGCAGTAATCTGCGTTACGAGGGGGCTCGCCAAATCGTGAAACGCGCCCTGACAAATGTCCGCTACCTAGGGTAATTCGGAGAATATATACTCACTCGGAGTTTTACTGCCCCTGACCCTCAGCTGCCCCTTCATGTTTGGCTATGCGAACAGCCGCGGAGGGAGAAGCAGCGCGGACGATCATCATACGGTCTCCGGCGACATCGCTCCGTGTCCGCCAAAGCCCGGGCTCAGGAGCTAGTGGCCCAGTCAGGCATCCTCGAAGCGCCAGCCATTGAACAGGCTGTTGACCATGATCGTGATCCCGTGCACCGCCGGCGACCGGCAGGTTCCAAGCCGGTAGTCGAAGATCATCGGTCGCGCCGCATCCTCCTGCAGTCGGCGATCGATCTCCCAGACCAGCTGATTGCGTTTTGTCTGGTCGGGCTCCATCGACTGCTGCTCGTACATCTTCTCGAGCTCCGGGTTGCAATAGTTCGTGTAGTTGCGCTCCGAGCCGCAGGCGTAATGCTCGAAGAAATACGCGTCGGGATCATCGACTCCGCTACCCGACAGGTTGGCGCCGACCATATAGTCCTTGCGGGCGATCTTTGGGAACCAGTTCGCTGTCTCGACGGCATCAAGTTCGCCGTCGATGTAGATCTCCTTCACCTGGTCGATCAGGATAATGGCCGGGTCGCGGTATTGCGCGATGTTGCGCGTCGCGACCTTGACGGAGACCGCAGGAGGAATCAGGGTCAATATGCCAGGTTGCGTGCCCCTCGTCCTTCTCGCGGTCGGTCGGTGTTCTCATGGCCCGGGGCTCAGGCTCGTCCTCGATGTCGCGGCCAACCGCGCCGAGGCGCGCAAGCTGATGGAGAAGCACGGCTACGGCGTCGCTAGATTCTCGGGCGGCAACCCCCACAAGCCAACGGGCGGCGACTGCATTGCGCCGTTTATGTCGCCCTGCCCCTCGGCGATGATGTCGAGGAAGCTCTTGCGGTCGATCGTCAGCTGCATCGCCCGCCGAATGTCGGGGTCGTTGAACGGTGCGGCACCCCGGTTGACGAGAAGGTTCATCGCCACCGGTGTCGGCGTCATCTCGCAGATCGCATTCGGCGCCTGGTTATGGATGTCGCGCATCGACTGCAAGGTGACCTCGTAGGGGAAGGTCATATCGAACTTGCCGGCGATAAACGCGAGCGTCTGGGTCGACCTGTTCGGGATGATCGTCCATTGGATGCCGTCGAGGTAGGGCGCGCTGCCGAGGCGATAGAGACGGCGGAGAACATTCGGGTGAGGGACCACGCGGGTGCGGCCTAATACTACCACCCAGCGCGATCCCTTAGACTGCGCGGCTAAAGGGGTCGAGACGATGGAGATTAAACACAGCGGCTCACAGCCTTCTGCCAAAGGACCGGCAGAATATTTCACCGGCATGTGTGAATCGATCCGCTGTTTCAGGCAGCCGATCCTTCGCGCGTCAGTGCGGGGTTGGTGACGTTCGAATCCGGCGCTCGCACGGCATGGCATACCCATCCGCTCGGCCAGAGGCTGATTGTCACAGCAGGCTGTGGCTGGGTCCAGTGCTGGGGCGGCCTCAAACAGGAGGAGATTCGACGGGGTGATGTGGTATTGTGTCAGCCGGGCGAGAAGCATTGGCATGGGGCGATGGCCACAACGGGCAAGAGCCACATCGCCATTCGGGAGGCGCTCGACGGCAAGGTCGTTGAGTGGCCGGGAAAAAGTCAGCCAAGAATACCCGGCCGGACCAGCAAGCCCCTCTCGGGATGGTGCGGTGCGTTACGAACCGTTACAAGATGAGCACAAAATTTTACCAATACGGCATTTTGCAGGCTTTTCAAAGGTGGGAAACTGATTCGAATTAAGGATAATTTTAAATAAAAGCCGGCCAATAGCTGGGCGTTAACATCGCAAGAGCAGCACGTTCCCTGCAAGCGCCGAGGGAGGGAACATCGATGCGTCGCGATAAATCGACACTCGTAATAGCTGCTTTCGCAACAATTTTGGGGATCCTGTGCGTTCCCCACCCCGCGTCCGCTCAGTTCCAGTTCCAGCCGGATATACCTGTCCCACCCTACAACCCGTATCCGCAGCTGCCTGGCTCCACCCCGCCGACTGTTCTCCCGCCCGATTTACAGCCGGAGATATACAGGGTTCGACGTGAAGTTCAAACGATCTTCGGCCGTTACTTCGACGAGTGGCAAGCATTGACGCCGACGCCGACCTATGCAGGTAACCCGCCCATACTTGTTCCAAACGGATATCAAGCACAACGGATACTTGGCGGGCTGCTGAATTACGACGAAACTATATCGCCCTTCAATAACACGGCCTGCGCATTCTGCCATATGCCGTATACCGCCTTCAGCGGGCCGATCCCGTCCGTCAATTTGACAATGATCGCGTACCCCGGATCGTACCGCTATCGGGCCGCCAAGCGGACGGCGCAGCGGTACACCTATTCACACACATTCCCCGTGCTCAACCTCAATACGACACAGGAACTGTTCTTTGGCGGAAACTTCTGGGATGGGCGGGCGACCGGGTACAAGCTGCAGACGCCCGACGCCGAACAGGCACAGGGTCCTCCGGTCGATCCGCTGGAAATGGGTAACCCCGACATAGCCTGCATCGCGTTTAAGATATCCCAGGCGCCATACCGGCCGCTGTTCGAGCTGGTGTGGGGCGCGGATTTCGACATCCATTGGCCAGCCAACACCGCGCAGATCTGCGCCACTCCCGCAGGGGCATCAAGGTTCAACGGGAGCGCCACGCCAATCGCGCTGAGTGCGACCGACCGCACCAAGGCAACCAATATTTATGATCATTGGGGGCAGTCCCTTTCATTCCTCGAACGCTCTACGGATATCAGCCCTTTCAACTCGAAATTCGACGCCTCGCTGGCGACGCCGCCGACCTACACGCTGACGGCGGACGAGATGGCCGGTTTCCAGCTGTTCAACGGCAAAGGCAACTGCAATTCATGCCATGTTGACGGCCGATCCACCACCCTGACCGCAGGTCAGACCGACACCGGCACCACGGCGAGCGTACAGCCTTTGTTCACCTGCCATGGCTTCCAAAATCTCGGCCTGCCGCTCAATCCGAGGATTGCGTTGTTCTATGAGAGCACGCCGGATCGTTTCGGGTTTACGCCCAATCCCGACGGGTTCCGGTACAGGGATTTGTTACTCGGCAACTTCCTCAGGAGCGGCCCGCAATCCTTCCCCGATCCCAACCAGCCGGACTGGCTGTCGTCCGCGCCGGCTGAGGACGGTCGAGCGCAGACGATGACGGCCCGCGATGTGGCGCTGACACCGCCGCAGTGCCCGACCACCGAGGCCGGCCAGGTCGACGCGAACGGGAATCCGATACCGTACTTCCAGAAAGAGTTCTTCCACAACGGCTACGCCAAGAGCTTGAAGCAACTCGTCCATTTCTACAACACGCGCGACGCGTTTCCGATTGGATTTGGGTTTCCGGTCACGTCGGGGCACTGCCCGCAGGGAACCGTCGAGAAAGTTACTTGTTGGCCGCAGCCCGAGGTCCCGAACAACGTCGACATGACGGTCGGCAACCTCCAATTGACAGATACGGAGGAGAACCAGATCGTAGCGTTCCTGCAAACACTGACGGACGGTTTCAACCCGGCCAACCCGACCGTCAGCACCTACAAGAACATCGATACTTTCACGGGTCAGTGCTCGATCACCGCGCCCGGTGTCACGGCATCGACCCAAGGTAATGAGACCCTCACCCCGACTTGGAGCCTCACGCAGTTTCCGTGCGCAACGGATATCTGCGGCGTCCCGCCTGTGCCCGCGCCGAACCCAATTCCGTAGGGCAGGACGCTTGATTTAGAGGCGGCCAGCGGAGCGCCCCATGAAGGTCGGGCGACCCTCATGCGGCGTCTCCCCGGGGAACAGCAGTTGTCGGGATCTGTTCCATGAATAGACTGCTCGTGAAACTGGCAATCACCGCCGCGGCCGGCAGCGTGCTCTTCTCCAACCCGACCACTGGTCAAATACTTCCGCCGGCGCCGAAAGCCCCGCACGTCAAGATCACAAAGGGGCCGGAGCTTGAATCGGCCAACTCCTGGATGGTGATTGTCCGGTGGACCACCAACAACCCTGGCGGGGACGATGATCATCTCGCGGTCGTGCACTATGGTACGGATCCCAAGGAGCTGAGCCAGACGGCGAAAAATCAGATCCGGCTCAACCAGAGCCATCCGGAAACGATTTTCCGGGCGCGCCTCGACCATCTGAAGCCGGAGACGACCTATTACTACACGGTGACCTCGATGGGAGCCGATGGGCAGAGCGATGGGGTGGAGAGCCCTGTCAATCAGTTCACCACACCGGCAGCCGGCGAGGTAATCAATAATTACCCGCAGCCAAAATAACGGCAACCAGCGGGGGCCGGCACGGATTATATAACTTGATGCCCTGCTGGGTCTTGAAATGGAACTTGATCCAGACCCGCTCGTTTTCTGCGTTGATGAAGGAATAGGCGTGTGAGCCGTAGCCGTTCATGAAACGCGGGCTCTGTGGCAAACCGCGGTCGCCCATCAACCAGGTGACCTGGGGCAGGCTTTCCCGCGACAGCGACCAAAAATCCCACATTGCTGTCGGCGAGCTTGCGTGGGTGGCGCTTTTGCGTATGAATGAAATCTGGAAATTTGTAGGGATCGCGGACAAAGAAGATCGGCGTGTTGTTGCCGGCGAGGTCTCAATTGCCTTCCTCGGTGTAGAATTTCACCCAAAGCCGCGCAGGTCGCGCTCTGCATCCAGTTCGCCGGCGACGTTCGAGAAGCGCGCGATCATCTCGGTTTTTTGCCGATCTGCGAAAAGATCGCGGCCTTCGTGTATTTGGTGATGTCGTGGGTGACCGGAATGTGCCGTGCGCCCCCCAGCCCTTGGCGTGGACGGTGCGTTCGGGGATCCGCTCGCGGTTCTGGTGGGCGAGCTTTTCGAGCAGCTGGTAGTCTTGCAGCAAAAGCGGTACCGCCCCGCTGGGCAGCAGCGGGCGTTGCCATGAGGCATGCCAATATGACAAAAGGTGACAATTTCATT
>Ga0306920_100015665_pt1 | contig 10402 bp, 14 predicted proteins | sample flu12Cox44000170_FD_204666 | JGI IMG/M metagenome (GOLD analysis project Ga0306920, IMG submission 204666) | Lab enrichment of tropical soil microbial communities from Luquillo Experimental Forest, Puerto Rico - flux4day.12C.oxic.44.000.170 (v2)... | ecosystem: Environmental > Terrestrial >...
GACCACCGACGAGGGCATCCGGCTCATGCACGAGCACGGGTTCATGACCCCGCAGACGATCTACGTGCACGCGGCCACCCTGTCCGCCGACTCCTACCACCGGATCGCCGCCACCGGCGGGCACGCGTCGCTGTCCACCGAGAGCGAGCAGAGCGCCGGCCAGGGCTACCCGCCAACCTGGAAGCTGCGCCAGCACGGTATCGGCGTCTCACTGTCGATGGACACCAGCGTGTGGTGGAGTGCCGACCTGTTCTCGGCCATGCGCGCCACCCTGTCCGCCGACCGCGCCCGCGAGCACCTGGAGGCGCACGCCAGGGATGAGACCGTGACCCACCACAAGCTGCGGGCCGAGCAGGTGGTGGACTGGGCCACCCGGGGCGGCGCGCGGGCACTCGGCCTGGACTCGGTCACCGGCAGCATCGAGGTGGGCAAGAAGGCCGACCTGGTACTGATCAAGAACGACGCCTCACCGGTCATGTTCCCGCTGCTCAACCCGTACGGGCACGTCGTGTTCCAGGCCCAGCGCGGCGATGTCCACACGGTGGTGGTCAACGGCCGGGTGGTCAAGTACAACCACCAGCTGACCGGCGCCGACCTGGCCAAGGCCCGGCAGGTGATCGGGCAGACGGTCGAGTACCTGCGCGGCGAGCTCGGCCCGCAGGCCTGGGACGAGGGCATGCACCCGGAGATCCCGGAGACCAGGGTGCTGGACAACCCCTATACCTACACCTACACCGAGGACGCGGGCCCGGTCTCGTGACGGCCATGCGGGCAGCGGTGCTGCACGCGTATGGCGCCCCGCCGGAGCCGGGGCAGCGCCCCGTCCCGCAGCGGCAGTCCGGGCAGGCGCTCATCCGGGTCACCGCGGCGCCGATCAACCCGCTCGACCTGCTGTGCGCCTCCGGCACCTCGTACTTCGGCCCGCCCGCGCTGCCGTACGTGCCGGGCACGCAGGGAATCGGGGTGATCGCCGAATCTGGCACGCTCCCAGCCGGGCAGCGGGTCTGGTTCAGTGCCACTGCCGGGATGCAGCCGGGCGACGGTTCCATGGCCGAGTTCTGCGTGGTGCCCGATACCGCGGTGCTGCCGGTTCCGGAGGGTGTCAGCGACGATCTCGCTGCCGCCCTCGGCCTTTCCGCGATCGCCGCCTGGATGGCGCTGTCCTGGCGGGGCCAGCTGCGGCCCGGCGAGCACGTGCTGGTGCTCGGCGCCAGCGGCAACGTCGGCCAGGTCGCCGTGCAGGCGGCCAGGCTGCTCGGGGCCGGGCGGGTGGTGGCGGCCTGCCGTGACCAGCATGGCCGCGACCGGGCAGCCGAACTGGGCGCCGACGCCGTCGCCGACCTCACCGGAGACGACGCGGCGGCCGTGGCCGCCACCCTGGCCGAGGCCACCGGCGGCCGGGCCGACCTGGTGCTCGACCCGCTCTGGGGGGTTCCCGCCGAGGCCGCGCTGCGGATCCTGTCGCCGCACGGGCGGCTGGTCAACCTGGGCTCGTCCGCGGCGGCGGAGGCCAGTTTCGGCTCGGCCACCCTGCGCGGCCGGGTGCTCGCCATCCTCGGCTATACCAACAACCAGCTCACCGACGAGCAGAAGGCCGGCGCGCTGGCCGGGATATTCACCCACGCCCGGGCGGGCCGGATCACCGCTGACCGGGAAGTCCTGCCACTGGCAGCTGCCGCCGGGGCCTGGTCCCGCTGCGGCCAGGCACCGCACCGCCGTGCCGTACTGATCCCATGACAACCAGGCATCCGCGCCGCCGGGGCGCCAGGACGTTCCACCGCCGGGCCGGCCGGGGTCCACGTTTCCGGATCAGCCGGATCCTGCCGCCGGGTCAGCCGGACGAGGTGTAGTACAGGACATCGTCCTGCTGGTCGGCGGCGGTGCAGGAGGTGACCACCGGGCAGCTCACCGCGGCCAGGGCCGACGTGCCATCGATCGGCCGCACTGCCGACCAGGTGCCGTTGCGGTAGCTCACCGCGCCACCGGAGCCGTCGGTGGCCACGCAGAACCCGGCCGCCGGGCAGGACACCGAGGTGGCCGTGATCCCCATCGGGGCCACCGACCAGCCCCGGCCGGTCAGCACGGCGGCCCGGCCGGCCGAGTCGGCAGCCACGCAGAACCCCGGGGCGCCGCACGACACGGCGGTGAACGCATGGCCGGGGTCGACCGGGGTGGCGGCACCCCAGGACGTGCCGTTATAGGTGTAGACGCTGCCCCCGCTGCTCACCGCGACACAGTCAGCCGGGCTGGCACAGGACACGCCGGTGAGCGCGCCGCCCCTGTCCACCGTGAACGGCCGCCAGGTCCGGGTGGCCGCGCCATAGGCGAAGGCGTTGCCGCCGCTGTCAACCGCCATGCAGAACGCCACCAGCGGGCAGGACACCGAGGTGAAGGTGCCGGACCGGGAGTCCACATAGGACACGCCGTGCCACTGGCCCTGGCTCATGGTCAGCGCGTCGCCCGACTTGTCCACCGCCAGGCAGGACCGGATGCTCGCGCAGGAGATCGCGACCAGGCCGCCGTTCGGGTCCTGGGCGGTCACCTGCCAGTTGTGCACCGGCAGCGGCGTGGTGGCCTGGTACAGCACGTTCCCGGCGCTGTCGATGGCGTAGCAGGCGTAGAGCTGGGGGCAGGACAGGCCGGTGAGGACGCCATGACCGGCACCCAGGTCGATGGGGATGGGCCCGGCCCAGCTGCCGATGGCAGGCTGGGCGCTGGCCGGATGGCTGGCCTGGGGCGGCCCTGGTCTGGCGGGACGGCTGGCCGAGGTGCCCGCTGGCCGGGGCGACGGCTGTGCGGTGGGGACCGCCCGGTGGCGCAGGGTCAGCACACCTGCGGTGGCGGCACCGGCCAGCACGGCCAGGGCCAGCACCGTCACCAGGATCCGCCGCCCGGCCCGGCGCGGCGGCGGGGGTGCCGTCGGCGGTGCGGGGCTGGTGTCCTGGTAGGGCGGCGGCAGGCTGGCGAGCACGTCCGCGTGCGCATCCCGCCACGGCTCGGGCAGCCGCGACCGGTCGAGTGGCTCAGCAGTCCGGGTGGAGCCAGCGGCGCGGGCGGCCAGCGCAGGGACCGGGGCGGGCTCAGGCCCAGCCAGCTCGGGCCCGGCCAGCTCATGCGCGGCCGGTTCAGGCCCGGCCGGTTCGGGAACGGCTAGCTCAGAGACGGCCGGCCCGGATCCAGCCAGTGCAGGCATGGCAGGCTCTGGCCTGGCGGGCCAGTACTGCTCCCGTTCGGCGCTGCGGGCCAGGAAGTCAGCGAACGAGTCGCTCTGGTAGTCCAGCACAGGCGCCTGCTCCCTGCTGAGCGGGTGGCCCTGGGCATCCAGCAGGAACTCGCCACACGTCTGGCAGAACTGCTGACCTGGGGCGTTCGGGTGACCCTGACTGCAGCAGGGCCGGACATCGTCTCCGCATATGCCGCAGAGCTCCGAACCGGCGGAGACGGGATGCCCCCGCAGACACGTGGTCACCGCTAATCGCTTCCCATCAATGCGCGCCCGCTGGTTGATGTTAGGGCACCTCAGCGCCCATAGTGACGCGCTTGGCGAAGCTCAGACGGGCCCGTAGACGGTCAGATCCAGCACGATCGCCATGACCACGGTGAGAGTGCGGGCCGGTGGCGAGACCGGGGCGGTGAACTCGACCTGATAGTTGTCGGCGGTGGTGAGCATTTCCTTGAAACCAGCCCAGGTCTTGCGGATCCGGGCAAATTCCCGGTCGGCGTGGCCGGTGACCGAGAAATTCTTGAGCGCCAGGTCGCCGACCACCCTGCCGACTTCCTGGTCCTGGTTGTCGAGCAGCGTGTAGTACCGGTTGGTCTGCATGGCCTGGATCGTGCCGGCCGGCTCGCCGAGCGGGTCCCGGAGTTCGGTGATCCGGTCCCGTGCGTGCTTGATGAGGGTCAGCACCGGCTCGTTGCCGGCCGTGGTGATCGAGAGCACGCGGGAGTCGGGCATCGATTTGGCGAGCACGTTCAGCCGGGTGTGCGCGTCGATTTCACCGGCGATTGCCACCAGCCGGCGCTGATCGTCGAAAATCTCATATCTCGCGCGATTGGCCAGCCACTCACCTGGCTGCTGGACCTGCAGCGCCCGGCAATTGAACGGACTGTCCACAACGGCGAGTATGCAGCACACAACCGGCAAAAACGACGCCTGCCCAGGTCAGCAAACGCTCACCAGGCATCCGGAAACGGCACCGGCCAGGAAATGGCGGTCATCTACGCTGGCTGGTGGGGTGGCCAGGAGGTGCGATGCCGGCGGGCGGGATCTTCGCCGCGGTGCTGACGGCCGCGGTGCTTTTCGCGGTCACCAACGCCGACGACATCCTGGTGCTCACCGTGCTGAACGCATCGTCCCGGGCCGGCGGCCAGCCCCGGCGCTGGCAGATCTGGGCCGGCCAGTACACGGGATTCGCGCTACTGGTCGCGGTGTCCGTGGCCGCCGCGGCGGGCCTGGCGCTGGTCCCGGTGCAGTGGCTGTGGCTGCTCGGCCTGCTGCCGCTGGGCCTTGGCCTGGGCAAACTGGCCGCCGCCATCCGCGCCCGGCGGTCGGGGCGCTATGTTTCCCCCGCGGTGGCGACCGGCCTGACCGGTGTCATCGGGCTGACCGTCGCGAACGGTGGCGACAACATCGCGGTCTACACCCCGGTGTTCCGCACCAGCGGCGTCACCGAATCCGCCATCATCATCGCGGTCTTCATGGCCGGCGTCGCCCTGTACTGCCTGGCCAGTTCGGGGTTCGCCGGCCGGCGCGCGGTCACCCGGGCGATGGAGCGCTGGGGGCAGTGGGCGGTCCCGGCCGTGTTCATCGGCCTCGGCTTCTACATCTTCTACAAGACCGGCGCCCTGGCCTGACGGGGTCGCGGCCAGCGCGGGTGGGACCAGCCAGCCGCGATGATCACCGCGCCGCCAGCCAGCAGTGCGAGCTGGTGTCGGTGGGCCCCGAGCGCCATCACCGCGTCCCCGGCCAGCCGGACCGCCTGCGCCGACGGTGGCATGTGATGCAGCACATACTGCCCTTGCCGGGTGGCGGCCAGCGCGTCCAGGTCGGCCAGCGCCAGCACCGCGAGTGAGCCGGCCACCGGCAGCATGATGCGAACGGCCAGTGCCGCCTTCGGCCTGGCCTGCCAGAGCAGGACGTTCGAGACCGCGGAGGCGGTCAGATCCGCGCCGATCTTGACCGGATGCACCTGGTGGACCGCGATCTTGTCAGCCAGCCGCATCCGGTCATTGTGCACCCCTGGTGCCGGGCGTCAGCCGGTCGAGGCGGGGAACGGCGTCCCGCACACCGGGCACTGGGGGCTATTCGTCGTTGTCGCCATGTTGCCCGGACCGTCTCCGCTCCAGTCGCCAATGAACCTCGTGGGTGTCGGGGTGCCGCCATTCGCGCATCCGGTACTCGAAACCGGGGAGCAGCACGATCGGGATCGGGTCGGGGGAGGCAGGGGCAACCGCGCCGACGACGATCTTCGCGTCGGTGGGGATGAACGGGGACGTCGCGGGGACCGGCGCGGTGATGATCTCCACAGGATCTGTATAGGGACGCGGCATGGTACCCACTGTAGCACATCACAGGTGAGTGTGATCTACCTTACAGTCACTTTACATCTCCTATAGAGATATCATAGGATTTATATACAGGGACGAACGATGACCGATCGGGGCTCCCACCCGCCGTCAGCACCGGCCGACGACAACCAGCGAAACGACTCAGGAGAAGTCACCATGCGCACCCGCACCATCCTCGCCGCCGCAGCGGCCCCGGCAGCCCTGGCCGCCATCTTGCTCGGCACCGCTGGCCAGGCCGGCGCCGCCGTCACGCCGTCGGCTCACGCCGAGGGCACGATCCAGCTGACCCAGCACGATGACTCGGACTTCTCCGGTCAGAACTGGGCGCTGGACAACATCACCCAGCACCAGGTCATCACGAACATCGTGCAGACGGGCAGCACGTACAGCTACACGGTCCAGTACGACGACCACGGCACGTTCACGACCCAGGTCCCCAGCTACGTCGGCGCCTCGAGCATTGTGGGTATCCCGCAGGGCGCGCACGGAGTGATGGACGCCACCGGCACAGTCACCGTGACCGGCGCGACCCAGATCCCCGACCAGAAGTACCTGAACAGCCTGGCCGGCAGCAACCCGGATGAGTCCACGGTCCTGGCACCCGGTGGCCAGATCGGCCAGTGGAACTACGACTACCACTACAAGATCCCCGGCACGAGCTTCGTCGCCGAGCAGTCCAACAACCTCAACACGCCGTAGCCCGTGACGTGGCCGCCTGAACGCCCGCCAGCACCGCTGGCGGGCCTTCAGCATGCCTGCGGGGTGCCCGGAAGCTGGTCGGGTTCGGCCTGAACACGCAGCAGATCGTCCGCAGCTCAGCCAGGCCAGTCCATTGTGCGGGCTCCGGGAAATGGCCGCCGCAAAGCGAGCGGAACGGGCAGCAGAAATCTCACTGGAACGCTGCCGGCGGGCGTCAAACTGTTCCCGGCATCGAGAACAGGCAGCGGTGACAGCTAGCGTGACCGGCGCACCGGATAACGCAAGTGGAGCACCCCGTCGCCCGGGATGACCACGTCAGGATCTTCGAGCATCAGATGGCCGCCAGCGAGTGTCCCGAAGTACGGCTTCCCCCGGCCGAAGACGACTGGCACGATGTCGATCGCCACGTGGTCGATGAGCCCCAGCGACAGCGCCTGCCCGCCAACATGACCCGCGCCCACCGCGATCTCCCCCTCCCCAGCCAGCGCCCGTGCCCGCGCGAGTCCCTCCGCCACCGAGGTGGCGAAGTGGTACGGCGCCTGCGGGTGCCAGCCCGCCGGCCGCGGCCGGTGCGACACGACCACGACGTAGGCGCTCGCCGGCGGGTGGCCCTCCCAGCCATTGGTCAGGTCGAATTGGTGCCGCCCGATGACCAGGACCTGCTGGCGCGACCACATGCCACGCACGTAGGCAGCCGAGGCCGCTGAGACCCGGAATGGCGCACCGTGAACATCGGCGTGGTCTTCGTCGACGAGCGGATGATCGCCGTTGAAGTACCAGTCGTGGAGCGGCCCTACGCCGTCGCGCTCATCGGCGATGTAGCCATCCAATGAGGCCACCGCGTGCAGGTACGTGCTACCCATAGCTGCTCCTGCGTCCGGCGCGAGTCAGCCGCGCTGCCCGGCCAGCAGCACGGCCATCTGCTCGATGAGGTGGTACGGGACCGGCTGGCTGAGCGGGAACCGCACGGTGCCCTTGCCGTGCAGGTAGGGCCCGATGTCCTGGCGGAAGGCCGCGTCCCCGGCCGGGACGGGATAGACCGAGATGTGGTGCCGCCAGGCCGCGAAGTAGATCAGGCGCCTGCCGTTCAGCGTGATGGCCGGAATCCGGTAGCTGATCGTCTCTGCCGCGCCCGGCACGGCCGCCCGGATCCGGCGCCGGATCTCCTGCAGCACGGCCTGCACGTCCGCCGGGAAGGAGGCGATGTACTCGTCAATGCCGGATCCCGTCATGCCGCTCCCGTCAGCCGGCCCGGGTGGCGATCCCCGGGTAGTCGAGCACCAGTCCAGACTCGTCATAGACCAGCCGGCAGGTGAAGTCAAAAGCGGGCGCGGCATAGTCATACCGCTGCCGGGCGGGGTCACCGGCCAGGCGCAGGTAGGTCTGCTCCAGCCGCTGCACGGCCAGCCCGTCCACCCGGACGTAGGCGGCCGGCGCCGCCGCCCGCGCGGCCTCGGGCAGGTGCATCCGCCGCACCGGCAGGGCGTTGGTCATCGCCGACGACTCCAGATCCACGTCCAGGCAGCCGTCGAGCCCGGCGGCTGGCTCGCCGTCCACCAGCCAGTGGCCCTGCCCGTCCGCGGTCAGCTCGGTGGCCCGGTAGCCAGCCGCCGACCGGGCCAGCAGCCGCGCGGCCCGGGTCACCCACCCGGTGTCCACCTCGATGACGTACTGGACCGCCCAGGTGGCGCCGTCTTCGATGGCAGCCGTCCAGCCTTCGATCACGCAGCCGCCGGGGTGGTGCCGGAAGTACACCACCTCGAAGCCGCTGCGGGCACCCTGATGGCGCCACGCCGCGGTCGCGGGCACCGGCGCGAAGGACATGCCTACGACCTTCCCACCGGCTGGCACCGATGTCAGCACGGCGGGCGTAGTGGCAGACTGGCCAGACATGTTGGGATCCAGCGATGTCATCGCCTTTGCCGCGGCCACCGACCTGGCCCGGTCCCGGCTGTTCTATGAGCAGACGCTGGGCCTGCCGGTGACCGGCGAGAGTGAGTTCGCCTGCGTGTTCGACGCGCACGGGACCATGCTGCGGGTGACCGCTGTCCCGGCCGTCACACCTGCCCTCTACACGGTCCTCGGCTGGCAGGTCAGCGACATCGAGGCGGCCGCCCGCGACCTCACCGCCCGGGGCGTGGTGTTCATCCGCTACGACAGCATGGATCAGGACAGCGCCGGCATCTGGACCACGCCCAGCGGCGACCGGGTGGCCTGGTTCCCGGACCCGGATGGCAACATCCTGTCGCTCACCCAGTTCGCCTGACATCGCCCGGGGCAAGCCGGCCGGCGGTGACAGACTGCGGTCATGCCCGCAGAGCCGGAAACCCTGATCGCGCTGATGCCGTTCGCCGCCCAGCTGGGCATGACCGTGACCGAGGCGAGCCAGGACCGCGTGGTCGCGGAACTGCCCTGGGCACCGCAGCTGTGCACGGCGGGCGGGGTGCTGCACGGGGGCGTGCTCATGTCGCTGGCCGACAGCGCTGGCGCACTGGCCGCCTTCCTCGGCCTGCCCGACGGCGCGGCCACGGCCACGATCACCTCGGCCACTCAGATGTTCCGCCCGGTCAGCGCGGGTGTGGTGCGGGCAGTGGCGGTGCCGCTGCACCGTGGCCGGACCACCGTCACCGTGCAGACCAGCCTGTACGACGCCAGCGAGCGCCTGGTCGCGCAGACCACCCAGGTTCAGGTCATCCGGCCCCGCCCGGAGAGCCAGGAAGGGAGCACCTGACTGGCTACTCGATGACGTCGCAGGCGGCCGGGCCGAACACCACCAGGTGGTCGATCACCGGCGCCGGGTCAGCGGACCAGCCGAGCGCGGCCAGCTGATCGCGGCTGCGGCGGCCCATCCGCCACCGGAACGCCTCGAACCGGGTGGTGGTCAGGGTGAGCGGTGGCCCGCTGTCCGGCCCGAGCCGGAACTCGGCGTCCTCCACCACCACCCGCAGCGGAACCGGCGGCCGGAGCCGGCTGAGCAGGTAGCCCGCGACGTGCCAGACCACGTCGCTGTCCCTGGCCCCGGGCTGGCCGACCGCGCCGCGGATGTCCTGCTCGTGGCTGGCGACATCGATCACCCCCGGCCAGCTCCGGGCGGCGCCGATCAGCTCCTCGAACCGAGGTGCTATTGCCGCCCAGGCGGCCAGCACGTCCGCCACCGGACGGCCGTCGAAGCGGCGTACCTGGACGGCGGTCTCGTCCTCCGACGGTGGCCTGGACAGGCGGCCGGCGACCACATCCTCGGCCACCGCGGTCAGATGGGCCAGCACGTCCCGCACCGACCAGCGTGGGCAGGCGGGCACGTTGGCGGCCAGCGCCGGGCCGCCCATACCTCCCAGCAGCCCCGCCACCCGCTGCCGGGTGTCCCGGTACAGCCGGGCCAGATCAGCTTCGGGCATACGGCCACCCTCACCTGCCGTCGCCCTCTTGACAAGTTAGTGAGTGATTACTATCTTAGCTGTCATGACCACGACCGGACTGCGGATGAGCGCCAGCGAGCGACGCGAGCAGGTGCTCAATGCCGCGCTGGCCGAATTCGCGGCACGCGGGCTGGCCGGCACCTCGACCGAGGATGTCGCCCGCCGGGCCGGGATCAGCCAGCCCTACCTGTTCCGGCTGTTCCCGACCAAGAAGGGGCTCTTTCTGGCGCTGGTGCAGCGCTGCTTCGAGCGGATCGCGGAGGTGTTCACCACCGCGGCTGGCGACCACTCGGGCGAGGACGCGCTCATGGCCATGGGGGACGCCTATCACCAGCTGCTGGCGGACCGGACACTGCTGCTGCTGCAAATGCACGCCTACGCCGCCTGCGACGACCCGGACATCCGGGCGGCCACCCGGGCCGGCTTCAAGGAGCTGTGGCTGCTGGTGGAGCGGCTGAGCGGGGTGTCCTACGAGCGGATCGTGTCGTTCTTCGCCGTGGGGATGCTGATGAACGTGGCAGCGGCCATGGACCTGCCCGCGGTGGATGAGCGCTGGGCGAAGGCGTGCTCGTGATGATGCTGCCAGCCGCCCGGGCCAAATTTTTTTTCAGCATAGAAGTTAGTGATTACTCACTTATAGGAGCAGAACGATGACCGACCGGCGACCCATGCTGTGGACACTCGTGATCACCTCGGCCGCGCTGTTCATGGCCTCACTC
>Ga0306920_100015666_pt1 | contig 10402 bp, 5 predicted proteins | sample flu12Cox44000170_FD_204666 | JGI IMG/M metagenome (GOLD analysis project Ga0306920, IMG submission 204666) | Lab enrichment of tropical soil microbial communities from Luquillo Experimental Forest, Puerto Rico - flux4day.12C.oxic.44.000.170 (v2)... | ecosystem: Environmental > Terrestrial >...
CGGGCCTGCAACTCCGCGAAGAGCCGCGCATTCTCGATCGCGATGACCGCTTGGTCGGCAAAGGTGCGCACCAGTTCGATCTGCCGCTCGGTGTATGGCTCGACCCGCTTCCGGGAAAGCACGATAATGCCGATTACGGCTCCCTCGCGGAGCAGCGGCACGCCGAGCAGGGTACGTCGCCCGGTCGCCACAGTGTCGGGAGACCGGTAGTCCGGGTCAGCGCGGATGTCCGCGACATGCACGACCCTCCCTTCGAGCGCCACCCGTCCCGGGACGGTTTCGCGACCGGGGACAAATGTTCGCTGGCGTGTGAACGCCCAAAACTCGGGCTCCGCTGCGCTGTACGAACTCGCCACGGGGCGATAGTCCTCGCCCTCGCGTATCAACATCGTCGCGGTATCGCTTTCGCAGAGCCGGGCGGCCGTTTCCGCCACGGTGTCCAGCACCGGTTGCACGTCGGCGGTCGAGCGGCTGATGACAGCGAGCACGTCGCTGGTCGCGGTCTGGTATTCGAGCGAATCTTCGAGGTCGTGGGTGCGGGCCTGCAATTCGCCGAGCAGCCGCGCATTCTCCATCGCGATGACCGCCTGGTCGGCAAAGGTCCGCACCAGCTCGATCTGCCGCTCGGTATATGGCTCGACCCGTTTCCGCGCGAGATTGATCGTGCCGAGCACGGCCCCCTCGCGCAGCAGCGGCACTCCAAGCACGGTACGTCGCCCGGCCGCCACAGACTCGGACAGCGCGAAGTCCGGGTCAGCGCTGATGTCCACGATTTGCACAACCCTGCCTTCGAGCGCCACCCGCCCGGTCATGCTTTGGCGGCCGGGGAAAACGGTTCGCTGTCGCAAGCTCGCCCAATGCTCGGCGTCCAGTGCAGAGGCCGAGACAAAGCGGTAGACCTCGCCCTCGCGTATTGAGATCGTTGCGGAATCGGCGCCGCAAAGCCGGGCGGCCGTTTCGACTACTGTATCCAGCACCGGTTGCACATCTGCGGTCGAGCGGGCGATGATCTTGAGCACGTCGCTAGTCGCGGTCTGGTATTCGAGCGATTCTTCGAGGTCGCGCGTGCGGGCCTGCAATTCGCTGAGCAGCCGTGCGTTCTCCATCGCGATGACGGCCTGGTCGGCAAAGGTCCGCACCAGCTCGATCTGCCGCTCGGTGAACGGCTCGACCCGTTTCCGCGAGAGATTAATTGTGCCGAGCACCGCTCCCTCGCGCAGGAGCGGCACTCCAAGGTTCGTGCGTCGCCCGGACGCCACAGCCTCTGGCATCGCGTAGTCCGGGTCAGCACGAATGTCTTCGATATGAACGACCCTGCCTTCGAGCAGCACCCGCGCGGCGCCGCTGTCACGACCGGGAAAAAAGCGCCGCTTGCGCAGGGCCGCATAATACTCGGCGTCCCCAGCACTGGTCGAACTCGACACAGAGCGGTAGGCCTCGCCCTCGCGTATTACGATGTTTCCGGTATCGGCAGCGCAAAGCCGGACGGCGGTTTCGACCACTGTGTCCAGCACCGGTTGCACATCGGCGGTCGAGCGGCTGATGACGCTGAGCACGTCGCTCGTCGCGGTCTGGTACTCGAGTGATTCTTCGAGGTCGCGCGTGCGGGCCTGCAACTCGCCGAGCAGCCGCGCATTCTCCATCGCGATAACCGCCTGGTCGGCGAAGGTGCGCACTAGTTCGATCTGCCGCTCGCTGAATGGCTCGACCCGCTTCCGCGAAAGCACGATGATGCCGATCACGGCTCCCTGGCGCAGGAGCGGCACTCCAAGTTGGGTACGTCGCCCGGTCGCCACAGTTTCTGGTTGCGCGTAGTCCGGGTCGGCGAGGATGTCCGCGATATGCACGACCCTGCCTTCGAGCGCCGTCCGCCCGGTGATACTGTCGCGACCCGGGACAAAGGTTCGCTGGCGCGAGAACGCCCAAAACTCGGGCTCCTCTGCTCTGGTCGAGCTCGACACGTAGCGGTAGACGTCGCCCTCGCGCATTAATATCGCCGCGGTATCGGCAGCGCAAAGCCGGACGGCCGTTTCGGCCACTGTGTCCAGTACCGGTTGCACGTCGGTGGTCGAGCGGCTGATGACGTTAAGCACTTCGCTGGTCGCGGTCTGGTATTCGAGCGATTCTTCAAGATCGCGCGTGCCGGCCTGCAATTCGCCGAGCAGCCGCGCGTTCTCCATCGCGATAACCGCCTGCGCCGCGAAATTCTGCAGCAGCCCGATCTGCTTGTCGGTGAACGGACGGACTTCCCGGCGGAGCACGTGGAAAAAGCCTAGGCACCGTCCATCCTTGCGCAGAGGCATCGAGATCAGCGAACGCACACCCATCAGATCAACCGTGGCGCGGGCAGTAACGGTTCCGGCTCGATATCCCTCCGATTCTCTGAAGTCTGCGACGTGCACAAAGTCTTCGCCACCAACCAGGCGCTCATGGTTCGTGCCCGGCAATAGCGGCCGAGGGACAGCCAAGTGTGCGGCGTACTCTGGAGTTGCGCCGCGCATTGCGACTGTGCGCACGATTTGGCCGTCGAAGGTTTGCATATTGCCAAACGCGGCGTCGCAGAGGTTCAGCGCCTTTTCGAGCATCGCATCGAACACGGGTGCGAGATCGCCCGCCGAGGAATTGATGACGCCAAGCACCTCGGCGGTCGCTGTCTCGCGCTGCAGCGCCTCGTCGCGCTCGGCGGTCAATGCCGCGATCCGCGCTTCGAGTTCGGCATAGGAAGGCGGTGGCGGGGGGACGGCGGTCTTCGCGGCGGCGGTACGCGGGCTGCGGCTCATCGGCGAGCCTCCTCTTCGCTGGCGGCCCGCGGGAGGCGGATCGTGAATTCGGTGAATTCGCCGGGTTGGCTGTCGACCTCGATCGTGCCGCCGTGTTGTTGCGTGACGATGTCCCAGCTGATCGAGAGCCCGAGACCGGTCCCTTCGCCGGTCGGTTTGGTCGTGAAGAACGGCTGAAACAACTGGTCCCTGATTTCGGGCGGAATGCCGGTGCCATTGTCACGCACCCGGACCTCGACCGCCTCGCCCAGATCGCGGGTCGACACCTGGAGGGTCGGGCAATAGCCGGCCTCGCCATTGCCGCTTGCGCGCTTGGTGGCGGCGTAGAAGCCGTTGCCGAACAGGTTCAGGAACACGCGGGTGACCTCCTGCGGCGCCAGCTCGATCGGTGCGACGGTGGGGTCGAGATCGCGTTCCAACCTGATGTTAAAGCCCGCATCCTGGGCGCGGGCGCCGTGATAGGCGAGGTTTAAAGCCTCGTCCACCAGGGTATTGAGATCGACGTTGCGGCGCTCGCCCGACCCCCCACGCGAATGCTCCAGCATGCTCTTGACGATGCCGTCGGCACGGCTGCCGTGCTCGGCGATCTTTTTGAGATTGCCGGTCAGCATCGCGACGATTTCGTCGATCTCGGCGCGCTCGTCGTCGGCCAGCCGGGCAATCGCCGGTGCCGCGGTTTCCTTCAGCTCGTCCAGCAATTCGACCGAGAGGCCGGCAAAGTTGTTGACGAAGTTGAGCGGGTTTTTGATCTCGTGCGCGATGCCGGCGGTCAATTGCCCAAGCGAGGCCATCTTCTCCGATTGGATCAGCCGGTCTTGGGCGCGGCGCAGATCAGCGAGTGCGGCCTCGGCCGCATCGCGTGCCGCGCGGATCTCGGCCTCGGCGCGCTTGCGCTCGGTGATGTCGCTGTAGTTGATGACGACACCACCGCCCGGCACCGGGTTCGCCCGTACTTCGATGACGCGGCCGTCGGGGCGCGTGCGCTCGGTCGAATATTGTCGGCCGGCCGCTTCAATCAGACGGCGCACCTCGGCTTCGACATCGACCTCGCCGTATTCGCCATGCGTTGCGAGATGGCGGATGTAGTTGCCAAGGCTCGGCCGCGCGGCCAGCAAAGTGTCGGGTAGATCGAGAAGCTGCTGGAAATTGCGGTTCCACGCCGCGAGCCGCTGCTCGGCGTCGAACATTGCAACGCCGTCGCCCATGTTGTCAAAGGTCACGCGCAGCTCGGCCTGCCGCTGGCGGATCTCGCCGAGCAGCCGCGCGTTCTCGATCGCGATCACCGCCTGGTCGGCAAAGGTGCGGACCAGCTCGATCTGCCGCTCGGTGAACGGTTCGACCCGCTTCCGATTGAGAGAAATCGTGCCGAGCACGGCTCCCTCGCGCAGTAGCGGCACCCCAAGGATGGTGCGTAGCCCGGTCGTCATAGCCCCGGGAAACGCGTAGTCCGGGTCAGCGCGGGCGTCCTCGATATGCACGACCCTGCCTTCGAGCGCCACCCGCCCGGCCATGCTGTCACGACCGGGGACAATTGTTTGCTGGCGCGAGATTGTCGAAAACTCGGCATCCGCTGCACCCGCCTGGTTGCTCGCCACAAAGCGGTAAACCTCGCCCTCGCGTATTGTGACAAATCCGGTATCGGCGGCGCAAAGCCGAGCGGCCGTCTCCGCCACCGTGTCCAGCACCGGTTGCACATCCGCGGTCGAGCGGCTGATGACGTTGAGCACGTCGCTGGTTGCGGTCTGGTATTCGAGCGATTCTTCGAGGTCGCGCGTGCGGGCGTGCAATTCGCCGAGCAGTCGCGCATTCTCCATCGCGATGACTGCCTGGTCGGCAAAGGTGCGCACCAGTTCGATCTGCCGCTCGCTGAACGGCTCGACCCGCTGGCGGTTAAGCGAGATGACGCCGATTGGCTCGCTGTCCCGCAGGAGCGGCACTCCAAGGGCGGTTCGTCGCCCGGCCGCCACAGCCGTGGGCCACGCGAAGTCCGGATCAGCGAGGATGTCCGCGACATGCACGACCCTGCCTTCGAGCGCCACCCGCGCGGCGACGTTGGCGCGACCGGGGACAAATGTTCGCTGGCGCAAGGCCGCCCATAACTCGGGGTCCGCTGCGCTGAACGAACTCGACGCAGGGCGGTAGACCTCGCCCTCGCGCACAAAGATCGTTCCGGTATCGGCACCGCAAAGCCGGGCCGCCGTTTCGGCCACTGTGTCGAGCACCGGTTGCACATCCGCGGTCGAGCGGCTGATGACGTTGAGCACCTCGCTGGTCGCGGTCTGGTATTCGAGCGATTCTTCGAGATCGCGCGTGCGCGCCTGCAACTCGCTTAGGAGCCGCGCATTCTCCATTGCGATCACCGCCTGATCGGCAAAGGTGCGCACCAGTTCGATCTGCCGCCCGGTAAACGGCTCGACCCGCTTCCGGTTGAGATTAATCGTGCCGAGCACGGCCCCCTCGCGCAGCAGCGGCACCGCAAGAAAGGTGCGTCGCCCGGCCGCCACAACCTCAGGCAGCGCGTAGTCCGGGATAGCGAGGATGTCCTCGACATGCACGACCCGGCCTTCGAGCGCCGCCCGCCCGGCGGCGCTGTCGCGACCGGGGACAATGGTTCGCTGGCGCACGGTCGCCCAATACTCGGGCTCCGTTGCACTGAACGAACTCGACACCGGCCGGTAGACCTCGCCCTCTCGTATCGTGATCGCTCCGGTATCGGCGCTGCAAAGCCGGACGGCCGTTTCGATTGCTGTGTCCAGCACCGGTTGCACATCGGCGGTCGAGCGGCTGATGACATTGAGCACGTCGCTGGTCGCGGTCTGGTATTCCAGCGTTTCCTCGAGATCGCGCGTGCGGGCCTGCAATTCACTAAGCAGCCGCGCGTTCTCCATCGCGATGACCGCCTGGTCGGCAAAGGTGCGCACGAGTTCGATCTGCCGTTCGGTGTATGGCTCCACGCGATTCCGCCCGAGATTGATCGTGCCGAGCACCTCCCCCTGGCGCAGCAGCGGCACTCCAAGACAGGTACGTATCCCGGCCTTCACAGTCTCGGGCAGCGCGAAGTCCGGGTCGGCGGCGAAGTCCTCGACATGTACGACCCTGCCTTCGAGCGCCACCCGTCCGGCGACGCTGTCGCGACCGGGGACAATGGTTCGCTGGCGGGTGATCGCCCATACCTCAGCGTCCAGTGCACAGGCCGACACATAGCGGTAGACCTCGCCCTTCCGTATCGTGATCGTTGCGAGATCGGCGCCGCAGAGCCGGGCGGCCGTTTCGGCCACTGTGTCCAGCACCGGTTGCACATCAGCGGTCGAGCGGCTGATGACCTTGAGTACATCGCTGGTCGCGGTCTGGTATTCGAGCTATTCTTCGAGGTCGCGCGTTCGCGCTTGCAATTCGTCAAGCAGCCGCGCGTTCTCCATCGCGATGACCGCCTGGTCAGCGAAGGTGCGCACCAGCTCAATCTGCCGCTCTGTGAATGGCTCGACCCGCATCCGGGAAAGCCCGATAACGCCGATCACCTCGCCGTCGCGCAGGAGCGGCACCCCAAGCAGGGTGCGTCGCCCGGACGCCACAGTCTCGGGCAGCGCGTAGTCCGGGTTGGCGAGAATGTCCGCGACATGCACGACGCGGGCTTCGAGCGCCGTCCGCCCGACGACGCTGTCGCGACTGGCGACAAGGGGTCGCTGGCGCCGGATCGCCCAATGCTCGGGGTTCGCTGCACTGGTCGAGCTCGCCGCATACCCGTAGACCTCGCCCTCGCGTATTAAGATCGAACCGCTATCGGCGGCGCAAAGCCGGGCGGCCGTTTCGGCCACTGTATCCAGCACCGGTTGAACGTCGGCGGTCGAGCGGCTGATGACGTTGAGCACGTCGCTGGTCGCGGTCTGGTATTCGAGCGATTCTTCGAGGTCGCGCGTTCGCGCCTGCAATTCGCCGAGCAGCCGCGCGTTCTCCATCGCAATGACCGCCTGGTCAGCGAAGGTGCGGACCAGCTCGATCTGCCGCTCGGTGTACGGCTGCACTCGATCCCGCGCGAGCGAAATCATGCCGAGCACGGCCCCGTCGCGCAGCAACGGCACTCCAAGCATGGTGCGTCGCCCGGACGCCACAGTCTCGGGTTGCGCGTAGTCCGGATCGGCGCGGATGTCCGCGATGTGCACGACCCGGCCTTCGAGCGCCACCCGCCCGGCCACGGTGTCGCGACCGGGGACCATGGTTCGCTGGCGTAAGGCCACCCAGAACTCGGGCTCCGTCGTCTGGGTGGTCGACACAGCCCGGTAGGCGTTGCCCTCGCGTATTCTGAGCGATCCGCTGTCGGCGTCGCAAAGGCGCGCAGCCGTTTCCATTACTGTGTCCAACACCGGCTGCACATCGGCGGCCGAGCGGCTGATGACCTTGAGCACGTCGCTGGTCGCGGTCTGGTATTCGAGCGACTTTTCGAGGTCGCGGGTGCGGGCCTGCAATTCGCCGAGCAGCCGCGCATTCTCGATCGCGATGACCGCCTGGTCGGCAAAGGTGCGCACCAGTTCGATCTGCCGCTCGGTGAACGGCTCGACCCGTTTCCGTGTCAGATTAATCGTGCCGAGCACGGCTCCCTCGCGCAGCAGCGGCACTCCAAGGTTGGTACGGCGTCCGGCTCTCACAGTTTCGGGCACCGCGAAGTCCGGATCAGCCAGCATGTCCGCAATCTGCACGACCCTCCCTTCGAGCGCCACCCGCCCGGTGATGCTGTCGCGACCGGGGACAAATGTTCGCTGGCGCAAGGCCGCCCAATACTCGGGCTCCGTTGCGCTGTACGAACTCGACACAGGGCGGTAGACCTCGCCTTCGCGGATTACGATCAATCCGGTATCGGCACCGCAAAGCCGGGCGGCCGTTTCGGCCACTGTGTCCAGCACCGGTTGAATGTCGGCGGTCGAGCGGCTGATGACGTTGAGCACGTCGCTGGTCGCGGTCTGGTATTCGAGCGATTCTTCGAGGTCGCGCGTTCGCGCCTGCAATTCGCCGAGCAGCCGCGCGTTCTCCATCGCAATGACCGCCTGGTCAGCAAAGGTCCGCACCAGCTCGATCTGCCGCTCGGTGAACGGCTCGACGCGCTTGCGGGAAAGCACAATGATGCCGATCGGCTCGCTGTCGCGCAGCAGCGGCACCCCAAGCCCGGTGCGTATCCCGGCTGCCACAGTCTCGGGAAATGCGTAGTCTGGGTCGGCGGCGCGATCCTCGACGTGCACGACCCTGCCTTCGAGCGCCACCCGCCCGGGGATGGTGTCACGACCAGGCACAACGGTTTGCTGGCGGCGCATCGCCCATAACTCGGGCTCCGCTGCACTGATCGAACTCGCCACAAACCGGTAGACCTCGCCCTCGCGTATTAAGATCGTTCCGATGTCGGCGTCGCAAAGCCGGGCGGCCGTTTCGGTGATTGTGTCCAGTACCCGTTGAACGAGCGGCTAATGACATTGAGCACGTCGCTGGTCGCGGTCTGATATTGGAGCGATTCCTGGAGGTCGCCGGTGCGTTGCTGCAATTCCCGACAGGTCTCGGCGCTGGTGATGGCGATGACCGCCTGCTCGGCGAAGGTCTGCAGCAATAGGATCTCGCTCTCAGAGAAACCACCGGGTTCCTCGGCATTCATCGAGATCGCGCCGATCACCGCGCCGTCGCGCAACAGCGGCACCCCGAGAATTGACTTCACACCGAGGTCCCGCTCGGGCCGAGCGAGCTCTGGATCGGCGTCGACATCCCGAATGTGGACGATCTGCCGGTCGAGGATAGCTCGACCGTAAGAGTCTCCGCGGGTCGGTAAAATCGGGAACTGGCGTGCGAAGGCGGCGGCTGTTTCGGGTATCAGTCCCGGTGAGGACACTGAAAGGTAATGGATTAATTCGCCATCGAAACCGTACAACGCCGCGGCGTGGGCGTTGCTCATTTCTCGCGCCCTGCAGACGATCAAGTCGAACACCGGCTGCGGATCGCCCCGTGAGGACGACATCGCCCTGAGCACGTCGATCGTGGCGGACTGATGTTCGATGCGCTCGCGGAATTCGCTGTTTTGCCCCGCCAGTTCGCTACGACACTCGTCGAGCTGGCGTTGGAGTTCCGCGATCGTTTGTTGGGGATCGCCCGCCGCCGAGTCGAGGGTCGCGGTCATAGGTCTGCGCCCGCGGGCGATCGGACATCGTCCGAAATCTGAATGTACGGCATCTTTCCCCTAGCCATAGGAGCGCTGCGAGGTTCCCGTGAGCGAGGATATGCCTTAGCACTTCGCTCCACCAGCGGTGCTGTTGAGATCAACGCGGTGTCGTGGGTCGTGGCGAAGGGCCGCTTTTAAAACCCGGGCATCCCAGCCGGGCAAAATCAGAAATGACTAGCAACTTGGTGACTTGAGCCTGGGGTCGCATATTTTTCCCGGGAAAAACCGGGCAGGGGAACGGACGGTGTCTCAGGCGCGCAGGAACAGCCCTCATCAAAAGCGACGCGTAACCCACACAATGGAGCCGTCGGCCGATTACGGCCGACACCTCAAACCCGATCCGGGTACTCCCTTCATTTCAGCATTCATCGACGAGGGCGGGCAGGTTGCCGTGCAGCGAGTGGCCGACAGCTTTGGGATGTCCAAGGGTCAGCTCGCCGAGACCGTCGGCCTTGGCCGTGAGACGTTCCACAAGACGGCTCGCGCCAACGCAGCGAAAGCGCAGACCTGCCTGCGAGAGATGATCGAGATCATCGGACGGGTCTCCGCTTGGGCTGGCGGCAAGGACCAGGCGATGGCCTCGTATCGCGCGCAGCCGATCGCGGCTTTCGGCGACCGCACCGCCGAGGCGTTGGTGAAGTGCGGCCAGGCCACCCCGGTGCGTGACTATCTCGATCACCTCGCCCTCGGCGGATTTGCGTGAGGTTTGAGGGAACATGCTATCGGGCGCACGATCCACGATGATCGTTCAAGCCACTCTCCGGTGACGGCGCGGCAATCCGTGGCGCACGCTTCAACCCGAGACTCATGCCGGCGCTTTACCTGGCGCTCGGCGTGATGACGGCGATCAAGGAGGCAAATCAAGGGTTCGCACGCAAGATCGAGCCGTGCGTGCTGTGCTCTTACGATGTCGCTTGCGACGACGTCGCGGACCTTCGGACCCCCGAAGGTCGGGCAGAGCATCGTGTCAGCTTGGAGGAAGTGGCCTGTCCCTGGTTCAGCCTGCTGGCGCAAGGAAAGGAGCCACCTTCGTGGGACATTGCCCGGCGGCTCTATGAGGAAGGCAACGCTGGCATCCTCGTGCCAAGTTTTGCCCTGGTGCGACAGCTGAGGACCACAACCTCGTTCTGTGGCGATGGAGCGATCGGCCTCCACATCGGGTCCAGGTCTTCGATCCAACCGGTCGCCTTCCAAAGGACCAGCTCTCCTGGGGATGAGCTGGTCCTTTGGACGAACGCGTGCGCGACGGTCAGATGGAAAGAGAAGCTGGGTGCAGCTTTATGAGAGGCAGATAAATCAGGGCTCTGTCACCAGCCTGCTCTTCGACAAGCCCCTTCTTTGGATTGACGCGCTAAGTTGCCCTCTCCGCCCGCTTGCGGGGGGAGAGGGAGGGGACCCGTCGCGTCAGCGATGGGGAGGGTGAGGTGGG
>Ga0306920_100015667_pt1 | contig 10402 bp, 7 predicted proteins | sample flu12Cox44000170_FD_204666 | JGI IMG/M metagenome (GOLD analysis project Ga0306920, IMG submission 204666) | Lab enrichment of tropical soil microbial communities from Luquillo Experimental Forest, Puerto Rico - flux4day.12C.oxic.44.000.170 (v2)... | ecosystem: Environmental > Terrestrial >...
GACAGCCATCACGGTCAGGTACCCGTCCTGTTGCTTTAGGCTCAAGCCTGGCTCCAACTGTTCGGCATAAGGCTTCGTCAGAACGGAGCCGCACTCGTCACAGTCTGGTATGCAAGATGGATAGCAACCGTAATAACCGCGGCACTGGGTTACGCAGGTAATACAACTCTTGCAGGCGAATGCCGCCGCTGAGAAAATAATTGTCGGGGTAAATATAGCAAAGACGAACACAGCTATCTGCTTCATACTCACCTCCATTCGAAAGTGGGCAAAAAGCCTATGCGTGGCGGCGCACAATAGCGAGGCTAAGGCTCTTCAACTACATCTGGCACTACATCGCACAAATCTTAGCGCCAGCCCATTACTCAGCATCAGCTCAAAATCAATCAATGTTCCGCGATTTCCCGATTTGGGAACTTGGGCACATCTAGCCGGGTTCCCATCCAAGCGGGTTTGGTGTTGGAGGGGGCACTCTAAGTGCACTAATTTAGTCAGAGCGCTTGCCCCGGCCTACCGCCCGAATCACTCCGGATCCGGGCTTGGACGATGCAATGAAAAAGCCGCCTTCATCAAGGCAGCTATTGTTGTTCCTCGCTGATTGGGTCCTTTAGACGCCGGTGTGTTCCAGCAGACCCCTCTCCAGCTTCTCCTGACACACAATGCAGTGGCGCGTCCAGGGAACCGCTTCCAGGCGCTTGGGATTGATCTCCTCCCCGCACGAGATGCACTGTCCGAAGCTACCTTCATGAATTCGGCTCAGCGCTCCGTCTACCATTTGCAGGAGCTGGCGCTCGTTGTTGCTCTGATGAAACAGAAATTCCTTGTTATAGGACTGGGCTGCGCGGTCGGCAATATCCTGGGCCGACTCGCGGTCGGCTTCGCGCCCGTCCTGGGCAGTCCGGTTCACTGTCTCCCGCAGTTCTCGCTGCCGGTCCTCAAGCCGCTTCTTGAAAGCCTCCAACTTCTTCTTATCCATACCCTTGTACCCCGAAGGCCGGTCTCGGTCCGGATTCTCTACATACGCTCGAAAGTAATGTGGCGAAACCGGAATGATATGCGCCTCGCGGGGGGTAGTCAACCTCGCCTTCCTGAAGCGACATCGGGCGGACGTTGAGATGCCAAGGTTAGTTAGCGTACTGTGGGCGCCATAGAAAAAACAAAAAAGCGGTCCATAGACCGCTCTTCGAAAGAGGCATTTGTGAAAGGTAACGTCAGGGAAGGCCGTGCAAGGATCTGTCCCGATTCCCGAGACAGAGGTTGAGACATTCTCGATGGAAGTGTGTGAACGTCAAGTCTTGGCGCCTCTTTGATTGCAGTACTCCGCTGCAGTTACAACTCCAAAGGTTGCCCAGGTGAGCTACAGCCATGTTGAAAAACCGCCTAAGCATCTGAATATCAAGGCGGTTGGTTGGAGAGTAATTACCATTGCAAAGCCGAGGCAAACGCCGATTCGCTTTTCGCCTGAGTGTGAACTTAAGTGCTCAGCTTATGCCGACAGGTTCCTATTTTGAGCGGCATCGTCCTCTTCGTATACCTTCAACTTGTTGAGCAGCGCCTTGTAGCTGATCTTCAGGATTTTTGCGGCTTGGCGGCGGTTCCAGCGTGTTTGGGTGAGCGTTCGCTCAATGGCTTCGCGCTCCGCCTTCATAGCGGCACGCCGGCCGATCTCAAGAAGCGAAGGAGTATCGGCTTCGGCCGGCGCCGGCTTTCCGGACGTAATTGGTATAGCTGCCGGAGCTGTGTGAGGCGAACGAGCGGCAAGGATCGAGCCTGTTCCTGCATCCGAGCTCCCGACCTGAACGGTCGGCGAGGTCAGGATGGGCTTAGGGGTCGAGAGTTCCCGGATAATTTGTGACTCGTTGCCCACAATGACGTAGCGTTTGACCAGGTTCTCCAGTTCGCGGATGTTGCCTGGCCAGCTGTATTCCAACATGCGGCTTACGGCCAGCTCACTGAAAGGTGAAGGCTGTTTTCCATAAAATTCGCTGTACTTACGAAGGAAATAGTCCAAGAAGATCGGCACTTCCTCACAGCGCTCGCGCAGTGGTGGAATGTGGATAGTAACTACGTTGAGGCGATAGAAGAGGTCTTCGCGGAATATACCCTCTTCGACGGCCCGCTCAAGATGCTTGTTGGTCGCGGCAAGAATCCGGACATCGACGCAAACGTCGCGCTTGCCGCCCAGCCGCGAGAACCCCCCGTCCTGGAGTACATGCAGCAACTTGGCCTGAAGCGCAGGGTGCATCTCGCTGACTTCATCGAGAAAGAGCGTGCCGGAGTTGGCAAGATCGAACTTGCCAAGCTTTTGCCGGTTAGCGCCGGTAAACGCGCCCGGCTCGTAACCGAACAGTTCACTTTCCAGCAGCTCGTGGGGAATCGCCGCGCAATTTACCTTCACGAACGGCTTGTCGTGGCGCGTGGACTGCGAGTAGATCATCCGCGCGACGACTTCTTTTCCGGTGCCGCTTTCACCACGAATCAGGACAGTGGCGTTAGTCTCTGCTACTTGCTCGATGGTGTTCTTAATCTCCTCCATCTTAGGACTGGCGCCGAAGAGCATGGCAAAGTCGCTGTTCCTGCGCACCTGGTCCCGCAGTTGCGTCACCTCAGAACTTAGCCGCCGACGTTCCACGACTCGGTTTACCCGCAGATCGAGTTCCTGGGGCTCGAACGGTTTCCCCAGGTACTCATCAGCGCCGAGCTTCGATGCGCGGAAAATCAACTCAGGATCGCTCTGCGCGGAGATGAGGATGACCCCGACGTCCGGCTTGATTTGTTTCAAGCGTTCAAGGACGTCCAAATTAGCAGCGCCGGAGGCGGCCGGATCCAACAACACCAGAGCAGGATCATACACACGAAACATGCGAAACGCCTCATCCGCACTGGAGGCAGCGCTTACGTCAAAGCCTTTGCGCATCAGGTGCGAGCTTAGGAATCGGCTGACGCTGGCGTCCCCGTCCAGGATGAGCACGCGAAGTCTTTGGCTTGGCAACATCGAGTGTTATTCCTGCGTTGAACGTGCTAGGATCCCCGGCGAGCTAGGGAAGAGTGCTTTCCAATATGAGAATCTCGATACTCACTTGGGGTTGTACCTGTCCCAAGTCTCCCCACCTGTCCGGGAAAACACGTGTGCTGCATTGTAATACCAACCTTGCCGGGAGGGAGAGAAATCGGCGAGTGCACAGAGACCCCGCACCTGGGAGAAAAGGCGGCCCAGGGAAGGCCGCCGCATCCAAAATGCAGACGTTTTTCTGATTTCTTAGGAAACCGTCCGAAGCTTGCCGGGCATGAAGTGATATGGAGGCCAAGGTCCGGTGATGCTGACCTGGCAGTCTTTAAAGTGCCGGGTAGCTGCCGAATAACGGTTCTGGTATTTGGGGATCGCGCTGGTGTCGATGAGGTGGGCAAAATCGAGCAACATGTTGCCCGCTTCTGTTTTGCAAACGATGTCCTCTTCCAGCGGTAAAAAGAGTTTATGGACCTGTAACGAAAGGGCGCGGGCCTTGGTTTGCCGCTCTCTTTCGCGGCTGGCCTGTTCCCGCAGTTTTCGCAGATACTCGCCGCCAACACCGGCCGGGAGCTCGTTCAGGGCTTCTTCAACCACCGCATCTTTCAGCAGGATCTTGAAGTGCATTTCTGCCTTGCCACGCAGCCGGGCCAGGCTCTCCAGGAAGGTCTTGCGATTGGTCCTCACCGCACGCCGCAGGGCCTCGTCCGAATCGAAGACGGTGCCGAAACGAAACGGCAATACCGTGAGGGTCCGAAAACACTCCCTCACCACCCGGGCATGTTCCACTATGGACTGCTGAGTCAATGGCTTCGGGGAGCAGTATTCGCTCACGATGACCGCAAACTCCCCACTGGGATAGGCGAAAACCGGAGCCTCATTAACGCCCCGGAGGTTGTCGATTACGAAAGGACGCCGGGCCCGAGTGCCGTTCTGCAGGCCCTGTTGCTCAGTGATGCAGTACGCGTACCACGCCATCTCCGTCTTCTCCTGGGAATTACTCACACACAGCTTCTGAACGCCTGCATGAGAAATGGCCGACTTCGAACGTGGACTTACAGGTAAGGCTTTACTGGGAACGTGCGGGGTAGCTCCCGCTGCTAATCTTAAGCCTTTACTCTCATTTAACGCAACCAAAAGCGTTCAGAATGCGACATGCGCTTCTCAAATCCGGGAAATTGGGCATTTGGAGCGCACGCCGCAGCGGGTCGGGTCCGCCTCATCACTAACGCCGTACCACCTTTTTGGCGACGCTCTTAACTGGAGAGCGCTTCTTTGTTTTCGGCGTGGGTTTGGGCACGCTCGTCGGCTTTTCGGCTTTCGGCGGTTCCTGCTCCTGTTGGGATTCTTCGCTCTCTTGCCGCTCGAGGGTTTTGCTGACTACGTAAGCCATCTCCGCCACCGGGGCAGGCTTGCCAGTCCAGATTTCGAACTGCCGCGCCCCTTGTTGAACAAACATTTCCAAACCTGGAATTACCTGGAGTCCCTTGGACTTGGCCAGTTTGAGAAACTTTGTCTCCGCAGGCGTGTACACCAGGTCGAAAACGTATTGCGCATTTAGTTCCTTCTCCTCGAGCGGTAACTGCCGGCTACCCCCCATTCCGAGCGGCGTGGCATTGATGATCACGTCGAAGTTCTGCTTGGCCAAATCGGCGCGCTTCACGTACTTCGCCTTCGCTTGTCGGGCCAGCGCCTGGGCCCGTTCGGGCGTTCGGTTGACAAGGAAAACCTCGGCATCGCGACCCCTCAATCCGAATACAGCTGCGCGAGCCGCGCCACCTGCCCCAATGACGAGCACCCGCTTGCCATTGAGGTTCATGCGCTCTTCCAATGGACCGACAATACCGGCGACATCGGTGTTGAAGCCGTAAAGTTTCCCGTCCTGGCTGCGTACCACGGTATTGCAAGCTCCGATCTGGCGAGTCAGAGGATCGGAATTCGACAGATAGGTGACGATCTCCTCTTTGAAGGGCATGGTGACGCTTATGCCGCGGATGGGGATGTCGTTGACGCAAGCAAGCAGGTCTTTGAGATTCTTCGCATGCAGTCCGAGATAAACGGCATTTACCGTCTCGCGACGGAAGGCGGCATTCATCATGATGGGCGAAAGCGAGTGTGAAATCGGATCTCCCGCCACGCCATAGACTTGGGTGGAAGCCTCCATGATTTCAATGCGATACGTGTCGCGAAGCTCGCTTGCAGTAATCTGTCCCGGTGCGGTCTCTTCTCCCCGCGCCGCTGACCCGAAGGTGAAGATGCTGCCGGCACGGACTCCCAGAACCCGACTGATGATTCCCGGCTCACCCATGCACAGTCCGACCATGTCGTGCTTGCCGGCATGGGCCTGGAGAAACTTCATCATGGTGACATTGTCGTACAGATTGGTGGCCGTGGTCACAACCTTGTAGAAATCAGCAGGAAATTCCTGCATGGCTGTGAATTGCTCTTCCAATTTTCGAGTGGCTTTGAAATCGTGAGTGGAGAGGATGACTCCCACTCGATTTCTCAAGTCGCTAAACTGGTTGCGCTTAAGCTCAAGGGCGCTTTGTATTTCTATATCGACCAACTGGAAGCCGGAGCTGGCGGCCTTGATTAAAATGTCGACTTGACTGTGAACGGATCCCCTGAATTTGCCGCCATTTACGGCGCGACGGCAAGTCGCGATGACAGTGGCTTCCGGGTGCAGGTCGAGAAAATGCTTCAACTTCGAAAGCGCGGCGGCCGGCTGAGAAATATAATCTAACCTGAACTCCAGAAAGGGGTTATCACGAACCAGGGATTCCGCTTTCTCGAGGATATCGGAGGCATCTGACCCGATCACGGCGACACAGACCCGGGGCAGCCGGAATCGCTGAATCCGGGATGCATAATTGATTGCAGGTGCACGCATGTCGAGCGCCCCGATACTACAGATGCACAACGAATGTTGCAACATCCTTGTTATGAGACTCTGAAGGAGGGTGCCGAACCCGACAAGTCCAACGCAGCCCGATTCGGTGTTCCTCATGGCCGAGACTGAACAACTTGGACTCACCTTTGCCGCGCCTGCACGCAAGATTTATCCCGTTCGGGAGCTTGTGGCTGCCGTTCGCACACAGCTAGAACGTGCGTTTACAGACGTTTACGTTGAGGGCGAGATGTCCAATTACCGCTCTGGGGAATCCGGACATATCTATTTCACCCTCAAGGACGGCTTTGCTCAATTGAAGGTGGTGCTGTGGCGGAGCCAGGCTCGCCTATTACGCTTCCGCCCTGAGAACGGCATGCAAGTGATTGTTCGGGGTCGGATTACAGTCTATGACGAACGCGGCGACCTTCAGGTCCAAGCGGAGTTCGTTGAGCCCAAAGGCGCGGGCAACCTACAGCTGGCGTTCGAGCAGCTGAAAGCAAAGCTGGCTGCGGAGGGGCTCTTTGAATCCGGACGCAAACGGCCAATCCCAGCACTTCCGCGCCGTATTGGTATCGTGACCTCTTCGCGGGGAGCTGCCTTGCGCGACATACTGAACATTCTGCAACGGCGGCACCAAACTGTGAGCGTACTGATTTACCCCGCGCAAGTGCAAGGCGAGACTGCTGCCAGCGAAGTGGCTGCTGGAGTCCGATATCTAAATCGTTCAGGCCGGGTAGAAGTAATCATCGTGGCACGTGGAGGAGGCTCATTTGAAGACCTGTTCCCGTTCAATGATGAAGGGCTGGCAAGGACGCTTTCCGCATCGAAGGTGCCAGTTATTTCCGCAGTAGGTCACGAAACCGACTTTACGATCTGCGACTTCGTGGCTGATCGCCGGGCGGCGACGCCGTCCGAAGCCGCCGAAATCGTCATCGCAACCAAGCAGGAACTGGGGGACAAGCTGGAGGTTTTGCATAAGCGGCTGGCCCGGGCTGCCCAGTACCGTCTGCTGCTTGCGCACAACGCGCTGTCTCGCCTGGCACAGCATGCTGCTTTTGCCCGGATGAGGGACTCCACAGCTCGCCGGCAGCAGCAAATCGATGACAAACTATATCGCCTCGTCCAGGCGCAGGCTGCAAATATCGCGCGCATGCGACGGCAAATGGAGCAAATCGACTCCCGGTTGCGCCACCAGGACATCCGCATCCGCATGGGGGAGGTGAGGCGTGAATTGAATGCGCGCGAGGCCGGCCTCTCGACGGCAACGCTGAATTACATGGTGCGTCACCGTAATCAGGTTGTCCGGCTGCATGAGGGGCTCGGGCGGTCGATGGAAACGATTGTGCTGCGCAGGCGCTCCGGTTGGTCAGGACTGGACCGTAGCCTCCAGGCCCTCTCGCCCAAAGCGATTTTGTCGCGTGGCTATGCGCTGGTCTTTGACGAAAAGGGCGCAGTGGTGAAAACGGCCTCACAGTTGACGCCGGGCGACCGGGTCCGTACTGAACTGTCCAGGGGACGATTCGACTCTGAGGTCCAGCGGGTCGAGGCGGAGCCAACCGCCAGTTACACTCCTCGATTCAAACGAGAATAGTTCTGGGCCGTGCATTAGAATTTAGAATGAAGGTACATGGTGCTCGTTAACGCACGTGAGGGGAACTGTATTGCTGCAGGGATTCAGCCGCGCTCCACAAATGTCGATGCTGTCCATCATCGACATCCTCCTTGTGGCGTTTCTCATTTACGAGTTCCTCAAGCTGATCAAGGGCACGCGTGCGATTCCGATGCTGATCAGCGTTATCGCGCTGGCGATCGCGTTTTATATCGCTCACGTTGAGCCACTGCGCACCCTCGACTGGCTGCTGACCACACTTCTTCCTTACGCTATTTTCGCTCTCATCGTCGTGTTTGGCGCTGAGATTCGCCATGTGCTGGCGCGGCTGGGCCGACGGCTGGTCACCGGCCGCCTGGCAGCGGGTCCGGGCAATGACAATTACGACGACATCGTGCTCGCGGCGAAACAATTCTCGGAAAACCTGACAGGTGCGCTCATCGTGATCGAGCGCGAGATCGGGTTACGTACCTTCATCGAAAGCGGCGTGCCTCTCGACGCCAACCTGAGCTTTGATTTGCTTACGACCATCTTTCGCCCCAGCGCGCCACTCCATGATGGTGCCGTAATCGTGCAGAAGGACCGCATTGCTGCTGCCGCGTGCTTCCTGCCGCTCTCGATGAATCCGGTGCTTTCAACCCAGCTGGGCACGCGCCACCGCGCGGCCATCGGAGTCACCGAAGAGTCGGATGCGATTTCGGTTGTGGTGTCAGAAGAGACCGGCGGTATCAGCCTGGCGGTGGGCGGAGCGATTGAACGCAACATCGATGCCGAACAACTGCGGCAGCGGCTGAGCCAATTGCTGAGCCGCTATGTACCGCAGGCGGCTCTGCCCACGCAAATCTCAGATGCAGCGCTTACCGGCGAGGACCGCGTTCTGGAGCCGTTCGTCCGCGAGAAGGACCTGCGCGAGGGAACGGAACGCTAGCCATGAGGGACTTCTTTCGCAAGTACATCTTGAACAATGCCTGGCTGAAGCTGGTTTCGCTCGGGCTTGCAGTCCTGCTATGGTGGGCGGTCAGCCATGATCCGACGGTGGAAGCAGTGGTCACCGCTCCTGTCGAGTTTCATCATGCTCCCGACAACCTGGAGATGAGCGTGGAGAACTCTCCTCAGGTAGAAGTGCGGGTTCGCGGTCCCGAGCGGACGGTGCGTGGGCTCAATGCCACCGACGTGCAGGCCATTGTGGACCTCACGGGAGTACACGCGGGCGAGCGCACTTTCGACCTCACGACCAGGCAGATTCATGTTCCCAGCGGAGTCGAAGTCGTGCAGATTGAACCTTCGCAGGTACGCATTACCTTCGACCGCAGCGCCACGCGCAGCGTTGAAGTGCGGCCCCGCGTCATCGGATCGCTGGTTACCGGATACCGCATCACGGACGTGAACGCCGATCCGGCACAGATCAACATCGTGGGGCCGGCTCACCGTGTGGAGCATGTGTCCGACGCCATCACCGATCCGGTGGACGCTACTGGCGTGGTCGGCTCAGCCACGTTCACAACACATGCCTACGTCACCGATCCCCTGGTTCGCGTGCAAAAACCTGGACCAATCCACGTTACCGTTACCACTTCCAAGAACCCCAAAGGAGTCATCCCGCGCTAAGCAGCGACCTGTGCAATCCCGCATGAGACAGCTATTCGGAACCGATGGAATCAGAGGCGTTGCCGGCGAGTACCCGCTCGACCGGCGAACCGTGTATGCGGTCGGGCGCGCGCTTGGGCAGCGGCTCGCGGAAGCGGCGAAACCTGGGCAAGTTGTTATCGGCCAGGACACCCGCGAATCGAGCGCTTGGATCAGCGCGGTCCTCGCGGCTGGGCTGAGCAGCGCGCAGGTGAAGGTAGTCAGCGCGGGCGTGATGACGACGCCGGGAGTCGCGTATCTGGCGCGGGCGAACGGCATGGCTGCGGGAATCGTCATCTCCGCCTCACACAATCCCTGGCAGGACAACGGCATTAAAGTCTTCGGCGCAGATGGCTACAAACTTTCTGACGAGCTGGAGCATGCCATCGAAATCGACATCTTCTCGCACCTGGAGCAACTGGCCGCCGGGGCCGAGCACGCTGGGGAAAGCTTCGACATGCTGCCCGGCGACAGCGGACTCCGCGAGCAGTATGCTGACTGGCTTGCCGAGCTGATCGGCCCGGCGGACTTCGGCAGGCTGCGCGTTTTGGTTGATTGTGCGAACGGTGCGGCATCGTATGTGGCTCCCATCGTCTTCAAAGAATGTGGCATCACTGCTGACGTTCTCCACGCTGAGCCGAGCGGACGCAACATCAACGCCGGATGTGGAGCACTTCACCCGGAGCACGTTGCCGAGGCGGTGGCCGCCTCAAATGGAAAGTACGACATCGGCATTACCTTCGATGGCGACTCCGACCGTGCCATGTTCTCCTGCGCTCACGGCCGCGTGGTGAATGGCGATGGGGTGCTGCTGCTGGCGGCGCGCGATATGCAGGCGCACGTTCGGCTGCACAACAACACAGTGGTTGCCACCACCATGTCGAACATGGGACTGGAAGCCGCTCTCAAGCGCAGCGGCATCCGCATGCTACGCGCGCCCGTAGGCGACAAGTATGTGCTGGAAGAAATGATCAAGACCGGCGCAACTCTGGGCGGCGAACAGTCAGGCCACATTCTCTTCCGCGACATGGATACGACCACCGGCGACGGTATTCTCACCGGCCTGCGCCTGTTGGAAGTCATGGCGCGCACCGGGAAGTCGTTGCATGAATTGGTTGAAGACATGAAGGTTTTTCCACAAGAGATCAAGAATGTACGCGTGCGCGAGAAGACGCCGCTCGAGCAGTTACCCGCTGTGCAGAAGGCGATCAAAGCCGCGGAATCCGAGCTCGATGGAAATGGCCGCGTGGTGGTGCGTTACTCAGGAACG
>Ga0306920_100015668_pt1 | contig 10401 bp, 8 predicted proteins | sample flu12Cox44000170_FD_204666 | JGI IMG/M metagenome (GOLD analysis project Ga0306920, IMG submission 204666) | Lab enrichment of tropical soil microbial communities from Luquillo Experimental Forest, Puerto Rico - flux4day.12C.oxic.44.000.170 (v2)... | ecosystem: Environmental > Terrestrial >...
CCTGTCGGATGTTTCGGGCACCTTGCGCCTCTCGGCGCCGCCCAGCATTTCCGATACGCTGCTGACGCCGCTGATTTCGGCTTTCCAGGCTTCATATCCCAATGTGCGCATTCAGGTCCTCGTAACAGACCGTTTCGTCGACCACATCGCCGAGGGTGTGGATCTGGTGTTCAGGCTCGGAGCTCTGAAGGACTCATCGCTCGTCGCGCGCAGGATCCTGACCTATCGCCATCAGCTTGTGGCGAGCCCCGGCTACATCAACGGATGCAAGCCGCCTCAGAAGCCTCAGGATCTGCTTGAGCATCGGCTTCTGTCCTTCTCGCACTGGAAGCCGGACAGCAGCTGGACCTTCGTCCACAGGAACGGCGCGGACAGGGAGACCCTGACCTTCCAACCATATATTGCCATGAATGATTTTGCCGGGCTCGCGCCTGCCTTGCTGGCAGGCGGGGGCATCGGCGAGCTTCCGCCTGTCGTGCAGCCGGGGCTCGTTCGTGACGGACACCTGGTCGAAGTCATGCCTGATTGGCGTTTCCGGACCTTCGATCTCTCGCTCGTGCATCTGGGAAACCGGCACATTTCCAAGCCATGCCGGCTCTTCAAGGAATTCGCATCGCAAATGGCGCCGACTCAGTTCCCTGATCTGCCGACGTGAGACTGGATTCGGGTTGCCGGCCTCTTCTGGCCTATATCAGCCGCATGCGGCTTGCAGACGTTGGAGTGAGCTCTTGCGGTTGAGCGAGGATCGGGGTGCTCTAATCCGACGTGCGGGATTCGTTGCTGGCGAGCGAACAATTGTGCGCTATGTGCGCGCCGGGGTGATCGGTTGCTTCGTCACAGATCGTTTCCAGCGACGAGTTCTATCCTGATCCACAGAACGAGCGACAGCGCGAGGTTGAAGCAAGGCTGCTCGCCATGGCTGACGATCTCGCCGGCAAGCATGGCCTCGATCGCCGCCGATTCTTCCAAACTGCGGCTGGCATGGCCGCACTTCGTCGCGATGAACGAGGTCTACGGGCAGCTTTTCGCCGTAGGTAAGGCGGAGGCCTCCACCCCAGCGATGGCCCAGGAGCGCGCCAATGCGGTCAAGGACCAGTTCATCATGGACATGCATCCAGCGCCGCTACCTCCCCGCGTCGTAATCGGGTCTGTTGCCTTCGTTGCGTCAGTGAACCGCGCGGTGAGCAAGACCGCGCTTGCGCAATTGAGGGACGGCCGCAACACCACCGAGCTGGTGCGGGTCTGATGCCGCTGTTCGACCCGAACGGACATGCGTTCGCCAGGGCGTCTGGCGCGTTCGCTGGCGTCCTATCGGCTGTCCGGTCCTACAGCGATGGACGCTGGGGCCGCTGTAGCTTCCTGGCAGGCCGGACAGGCCATTCCCAGGGCAAGGCTCGGTCCGCCGCCAACCTCGACCATGATACTGCGAGTAGTACAAACAAATCGTGCGGTTTCACTTCAGCCGCAAAGACTCTAGCCCGAGTCCGCTTTGCAAGGTCAGCAGCCATGTCTTGCGGCAACAATCGGTGCTTACCGGGAACCCGAGCGCACGGCCGCTAACTCTGCGTTGCGACCGCCAGATCACTCTTGCGCGACGCGATTGACCTACTGCGGAAGTTCCTGCAGTCACGACGGTCGGGGTGTACTGACTGAGGTGCTAGAGCGCAAGGATGGGATCGGTCCGGCACCCTCAATTCTCCTTTGCAGGGGATCTCGCGGGGAGTCGATGCTTGCGATTTGCACGTCGAGACCTCGTAGGCTTCGCGTCGTTGATTGCTACGCCGCCAATGATAATGCGCGCATACTCTTCGATGATCACATCGATTGTGGAGGATCGCGGCATCGACCGATTGGAGATTACTGAGTTGCATAGGCCAAGGAACGCGAGGGTCGCGAGCTGTGGGGGAAGGTCGCTCCTCAGCTCTCCTGAGTCGATACCCTCCACGAACATCTGCTCGACAAGCTGCTGGTAGGTGCGGCCGAGCGCAGCGATCGTCTGGCGCGGGCCCGGCGGCAGCTCGTGGCGATGAGCGATGAAGACGCGGATATAGTCAGCTGCCGGACGCGACCGCAGCGGCGAAAGGTGATTGGCGATGGCGGCCCGCAGTTTCTCGGCGGCGGTTGTCTTGGGATTGCTGATGATGGCCTGGAGATTCGCTATGAATTCCCGCACGCCGAGCTCACAGATGGCTTCGAGCGCCGCCTCCTTCGACAGGAAATAATAGTAGAGGCTGGCCTGGCGAACGCCCAGGCGCTCGGCGATGTCGCGCGTGCTGGCGCCGGCGTAGCCTTTGTCGGCAAAGATCGTCGCCGCAGCGTCAAGCACCTCGCGGTACCTGCGCTCCCATCGGGCGGTCGGCTCCCTGCGCGGAGCGATCTTTTCGGGCGTTGACATCTGCATTGATTTTCTATCGAATGACCGAAAGAAGCAAGATCAAGTTTGCTCCGAGCGGAGCGTCAGCGCGCGACCGTTCGCGTTGAGGTGCAGGTGCCGTGGTGGTCGAGCACAACAGACCTGCTGGCGTCGTGCCGGGTGGGTCCAATGAAGACGGTCGGCGACGCCTCGTCGGAGCCAAGCTTGAGTTGCCTCGCGACGAGCTGATGACCGTTCCGACCTTGCTGCGGCATGTGGCGCACGCGCGATCGGGCTATGTCGCCCTCAGGGCCAAGCGGCGCGGAATCTACCGTGAGACCAGCTGGGCGGAGATGCTAGACGAGATCGCCCGCATCGCGCTCGGCCTGGATACGCTTGGCGTTCGCAAGGGCGATCGCGTCGCCATCGTGGGCGACCCTTCACCCGAATGGCTCTATTGCGATTTTGCCGTCCAATGCCTCGGCGCCGTCAGCTACGGCCTCTATCCCACCAGCTCACGTGAGGAGATCGAGTACACGCTGCGCCATGGCGGCGCGTCGATCCTCATCGCCGAGGACCAGGAGCACGTGGACAAGGTGCTTCCGCGTCTGGACCGGCTCCCGGAATTGCGACGCGTCGTCGTGATCGACGACAGCAACATCTATCACTTTCAGCACGACGCGCTGATGTCGCTGGCGGATCTGACCGAACTGGGAGACCGCCAAAAGCGGGAGACATTTACCGGTCTATGCAACGCCGTACGACCGGATGACCCGGTCACGATCGTCTATACCTCCGGGAGCAGCGCGCACCCGAAGGGCGCGGTCTACACGCACCGCGCGTTGATCACCCAGGGTCATCAGTTCTTCGCATTCCCTGAGCTGGCTGATTGTTCCGGCATCCGCAGCGTCGTGCATCTTCCGCTCAATCATCTTTATGAGCGCATGAACACGCCCATGGGCATGCTGGTGAAGGGCATCGTTCCGCATTTCGGGGAGGAGGTCGAAAGGTTCCTCGAGACTCTTGTTGACGTGGCTCCGCAGCACCACGCGTCAGTGCCGCGCTATTGGTCGAAACTCGCGTCACGGGTGATTGTCGGAATCGAGAACAGCAGCTGGATAAAGGGCGCCAGCTACCGGCTGGCGATGCGCATCGGCCTTGGCTACCGGCGCCGCCTCTGGGGAGGCAAGCGCCCGATCCTGCTGCGCGCGCTCTACGAAGGAGCCCGCATCGCGGTTTTTGACCGGATGCTGAAGAAGCTCGGCCTCCACCGTGTGCGACTGGCATTATCCGCCGGAGCGCCGCTGCCGGGCGAGGTTCAATCTCTGTGGCAGGTCTGGGGCGTTAATCTCAAGAATATGTACGGGCAGACCGAAGGCGGCGTGATCACCGCGCAGTTCGAGAGGTTCCCGCGTCCAGGCACGGTAGGTCGTGCGTATCCTGGTGGAGAGGTTCGGCTGGGCCCGGACGATGAAATCATCGTCAGCTCTCCCGGTCACTTTTCAGCCTACTGGGGGGACGCGAAAGCCACCGAAGAAACCTTGCGGCCGGACGGTATACGCACAGGCGATGTCGGCGCCATCGATGCACAGGGTCTGCTCAGCATCGTCGACCGCAAGAAGGACATTCTCATCACCGCGGGCGGCAAGAACGTGAGCCCCAGCCTGATCGAGACGGCGCTCAAGTCCAGCCCCTACATCAGCGAGGCCAGCGTCGTGGGCGAGCGGCGCAAATATTTGACTGCGCTCATTGAGCTGGACGTGGGCATCGTGTCGGAGTGGGCCCGCGCCAACAGGGTCGCGTACGGCAGTTACCACTCACTTGCGACCAATCCGGCGGTGTTCGATCTAATCGCCCGTGAAGTCCAGCGTGTCAACGCAGGGCTTGGCCGGGTCGAGCAAATCAAGGCGTTCCGCGTTCTCGACCGCGAGCTCGATCCGGAAGTGGAGGGCGAGGCCGTCACGGCCACGCGCAAGATCAAGCGGGCGCTGCTGCAGAAGCACTTCGCGCATCTGATCGATGAAATGTACAGCGACGAGGAAGAAAAACGCATCGGGCGCCAGCTGGCGCAAGCGGAGTAAGGGAGGACGACGACATGCGGAGGAACGCAACGGTTCTCGCGGCCGGGCTCTCATTGGCCGCCTCGATCCTTGCTGGAGCGGCGAACGCGCAGCAGACCTACAAGATCGGCATTTCCGGAGCCGCCACGGGCCCGGCCTCGCCGAGCTACCTGCCGCATATCGAAGCCATCCGCATGTACCTGCGGCAGCTCAACGACAAAGGTGGCGCCAACGGCGTCAAGATCGATGTCATCTTCGTTGATGACAAGGCAGCGCCGAGCGAGGCCGCATCCAATGCCAAGCGGCTGATGGATGACGAGCAGGTGCTGGCGGTCGGCCTCATGAGCCTGTCATCGACCTACGCGCCCATGTTCCAGGCGGCGACGCGCACCAAGACCCCGGTGCTTCTTCTGGGCCAGGCTGTGTGTCCGGGCAATGCGGCGGGGCCGGACAAGAACCCACTGGTCTTCTGCGGCGGCAGCACGTCGGATCCCAACACGGCGGGCTACTGGCAGGTGCCGCTGGTCAAGGCGCTGGCGGAGAAGCATGGGGATCAATTGAAGCTCGCGCTGGTCGCCGCCGACATTCCGATCAGCCGCCAGGGCATCGATAATATGGAGCAGCTTGCCAAGAAGCTCGGCATTGCCGTCGTGGACAAGCAGGCGCTGCCGCTTGGCGCGGCGGATGTCAGCGGCGCCGCCCAACGCATCATCGCCAGCGGGGCCAATTACGTAACAAGCTGGGCGCCCGTCACAACGGCGGTGCAGATGCTGGCGGCGCTGCGGCGCCAGGGTTGGAATGGCTGGTACATCCACAACCACAGCGCCGAAGCCGAGGATACGCTGCGTCAGCTTAAGGATCCGAAGCTGGTGATGAGCCCGGAATATGCATTCACCGTCGAAAAGCTGCCGGTGTTTGGGGAGATTGAATCCGCCGCCAAGAAGTATGGCGTGACGCTGCCGGCCGACACGCTAAGCCTCGGATGGGCGAGCGGGATGATGCTCGAAGCCGCGCTGAAGCAATGTGGCGCGGATTGTACGCGGGAGAAGCTGGCCACCGCGCTCTACGGCATCCGCGTGGACACGGCCGGCATCTACCCCGACCCGATATCCTGGAGCGCGCAGAGCCATACGCGTCCCGCCAGCTTCACGGCCTACGCTTGGGACACGAAATCACAGGCGGTGAAGCGCATCACGGATTGGTCGCGGGTGCACGGCGACCTGGCGAAGGTGAAAGTGCTCGACTGACGCTGCCGATTTGGTGAGAGCGCACACCGAATGAGCCTCCTGTTGATCATCGCGATTCAGGCCGCGTTCTACACGCTGCTGGGTCTGGGATATGTCCTGATCTATCGGGCGACGCGCGTTCTGAACCTCGCGCACGGAGACGTCATGGTCTTCGGCGCCTTCATCTTCTTTCAAGGGCTGGTCACATCGGGTGGCAGCGTGGTGGTGGCAGCGCTCGCCGCGCTTACCGGCGCCGCACTCTTGGGCGGACTGATCTATGCCAGCATCATGCGTCCACTGGCGGGGTATCCGGTTGCGGTCGGCGTGCTGGCGACCATCGCGCTCGGCATCACGCTGCGATCCGCCACGACCGTGATATGGTCGGGGCAGACCCGCTATCCCGCCGAACATGTGGGCCGGCTCGGCGGCGGTTTCGAGCTCACTCCTGGCGTTTCAGTGAGCGGGGTGGACGCGCTCATCATCCTCGCAGCAGTGGCGGCGATACTCGGCATCTCGCTGTTTCTTCAGCGCGCGGCAGTCGGCGTCGGCATGCGGGGCGTCGCGGAGAACGTGCTCCTGGCGGCCCAGCGGGGGATCAACATTCACGCCATCAACGCGGTTTCATGGGCGGCGGCCGCCATGATGGCAACCATCGCCGGTATCTTCTTTTCGCTGAAGGTGCGCCTCGGTCCCGACATCTGGTACGTCGGTCTGGCGGGTTTTGCACCGGCACTGATCGGCGGCATGGACAGCGTGCGTGGCGTTGCGCTGGGCGCGCTCATCGTCGCCGCGGCAGAGGTGCTCGCCTCGCGCTATATCGCGCCCCAGGTCTCACTGGTCGCACCGTTCCTGGTGCTTCTTGTGGCTCTGTGGCTGCGCCCGTGGGGCATCTTCGGCTCGCGCGAGGAGTTGGAGCGCGTATGAGCCTCTTCTCGCACCTTCCGAGCACCTTGCGCACCAGCTACGCGGCCGACTCGCGCCTCCTGGACACGGCATTTGTCCGGTTCTGGGCTGTCACCGGTCTTGGCGTTGCCCTTGCCCTTCCTTTGATCCTGACAAACTTCTGGACGGGTGTCGCAAACCAGACCCTGATCGCGATTGTCGGCGCACTCGCCCTCAATCTTCTGATGGGCACGACCGGCCAGATCTCGCTCGGGCATGCCGGCTTCATCGCCGCCGGCGCCTTCACCGCCGCTGCCTTAGTCACCCATCTCCACGCGCCGTTCATTGTCACGCTTCCCGCGGCTGCGCTGATTGGCGCGGTCCTCGGCGTGCTCGTGGGGCTCCCCGCCCTGCGGCTGAAGGGGCTCTACCTTGCGGTCAGCACACTTGCCGCGCATTTCGTGATCATCGTGGGGCTTGGCCAGTATCAGGCCGCTATCAGCTACGGTTCGGGTTTCAGCATTGGGCCGCCCTCGCTCGCGGGGCTCGAAATCAGCAGCGAGCTGAGGTGGTACTACCTTTTGTTGCTCGTGGTGCTGCTTGTCCTGCTGATGAACCTCAACTGGCTGCGCACGGCGTTCGGACGCGCCTGGATGGCCATTCACCACAAGGATGTCGCGGCGGAAGCGCTCGGCATCAATGTGCACGTCTACAAGCTGCTGGCCTTCAGCGCGAGCACCTCGCTGACATGCTTTGCGGGTGCGCTATGGGCCTGGCACACGGGCTTCGTGTCGGTGGAAGCCTTCGATTTCCACATGCTCATTCAATACCTGGCGATGGTCATCATCGGCGGGCTGGGGTCGGTGCTCGGCACCATCCTGGGCGCAATCTTTGCGATGGTGCTGCCGCATGTCATCACAGCCGCGGTGGAGAAGACGCCGATGCTCAAAGGGCTGGGCACCCAGGTCTTCGAGCTGCAGATCGGTCTGTTCGGCGTGATTATGCTGCTCTTTCTCATCCTCGAGCCGCGCGGCCTTGCCGGGATCTGGATGCGCGTGCGCGCCTATTTCCAGCTCTGGCCGTTCAAGTATCGCGCCTGGGAGAGCTGACGTATGAGCTCTCAGGGTGGAATGGAGATCGCCAATCTCGAGGTCACGTACAATCGCGTGATTGTCGCGGTGCAGGGTGTGTCGCTCAAGGTGCCGGACAATTCGATCGTCGCACTGCTGGGGACCAACGGAGCGGGCAAGACCACCACCGTGCGGGCCATCTCCGGCTTTCTGCCGGTCGACGACGCGCAGATCAAAAGGGGGTCTATTCGCTTCGCAGGCTGCTCGATCCTCGGCCTTCCACCCCAACAGATCGCGCGGCTGGGAATCGTACTCGTGCCCGAACGGCGCAAGATCTTCGAGACGATGACCATTGCGGACAACCTGCGCATCTCGCGGGGGGACAGGACCCGAACGGCGGGGCGCGAAGCGCGAATTCAGTGCCTTTTGGAGGTCTTTCCCGCGCTCGCCAAGCGGCAAGGCCAGATTGCCGGCTATCTCAGCGGCGGCGAGCGGCAGATGCTGGCGATCGCGCAGGCGTTGCTGTGCGATCCGAAGCTCTTACTCGTCGACGAGCTTTCGCTCGGGCTTGCTCCACACCTTGTCAAGGATCTCATGAGCCAAGTGCGGGAGTTGCGGGCGACCTTCGGCATTTCGATCCTGCTCATCGAGCAGGATGCCGCATCAGCGCTCGGCATCGCCGACTACGGCTACATCATGGAGGGCGGGCGCATCGTCTACGAGGGCTCGGCAGAAAAACTGCGCAGCCACCAGGACGTGCAGGAATTCTATCTGGGCTCGGGTGATTCTGCGCGCGCGAGTTATCGCGACGTGAAGCAATACCGCCGCAACCGACGGTGGTGGGGATGAGCGCGGCCTTGGAAATCGAGAAGCTGTCGCTGCGCTTTGGCGGCATCGTGGCCCTCGACAGCGTGTCGCTCTCGGTCGGCGAGCGCCAACTCATGGCGGTCGTCGGGCCCAATGGCGCCGGAAAGACCAGCCTCCTCAATTGCATCGCCGGCGCCTACCGGCCGACGCTGGGACGCATTGTGTTCGAGGGCACCGACATCACGCGAACCAGGCCCCATACCGCCGCCAAGCGAGGAATTGCCCGGACGTTCCAGCACAACGAGCTCTTTCCGCAACTCACCACGCTTGAGAACCTCTTGCTCGGCCGTCACGCGGCCCTGGACTACGGCCTGATCAGCGCCGGCTGCTATTTAGGCCGTTGCAAGAGCTGGGAGATGCAACAGCGTGACAGGATCGAAGCCGTGGTCGAGTTTTTTGAGCTCGAACCGTATCGCAAGCGGGTGGTCGGCGACCTGCCCTATGGCGTGCAGAAGCTCATCGGCCTCGCGCGGGCCTTCGCCAACGAGCCGCGCCTGGTCCTGCTGGATGAGCCGTCAGCCGGCCTGAACCGGCAAGAGAAGGAAGACGTGGCGCGTTACCTGCTGCGCATACGGCATGAGTTTGCGCCGACGATCATCTGGATCGAGCACGACATGCAGCTCGTGCGCGATCTCGCCGATCAGATCTTCGTGCTGCACTACGGCTCGAAGCTTGCCTTCGGCACGCCGGAACAAGTCCTTTCAGACCCGCGTGTGGTCGATGCGTATCTCGGACAGCGCCAGACTGTGAACCAATAGTTGCTTCGTATCGGAACCCAAGGAATGACCGTGAACCCGACCTTCACTGCCAGGTTGCCACACCCCTTCTACGGGGATCACGTCCTCTACCATGCCTACGACCTGCGGCTCGCCCTGCCCGTCGTACGGGCTTGGGAGTTCGCAGGGTGGCGCACGGAGAGCTTGTCCTGGAAGAATGGCTGCTATATCCACGCGGGCCTTTCGAGTACAGGTCCGGTGTCGATGAGGGGCCCCGAGGCGAAAGCCTACCTTCAGGGGCTGCTCATCAACAGTCTCGAGAAATTCCCCGTCGGCAGCATGAAACATGCCGTCATGTGCAACGAGGACGGGCTGATCGTCGCGCACGGCATCATAGAGCGGAAGGGGGAAGACCATTTCGAATCCTTTGCAGGCGGCCCGCCCGGTCCCACGCCAAGGACGGACGTGCCCTACGACGTCGAGATCAAGCGCCTCGACCACTATCTTTTCCAGATCGCCGGCCCCACCTCGCTGCAGGTCCTTGAAAAGGCGACGGGCGAAAGCTTGCGCGATATCCGGTTCCTGCGCTTCCGCGAGAGCCGCATCAACGGCATCAGGACCGAGGTGGGAAGGATCGGCATGACCGGCAACCTTGCCTACGAATTGCACGGGCCAATCGAAGAAGGGCCGGTGGTCTACGAGGCAGTGCTGAAGGCCGGCGAGAAACTCGGCATCGAGCGGCTGGGTTGGGGAACCTACCTGGTCAACCACATCGAGGGGGGGTTTCCGCAGCATACCTGGACCTTTATCTCGGCGGTCGCACCGTCGGTATGGCCCGAAGCGATGAAGCGCTGGCAGGTCTCAGGCTCGGTCGATCCGATGAACATAAGGGCGCGCAACCGCACGCCCGTCGAGGTGCGGTGGCACAACATGGCCAAGTTCGACCACGACTTCACCGGGCGCGAGTCGCTCGCGGCCGAGATCGCCAACCCGAAACGGACCACGGTGACATTGCGTTGGAACGCGGAGGACGTGATTGACACGTTCGCATCGCTGCTCCGCCCGGGTGACGCGTATAAGCCACTCGACCTGCCATACGCCCCGCAGCGATGGCCCATGGCGCACGCCGATCACGTGCTCAAGGATGGACGGGAGATCGGCTATTCCTCGGGCACCATTTACAGCTCCTCATTCCGCGAGTTTCTTTCACTGGGGTGCCTTGACATT
>Ga0306920_100015669_pt1 | contig 10401 bp, 12 predicted proteins | sample flu12Cox44000170_FD_204666 | JGI IMG/M metagenome (GOLD analysis project Ga0306920, IMG submission 204666) | Lab enrichment of tropical soil microbial communities from Luquillo Experimental Forest, Puerto Rico - flux4day.12C.oxic.44.000.170 (v2)... | ecosystem: Environmental > Terrestrial >...
TCGATCTACTGGCGAAGAAATTACGCGACGCACACGTTCGCTTTATTTCACCTGGCGTTGTCCTAATGCCAAAGGACAAAGCCGGATTTTCGGAAGGCGCGCTCGTCAGCGATCCGGATGGACACGACGTCCTGCTGATCGGCAAGTAAGTGCATCGATCTCTTGCACGTGGCATTATTGAACCTAAAAACTTCGCTAAGCCTCCGGGACGATGCATCTCTACGAGACCCACCTTCCAGTTGCGAACACGGAAATTGCAAAGGCTTTTTACACAGAAATCGTCGGACTTCCTTTTGCCTACCGTGATCCGACGCGCGACATCGTCTTTTTCTGGGCGGCGTCAAAGGAGCAAGGGATGATCGGTCTATGGGGACCAAACACGGCGTACGGGCGGCAAAACGGGATTGCGGGGAGATGCCACGTGGCTTTTGCCGTGCCCTTGGATCAATTGGTCGCAAGGATTAAGAAGTTACATAAGCACGGGATTGAAACGCTTGGATTCAGCGGCCACAAAACGCACGAGCCGACCGTTATTGGGTGGATGCCCTCAGCTCAGATTTATTTTCGAGATCCCGATGGGCACATGCTCGAATTCATCAGTGTCTTGCCAGATACGCCGAACCCAAGTTTCAACGGGCAGTACTCGGAATGGAAAAAATTGACGACGAACTCGAATGTGAACCAAATCTGAACGACTTGTAGAAAGCGCGCGCTCTCCGGCTAAGGCGCCGGAATGTTTTCGCGCGCGTACCGAAGCGCGCGGGCCATCCAGACGAGTTCGTTCAGGAATTTCTCCAGGCGGCCGACGTAAGCCGGGTTAGTGATCTTACCGGTGGCGGGATCAAAAAGCTTTCCCGCAGTACCGAAATAGACATCCCAGAAAATTGGGACTAATCCAAGCTCGCGCAGCACTGGTACCAAACTCTGAATCATCCGCGCGCCGCCGAATGGCCCAGCCGACACGCCACAAACACCGACGGCCTTGTGAATGTATTCCTTCAGATTTGTATCGAGCACATGTTTCAACAAACCAGGGAAACTGTGATTGTATTCCGGAACCACGAGGATAAGGCCATCCGCGCGTGCGACGGTAGCTGAAAACTCGCTGTTCTTGAGCGCTTCGCCAGCATCGTCGATGCGGACAGGAATTTTCCGGATATCGATCAACTCGGTTTCGGTATCACCGCGTTTCGACACCTCGCCGAAAACGAAATTGGCAGCCGGCTCTGTTAAGCGTCCCTGTCGCGGTGTACCGATGATGACCGGGAGAAAAACGGGTCGAGTCTCGTCTTGCGTAGCCATTCTCCAATTTGTCGCAACAGCCTAGGCAAGCTTACAACGAACGCGCCAGCAAAATCGTTCTGGTCACGGGCGCTACATTAAAACAACACGGCCCGGGTTTATAACGCATCGTGGCGCGCCTTCCGGAAACAGCGACTTCCGTGTAGCTGACTGTGGTCGCATCCGCGCGATGCATACAAATCGAGAACGGCCCGCGTTTGGGCGCATGAGAACGGTGCAACTGCCGCAGCCATCTGAGGTTTCGGGCCGATTGCCGATTGTGCGCGGTCTCGCAAACGCGCTGGCGCTCACGCTCGGCGCGGCGCTCATCCAGACCAGATGAAAACCAATGCTCCACTTGCCACTGGTGCTTACGCGTGGTGAGGCGCTCAAGGTTCCAGCGCCACTCGGTTACGAGTCTTTCCGATGGCACAATCGCGATCAACCGGAAGGGACGCAGCTTCCGCAGCGGCAGCTTCACCACTTCGCACGCGATCTCGTCGACGCTAGATTTTCCCGCGAGCGCTCTAACGACTTCTCCACGGCTAACGACGTCGTGCTTCGGCTCGCGTTCCACGCCGTGCCAGTTGATCAACGCGAGACAAACTCCGGCGTCATTTGCAGAAATCCACGTGCCGCCTGTTGACTCGCGTGGGAAAATAGCCCGACGATTGGCGAGATCGACAATCTTCGGCGGCAAAGCCGCAAAGCGGTCCCGTTTTTCGTCGCGATTCATCGCGAGATAAAAACCTTGCGGTTTTGGGAGAAACGAAATCGTGCACATTGATCCGCCAATGGATACGATAGCGCAGCGGCCGAATATTGTCGCCAATTCCGCCACAGCAACTGCATCTCAATATGGTCGTAATCGCCGACCAATTGCCGTCATTTCAGCTTGATAATCTGGGGAAATTATTTTAGCAGCGCTTCTTTCAAGCGCTCTTTCGCTTCCGTGGGAAGTTTGGCGTCTGATATTTCGCCGATTTTTTCCGGGAACTCGCGAGCGACAGTACGCATGTATTTGAGTTGTTTCGCGTAGCGCTCACAGAAGGAACACATGAGATAATGGATTCGCAGCTTGATCCGCGTGATCAGCGGCAGGTCCTTGTCCATCCCCAGCGACAAAATGCGAATGACTTCCGGGCATGTAGGTGTAAACCTGCAAATGAGCAGGACGATTTGCAATTGAAGCCAGCTTCGATGCTCCTGAAAAAGGGAGTCGTCGTCCGGTGGCCGCGGATTCGGCGTCCAGTCCGGCAGCGGTTTCAGCTTGTTAATGTTGCAGCTCCGGGTTTTCGAACCAGTTGGTTGCCAGACATTCGCGCAGGGCCATGCGCGCACGATGAAGCATGACCCATAAGTTGTTCTCGGAAATCGAAAGGGTTGCGCAGATTTCCTTACTCTCGATTTCGTCCATTTCGCGCATCATGAACACCGTGGCCACGCGGTCGGGGAGCCTCCCTAAACACTCTCGCATTACCTTCCAGAATTCGTCGCGATGCATGACTTCGTCCACCTCGGGCTTCCATTCTTTCGGGCCGTTCATGTGGACCCAATATCCTTCAGGTACAAATTTCTCTGAGCATTCGTCTGCGAGGAATTCCAAGTCAGTAAACGATGTTTCGCGCCCAAGTTTCCGGAAGTAATCACCGAGCTTGTGCTTCAAAATACCGCATAGCCAACTCCGCACTAACGATTGCCCGGCGAACTTTTCGTAGCTACGCATTGCGGCAAGCAGCGTTTCTTGCACGAGGTCCTGCGCGATCTCTGGCTTGCGCACCCGCACCAACGCATAGCGATAGAGCACGTCGGCATGTTCATCCACCCAGCGTTCGGGATCGGTTGCCGCAACTTTGCCTGTCCCACGCTCGACCGCTGTTTTCGTCATATCGCACCTTGGATTTCCTCCCGGCTGAAGCGACATACCGGCCGTATATAACGCAAACGGCTCGTATTTGTGAAGAGCAAAAGCATTGCAGCGTGTAAGGAGCGGCATGCCGCTGCGACTAATGGGACAAATGAGACGAATCGTTCTACTCGCGGTCGCTTTATCCTTGTCACTTGGGATCGAGACGAGAGCGGAGTTGCCCGTCAAAAAAGTGATCACGCTTGAAGTAGCAAAGAAAATCGCGGCTGCGGCAGAGGCGGAAGCGAAAAAACGCGGTGCCACGGTTGTCATTGTTGTCGTGGACGACGGCGGCCACCTGCTGTTGCTCGAACGACTGGACGACACGCAGGTTGCCAGTGTGGAAGTTGGAATCGGGAAGGCACGCACGGCAGCGATTTTCCGACGGCCGAGCAAAGTGTTTGAAGATCAGGTCCGCGAAGGGCGTGTAGCCGCGCTGGCTTTGCCTGGTGCAACGCCATTGCAAGGCGGCGTTCCCATTATTCATGAGGGGAAGGTAATCGGCGCGATCGGCGTCAGCGGGAACACGCCGCAGGAAGATGAAGACATTGCCAAGGTCGGAGCTGCATGCGCCGCTGCCGCGATCGCAAATTGATGTTGTAGCCGGGATCAACAGTACCGGCTACAAGTTATCGTTTACAACAATGTAATCTGCTGCTTTGCGAGGATTATCGCGCCCCAGATGAATTCGTTGCGCCGGAAAATAGATGGTCTCGAATGCTTTGATCGTTTCGGCTGGAGACAAACCTTCCTGGCTGCGCGCCATGGCCCGCTCCAGTGCACGCTCGAAAGAGCACTCAATCCAAACCGTGACATCGAAGTGATGTCGATGTGCTGGTTTAAACAAAAAAATTCCCTCCAAGAGCACGATGTCAATCTCGCGGAAGTCGTAGCATTGTTTCCGGTACCTCGTCGCTTTCGCATCTGCACAATCAGCGGTAAGACAGATCCCGCGATTTTCTTTTAGCGGGATAATCAACTGTTCGAACATTTCGTCGAAACGCATGGCGTGTTTGTAGAAATGATCCGCATAATTATCGCGGTTGATACAAACCTCAGGCAGATTCAGCCAGTCATCTGCGGAGAGGGCGGCGACGTTCCAACCACCTTTGCGCAATCCCTCCGCAAGGTTTTGTGTAATGAATCCTTTTCCGCTGGCATCGATGCCCGAGATGCCGACAAGCACGGCGCGATCAGGCGCAACCGCGCCCCGTTTTCGTGCGATCGCGTCAACGACTCGTCTCCACGGAACGGTCGAAGAGTTGCCGTTCGATTCAGTGATTCGCGTGGGCGTTCTTTGTTGTGACGTCATCCTCACGAAACGTGAGCGCGACCGCGTTCATGCAGTAGCGCAACCCAGTCGGGGGCGGTCCGTCATTGAACACATGCCCCAAATGCGAGCCACAGCGCGCGCACGAAATTTCCCTGCCAAAGATCGCTGAGATCGTATTACGTTCGTGCACGGCTTCTTTGCGAATCGGCTGCCAAAAGCTCGGCCAGCCGGTGCCGGAGTCGAACTTTGCGTCGGCCCTGTAGAGTGGATTGCCGCAGGCAGAACACACATAGACTCCCTTACGGTGATCGAGCGCGTTGCCATTCAGTGATGGTGCCTCTGTGCCACTGCGCCGCATCACGAAGAACTGCCGTGGCGACATGATAACCTGCCATTCCCCGTTCGTGAGATGCACCTGTTGATCAAGCGGAATCGCGTCGAGCTTCGTGCGAATCTGCGCTGCGTCCAGATTGCTCGACGAGTGCGCGCGTGAGCAGGCGAGGAGCACTGCGCAAATCGCCGGACTGAACAAGATTTGGATCATGCGTTTCATAATCAGTTACCGTTGCAGCCATCCTCCCGTTGCCTGGATCGGCGGGTCGATTGCACCTGCGGCGACCCATGCCGCCAGCGCACTCGGTTTGTCGTCGCCTTCCTCCTTCGGAAGCAAAAGAGATCCGCTCCAAGAACCGGCACTGGCCACCATGTCGCTCTTGGCTAGCTGCAGAACAACAAAATCGTGATGCAATTTGCGACCGCTGTTTTCACCGCGTTTCACGTTCGATTCGAGATCGTTGCCGAGGAGCGCTACATTTAATGCCAAGGCACGCGGTTGCGCCAATTCCGCAACGAAGGTGGCGCCGACTCTGCCGTCGTCGCTCAACGTCACATGCAAGCTTCCAACTTTTTTCGCTGACGCTGGTAAGGCCTTGCCCGAAAACCAGCTGCGCCACTCTTTGCCGTTCACTACGAAACCAGGCGTGTAAACCGAATCGCCGCCCCACCTCGTGGTGTAGCGTTGTTGTCTTGATGTGAACTCCGGCTTGGAGAAGCGATCGCGCCAGCCGAGATGGTTCCAGTAATCAACGTGAAACGCGACTGGAACCGTTTTTTTCCAAAGATCCGGATTTGATTTGAGCGCGCTCAGCCATTTTTCCGCCGGCGGACAACTGCTACAACCTTCAGAGGTGAAGAGTTCGATTAGAGACGTTTGCGTCTCGCCGCTTTCAAACGTCGATTCCGCGGCAAAAATGAAACCAGATGCTGCCAGCCACATCGCCGGAATCGCAAATGCCAGGGCTTGTCGTTTTGTCCGGCGCATAGGATCAAGCGATCGCCGTCATCATCTTCGCGTCGGAATGTTAGGTGCCCATTCGGTCCAGCAAATGATCGCCCACTCGCAACGCGTTGGCGATAATGGTAAGGCCGGGATTTACCGCGCCGCTTGAGCAGAAGAAGCTCGCATCCACAACATAGAGATTGTCGAGTTCATGCGCTTTGCAATTGCGATCAAGCGCGCTGCTCTTCGGATCATTCCCAAACCGGATCGTGCCATTTTGGTGCGCCACACCGGCGAGCGGGATGCGCTGGCCAAGAAAGAGATTGCGGGCGAAAAGACCTTCGTGGCATTCGTGCCCGTGGATGGGACATTTCGTCTGCTGTTGCATGAGGCTCTCAAGTTTTTTGATCAGGCGTTTGTGGCCTTCTTCGTTGTTCGGTTTGTATTGGAGAACGATTTCGCCATCGCGATTAATCGTGACGCGGTTGTTCGGGTCGGGCAGATCTTCTGACGTGAGCCAAAAATCGAGCGAATGTTTGCCCATCTGATCGAGCGTCCATTTCGGCGCGACCTTTGGAGCACCGGCTTTGAGCGTATCACCATCGAGCTTGCCGACGAAAGAGATGTGACCCAATGGGAAATTCCATTCGGGTGAACCGAAATAAAAATCGTTCACCGAAAGTGTCTTCTGAAACACCGTGGGGTTCGGGCATTTCGACAACGCCATCAAAACAGAATTGACGTGCCCCATATAGTGACGACCTACGACATCCGAACCATTCGCGAGACCCTTTGGATGCTTGTCGTTAGCTGACCGCAAAAGGAGAGCGGCTGAATTGATCGCGCCTCCGGAAACGATCACGATTTTGGCGGAATAACTTTCCTTTGTCCCATTCCTTTCCACGTGAACTGTAGTTACTTCCCGGCCGGATGCGCTGGTTTGGAGCCGGGTGACTTTTGTGTCGGTGAGCAGCGTTACGTTTGGATGTTTTAGCGCGGGGACAACGCAGCAGATATGCGCGTCGGCTTTGGCGTTCACCAAACACGGGAAGCCGTCGCAGGTGTTGCAACGAATGCAGGTGCTCTTCCACGGATTTTTCTCATCAAGCATGATCCCGAGCGGCGTGTGAAGCGGCTTCAACCCAAGCCGCGCGAAATCGTCGCTCAACTGCTGAATCCGCGGTTCGTGACTGACCGCAGGATACGGAAAAGCATCACTGCGCCGCGGCTCAGTTGGATCTTCGCCGACTTGACCGTGCACGTGATAGATACGTTCGGCCTGCGCGTAATAAGGCTCGAGCTCATCATACGAGATGGGCCACTCGGGCGAGAGGCCGCCGTAATGTTTGATTTCGCCAAAATCTTGCTCGCGCAGGCGGAAAAGCGCAGCGCCGTAAAATTTCGTGTTGCCACCCACGTAATAATTCGTGTGTGGATGCAGCTCCATGCCGTCGGCATTTCGCCAGAGTTCCTTCGTGTTGTACCTGCCATGCGCGTTTACTTCGAGCGAGTTCCAGTTCTCTTTCTCCCGCGGCACAAAAGGCCCACGCTCAATCAGCAAGATTTTCTTCCCATTCGGAGCAAGGTGATACGCCAAAGTACCGCCGCCCGCACCCGAACCCATGATAATGAAATCGTAATGGCCATTATTCATAAGCAAATTCGTCGGCACGAGTGCCGAATCCTTACACGATCCTTTTGTGTAAGGAGTCCTGGTGGCGAATCGACGAATCCTTGAAAGTTTCCGACCTCTTCGATGAGAATAGTCAGATCAAGGATCCGGCATATCCAGGACAGATTGACGAATTCCACAAGGAAGTAATGTCGTTCTGGGGTCGCTGCGATACGGCCGGGAGAACGTTCCGCTTCGTTAAATTATTGGAAATGGCTGAAGCCAACCCAATGATTTGCCCCGACTGCGGCGTCCCGATGAATCATCATGCCGATAAGGTCCGAAAAGAGACGCGTCCCGATGACCCATTGGCGTTCGACAGCGGACTTGGCGGCGTGATCGAAGAATTCCACACCTGTCCGCAATGCGGCAAGACGCAGTCGCGTCACGCCCCCCGCAGCGAAACGAGTTAATCGGCTTACGCTTTCAGTGGCCTTTTTTGTTCATCCGGAAAAGGCAATGACGGGGTGGTCGGGAACTATTCCATCGAAGGCAAACGCCCGCCGACCTCGCCGAGATTACAAAGTATTCCAGACCAATGGTGTTTCCAATCAGAACGCGCGTTCTTCGGGCTAGGTCAAAAACGCATTACTGTTTCGAACTCCGAATGGAGCGCGCAGCAAAGTCGATCGTGCGCTGCGCACGATAGCTAACACTGCGAATCCGCGTGTCTCTTAACTAAAGGCGCGCTCGTGGCGCCGTTCTAGCAACTCTCGACCAGTCTGCTTTGTAAGGAATCGGGCGCGACCACGACAAATCTGCAAAACCAAAAAATCCTATGCCAGCTCAAGCATCTGCGTATCGCCCTAAACCGAAAATGCCTCACGCCCAGGATTTCATCGACCTGCCAAAGCCAGTCGTACCCAAGGTAGAAAACCGCGAACTGCTCAAAGGACAGAAAGCGATCGTTACTGGCGCCAGTTCAGGTATCGGCCGCTCAATCGCGCTCGCGCTTGGGCATGCCGGCGCCGATGTCTGCGTTAATTATGTTGCCGGCGAAGACAAAGCGCAGGCCATGGTTGACGAACTGCGCGGTCACGGTCACACGGCGTTCGCATTTCGAGCTGACGTTTCGAATGAAGAAGACGTCGCAGCAATGTTTAAAACCGTGCGCGATGAGTTCGGGACCGTTGATATTTTAGTTAATAACGCCGGGCTACAGCAGGACGCGCCAGTTGATCAAATGACGTTGGCGCAATGGAACAAAGTGATCAGTGTGAATCTCACCGGACAATTTCTCTGCGCCCGCGAAGCAATCCGCGAGTTCAAGCGTCGTGGCATCCGGCCGGAAATCTCATGTTGCGCCGGCAAAATCATTTGCGTCAGCTCCGTCCACGAAATCATCCCGTGGGCCGGCCACGTGAATTATGCCGCATCCAAAGGCGGCGTGATGCTGATGATGAAGAGCATTGCGCAAGAAGTCGCCCCGTATCGAATTCGTGTAAACTCGATTGCTCCCGGCGCAATCCGAACCCCGATTAATATGCAAGCCTGGGATACGCCCGAGCATTATAATGAACTGCTGAAGCTGATTCCCTATAAGCGCATCGGCGAACCGGAAGAAATTGGGCGCGTCGCGGCTTGGCTGGCTAGCGACGAATCGGACTACATCCAGGGCGCAACGCTCTTCGTCGACGGCGGTATGACGCTCTATCCGGGATTCGAGACTGGAGGTTAAATCTGTGACAATCGCGATCATAACGGCCTTGGTCATTTTGCTGTTCCGCTTCGATTCCGACGCAGGCCATGAATCCAGTTGATTCTGACGCCGAGTGGATCGAGGCGGACGGGCTTGGCGGGTTCGCTAGCGGAACGGTCTCGGGAATTCGCACCCGTCGGTATCACGCGCTGTTGTTGACTGCCACGACGCCGCCAGCGGGAAGAATGGTCCTCGTAAACGGCTTCGACGCATGGGTGGAAACACCGGGCGGCAAGTTCGCAATCTCTTCTCAGCGTTACAATCCCGACGTAATTCATCCCGATGGGGCATCGCGCATCGAAGCTTTCGAATATTACCCGTGGCCGCGCTGGCGTTACAGGATCGACAACGATCTGGTCATCGAGCAGGGGCTGTTCGTCCCCAAAGGAGAATCGGCCGTTTTCATCTCTTGGCGCCTTGTAGCCTGTCATCCTGAGCGGAGCGAAGCGGAGTCGAAGGATCCCGCTGCGCTGTCTGAGGGCAATTCGACGAGGTCCCTCGACTCCGCTCTGGATGACGGCCCAATTAGGCTGCGCGTGCGGCCATTTCTCTCCGGACGAGATTTTCACTCGACGCACCACGAAAACGGCGCGTTTCGTTTTGAGGCGGAGCAGAATGGCGAACGCGTGACGTTTCGATCGTACGAAGGCGTTCCGGCCGTTGTTGCTCATTCCAACGGCGGCTACGCGCATAATTCAACGTGGTATCGCAATTTCCTCTATTTTGAAGAACAGGCGCGCGGGCTCGATGCTATGGAAGATCTCGCATCTCCTGGCGTCTTCGAATTTTCGCTGTCCCGCAAACCGGCGGTCCTGATGCTCGCGGCTGAAGGACACGCGATCACCGACATCGAATCCATCGAAGCGCGTCATGCCCAAGTCAGAACGATCGAACAAGCCCGCCGGCACTATTTTGCCAGTCCACTCGAACGCGCCGCTGACGCGTATCTCGTCAAACGCAACAAAGGAAAGACCCTTATCGCCGGGTACCCATGGTTCGGCGATTGGGGACGCGACACGTTTATCGCACTGCGCGGTCTCTGCATCGCGACGGGACATCTTGAAGAAGCCCGCGACATTTTGCTGCAATGGGCGGGCACGGTTTCGCAAGGTATGTTGCCGAATCGGTTTCCCGATCAAGGCGAGCAACCGGAGTTTAATTCTGTCGACGCGTCGCTTTGGTACATCATTGCGGTCAACGATTATCTTCTCGCCGCAGAGAAACAGCCTTCGCTTACGGCCGATTGTCACCCCAAGAAATTGCGAACAGCAGTCGAAGCGATTCTTGCTGG
>Ga0306920_100015670_pt1 | contig 10401 bp, 6 predicted proteins | sample flu12Cox44000170_FD_204666 | JGI IMG/M metagenome (GOLD analysis project Ga0306920, IMG submission 204666) | Lab enrichment of tropical soil microbial communities from Luquillo Experimental Forest, Puerto Rico - flux4day.12C.oxic.44.000.170 (v2)... | ecosystem: Environmental > Terrestrial >...
CCGCGCCGCCCATCTCACCGATAAGCTCCTCGAGGTTATCGCGCCCGAGCTCAATCGCGAGCCGCGCACCCCTGACAATGTCTGGTGCGTGATCGAAGCGGTCGCCTGCGTCGTCGCCGGGTTGATGGAGCCAGCCGCGCGGCGCCACTACGGGCGCGCGCTAGACCAATACAGTCGTGATTTGGCCTCCCGGACTGGCTGAATTCTCCTCGACGCGACGCGGCACCTAGCCTATTTCATCGATCGCATCCTGAAGGGCCAAAGCCCGGTCGAGCAGGCGACCACAACTGGTGGTCAACGTGAAGGCGGCGCTGGCGCTCCGCCTCACGAAATGCCGGCTGCTCGCCGTGGGAGGGCAAAATCCGCAAGACGCGGACTCTCCACTGGAGGGGACAGGATTCGAACTTTGAGTCCCTCCACGGAAAATTGGCTGAGGCAGGATATCGACCGGACTGTCGGCCATCGGCGCTCAAGCACGATCGCGGTCCGGCAGATCAGTTTCGCCGGATCTTTGATCTAATCAACGCCTGCGGGTTTTCTCAGCCGGGCCAGCAGGGATTCTCACGCCGATAGCTCCAAGACAAGCGGCGAGTGATCAGAGAGCCCGGCGATCCGTTCCTCATAGGAATAGCGAACCGTGCGCACGCAAGGAGCCAACTTCTGGGACAGGGAAGGCATGGGTCGATCGTCCCTTAGTTTAACCGCCCGGCCTGCCGGCTGTGCTAAGCTTGCCGCATGCAGCAAGGACGCGGAGGAATGGGCAGCCGCAAGCATGGCAGGAGCGGCCATGCGACGCAGTCGCCGCGCTTTCGGCTGTGGGCTCGACTCAACGCGGAACGGACGCCCAAACGGGAACGCCCAAAAGTGAAATTTCTTGGCTCTGTTCGCGAGCTATTTTCCAGGGAGAAGCCTCGCTGATCTACTGGTTTCCAGGCACCGACTGCCTGGCGACCGGCGGGTCCACGTCGTCGCGCCGCAGCTTTTCGGTGATCGCGGCTAGTGTATCGTCGGCGTCGACAAAAACGATCCGCGATGTTCCCTTCCTGTCCTCGCGCACTGCTTATAGTGCCGGCACGCGATCGAACCACGGTTGCGCTGCCTCCAGCTGGGCGGCGAGCGCCAGCAGGGTCGCCTCCTCGCCATAGCGGCCCGCGAAATGTACGCCGACCGGCAGGCCATCCGCCGTCCAATGCAATGGCACGCTCATCGCCGGCGTGCCCGTCGCATTGTGTAGCGGCGTCACCGACAGATATTCCGTGACACGCTCGGCGAAGGTTTGAACATCGCCGTTCTGGTCGAAATAGCCGAGCTTTGGCGGCGTCCCGGCCAATGTCGTCGATAGGATTATGTCATAGCTGGTCAGGAACTTGCCCATCTGGCGCCCCGCCGCGTGCGCCGCAGCGATCGCTTCGATATACTCGACGCCGCTCACCCTCATCCCGCGCTGGTACACCGCCCAGGTCACTGCCTCGACGTCGTCCGGGTTGGGCTCACGCCCAAGCGCCTTCCAACGCATATTGCAAGAGCGGGCGGTATTGGCCGCCGAGATCCGGGCGTTCAATGGCCGTAGCGCCACCATGTCGAGTTCGGGGTCCGCTTCCTCGACGGTGTGGCCGAGGCTCGCGCACAGCTTGGCCGCGCTTTGAACGGCCGACAGGCATTCGGGGTGTAGTTTGGCACTGCGATGATCCTTCAGCATCAGCGCGATCCTGAGCTTGCGCGGCGGACGGGCGATGGCTTCGAGGAAGGAGCCCTCGTGCATTGGCGCAGCATAAGGGTCGCCTGGTTCCGGTCCGGCTGTGCAGTCGAGCATCAGCGCCGAGTCGCGCACACTGCGGCTGACCACGTGTCCAGTTGACAGCCCGCCCCATCCTTCGCCCGCATCAGGAGCCATGGATACCCGGCCGCGTGATGGCTTGAGCCCAAACAGGCCACATTGCGCCGCTGGAATGCGGATCGAGCCACCCCCGTCGGTGGCATGCGCCACCGGCAGGATGCCCGCGGCAACCGCAGCCGCCGAGCCGCCGGAGGAACCTCCTGGCGAATATTCGAGGTTCCACGGGTTGTGACAGGAACCGTAGAGCCGCGGCTCGGTATTTGGGTTCAAGCCGAGCTCGGGGCTGGCGCTGCGGCCGATGAATACGAGGCCGGCCTTCTTGCAGCGCGTTACATAGGCGCTGTCGTGATCGGCGACAAAATCTTTGAACAGGCTGCTGCCAAAAGTCGCCGGCTCACCAGTCTCGAAGGAGCCGAGGTCTTTAACGAGGTAAGGCACGCCCTTTAGTGGCCCGTCGGGAAGCCCCGCCGCGACCGCCTTCCGCGCCTGATCGTATTGCTTGTGCACGATGGCATTGATCGCAGGATTGACCTGTTCGGCCCTTGTGATCGCAGTCTCCAGCACCTCCTTGGCACTGAGCTCGCGCTTGGCGATGAGTGTTGCAAGCGAAACTGCGTCGTGCTTGCGATATTCGTCGAACCTCATGGCGGGCAGACCTCCAGCCTCAAAAGCTCGCTAAAATTGACGACTGCTACAGCGATAGCGCACGCGGCTTGACAATCAACCGGAATGTTCGCTTTCGCCAGAGAAATACCGCCAAACCGAGGCTGGTTGTAGCCAGCTCGTCTCGTTCTCACGTCCCGAACTGGGCCCAGACCGGCGCCACAGCGGCGACCTTGGCTGACAACGTCCGCGGGACCCCGCTGAGAGAGACTCGCTGGCGGAGGAAAGCGGATTCGAATTCGCGGTCCCTCTGGGGGGAAGGGCTATGGCGAGGCCCACTCCAGGCAAGCATTGCCATCTCCGGGTGAACCTGTAAGTGGCTCCGCCGTTCGTGCCGCCGTCTCCGATTGGCAACGCCCAGAAGAGCCTTTCTGAGGAGCTGGACCGAGGGTTCAAATCTCCTCCCTCTTGCGCTGGATCAGACGGAGTCCCCACCGGTTGGACGTCGAATTCGGCTCAGCGTTCGATCAGCGGCCAATTGGTACGCCCCCTATTTTAGCCACCCCTCCCGGCGGCCGAGAATTTCCCGAAGCAGGCTACGGTGTCGCCGAAGTTCGGCTTGACGGGGTACATTAAGACCGGGATCCCAATTTCCCCACCACGCCCGCGTCCAAGCTGGTTTTTCCCTAATGGGCACGCGGCCCGGGCGCTTCGGAGCGGGGCCGCCCTTAAGCTCCCGCGAATTGCCCTTTGGGGAGGGCGACAGCCGGCGTCGGCCACCAGGTCAGGGTCGGTCCGCGACGCCCTCCTTGTCAGACGCGCGTCAGCTTGCGCTCGGTCAGCCTGGCAAACAGGCTGGCGCCTAGCGGCAGTGCCGCATCGTTGAAGTCGTAGCCGGGATTGTGGACCTCGCAGCCGCCCTCACCGTCGCCGTTGCCGATCTGGATGTAGGCGCCCGGCCGGCATTCGAGCATGTAGGAAAAATCCTCAGACGCCATGACGAGCCCGCCTTCGCGATTGACATTATCACCGCCGACCAGTTCAGCTGCCACATCCGCTATAAAGCGCGTCTCCGACGCGTCGTTGATCAGCGGCGGGAATATGATGCGGAAATCGAGTTCGGCCGTGGCCCCGAACCCGACCGCGACACCCCCAGCGATGCGCCGCATGTTCTGCTCTATCAGCGCCATCGTCTCGGAGCTAAAGCAGCGCGCGGTGCCACCAATCACGGCACGTTCGGGGATGACGTTGTACGCCTCGCCAGCGTGGATCTGAGTGACGCTGAGAACCGCGGTATCGACCGGCCGGAGATTGCGAGACACGATCGTCTGCAAGGCGATCGCGATATGGCTCGCCGTGACGACCGGGTCGATCCCGGCTTCGGGGCGGGCGCCATGCGCGCCGCGGCCGGAGACGGCGATGTCGAAATAGGCCCCGCCCGCCATCATTGGCCCGGTGCGGATCTGGAACTTGCCGACCGCCAATCCCGGCCGGTTGTGCATGCCAAAGATCGCGTCGCACGGAAAGCGGTCGAACAGGCCGTCGGCCACCATCGCGGCGCCGCCGCCGAGACCTTCTTCGGCTGGCTGAAAGATCAGATGCACCGTGCCGTCGAAATTGCGGGTCTCGGCGAGGTACCGAGCGGCGCCGAGCAGCATCGTCGTATGCCCGTCATGGCCGCAGGCATGCATGCGCCCGTTATTTTGCGAGCTGTAGGGGAGGTTGGTCGCCTCCTCGATCGGCAGGCAGTCCATATCGGCCCTGAGCCCAATCGAGCGTACCGAATTGCCAGCGCGCAACCGCCCGACGACACCGGTCTTGCCGATGCCGCGAAATACCTCACAGCCGAACTCGGCGAGCTTTTGGGCGACGAGGTCGGAGGTACGCTGCTCTTCGAACCCGAGCTCGGGGTGGGCATGAATGTCATGCCGCCATTCCTTCAAATCGTCATGGAATTTTGCGATGCGTCCGATGATCTCCATGCCCCGCCTCCTGCCGCACATTCAGCGGCACTGTTGCTGAAGGGGCAGTTTCTGGCAACCCGCCGGGACCCAATAGGTCGGTTCGGGCCGGTTCGTCGCATCCCACTCTCCGAAGTGGTCTTTTAAGACCGATGGGGTCAGCCTTACTGGGATCAATATCCCGCAAAAATCATTTAGGCTGATCGCCGCATACCTCGAGGGCCGGCTTGTCTTCGCGCTCGCCGAGATAAACCACATACTGGAGTAATCCGTCCGGCGTCGACCCGGCGAAGGTGACCTCCACAACCATCTCCGGGCGCACCCATTAGAGGGACCGCGGGTTCGTAGCCTGCTTCCTCCGCCGGCGAGTCCAGATCTCAGCAAACAGCTGGCTGCGCGTGGGAACCCCATCAGCTCAGGCACCCAAGGGATCGCAATCAGCGCCGACGAGGCCCGCGCCTATGTCACCGAGCAGGGAACCCAAGCAGTCGCTGTCGTCGATCTGAACGCAAACGCTGTCCCAATCCGGATCGGGGGCGGGCTCGGCCCCGCATGGTTCGCCCTCGCCGCCAACCCTCTACCGTGATCGAGAGAAGAACACCAACGGCTCGGGCGCACCGAATGCGCATGGCCCGACAATTGCCCAGGCCGATTACGGGGCGGCCAGGGTGTAGCGGAGGGCCGAGCGGATGTCCGTCGCACCGGCCTGCACCCCGGGTAACAGGCGCTCGACGATGGCGCGATGGACGGCGAGCTTAAGATTATGGATCGCGTCCCCGCAGGCAAAGCTCGGGTCGGTCACGACAACCTGGTTCTGGCTCAACATGACTTCGAGAATTTCGGCTTTCTTGGCGCCGATCGTTCCCTTTCGGTAGTCCCTCAGCGCTTCGGCCTACCGATCGGCGAAATCTTCGGGCCGGCGTCTGCGTCCAGGCGGCTCCGTGGCGCGGCGGTCACGCCTCTTGAGCGAGTCGCTCGCAGCGATCATAGGCCGGCCGCACCTAGCGTCGGTCCGCATTCTTGTCTTTCACGCTCTGGAGCCTCGCATGCCGTTCCGGCCGCCGTCGAAGGGGACTACATTGTCGTCAAATTTGAGTTCCGAGCCTCGGTCCTGTCCCATTTTCGGTCCGGCTCGGGAACAGATTTATTTTTTGGTGCCGGCCAATTTGGCGCCGGTCGAGAGGGAGGGTGGTCGTGAGCGGCAGGGAAGTTGCGCGTCCGGCGTTGGTTGGTCTCCGAACCGCGCAAAGGGGGGCGTGGGCGTTGCGCGGCTTCTCGCTGGACCGAGCCTTCACCGGCATCGCGGTATTGCCTACTTTCGTGGTGATGGTCTGCATCTTCGGCATTCCGCTGTTGTTTTCGCTATATTTGAGCTTTACCGGCTGGGCGCTAGACCAGGCGCTGATGGGCGGACGCTTTGTCGGCCTAGCGAACTACGAGGACCTGCTGAACGATCCGGCGTTCGTCGGTAGTCTTGGCATTACCTTTGCCTACACGGCTGCGACGGTGGCGGCCCAGATGGTGCTGGGCCTGGCCATTGCCCTCCTCCTCAACATCGACCTGCCTCATATGCGCATTCTCCGGACCGCGCTGGTGGTGCCGATGATGATCACACCTATCGTCGGAGCACTGTGCTGGAAGCTTTTGCTGGAGCCCAGCCTCGGGTTCTTCAACTATTTGATCGGACAAAAGATTGTATGGCTCGGCACGCCTGCGACCGCTCTGCTGTCGGTTTGGGTGGTGAGCGTTTGGCAGAGTACGCCCTACGTCGCACTGATCCTGCTGGCCGGGCTGCGCTCGCTTCCGAGCGAGCCATTGGAAGCTGCTGCGATCGACGGCGCGAAGCGCCGACAAAGCTTTTGGCACGTCACGTTGCCACTGCTGAGGCCCTATCTGCTGGTGGCGCTGCTGTTGAGGATCATTTTCGAGTTCCGCGCATTCGACAACATCTACGCGCTGACCGGCGGAGGGCCGGCCAACGCGACGATGGTATTGTCGATGTTTACCTATCTCACGTCGTTCGTGCGGTTCGACTTTAGTCTCGGCGCCGCGGCCTCCTGGATCATGCTGCTGATTTCTATGGTGACCTGCCTGTTCTTTATCGCGACGATCCGCCGGCGGGACGCCCACTGATGGCTATGGTGGTCGGGTCACGGCGGATGCGCCGGCTGCAGGCCGGGCTGGTCTATGCCGCATTGATCGCACTGGCGGGAATCTTTCTGTTCCCACTGCTCTGGGTGCTCGGGCTCTCATTGAAGACACGCCTGCAGGTCTTCGCCAATCCGCCGCTGTTCATCTGGTGGCCGACCTTGGAGAACTACGTCGACGTGCTCGGCCGGTCGGATTTCCTGTTGGCATTCGTCAACACGCTGGTGGTCGCCGGTAGCGCGGTGGCATTGTCGCTGTGTGTCGGCGTGCCGGCCGCCTATGCGTTCGCCCGCTTCCCGTTTACCGGCCGTTCATTTCTTTTCTTTGCGCTGCTCGTCATGCGAATGCTGCCGCCGATAGCGGTTCTGGTGCCGATGTACGTGCTGTTCAGCAAGCTGGGCCTGGCCACGACACGGCTCAGCGTCGTGCTCGCCTATTCCACCTTTGCACTGCCGCTGGTGGTGTGGATCATGCGCGGCTTCTTCGAGGACCTGCCAAAGGAACTCGAGGAGAGCGCCTGGATCGACGGTGCCGACCGCTACCGCGCCTTTCTTCGCATCGTGCTGCCGCTGGCAAAGCCTGGCATGGTGGCCGCCGGCATTCTGTGCCTGCAGCTGGCGTGGAACGATTTCCTCTTTGCCGCGGTGCTGACCAACAATGCAACGCAGACCTTGCCGGTGAAGATGATGAGCTTCTCGGCCGGCGATTCCGGCGTGGATTGGGGCGGCCTGACAGCCTCCGGCATGTTAGTGATCCTACCGGTGATCATCTTCTCGTTTGTCGCGCAGCGTTACCTGGTCGCCGGTCTGTCTTCCGGGGCCGTAAAAGGCTAAACCAGCAAACGATAGGGAGAACACCCATGTCCACACTGAACCGCCGCCGCTTGCTGCTGACCGCTGCCGCCGGTGGGGTAATGGCCGCCGCCCGGCCAATGCTGGCACAGAGCAAGCCGGAGAAGCTCGTCTATATCGGCGACAATCAGGGAGGCTGGAAGCGCACCTTGACGGAGGAGGTCGGTCCCGCCTTCGAAAAAGAGACCGGGATCAAGGTGGAGTTCACCCTGCTTCCGCCCGATGCCTGGCAGGCGCGGATGAAGGCCGAGTTCGGTGCGGGTTCGAGCGGTATCGACATCACGCAATGGAGTGTCGGTATGGGCGGGTGGATTTCGCCGCACATGCTCGACCACAATGAAGTGCTGGCGAGGATCACGGCGCGCGATCCGGCATTCGACTGGAGCGACTTTCTCGCCGGCAGCAAGAGCGCCGCCACCTATGACGGCAAGCTGTCCGGCATTCCATATCGTATTACCACAGGCATCCTGGTGTACCAGAAGGCGCTTCTGGCCAAAGCTGGGTTTGCGACGGCGCCGGGCACATTCGCGGAATTCCACGATGCGGCGCTGGCGGTCAATACGCCGCCCGATCGTTACGCCTTCGGCTTGATGGGCAAACAGGGGCCCGGCCTTTATCCCAGCCTCGCTTCATGGCTCTACTCCACCGGCGGGCGGATGGTGGATTTCAAGACCGGCGAGATCTTCATCAACGACGACAAGGCTGTGACCGCGCTACAATTCATGGCTGACCTCGTTGTCAGGGACAAGGTGGCGCCGCCGGAGGTCACGACCTGGGAATTCGACGAGATTATCGCCGGCGGCCAGCGCGACCGCTACGTGATGGCGCAAACCTTCGCGCCTTACATGACATTGATAAACGACCCAGCGCTGTCGAAAACTGGCGGAAACTGGTCTGCCGACGTCGTGCCCGGCGACACCGACAAGAGCCAGAGCCGGACCTGGATCGACGGCCATTTTCTCGCGGTGTCGAAATACGCAAAGAACGCCGACTGGTCGATCGAGTTCATTCGCATGGCGTGTAGCAAGCAGTGGCAGCTGCGCTCGATGGAGCGCGGCAACGCGCCGCCCCGCAGCTCGGTGCTGAACGACCCCGCCATGGCGGAGAAGCTCGGCTGGCCGCCGACGGCCGCGCGCGCCATCGAGACCGGCGTCCCCACGCCTGCCCATCCGACATGGAGCACGCTGGAGCTGGCGCTCCGTACGGGGGTATCAGAAGCCCTGCAGGGTCAGAAGACTGCCAAACAAGCGCTCGACGCTGTGGCTGCTGACTGGCAACGCACCCTGCGCCGCGCCGGCATCGGGCGCGCCTGAAGCAATCAGAGGAAGAGGCCCTGACCTTCATCACCACACCCGGGAGAAAGCAGTGGCAGTGTGGGACAGGTGAAGCCACGGCATCCACCACGCTAGGGATTGCGCCCATGCGCTGGATGGCTCCAGACAGCCTCCGGCAGTGGGTTACGCCGATGGGCACATGGTTCGCTGTCTGCGGGTGGAAGAACGCCTAACGGCGGCATTGTCAACTTGACGGACCCAGGGCGCCTTTTTGCTGCGCCGCTTGGTTAGGGGCGGGGCGGCACAATAGGCGAGCAAAGAACCTTCCGACCCGAGCCGTAAACGCTCGTCAGAAAAACCTGTGTACAATTGACAGCTGCTTAGAAGGGCGCACCAATGTCGAGCGCTTTGGCGATCGCGTGGGCAACTGCGTTTTTGTTATCGACAGTGACATCGGTGGCGGCTGGCGCATAAGTTGCTTGGTGAAGGTACCATAACCGCGTTGATTCGACGAGGATCTTGAGACCTGATCCAGTATTGGCTGAAGAAGCGCTATGAGACACGGGGATCATACCCCCTGCTTCTCTGATAACGAGCACAGCACTCCGCAATCTTTCTGGCCCCGCACCTTGAAGGACATTGTCGCAAAGCTCGGACCAGAGCCCGTCCCCGGACCCTCGCCGCCGCCGAAAGTCTGTGCGGCGCAGCGAGCAACAGCTATGCCCCATCCTTTATGCCCGTGTCGACTTGAAGCCGCCCGCCCAGGCCAACAACTAGGTCGCGCGCTTCGCCAAAGTCGCGCCGATTTTTAGGGAGCCCGCATGACGACCGACGCCACCGCCGGCTACACCCGCATTCCCGCCATCCTCGGCTTCCCCGATACAACGGGATTCGCCGAAACGTACGGATTCGGCGCCGCCTCCGGCAGAGTATGGCTCGAGGGTCAATACCTAGTCCCGAGCGAGCGCGCATCGATGACGCTCTATCTATTCATGCACCCCTCCTCGACCCTGCATTTGCTGCCCATGCCGGCGGCGCTCGTCGGCGCCGGCTTGCACGTCCTGTGCGCCGCGAGCCGCTATCCGAAGAACGACAGCGGGCTCATCATGGAGAAGGTCGCGATCGACATGGCGGCGTGGGTCAAGGACGCACGCGCCCGCGGCTATGAGAAGGTGATCCTCGTTGGCTGGTCGGGCGGCGGCTCGCTGTCGCTGTTCTATCAGGCGGAGGCCGAAGCGGCGTCGATCACCACGACGCCAGCGGGTGACGCGGTAGACCTGACGCAGGCCGGTCTGGAACCGGCCGATGGCGTTATCTTCATCGCCGCGCATCTGTCACGCGCCGAGACCTTGACCGAATGGCTTGATCCCTCGGTAACCGACGAGCTTGACCCGGATAGGCGCAAATTGGCATTCGACATCTACGACACCGCCTGCCCGCATCAACCGCCTTACACTGAGGAGTTCGTCCAGCGCTTCCGCGCGGCCCAAATCGTACGCAACCGCAAAATCACGGAGTGGTGCCAAGAGCGGCTCGACACGCTGCGCCGGCGGGGAACGAGCGAGGTCGAGCGCTGTTTCGTGGTCCACCGCACGATGTGCGACGTGCGATGGCTCGATCCCAGCATCGATCCAAACGGACGTCGGCCCGGCTGGTGCTATCTCGGCGATCCGCGAGCCGTCAACACCTCGCCCGCCGGGCTCGGGCGATATTCGTCGCTGCGTTCC
>Ga0306920_100015671_pt1 | contig 10401 bp, 9 predicted proteins | sample flu12Cox44000170_FD_204666 | JGI IMG/M metagenome (GOLD analysis project Ga0306920, IMG submission 204666) | Lab enrichment of tropical soil microbial communities from Luquillo Experimental Forest, Puerto Rico - flux4day.12C.oxic.44.000.170 (v2)... | ecosystem: Environmental > Terrestrial >...
AATGAACAGCTTGACCGCGTCCGAATGTCCCAGCGTCTCGATCGGCTCCGGCACATGATCCACTGGCAGCGAGAGCGAAGGCACCCGCCAGCTCGTCTCGCCGGGCAGACCGAGCGGCTCGCGACTAGTCGTCATCACGCTGACCTCCCGGCAGCCCTGCAGCAGCTCCCCTGCCAGCTCCGCGCACGCCGCCAGCAGGTGCTCGCAGTTGTCAAGCACGACCAGGGCCTGCCGTGAGTGCAGGTGCGTGAGGACCGCCTCGGTCGCCGTCCGCCCTGGCAGCGCCCGCACCCCGACCGCCGCGGCCACAGCTTCGCCGAGCAGCCCAGGATCCACGATCGCGGCTAGCTCGACCCACCACACCCCTTCGGGGAACTGGTCGAACGCGTCGGCAGCCGCCTGCAGCGCCATCCGCGTCTTCCCACACCCACCGGCACCAGTGAGCGTCAACAGCCGGGTGGAAACGAGCTTCTCGCGAACCTCGCGTAGCTCGCGCTCGCGACCGACGAAACTCGAAAGCTCGACCGGCAGGTTGTTCGCCAGCGCATCCAACGACCGCGGCGGCGCGTCGATCACGGGCAGGTCCGGGTGCGCCAGCGCCCAAAGGTGCTCCGCGCGTCCGAGGTCACGAAGGCGATGCGCCCCCAGATCGACCAACTCCACGTTCTCCGGCAGCCGATCGCACACGAGGTCGTAGGTCGCTTGAGAGAGCAGCACCTGGCCACCATGCGCGGCCGAGCGCAACCGCGCACAGCGGATCACCGCCGCGCCGAAGTAATTCCCCTCATCCCGCAACTGCGCATCGCCGGTATGCAACGCCATCCGCACCCGAAGCTCGACTCCCGCCGGCCAGGGCTCGGCGACCAGCATCCGCTGTGCTTCGACCGCGGCCGCGAGCGCATCCCCAGCGCGCGAGAACGCGCCGACCACGCTGTCACCCTCACCCTGCTCCACGGGACGCACGCCGCCATGGGCCGCGATCGCCTCGTCGAGGATCTCATAGTGGCGCGCCACCGCACCCGGCATCGCGCTGGCGGCTCGCTCCCACAGTTGGGTCGATGCCTCGATATCCGTCAGCAGGAACGTGACCGTTCCCGCCGGCACGGCGAACGTCGCCTCAGGGCCTGCATCCATCCTGGGCACTCTCGCATCCCACAGGTTCGGCCTCGCAAACGCCAGCCTCGGCGACAAGCTTGTCATGACCCGCAAGCCGTCCTCGATACTTGCGCCGCCCGGCTAAGCCACCCCGGTGGTGTCGAGCCCGACCTGCTTGGCGTTGTCGAGCCCGACCTGCCTGGCGTAGGTCAGCCAGTCGACATAGCTGTCCTTGCGTGCAACGAGACCATCGCGCAACGTGAATACATCAACGCCGTCGCACGCGAACGGCTTCTCACCCACACTGCCGCTCATCACGTACTCAGACACGACGTGATCAGCGCCGAACAACACCCGCCTGCGCTCGAACCGCAGATCAGGCATCTGCTCAAACGCGCTCGCGATTACCTCGCGAACAGCCGCACGGCCGCATGACGGCTCAGCCACGTCATGCAGGTGAAACACGGTGTCATCGGTGTGCATCGCCACGATCGCATCCGGATCGTGGGTTGCCCACGCGCGGCCGTACCGTGTGAAGAACTCCTCCAAGGGTGTGCCGAGTGCATGACGGTTCATTTCCTTCTGAGTTCCTTTCGATGGGCGGGCGGCCGGGCTACCGTAGATGCGAGCAGCCCAGCCGCGTTCGTTCTCCTCGGTTTAGTAGTGCTCGGGTCTAGATCACTTATTTGATTCCGACGACCATTGAGTCGGGCCCCACGAGTGGCTTGACGTAGGTGTCGCGGGAGCCGATCTGACGCATCCAGCGCTGGCAGTCGGCGCCGGTGTAATCGAAGCCGCCCGGCATCTCGATCAGTCGAGTCCTGCTTGGGCGACGAACTCGTCGAAGTGCGGTCCGACCGCGGGTAGGTCGAAGCCGCCGCCGGTGATGTGCGCGCGACGGCGACCGGTAGGCAGCCCACAGGCGATCGCGACCGCATTCCCGTGGGACGACCACCAGACGTTCATCGATATCGGCTGCGCCGAGGCTCAACAGCAGACCAAACGCTGTGGAGCTCACGGTGTCCTCCTCCCTACTGGCCCGCAATCGCGAGCGTGCCTGTGATCGGGCTGGTCTGAGCCAGGCACGGGTTTGGTGGGAAGTTGTTGAGCAGGATTGCTGCTGGGAGTCCGGGGTAGGTGGGGTCGGTCGAGCTAAACGTGCCCGATAGCGAGAGTGACTTCGAGTCTTTGAACTTGCCGCTGACCGTGGCAGTCGAGGTCGTGCCGTCTGCCCAGCTCACATCGAGCGTGCCGCTGACGGTTTTGACCTTGCACGGGTTGGGCGGGAAGGTCTGAACACCGAGGCTGATCGCGAAGTTGCCGGTCGTTGGCTTGCCCGCGATGCAGATGCTGCAGGTCGCTGTGCCTGAGGCATCCATCGTGGGGCCTTGGCAGTCCAGACAGCTGCCAGGGGTCGAGCTGCCTGAGCCCGCGAGGTCGTAGCTGACCGAAGTAGTGGACGCCACAGCGGGCGCGGCTAGCGCGAGCGTGACGGCCAGAGCGAGCATTGGTTTGCGATTCCGCATCTTGGTACCCCGTTAGTCGCTGAACGTGCCGCGGATCGCGGCCAGCAACATGCCGGTGCTGTCGATCGTGCCCGCCACAGTGAGCTTGCCGTGTGCTCCGTTGTATTCACCGGTCCCGCCAGTGACCTTGAGCGCGCCAGTGAACGTTGACTGCCCGCCGGCCGCAGCAGGGACGACGATGACTCGCCCGGTGCCCTTGATCGAGCCGAGCGCGAAGTACGCGTGGAAGCTCACGCGCAGATGGGTGGTTCCGTACGCAGTAAAAACCACCGCTCCGTGACCGAGCCTGGGGTCAGGGAGCGCGCCGGCGTACACGTTGCCTCCGGTGGTGGTCGAGCCGACCTGGGCGGCGAACATCGTCGAGCCGAGCCTCACCGTATGCGCGGTCGCGGTCGCGGCCACGGTTGCGGCCGGCGCGATCGCAAGCGCGGCGACCGCGATGATCGCGATAGCGAGCAGCACTCGTAGACGCTGATATGTGGTTCGCAGGACCAGGCCTGCGTTATGGGCTGGGACTGTGTGGCTCATGAAGCACCTCCTGCCTCGGTCGCCGCTTGCCAATGGATCGAACGTACGCGCGAACGGCCGCTGCTACATCTGCCAGATGGCATATTTCGACCGGGCCGCTGGCCAAACAGGCGTCAGCGCGACCAGCGGGAGGATCGGGGCGAGGCCGACTCGGGCCGGGGTGCTGAGATCACCTGCTGCCCCCAGAACACTGCTCTTCCAGATCGCACGAGAGCTCGCGATCCTCCGCGGCATTGAAGGGTCAGACGATCGGCAGCACTCTGCTCTGCCTCGCTGGTGAGACGCTCGCTTCGCTAGGCGATGGAGCGCTCTCAAGAACCAGCCCTCGCTGGTGCGTTCCCGACGTTGGAAGCACCTCGATGATCACGATCGAGACTGATGGGCACGAGCAGGGACACCGGTCCCAACCGGTGCGACGACACGAGCGCTTCCCGGGAGAGGACCAGCCCGAGCCGGCGGGGTGCCTGCTCAGTTGCGGCTAACGGCCGCCGCCCCTCCGGACAACGACCAGCACTGACGTCGCGGCGACGAGACTGCCGAATCGGCCCGACGATCCGGCAGTCCACTCGCGGCGGGGCGCGCAACCGTCGACCCTGGCCGAACGAGCAACAGACCTGCTTTTCTGCCGCGACGAGCACCATCGCGCTGCGTTTGTCGAACCCGCCTTGCGCGGGTTGCGCGCACGTTGCGTCGCGGACGCCGGGCGCGACGCCAGACCTGAGCTCTGAGTAGCGGATCCCCCGCGAACCAGGCCGGGACCCCGCTCCGCCCGAAGTTGCGCGGCGCAGGGAAAGGGGGTCTGGCCATCGCCGCGCCGGGCGGCTACTGCTGACTGGTTACCTCCTTTGGGGTCGGTCGTGGGAGAGCGCCCGCGCCGTTGGGCGGCGACGGTGATGCGGGCGGGATCGGGTGGTTTGAGCGGATGAGGTCGTCGGGGTCGACGGCGGTCTTGATGCGACGCAGGCGGTCGTAGGCCTGCTCGGTCCAGAACGTCGCCGTATCGTGCGGCGTCTCGGCGAAGCCCAGGTACATGTGCCTCGCCACCCAGGGCTCAAGCGCAGCCTTGACGGCCTGGACTTGGGTGCGCACGGGCGCCTCGAGCTCGGGCGCAGGTGCGATCCCGACGGCGCCCATGGCGTAGTCCGCGTCGAGCGAGGCGAGCGCGCCATGCTCGGGCCGGGTGCGGCGCAGCTCGCCGCCGAGGTGGCGCAGCTCGATCGACACGAGGGGGAACTGGGCGTGAGCGCCCGCGACCTCGATGAAGGCGTCGAGCGCGTCCGCCGTGAGATGGTCGACCATCAGCCCGTCGCCGGCTGCCGGAGCTGGTTGCTCGGGCTCCATGCGCATGTGGGTGAGCGCCGGCATCTGTACGGTGGTGATCGTGTCGTTCAACGGCTTGAGCGCGCGCAGTGGCGCGAGCAGGTCGTCAGCGTGTGCCGGGTCGCCGAGGTGGTAGGCCTCGATGATCGCGAATGACTTGCCACGGACGGGTTCGGGGATCTCCGGGATCGGCGGGAGATTCAGGAACCGACCGACGGTGGTCAGCTCGTCCGGCAGAGCGCTTTGAGTCAGCTCCCGCCAGGCGTGCAGGACTTCCGGGCCACGATCGATCGCGTACCACAGGATTCCCGCGTACGCCTTTGTGATCGGGAACAGCTTGAACTCGATTGCGGTGACGATGCCGAAGCTGCCGCCGCGCAGCGCCCAGAACAGGTCTGGCTCGTTCTCCCGGTCGGCGCGGACGAGCCGGCCGTCGGCGGTCACGAGCTCGATCGCGCTCACGTGGTTGGCGGCCAACCCGTGCTTGCGGCCGAGGACGCTTAGTCCGCCCGCGAGCGTGTAGCCGACCACGCCGACATCGGGCGAGGAGCCAGCGAGCGCCGCTAGGCGATGCTGTGCTGCGGCCTCGACAACCTCAAGCCAGGCCACTCCCGCCTCGACCCGGGCAGTCCTGCGAGCAGGATCGACCGAGACCTCCCGCATCCGTTCGGTCTTGAGCAGGATCGTGTCCTCGAGCGGCCCGAGCGGTCCCGCGCTGTGGCCGGTGCCCTGCGCCGCGACCCGCAGGCCGGACTCGCGCGCGAACAGAACAGCCGCCGCGACATCCTGCGGCGACTCCGGAAACGCCACCGCGGCGGGTCGTTGGTCGATCGCCAGGTTCCACGCTCGTCGGGCTTCATCGAAACGCATGTCCTCCGGGATCACGACCTTGCCTGGAAGAGCCGAAGTCAGCGAACTCGCCAAGCTGAGTTGTGAAGCGGACATTTCAGTTAGCTCCTTTCGATGAGTGCCTGGCTGGTGGCGAGCATCGGTCAGGCCAGCGTGAGCGTGGGGATGGCGCCCATCTGCTGGAACACCTCGAGCGTGTTGAGTTCGTCCCAGTGTTCGGCGAGCAGGCCGTCGCGGATGCGCCAGATGTCGATCGTGTGCATTTCGATCTCAGCGTTGCTTGCCGGTACGCCGAGGAACGTTCCGGTGTGCCGGCCGCGATACGTGTAGCGGCCAACGACGGTGTCCCCGGCGTCGATGATGTCGTCGACCTCGGCTCGGAAGTCGTCGCAGGCGTCGATGAAGGCTCTGAAGATCGCGACGGATCCGGCCTTTCCTGGTTCTGCGTAGCGGTTGTGGTTGACGTAGTCGGGATGCAGCAGCGTGGAGTACGCGTCGAGGTCGTGGGCGGTGAGGGTCTCGGCGAAGCGCTGAGCGAGATGGTGTCCAGTGGTCATGTTGACTCCTTGTTGTTGATGGTGGTGATGAGGCGTTTGGTGACGGGCAGGTGCGACCCGCGGCACGGGCTGAGGCTCGCGGTCATGCCGGCGCGGGGATCGGAAGTCGGTGCGGCTCCGTGCGGCCTGTTGGGTCGGGGCTCGGAAACGCGCCCGCGCGGACCCGCGCCCAAATGTCGCCGAGAGCGACTACGTCGGTCGCGCGGAGTCGGTTAAGAAAGGCTGCGCGCACACCCTCTCGGTAGGTCGCTTGTGCTGGCGTGATCAGGTGCCGGCCTGTGTCGGTGAGTTGGGCGTAGAGCCCGCGCCGATCCTCGGTGGCCGCGCGCGTGTTGACGTACCCGAGCGTCTCGAGACGATCAACGAGGCGCGTGCACGCGCTACGACTTAGCGGCATGGCGTCGGCGAGCTGTGTCATGCGCATTCGCTGGCCGGGCGCGTCGTGTAGCAGGATCAGCACCTGGGATTGCGACAACGTTCGGCCGTGAAGGGCTTTCATCTGGACGTCTAGTTGTTGGATGACCGATGCGTGAACCTCGAGCAGTCCCCGCCAAGCGGCGAGTTTCTGTGGGGTGAATGGATCGGCGGAGGACGATGGCCCAGGCGGCTCACCCTGTGCTGCTGGCGTGCCGAACTGCGGGAGCCGCAGCGCCCGAATGGAGTCGGGGAGACGTGCGGGGTGTGAGCTCATCGCGGACCTCGCTACGCCACGCCGCCGATCGGCAATAGCACCTGCTTGATTCCGGCCGACCCGTCGATCACCGTCTGATATGCCTCGGCGCTGTTCGCGAGCGGCCACGCCTTGACGGCCGGGGGGGCGAGGAGGCCGTGGTCGAACAGCGCACGGAGTTGGTCGAAGATGCGGGCGACGTGCGCTCCGGTGTAGAACACGGTGGCGAGTCCGGTGACGTGCAGCTGCCGGTTGTAGATCTCGTTCAGGTCGAGCTGGATCGGTTCGGCGCCGCCGTGGAGTCCGACCATCCGACCGTCGTACCGCAGGCTCCGGAGCGCGCGCTCGAACAGCTCGCCGCCGACCGTGTCGAGCACCAGGTCCGCGCCGCGCCCGTCGGTGAGTTCGAGCACCGCCTCGCGAATGTCGCTCGAGCTGGTGTCGATAAGCTGGTCGACGCCGTCGGGCTTGCGCCGGCTGGCGATGATCGCGTTTGCGCCGCGCCAGCGCGCTATATCGGCGGCGGCCTGGCCGACTAGGCCTCCCCCGCCGGTGATCAGGATCGTCTCGCCGGGCGTGATCTCCATCATGTTGATCAGCGTCTCCCAGGCCGCCCAGTGTGATCGGCCGACAGCGGCGGCCTCGGCCATCGTCAGACGCTCGGGCTTGCGCGACAGCCACGTCTCGGGGATGACAACGAAGCGCGCGTGAGTCCCCGGTCGATTCCCGTCCAGCGCCATGCCCAGCGCCGGCCCGCTGCCCCAGACCTCCTGGCCAACGTGGTCGCCGTCGGAGACGACGATGCCGGCGAAGTCGACGCCGGGGATCATCGGCAGCGGCGTGCCAAGCAGACCCTGAATGTTGGCGATGTCGAGCGGGTTCACCGCTGCTGCGTGCACCTCGACAAGCACCTCTCCGGGCCCCGGCTCCGGCACCGGCTCCGAACGAACGGCCAACGACTCCGCTGGTGGCCCGCTGGCCTGGATTACGACCGCGTCCATCAGCTGCTGCGCTTGACTGTGGTGTGATGCCGTCGCTTGTTTTGGCATTCGAAACTCCTTGCTGTCGGTCGTCGATGAGTGAGGTGCTGCCAGCGTGCGCCCTCGCGATGCGAGTGCGCCTCGCATGGTTGATGCAGTTTCGGCCCCGTCGGCAGGTGTCAGCCCTTCAGCCCTGCGCATGCGAGCCTCTCCCAGACGAGTGAGACGCATCCGGGTAGACACGGCTCGTTGGCCGATCCCGGCACTGGTCGACCGCGCGCTGGCCATGTACGTGGAGTGGCGCGGGGCAAGGGACGTGGTCGCCATATCGGCGATGGTGTGTCGCGGCAGCCGTCGAGGAGGCCCCCGCGGTTCGAGGCCTGCGTGGCAGCGTTCGACGAGGAGCAGAGCGCCGCGGGCGCGTACGCCGGGTCGATCAGCGAGCTCGAGCGACGGCTAGCGAACTCGGACCCAGGCTCGGGGCTGAGAGCCTCGCGCGGCGCACCGCTGGCGGCCGTCGATCAGCGTTTAGGCGAGGAGGGCGATAGCAGGCCGAGCTCGCGCGCCCGGTTGACCGCCTCTGTGCGGCTGTGCACGCCGAGCTTGGCGTAGATGTTGCGCAAGTGGGCCCTGATCGTGTTCAGCGATACGAACAGCTCCGCCGCGATTTCGGGCCCCCGGAGGTTGGTCGGCAGATAGCGCAGCACGCGAAGCTCGCTCTCCGAGAGCGGCTCGTGGAGCGGTTCGGCGTTCTCGGGTCGGGCCGCCGGGGCGCGTCCGGACTGCACGTTCAGGATCTCGGAGATCAGCGAGGCGTGAGTGCGCCGAAGTCGTGAGTGGCGCTCCAAAAGGTCCGGTGTCGGATGCAGCAGGAAGGGAAGCAGCAGTCCGTCGGGCTCTGCGAGGTCGAGCGCGCGTTCCAACGCCCGTGAGCTGGCGCCGGTGTCGCCGAGGGCGTCCTCGGCGCTAGCTCTGAGCAGGAGCGCCTGGATCTCCCAGCGTGGATTATCGATCGGGGATGCCCCGGCGAAGATCGGCGCCAGCGCCGCCGCCGCGCCCTCGGGATCGTCCTGGGCGAGTCGCAGCGTGGCCTGGACGACCCGCATAGCGCCCGTCGCGCGGACGTCCTCGTCCATGTCATCGAGAGTCCGCTGGACGAGGCCGGTCTCGCCCACGCGGACCAGCATCTCCAGCGTGAGCGCTCGTGATCTCCTCGCGAGGATGTGTCGCGTCGCGAGCCCCCGCTCGATGCTCTCTGCGGCGCGCTGGGCGGTCATCGCGGCCTCATGCTGGCCGCGCACGGCTTCGATCATGGCCCGAGTCCCGGAGAGCATCATCGCTGTCGTCGGGTCCGCAAAGCGCCGCAGCACGTGCTCGGCGCGGTCCAGCCACCCCTCCGCCTCGGCGAGCTGCCCGCGCCACATGGTCAAGCCGCCGAGCGCGACGTAGGCGGTCGCGGCGGAAGGCACACTCTCCTCCCACCCGTGCGCTCGCGCCAGCTCGATCGCCTCCCTGGCCCGCTGCTCCCCGATCGCCTGAGCGCGAACGAAGCTCAGGAGCGCCGAGTGCGAGAGCGCCTGGAGCTCGAGCATCGGGCGGCCGATCTGGCGGGCATCCTCCAGCCCCTGCTCGAGGTGGCGTTCGGCTGCCTCGAGTTGACCTGCCCACACCTCGGCCGCCCCGAGGCTGATCAGCGCCGTTGCCCGCAGGCCCTCCTCGCCGAGCCCCGCCTCGATCGCGCGCGGACTGTCGGCCAGCTCGAGCAGTCGCTGCGCCTCCTCGGCGACAGCGTCCAGATCGTTGCGATCTCTCGCTAGCGTCAGTCGCATGATCATGAGCGAAACCTGGAAGTGCTCCCGGCGGCCTTCGGGCACCGAGGCCGACATGCGCTCCGCCAGCGCCAGATATCGCTCCGCCTCCTGCAAGGACCCAGCCGCCCGCCTGTCGCTCGCTGCGGCCGCCGCCAGCTCGGGATCCGTTGCGATCGTGTCGGCGGGAAACCCGGACAGGAGCTCGCAGCGGGTGGCGAGCCGCCCATCGAGGTACATCGAGGTCCAGTTGTCGGCGAGCAGGCGCGCGGCGAGACTCCAGTTCTCGGCCGCCTGCGCGTGGCGGATCGCCTCGACCGGATCCCCGTGCTCGGCCAGCCACTCGGCGGCGAGCGTGTGCAGGCCGGGCAGCTCCTGCGGGGCGGTGCGTCGCAGCTCGAGCGCGAGTAGATCCGCGAACAGGTGGTGGTAACGAAACCACGATCGCTCCGCGTCGAGGGACACCACGAACGCGCCCGCGTCCTCCAGCTCCCACAGGATCCGCTCAGACCCCCAGCTCCCGGTCAGCCGGTCGGCCAACGGAGCGCTGACCCGCTCGAGTATCGAGGTCCGCAACAACAGCCGGGACACCTCTTCAGGCTGGTGCTCGAGCACCTCCGCGAGCAGGTAGTCGGCCACCGCGCGCTCACGGCCCGAGAACCTCGCCGCCAAGCGCTCGGGGTCCGGAGCCCTGGCTAGCGACAGGGCGGCGAGCCGCAGACCGGCCGCCCACCCCTCCGTCGTTCCGACCAGCGACTCGATGGCGCCGCTGGACAAACGCACTCCCGCCGCCTCCATCACCGCGCGCGACTCCTCCAGGCTGAAGCGTAACTCCTCGGCCCTGAGCTCGGTCAGCTCCCCCTCCACCCGCAAGCGATGCAGCCCCAGCCGCAAATCGCGACGGGTCAACAGCACTACCCGCAGCTGCGGCGGCGCGGAACCGACCAACAGCTCGACCTGACGGATCGCCTCCTCCGCCTGGAGCTCGTGCAGGTCATCTATCACCAACCACATCCGCTCATCGAGCGAGCCCACATCCTCCAGCAACCGCCTGACGACGGTCGCGCC
>Ga0306920_100015672_pt1 | contig 10401 bp, 11 predicted proteins | sample flu12Cox44000170_FD_204666 | JGI IMG/M metagenome (GOLD analysis project Ga0306920, IMG submission 204666) | Lab enrichment of tropical soil microbial communities from Luquillo Experimental Forest, Puerto Rico - flux4day.12C.oxic.44.000.170 (v2)... | ecosystem: Environmental > Terrestrial >...
GACAACATCGTCTACGGCGTCTTGCTCGTCTCGTTTATCATCTTCCTGCCGCAAGGCTTGCTCGGCTCGCTTCCTCCGCGATTCACCGCGGCCGCCGCGCGGGCAGCATAGCGTTCTGCCGCCCCGGTCTTGACAGCCATTCCCACCGATCACTAATGGCAACTCGGGGCAGCATGACCTTGTTCGTGCTCCACCTGAGATGCGAAGGAACGAACCATGGGCCTCTCCAGTGCGGTGATCGAGCGCCTTCCGCATGTCGAGGGCATTCTGAACTATCTGGCGCCAATGGCCGACAAGCCGATGAACCTCGCCTATGACCCACCTCCCGGCGTGGCGCGCTCGACCGGCGCCGCCGAGCCGCATCGGATGACGATCTGCGATGCCCGACCGATCGCGGCGCGGCTGTCACTCGACGGCGAGGGGCTCGCCCTTGTCGAGCACAAGAGCGCGATCAAAGACTTTTACGACGAGGACGAACTGCGGCGCGTCTATTACCCCGAGGCGGAGCGTTTAGTCGCGGCGACAACCGGCGCCGATCGGGTCTTGGTATTCGACCATACGATCCGCCGCCGCGTTTGGGGCGGTGTCAACCGCGCGCCGGGAACCCCTCGCCAGCCGGTCACCAGCGTCCACAACGATTATACGGTGAAATCCGGCCCGCAACGGGTCCGCGACCTGATGGGCGAGGAGGCCGAACAGCTGCTTCGTGATCGGTTTGAGATCGTCAATGTCTGGCGGCCGATCCGCGGACCTCTACGGGATGCGCCGCTCGCCGTCTGCGATGCGACCAGCGTCGCTTTTGCCGACTTTGTTCCCTCCGATCTGGTCTACCGCGATCGGACGGGCGAGACCTACCGCGTCAAATACAACCCCGCTCACCGCTGGTTCTATGTGCCGGAGATGCGGGTGGACGAGGCGATTCTGATCAAATGCTACGACTCGGCGCCTGATAGAGCTTGGTTCACCGCTCACTCGGCCTTTGAGGACCCGACCGCTCCAACGGATGTGCTGCCGCGCGAGAGCATCGAGCTGAGAACGCTGGCCTTCCACGCGGCTTGACGATCTCGACCCGTTCGGCCCCGCGACAGGGCCAGACTAGCGCCGCCTCGCGTCAGTCGCGGCGATACGGGTAGCAGCGTCCCCTCTCGAGAGCGAGCCCGAAATGCTGGCCGAGCGCCTTGATCGCATCGGCATAGTCGACATAGGGGTCGGCGTTCGCCATGCCGACGATGATAGGCCGGAAGCTCCGGTCGTCCTGCCCGCCCGGTGGAAGCATCGCGGTAACCAGCGGATTGCCTTCATCGTCACGCAAGGTCAGAAACAGCGGCATCTCGCGCTGAATATGCGCTTTAAGCCCGATTTCCTGCTCGAAATATACCTTGGACAATGGTTGAAAGGTCTGGGCCGCCTTCTCCTGCTCCTTACGAAAAAACTTTTCGACGGCATGGCGCATTCCGTCGGATTCGCTCGCGGCTTCGGCTTCGGTCTCGATCCGGAACCAAGTGTTCCCGCCGGGGGCATCGCAAACGTATTTCATGCATCCTCCAACATTCCATACGACGAGCGGAGTCGCGAACCGTCAGGGGCAGGTGTTGCATTATCAGCGGAGGACACCTTGCCGACAAGGCCGAGCCGGTGACGCTAATATTCATTATAGCAGCATTTTTCGGCTGCGTTGCCCAGCCCTAACGTTTTTTTGATCGCGCGGGGTAATCAGCGTTCCGGGTTAGACGACGCGCGGCGGGCCGGACTCGGTCCATTCGCGCCACAGCGAGATCAGCGCGGCCATGATCGCCGGACCGAGAAACAGCCCCAATATGCCAAAGGTCTCCAATCCGCCAAGGATGCCCAGCAGCACCCACAGAAACGGCAAGCGGACCGCCCCGCCGATCAGCACGGGCCGCACAAAGTGGTCGGCGACAAAGACCACAGCGAGTCCGAAACCGAGCACGGCGACGGCGGCGGCGGCGCTTCCGGATGCGGCCAGGTAGAGGGCGGCGGCGCCAAACACCACCGGGGCACCGAACGGGATCACCGCCAGTATCCCGGTCAGCACCGCAATCGTCACGGGATGCGGCAGGCCGGCGAGGATATAGGCGATGCCGAGCAGGACGCCCTCGCCGAGCCCGACGAGCACCAAGCCGTTCACGGTGCCGAGCACCGCCTGGATCATGTGGCGCCCGATCCGCTCGCCTTGGGCGCCCAGCAGGCGGTCGCTCAAGCCAATCAGCCGGCGGTTCAAGGCGGCACCATCGCGAAACAGGAAGAACAGGGTGAGCAAGGTGAAGCCGAAGAGGATCAGACGGTGAATGATCCCGGCGCCGACTTCGCGAGCCGATGCCGCCGGGACCCGCGAATAGATGCGCCCGAGCAGCTCCTCAGCCGCCCTCGGGTCGCTCAAATTGGTTCGCCACCACTCCTCGAGCGGGTAGCCGATGCCGGGGAGTTGCGGCACCCAATCCGGCACCGGGATGCCGTTGTGCCGCGCATCGACGAGATATTGAACAAAGACCTGCGTCTCGCGCGCCACCTCCACCGCGGCATAGACAAACGGCACGATGAAGACAAGCCCGACCGATAGGGTGAGGATGAGCGGCGCAAGAATTCGCTGACCGTGCCCGCCCAGGGCGCTAACCAGGCGCCGATAGAGCGGCCAGAGGGCGATCGCCAATACCGCCGCCCAGGCGAGTGCCGCGAGGTATCGGTGGAGGATCCAGAGCCCGAGCAAAACCAGCGCGGCAGCCAGCACCATGCGCGCAATGCGCTGCGGAGCGCGGTCGATCCCGTCTTCCCCGGATTGCGCAAGTGCATCGGCATTGTCGTCCATCGAGCTGCCCCTTCCTCGTGATGAACGCCCGCAAGCCGGCACAATATTACCCGCTGCGCGTCGCGTGCGACTTGTCCCGGATCTTGTGCGAACCTGGCCGCAAGGATAGGCTCGTCGCCAGCAGCGTAAAGCCGCGACGTTGGCAAGGAGGAGGTTGTTGATGGGCTATACTCTTGGGCAATTCTCGGATGCGTGTCATCGCATCTTGGCGGCCGACCCGGGTGTCGAAGGCCGCAAGAAAGTCTGCGCGCTCGTCCAGGAGGTCCTCAAGGACGACGCTTTCGTCTCGGCTCATCTCGGTGATGACGTTCCCGAGCGGAAAATCCTTTACGAGGATCCGGAACTCGGGTTTTGCATTCTTGGCCATGTCAACCACGGCGCGAGAGAGAGCAAGCCGCACGATCACGGCCCGAGTTGGGCCATCTATGGTCAGGCGCGCGGCGAGACGGTCATGAGCGACTGGGCAATGATCGAGCCCGCAACCGAGGACAGGGCCGGCAAGGTACGCCTGGTCAGAAAATACACACTCACACCCGGCACCGCGCATGTTTACAACGAGGGTGATCTCCATTCGCCTAGTCGCAGCGGCTCGACCAGGTTGATTCGCATTGAAGGCCGAAATCTGGAGAAAGTCCGCCGCCTTGCGTACGAGGAGGCTTAGGCGGTTCGCGTTTGCTTCGGCATAAGAAAGGGCGCCGGCGGCGCCCTTTTCGTCTTCCTGGATTATCGCATCGATGTCGGCGGGGGGCCACCCTCGACGATCTCGACGCGACGGTTTTGCGGCTCGCGGACGCCATCCGGCGTTGGCACCCGCAGGTCGTTCTCGCCCCGCCCGGTGACCACGAGATTGGTCTGCGGCACCCCGTCCTGCACCAGCACGGCGGCGACGGCATTGGCCCGCCGCTCAGACAGCCGCTGGTTGTAGTCGGTCGAGCCTGAGGTATCGGTGAAACCGGTGACTTGCACGGTCACCGGCGCTCCTGCCTTGAACGCTTGCGCGGCGAGCGCGATGACTTCCCGTGCGCTCGGGCCCACGACCGCGCTGTTCCAGTCAAAGAAGACCAGGTAAGGAGGCGGTGGCGACGGCGGAGCCGGTGGTGGTGGCGGCGGAGGGGGCGTGGCGCAAGCCGCAACTGTCAGCGTTAAACAGAGCACGAGCAGGCGTTTCATCCGTTCCTCCACTGGTTGAACAGCGGAGCTTAGGAGAAATTTACCGAGGGCGCCAGAGCCTCGGGTTTAGCCGCCTATCGCACCCTGGGTGTTCACATAGATAGAATAGATCGACCGGCTGGCAGCCATCATCACGCGGTTTCGCTTGCGCCCTCCGAAACACAGATTGGCGCAACGTTCGGGGAGATTGATGCGGCCGATCATCGTCCCGTCCGGCGCAAAAACGACGACGCCGTTGAGCGCCTCGCTCCCACCCCATCCGCACCATAGATTGCCATCGACATCGCAGCGGAAGCCGTCCGGGCTGCCCTCCCCGGCGTTGTGGAAGACGCGGCCATTGGCGAGCTTGGTACCGTCTTCGACCACGTCAAAGACATGGATCAGGCGCGTCGGCCGGGCCCGCGATTCGACGATGTAGAGCTTTAATTCGTCTGGTGAGAAGCACAACCCATTCGGGAAATTGAGATCGCCCGCCACCACAGTCGCACGACCGGTCCGGGCATCGACTCGATAGACGTTGGTCGGCAATTCGGGTGACGCTTTTTCACCCTCGTAATTGCCAAGGATTCCAAAGGCCGGATCGCTGAACCAGATCGAACCGTCGGATTTGACGATGACATCGTTCGGCGAATTGAGCCGCTTGCCGTCAAACCGGTCGAGAATGACGGTGATCGAGCCGTCATATTCGGTGCGGGTGACGCGTCTTCCCTCGTGCTCGCAGGTAACGAGCCGCCCCTGGCGGTCGCGGGTATTGCCGTTGGCGTGATTGGAGGGTCTGCGAAACACGCTGGCGTCGCCGGTTTCTTCTTCCCACTTCATGATGCGGTTGTTGGGGATGTCGCTCCATACCAGGTAGCGGCCATCGCCAAACCACGCCGGCCCCTCGGCCCAGCGAAACCCGGTCGCCAAACGCTCGAGGCCCGAATTCATCGGCGGCTTGATCTCATCGAAACGAGAATCGAGAGTTTGGATCGCGGGATCGGGATAGCTTCGAGCCGGCTCCCAGCGGAGGTGTACGGGAGCGGTATCTGTCGCGCCGCCACCGGTCGTGTTCATCTCGTACAGTCCCCCCTTACCTTCCGGCCTCCTCGCCGGCAAGCGGACAAGAAGACCGGAGGGAGCGTCGGCTCAGATCGCCTTTTCTTCGCGCAGGGCGGCGATCTCGTCCTTGCTGAGCCCCAACAGGCTGCCATAGACCGCCTCGGTGTCGGCGCCAAGCAGCGGTGAGGCGGTGATCGGCACTTTTGAGGCACTCATCTTGACCGGCCAGCCCGGCATTTTGAAATCGCCACGTACCGGATGCTTTACGGTGACAAAGATCTCCCGGCGGTTGAGATCCGGATCGTTTGACAGCTCCATCGTATCCATGACCGCGCCGGCGGGAATGCCCTGTTCGCCCATTCGTCGCATAACCTCGATCTTGTCGTACTGCTTGGTCCACTCAGAGAGCATTTCGTCGACCACATGGCGGTTCTTAAACCGCTCCTCCGGGCTGTCAAAGCGCGGATCGCCGATCAGGTCCTCGCGCCCCATCATCTTCAAGATTCGTTCCCAATGCGCTTGGTTGGCACGCGACGTATATATATAGCAATAGTCGTTTGGCCCGCCGCCCTTGCATGGATAGGCCTCGCTCGGCGAATTGGTGCCCATGATGCTCTGGTTGCCCATGCGCGGAGCAGCATGGCCCCAGAGATATTGGGCAGCATAGGAGATGCGACCATAATTGATGACGCAGTCCTGCATCGCGCAGCGGATTAGCTGACCCTCGCCGGTTAACTGGCGCTGATAGAGCGCCCCAAGGACGCCGATTGCAGCGTGAAGGCCGGTGCCGGTGTCGCCGATCGTCGGACCCGGCTTGATCGGGCGGCCATCGGGCTCGCCTGTAATCGACATGGCCCCTCCGGTCGCTTGCGCGATCATGTCAAAGGCGAGGTAATTTTTGTATGGGCTGTCGTCGCCAAAGCCCTTGACTGAGACATAAATGATGCGGGGGTTGATTTCGCGGACGACGTCGTAGCCAAAGCCGAGACGTTCGATGACGCCGGGGGCGAAATTCTCGGCAAAGACATCGGCCTTTTCGATCAGCCCGCGCAGAATAGCGCGCCCCTTGTCGGTCTTCAGATTGGCGGTAACGCTCTTCTTGTTGGCGTTGAGCAGCATGAAGTATTGGGAATCGACGCCCTTTTTGTCGGTCGACGCGCCGCGACCCTGCTCGCCCCTGGTTGGCTCCTCGACCTTGATCACCTCGGCGCCGAGCCATCCCAACGTCAGGGTGCAGGAGGTCCCGGCCTCGAATTGGGTCAGATCCACCACGCGGACGCCACTCAGCGCGCCGCGCTGCGCTGCGGTGGTTTGGCCGATGGCACCGGGCGTAAGGTCGTCAGGCATAAGTTTCCTCCTGGTCGTGATCGATCACCGCTATGCGCGGCGCGGGTAAGATTGGCCAACTCTCAGCGTTCTTTCGGGCGTCGTCAACGCTTTCACGCTATTCGTCTTCGATTGCGCCAAACGATGGAGGACGGCGCCCGAGCCTGCGGTCGATCCACAAGACGATCAGGGTTACGTAGAGCGGCAGCGTAAAGGCGAGAAAGGCGAGCGAGTAAAAGAGCGTATGATTGCGCACTGCTATCGCCGGTTGCGCTATCTCGTCGATTGGTACGGCGATCCCTAATAGTTGATCGTGACCGTAGCGCGCCGGAATCTCGACAACCCTCCCGATATAGCTCCGGCCGGCGGCATCGTAGACAAAATTCCCCGAACCGCTGCTTTCCCGGTGTGCCGCGAACAGCCCAGTGGCAGCTGGATCCTTCAGCTCGGACAATTGCGGCAACCTTGACGTGGCCTGACCGCTGTGCTGCCGAAGCGCGGCAACTCGGGCTTGGTCCGGATATGCCACGATCCCGCCCGACCGTGTGAATATAAAGCTGACGCTTCCAGGAGTGATGCGCTGCTTAGCCAAGAAGTCCGACAAGTGCGTTTCGGTCAGGTCAGCTCCGAAAACGCCGGGCGTGGCGGCGCGGAAGCCGCGGCTCAAGGTGAAACCGGGTTCATTGTTCAGGACGAAGAGGTAGAGATCGCTGGCCTCGACATGATCACTGTGCAGTGCCGGTCCGTACCAGGGCCGCTGCCGCGGGTCGAATTCCGGCACAATCGTGTCGTCGCGTCCGACCTCGGCGCCGTCATCGTCGAGAAATACCCAGCTTTCCACCCGCGCCCCGTCCTTTCCGGAAGTGATGATCTTGATCGCAAAGGCGGCATTCTCCGGCGCTTTGAACGCGTCACGAAACCGCGCCCGAGCTTCGCCCGCAATATGGGTCACCCCAAAATAGTCGCCGTTCTCAAAGCCGACATACAACGAGAGGATCTGAGGGTAGAAGCGCAGCACCCTTAGGAGCATCGTCACGGGAGAACGGCCACCGTCGCTCAGCGGTGCCTTGATCTCGGGCAGCTGAGAAGCGATGCCGACGATCGCGTATAAGGGATCGTAAAGTAGCTCGATCCGATCCGAGATTTTCTCGCCGGTCTCGACCATCTGATGCTCGGCCGCCGCAAGCATCAGCTCAGTCGATTTTCGCAAATTATACCAAATGATGCCGCCGGCGAGCGCGACAACGATAAGAACCAGCAGCGCGGTAATACCCAAATACGCTGGCCAGGCGGATTTTGCCCGAAGCGCAGCGGCTTGTGACCGCCCGGTCCGAGCGCGCACGGACGGTCGACCAGTCACCATACCCCGTTCCCCCCGCGCGTCGCCAACACGACCGCGAAATCGCGACGACCTCTACTGAGAAAGCCCCGCGGCTAGCCGACCAGCGTCACCGGGGTTCGACCGGGTCAACCGACGGCCGGGCCCCGGTGGCGCATTTGCCCAGCTAGTTTGGTGTCCAGGTCAAGGCACGGGTCTCGGCGAACTCGCGGCGCAGCTTGACCCAGGAATCGCCGGCGTCGTGACTGGCGAACAATTCGCCGTAATGACTGCAGGCGAGAATGCGGTCGGGCCGCGCCCGATGAGTGGCGAACGCCCAGATCGGCGAATTGGGCTCGACTGGCAGCGGCAATGCCTGCCAGCTCCGTCCGCCATCTTTGGAACGCTGGATGGCTCCGGTGCTGCCGATCGCACCATCGCCGGTGGCGACAAAAAGGACCTTGGGATCGTCGGCTTTCAGTGCCAGGCTCCGGCAGTAAGGCAGGCGAAAATGCTTGCCGACCCCCAACCCTTGCCAGCTCTCACCACCGTCGGTGCTGGCAAAGATCTCCCGCGGCGTGCTGGTGAGCACGGTTTTGCCGCCGTTGACACTGACCGCGGTGTCGTGGATGTCGGGATCGTCGAGCCCGCCGGCGATCCGCGTCCAGTTCTCGCCGCCATCGCGGCTGCGCCGTACGCCGTCGACCTCGACACCCGCCCACACCATGCGGTGATCCGACGGATCCACGCTCAGCGCCGTCACCCGCGGGACGCGAACGTTCGGGCACTCTTCGGCCATATCCGCATGCAGTTTGTCCCAATGCCGCCCGCCATCGGCCGATCGGTACAAAGCCGCCGGCCGCGTGCCGGCGAAGATGATGTTCGGGTCGGTCGGATCGTAGGCGACCTTCCAGACATGCAGCGCGTTCATCGGCGAGTCGAGCCGCTCGAAGTGCTCGCCCCCATCTTCGCTCTGGTGGACGCCGTCATCGGCGCCGGCGAGGATGGTGCGCGGCCGTTGCGGATGAATCGCGAAGCCGAAGATGCGGCTTTCCGACCACAGACCCGATCTCACCTGCCGCCAGCTCTCGCCGCCGTCCGGGCTGATCCAGGCGCCGGTCCCGACCGTGCCGACGCAGATCGTAAAATTGTCGGCCATCTGTTTCCTCCCCGATTTCGTTATTTCGGTCGCGTTTCCCATCCAGTGTGGGAGATGTCGATGACGACCCCGTCGGGGCCGGCCCATTTCATCTCAAAATTGCGGTGGCCGCCCGCCGCCATCTCCTGATTGAGCCCCGGCTTCTCCTCGAGCCGTTCGCCTCGCGCATGCTCCAGCCGATTTGCAGCCTCATCGAGGTCTTCGACCTCAAAGCCAAAGTGATGGATGCCGCTGTAGTTAGGTCCATTGGCACCGACATCGGCGGATTTCTCGGTCTTCCAGTTCAACACCGCCAGATTGATATAACCATCAGTGAGGAACACCGCGCCATTAGGAGCGCGCCGGATCTCCTGCATGCCGAAGGCCTCTTTATAGAAGGCGGCGGTCTTTCCGGGATCTTTCGTGGTTAGGGCGATGTGCTTGATCCTGGGCATCGGTTTCTCCTTCCGCGCTAGCTGAGCCCGTGTCTGAGAATGCGCCCGTTTCGCTTCTCCGGCAAGACCGCCACGTCGCGCTTGCATCGTTATCGACCGGATTCCGGTTGGCCTTTCGCCATGGACCGAACAACCTTGGTTAACCCTTTTCCGCTACCGATGAGGCGCGTAATCTCGTTCCGACCGACGAGCCGGAGGCGAAGCGCCGGCAGGGAAGGGTCATTCTCGATGGTAATCCGGAGCAGGGACAGGATTTCACGACATCGCAAGCGGGCTCGCAAAAGAATCCTCGCGGCGATATTCCTCCTCGTTGGCATCCTGCTGTGGGCCGTCGCGGCGCCTGTAGACCTCAAACCCGAGTCGCTAGATTACGCAGGGATTACACTCGGCGGGGCTGCCGTCGTTGCAGGCATCATCCTGTTCGCCACGACGCTGTGAGGCCATGGCCGCGGCGCCTCTCCGAGGCAAGCGACCGGGTCAAAAGAGTAAGCAGGCAGTCCTGGTTGTCCGGCTTCTCTGTCAGCTGAACCGGTTTACCCGTGGGAAGCCGGCAGGCACGAGGCGGCCAGCGCTGCCACGCGAGCCGAGCCATGGACCGAGATCGGTCTCGGTGCGGGTACGACTCTCGCCCTGGCGCCAGGAGAGGCCATTGGTCAGGCGGAACACCTTGCAGTCGGCGAGCCCGCCCGATTTGTAGCGCTGCAGGATGACGCCACGGCCGCGTGTCATCAACGGGATGTCGTCGAGCTTGATGATCAGCATCTTCCGGTTGTCGCCGACACAGGCAACGGCGTCGCCGTCTTCCGCTCGTACGCACACGCGGGCGGCGGCACCCTCGCCCGGGGTCAATACCTGCTTGCCGGCGCGGGTCTGCGCCACCGCTTCCTCGCCGTCGACGACAAACCCGCGCCCGTCGCTCGCGGCAACGAGCAGCTCCATGCCTGGCCGATAGGGAAACAGCGCAACAACGTCGTCATGGTTGGGCAAATCGATCATCAGCCGCAAGGGCTCGCCGTGTCCGCGCCCGCCGGGCAGCCGATCGACGCTGATCGTGTAAAACCGCCCGTTGGTACCAAAGATGATAAGGCGGTCGGTCGTCTCGGCGGCGATCGCGAAGCGCGGACCG
>Ga0306920_100015673_pt1 | contig 10401 bp, 6 predicted proteins | sample flu12Cox44000170_FD_204666 | JGI IMG/M metagenome (GOLD analysis project Ga0306920, IMG submission 204666) | Lab enrichment of tropical soil microbial communities from Luquillo Experimental Forest, Puerto Rico - flux4day.12C.oxic.44.000.170 (v2)... | ecosystem: Environmental > Terrestrial >...
CAGGCCCGAGGACGCGGCCAGGCGGGTGGCGGCCATCAGCCCGGCCCGCTCCATCTCGCACCAGGCGATGGCGTCTTCCAGGGTCGTGAAGCCGAGCGGGCGGACCCCCGGCGGCGGCGGCTCCAGTGGCACCCGGGTGTGCTGGGGGGAGATGACCGCGGCGGCCGCCTCGGCTGTGTGCAGGTACCAGGTCAGCAACCGGAGGACCGCATCGCCGCGGCGCTGTTCGGTCTCCTGGGTGCGGGCCCGGTCGGCCGCGTAGACCCGGAGCAGATCGTGGAAGCGGTACCGGTACGGTTCCGGCGACTCCAGCAGGTGCGCGTCCACGAGCACATCCAGGGCGTCGCCCGTGGCGGCCTCGGGCTCACCAAGCAACGCCGATGCGGCGAGCAGCCGGATCCATGGGCCCGTCCACAGGCCCAGCAGGCGGAACGCCCCGGCCGGGCCCGCCCCGTCCGACGCCCCGCGGGGCAGGCTGGCGAAACTGACCTCGAACGAGGCCCGCACCGCCAGGTTGCCCACCCGCAGTTCGTCCAGCCGCTGCCGCTCGTCGGCCAGCCGGTCGGCAAGGGTGCGCACGCTCCAGGCACTGCGGGTGGCCAGCCGGGCACCGGCGATCCTGATCGCCAGCGGCAAGCCGACACAGGCGGCAAGCACCTCGTCGGCGGCGGCCGGCTCGGCGGCAACACGCTTCGCGCCGACCACCCTGGTGAACAGCGCCCGGCCTTCGGCGGGGGACAGCACATCGAGGTCCAGCGCCGTGCTGCCCGCCAGTTCCGGCAGCCAGTTGCGGGCGGTGATCAGGACGGCGCACGAGGCGCTGCCCGGCAGCAACGGAAACACCTGCGCGGCATCGCGGGCATCGTCGAGCACGACCAGCACCCGCTTGCCCGCCAGCCTGGTGCGGAAATGCGCGGCCCGCTCCTCCGTGCCGAGCGGGATGCGAAGGCCGTCCAGGCCGAGGTCCCGCAGGAATCTGGCCAGCACGTCCGCCGGATCGGCGGGGTGGGTGGCGCCGAGCAGGTTGGCATACAACTGCCCGTCGGGGAAGTGGCTGGCCAGCAGGTGCGCCGCGTGCACGGCCAGCGCCGTCTTGCCGAGCCCGCCCGAGCCCACCACCAGCACCACGCGGACCGCCCCGGGGCTGTCCTCGCTTGCCGCCCCGCCCAGCAGCTCGCGAAGCTGCTCGACCTGCCCCGACCGGCCGGTGAAGTCGGGGATGTCGGCGGGCAGCTGGGCGGGGACCGGAACAGGCGCAGGTACCGGCCCCGGATCCGCCAGGGCCAGCGGGATCACGGCCTGCTCGTCATCTGCGTTCAGGATCTGGTGGTAGAGCTGACGAAGCTCGGCGCCCGGGTCGACGCCAAGCTCGTCGGCGATCCTGTTCCTGGCCTGCTCGTAGACCTCCAGCGCCTCGGCCTGGCGTCCGGCCCGGTAGAGCGCGCGGATGAGCAGGGCCCACAGCTTTTCCCGCAGCGGGTGGTCGGCGAGCAGCCTGCGCAGCTCGGGCACCATCTCCGCGTGCCGGCCGCACGCCAGGCTGGCCTCGGCGCGCAGCTCCAGCGCCTCGATCCGCGACTCTTCCAGCCGGTCCGCCTCCGCCGCCACCAGCGGCGTCGCGGGCACATCGGCCAGCGCCGGGCCCCGCCACATCCCGACCGCCTCGTCCAGCAGGTCCACGGCCCGATCAGGGGCGCCGGATGCCAGCGCCTGCCGGCTCGCACCGACGAGGGCGGCGAACCTGCCCGCGTCCAGCTCACCGGGAGCGAGGACCACCTGGTATCCCGGCGCCCGGGTGACCAGCACCCGGCCATCGGCATCCCCGATCAGCCGCCGCAGGTGGTGCACGTAGACGCTGACCAGGTTGGCCGCCCGGGCCGGCGGCTTGTCCGGCCAGACCTGGTCGATGAGCGCATCGGTGGACACCGGCTCCCCGGGGCGCAGCAGCAGCGTGGCCAGGACCGACCGCTGCTTGGCCGCCCCGATTTTGGACCAGTCCTGACCGGTCCATGCCTCGACCGGCCCAAGGATGCGGAACAGAGCCGCCCCGGATGGCTCAATCACGACTTAATCGTCGCGCAAACGTGTGCTGCAATGCTCACTTTCATCCCCGGTGTGAGCAATGAGCCAGATGAGAACCGGAATAGTTGCGGGCCTGCGCGGGGGCGGCCCGGAGCGAACCTGACCCGGTGGCCGGGCGGCCGCCCGGCGGACGGGACGGCTCTCGTCGGGCTTAGCGAGCGGCCGGAGCCGCAATGTGCGGCTTCAAGGAGCCGGTGACCGCCGCCCTGCGCTTGCCGGGGCGGGGCGGCGGTCACCATTAGGCAGCCTCTCGCATCGTGCTAGCCCTGCAGGCCGGCCGTCGGCGGAAAGCCAGCCCTCCGCCGACGGCCTCGCCCGCCGTATCATCCCTTGGCGCTGTGCACCCTGCGGGTCAGCCGTAGGGCAGGAAGCAGATGCCGGCCAGGCCGCTGACGCCGCCGCAGGTGTCGGTACCGGCGTCGTTGTCACTGGCGATCCACAGCCCGGCGGGGGTGACAAGCATGTCATCGGCGCCGAGGCCGCGGCCGCGGCTGTACAGCCCGGCGGTGCCGGTGGAGTCCGGCAGCAATGCGCCGTTGCTGGGAGTGAAACCGCCCATGCCTGGTGCGGGTATCGCGCCGAGCCCGGGCGCATTGCAGCCGTTGGGGTTGTCGGCCCACCTCTCGTGGCCACCGACGTAGACCGCGCTGGAGTCGGCCGCGACCGAGAACAGCGAGTCGCAGCCGGTGTAGTTGATCCAGGTGTGGCTGACCGGGGCCAGGGTAGACGGGAAAGCCACAGCCGCGTCACACAGCCCGGTGAGCGGAAACTGGTTGCCCTGGTTGAAGGGGTGGAAGCCGGTGTCGGCGACGTAGACGGTCAGGCCATCGGGCGACCAGGCCGCCGCCTTCACATAGAACGGGTGGTTGTCGGCGCAGTACGAGTTGAACTCACTCGACGTCCAGCCGGTCACATTGCCCGCGCTGGCGGCCAGGTGGAACATGAAGATCTGCTGCCTGGGCAGCCCTTGCACCTTGGTGAAGATGCCCTCGGCCAGCACGTAGGCCCCGTCGGGGGCGAGCTGCTGGTTATAGACGCTGGTGCTGTTGACGGCGGAACCCGGGTACACGTAATGGCCGGAAATGCTCAGGCTGAGGTAACCGTCGTCCTGGCCGGTGGACGGGCTCAAGCTGGCGTAGTAGGCGTGCGTGCTGCTGCCGTTGATCGAGGTGAAATCGCCGCCGACCAGCAGGTGCCCGTTGGGGGTCAGCAGCACCGTGTTGACCTGCTTGTTGGCGCGGTGCGCCCAGCTGTTGACCAGGGTGTTGTTGTAGGTCCTGATGTAGGCGATGTTGTTCGCGCCGACCCCGTCCACCTGGGTGAAGCTGCCGCCGATGTAGGCATGGCTGCAGTCGCTGGTGAGCGCGATGGAGTTCACCGTCCCGTTGGTGCTCGGCATCCACCCGGTGATCGCGTAAGGGGCGGTGGCGCTGAAGCTGAAGATGTTGGCCCGGGGGTAGGTGACCCCGCCCTGGCTGATCTCGGTGAAGCTGCCCACCGCGTACATCGTCCCGCCGCATTCGGCCAGCTGCCTGACCTGCTCGGTCACCCCGGTCGGCGCCAGCGCCGGGGTGCCGGTGGCCGGAACCGGCGACACCGGGCCGGTCTGGGCCGCTACCGGAGCGAGGCCGAGCCCGGTCACCGCGAGCGCGCCAGCCGCCGCGCCCGCCCCATACCGCGCCAGTCGCGCAAGTCTGCGCATTATTCCTCCGATGTCGCTTCCATCCGGCGAGATCGGGCCCGCATGATGCCGGCCAGGCTTCTGCCGGATCACTCTGTGACCCAGGCACAGCAGTGTAGGTGAAGTGGCCAAATGTAATCAGAAGAACGCAAAAAGCCCTTTGCGCCACCCCGCTGGAACGCACCGTGGTCGCGATCGAGGCTCTGGCCCCCGGGAATCCGTGCCACGTTGGCGGGAGCAGGCACGAGAACTCAGCTGCGGCCTTCGAACAGGCTGGTCACTGACCCATCGCTGAACACTTCCTGGATGGCCCGGGCGATCAGCGGCGCGATCGAGAGCACGGTGAGCTTGTCGAACCGCTTTTCCGCCGGAGTCGGCAGGGTGTCGGTCACAATCACCTCGCTGACCCGCGAGTTCTTCAGCTCATCGACGGCGGCACCGGACAGTACCCCGTGGGTTGCCGTGGCGATCACCCGGGCGGCTCCCTTGGCGAACAGGGCCTCGGCCGCCTTGTTGATGGTGGAGCCGGTGTCGATCATGTCGTCGACCACGATGCAGGTGCGCCCGGCGACATCTCCGACCACCTCGAAGATCGCGACCTGGTGGGGGACGTCGGGATCGCGGCGCTTGTGGATGATGGCCAGCGGGCTGCCGAGCCGGTCGGTCCACCGTTCGCACACCCGGACCCGGCCCGCGTCCGGCGCGACCACCGTCACCTGCGACACGTCCAGCCGGCCCTCGATGTAAGAGGCCAGGATAGGCAACGCGAACAAGTGATCGACCGGCCCGTCAAAGAATCCCTGGATCTGCGCCGTGTGCAGGTCCACCGCCATGAGCCGGTCCGCCCCCGCGGCGGCGAACAGATCAGCCATCAGCCGGGCCGAGATCGGCTCGCGGCCGGCGCTCTTCTTGTCCTGCCTGGCATAGCCGAAAAACGGCGTCACCACGGTGATCCGCTTGGCCGAGGCGCGCTTGAGCGCGTCCACCATGATGAGCTGCTCCATGATCCAGCGGTTGATCGGCGCGGTGTGACTCTGCAACACGAACGCATCGCAGCCGCGCACCGACTCAAGGAACCGGACGAAAATCTCCCCGTTGGCGAAGTCCGACAGCCTGGCCGGGGTCGGCTCTATGCCGAGGCAAGCACCGATCTCCCGGCCAAGCTCCGGGTGCGCTCGGCCGGAGAACAGCATGAGCTTCTTCCTGGCCTTGACCGTGATGCCAGTCACGCTTGCACTTCCTTTCTTACCGCTCTGCCCGCACCACTCCGCGGCCTACCTGGCTTACCGGCCGGCAGCTCGGTACCCGGCGCCAGGTAAGTGAAGGGGTCCACGGTGATCCCCGGGCCGATCCTCGCCGACACGCCCACCACGTGCGTGAGCACCGCGCCCTTCCCGACGGTGGTGTCCCGCAGCACGCAGCCCGGCCCCACCCGGGCCCCCGTCTCGATCACCGTCGAGCCGGTGAGCTGGGTGCCCGGGCCGATCTCGACGTCGCGCTCCAGGAACACGCCGACGTCGATGAGCGTGGTCAGCGGGTCGACGATCGTCGCCCCCGCGCGCATCCACCGGTCCAGGATCCGCGCGTTGAGGATCCGGCGCGCGCGCGCGAGCTGGACGCGGTCGTTCACCCCGCAGACCTCATCGCCGTCGGGGATGGGCACGGTCGCCACGTGGTGGCCCTCCGCCCGCAGGATGGCGACCACGTCGGTCAGGTACTCCTCCCCCTTGGCGTTGTCGGTCGGCAGCCGTTTCACCGCATCGGCCAGCAGGCCTGATTCGAATGCGTAAACGCCCGAGTTGATTTCCGTGACCGCGCGCTGCTCGGGTGTCGCTTCGATTTCCTCGACGATCCCGGCAAAGGCTCCCCGGTCATCCCGCAGAATCCGGCCATAGCCGGTGGGATTGGCCATCAGCCTCGTCAGCGCGGTAGCGGCGGCGCGCTCGGCGGCATGCTCAGCGACCAACGCGGCCAGCGTACTGCCACGAAGTAGCGGGGTGTCACCATACGTCACCACCACAGTGCCCAGGCCCAGCCCCACTGTCTCGGTGACCGTCCGGACCGCGTGCCCGGTGCCACCCTGCCAGTCCTGGACGACCACCCGCGCATCCGGCGCGCTCCGGGCCAGGTGAGCGGCGACCTGGCGGCGGCCGTGGCCCACCACGACGATCACCTCGGCCGGGCTGATCTCCCTGGCGGCAACCAGCACATGATCGAGCATGCTTGCGCCACAGATCGGGTGCAGTACCTTCGGGAGCTGGGATTTCATTCGCGTCCCCGCCCCCGCGGCAAGGATGACGACAGCGGCCGGACGGCTCACAGTCACGTGGCGGTGCTCCTTGATTGGCTGCTGCGTGGCCGCCCCCGCCCCATCTCGGTCACGACCGGTCACGAGGCGCGGACGAGACCCGTTTACCTGCCAGACCTTCGCAGGATACCGCCCAGCAGCGCCGCGGGTGGCCGCATGCGCGGCGGGCATGACCGGCATCACATGACCGTGCGTAATCGGAGCGGCGGCGCCCGGCGGCGGCTGTGACGCGACTTATTAAGTACTCATACCAAGAAACTAGCTTGCGGGCCGCTTCATGATATCGCACGTGTCCTAAGCTTCTTAGTTCCGCCTGTGTTGTTCCAATGTTTGCCGGTACTTGAAGCGCCTTCCCGCTAAGGTTGATCACAGATCGACAGACATGACCGGGTGCGGGGCCCTGCAGCGAAGTCACTCCGTCCAGGTCACGTGTCCGCGAGGGGATCTCCGGTGGCCCAGGGTCGGAATCGGAGGGCACGCAGGTGCGAGAGCGATCGGCGGTAAGCCCGCACGCCCATGTGGCGGTGCCCACCGCCACGAGTGGCACAGCCGATGCAGGCGGGTGGGTCGGGCAGTACCTGCGTAAGGCAATGGCCCTCGATGCCGCCGTCGCCCTTGCGGCCGGCCTCATCGCGCTGCGGGGCCGCTATGACGCCCACGGCCACGCGCCGGCCGCCTACATCGTGCTGACTGTCAGCCTGCCGGTGATCTGGGTGGGCACCCTGGCACTGGCCGGCGCCTACGAGCCCCGGTTCATCGGCGCGGGCGCCGACGAGTTCCGCCGGGTCATCAACGCCGGCCTTGGCCTCACCTCGGCGATCGCCATCCTCTCCTACGCCACCAAGGCCCAGGTATCGCGCAGCTACGTGCTTATCGCGATGCCCTGCGCCGTGGGCATCGACCTCGTCGCCCGGTACATGTGGCGCAAGCGGCTGCACCGGCGGCGGGAGCGGGGCGGCTGCATGCGGCGGGCGGTCGCGCTGGGTCACCCGCAGGACGTCGCACACTTGGTCAACGAGTTCCGCAGGGAGCCCTACCACGGGCTGACCATCATCGGGGCCTGCCTCGCCGGGCCCGCGTTCCGGCCCGAAGAGATCGCCGGAATCCCGGTGCTCGGCGGGCTCGACGACGCCATTGCAGCCGTCCGGGAATCGGGTGCCGATACCGTGGCCGTCCTCGCCTGCCCCGAGCTCAAGCCGGTTCAGCTTCGGCGGCTCGCCTGGGAGCTGGAAAAGACCGACACCGACCTGTGCCTGGCGCCGGCGCTGCTCGACGTCGCCGGACCGCGCACCAGCGTCCGCGCGGTGGCCGGGCTGCCTTTGCTATATGTGGACCATCCGGATCTGTCCGGTATCCGCCAGGTCATCAAGGGCCTCTTTGACAAGGTGGCCGCCGCTTCCGCGCTGCTGCTGCTCGGCCCGCTGATGCTGGCGATTGCGGTGGCGATCCGGCTGGAAGACGGCTCCCCCGCCCTGTTCAAGCAAGTCAGGGTGGGTAAGGGCGGCAGGCCGTTCCGGCTCTACAAATTCCGGACCATGGTGGTCGAAGCCGAGCAGCAGAAGGCCTCCCTCGCCTTGCAGAATGAGGGAGCGGGCATCCTGTTCAAGATCCGCGACGATCCGCGCATCACCAGGATCGGATCCCGGCTGCGCCGCTGGTCCCTGGACGAGCTTCCCCAGCTGATCAACGTACTCCTGGGCCAGATGTCCCTGGTGGGACCGCGGCCCGCCCTGCCCGAGGAGGCCGCCAAGTACGGGGACTACGTGCGACGCCGACTCGCCGTCCGGCCCGGCCTGACCGGCCTGTGGCAGATCCATGGCCGCTCGGACCTGTCGTGGGAGGAAGCGGTACGGCTCGACCTGCGCTATGTGGAGAACTGGTCGCTTGCCTTTGATCTCCTCATCCTCTGGAAGACCTGGCCTGCGGTGGCTCGGGGTTCGGGCGCCTACTGAATTGGGCACCGGAGAGGCGGCGCGCGCCATTGTCCATGCGTGACATCAGGCCGTTGCAGCAGGCAGTCAGGCGCGTGTATCTGGTGCTGGGGGAGGCGACGGCAGGGGCGCGGCTCCTGCCCTCCTTCATCATGATCGGCGTCCAGCGGTGCGGTACCACGTCGCTGTTCCGGACCCTGGTCGAGCACCCGCAGGTGAGGCGGGCGACCTTCCGCAAGGGCGTCAACTACTTCGACCTGAACTATTACCGCGGGATGAGCTGGTATCAGGGTCACTTCCCGGTCGCCGAAATTGCGCGGCGCAAGACGGCGCGTTACGGTGGCCCCGTCGCCTTCGAGGCCAGCGGTTACTATCTCTACCATCCCTTCGCGCTGGAACGGCTTTCCCGCGACCTGCCGGGTACCAAGCTCGTGGCAATGCTGCGCGATCCGGTCGAGCGCGCCTTCTCCGCTTACAAGCACGAATATGCACGCGGGTTCGAGCACGAGAGCTTCGAGAGGGCGCTGGAGCTGGAGGACGAGCGGCTGGGAGGGGAGATCGGACGGATGCGAGAAGACATCCGCTACGAGAGCCTGTCCCATCGTCATCATTCCTATCGGCATCGCGGCCATTACGCCGAGCAGCTCGAGCGCACATTCGGGCTCTTCCCACCCGAGCAGGTGTACGTGATAGACAGCGAGGCGTACCTTGACCAGCCCGCGCGGGAATACCGGCAACTGCTGGCCTTTCTCGGCTTGCACCCTCACGAACCGCTCGGATTCCGGCGGATCAACGCGCGACCGAGTGGGCCTATGCCCGTGAAGACGCGGCAGAAGCTTGAGGAATACTACGCCCCGCACAATGAACGGCTGACCAAGCTGCTGGGCAGGCCGCTGCGCTGGATCCGGTGAGCGCCTGGCCTGCGAGCCACGGCTTCGCCGGCGCCGGCCGCGGCCTCCGGACGCTTGCAAGTGGCTCTGGCCTGCGGTATCACCGTCACCCGGACGTGCTGACCTGGGTGCCCGGCGGCGCCAGGATGATCCATGTGGGACCTGGCTGGAATGCCATCAACGACCCGCTGGTTTCGACGTAGCTGGTGACGTCTTTGAGATGCGGCTTGGACCAGACACCCGAGGCGGCGGTGCCGCCGCTGCCGCCGGGCGCGCTGCTGGAGAGCACCTCGGCGCGACCGCCGCCGATGACCTGGGCGACCTGGGCGCTGAGGCCGGCACGCCGGTTTATGCCGATCGACTTGTAGGAAACCATCTGCACGACCACGTTGGCGACGCGTACCCGGGGCCCGCCGCTGGTCAGCTCCCACGAGTCGTGCTGCGGGCTGAATGCCCAGTACTCGGTGCCGTAACCGGGAATGGTCACGTGGGCGGACGTTGGCCTCGATACGCCTGTGGCCGCCAGCGTGTCAGCACCGGAGATTGCACCGCGATACTGGAACAGCGGCGGGGGGGCCGTCTGGCCGGTGACAGCATTCGTGATCGCCTTGGTCGACGCGATTGGACCCTGCGTCCCCGTCGTGTAGAGCGACGGATGATCCGTGTATCCCGCGTCCTTCACCACCTTGGACTTGTCGAGGCTGGTGATGAAGGAGGGCGCCGCAGCCCCGTCGTAGCCGAGTAGCGGATGGAGCACGGACAGCGCCTGCTTATCGGTCGGCTGGGCACCTGTGACCGGCCCGGCTGTCGCCTGCTTGGACTGGAACACCGCGACGTAACGCACCGGCGAGCTGAACTCCTGGAAAACCACGTCGGCGGATGTCAGCCCACTCGGATCTGGCCCAGCCAGGTCCAGCGCCACGGCCGGCCGGCCCGCGGTCGCCGCGCTCGCCGCCGGCAAGCCGGTGAGCGGGGCCAGTGGACGTGAGGCAGTGCCGGCGCTGGCCGACGAGCTCGCGCGGGGGCTGGCCGGGGCCGGTGAAACGCTGCCGCCACCCCCCACCGGGTTGACCGCCCGTGAGCATGCAGCGAGCGAAAGAACTGCCGTGAGGCCTGCAGCCACTACGGTGCACATCTGCTGCATTGAACGGCTGTGTGGCATACGTTTAGCTGCCGTCAGCTTCTGGGATTCCGGCCTGCCGGGTCACTGTCGGCTGCGACCGGCCGACCGGGACGCACCAGCTTCCTTCCTGCCCTGTCTCCCGCTCCCGGCTGGACCCGACAGCGACTTCCGGCCCCCGGCTGGACCCGACAGCGACGAGATCTGACCGCGCCCTGAGGCACTGCCATCGGGCCCAGGCTCTGCCTCCACGAAGGGCCGCGCGTCCGGCCGCCGCTGCACGATCCGGGGCGGGCGGACGGTGACGCCGCGGCCGAGCGGCGGGAGCACCGCCGCGCCGATCAGCTGGGCGCGCATCTGGCGCAGCCGCCAGATCGCGGCGTCGGCGT
>Ga0306920_100015674_pt1 | contig 10401 bp, 10 predicted proteins | sample flu12Cox44000170_FD_204666 | JGI IMG/M metagenome (GOLD analysis project Ga0306920, IMG submission 204666) | Lab enrichment of tropical soil microbial communities from Luquillo Experimental Forest, Puerto Rico - flux4day.12C.oxic.44.000.170 (v2)... | ecosystem: Environmental > Terrestrial >...
GCGCTTGTGTTCCGTGAACGATCCTAAGCAGCCCGTATCTTCTGGTCTGCTGTAGTCAGTTGCTCAACGGCCGCCTTAAACAGCGTACACGTGGACTCGATGTATTGCTCAAACTCGGGTGTATTGCCACGCCCGTGCGCGAACACATAAAAGCGCCCTTGCTTGTGCACCCACCCGTGATTGATCAGCGCACGTAAGTGGCGGAGGGTGGTGGACTCCGGCACCCCGAGCTTGCGACCAATATCGGCCCGCGTAAGAGGCCTGCCTTTGAGCGTACTCAAGAGCACACAAGCGCCCGTGACCATCAACGGCCCTGCATCCGTGAGCCGCATACCGGGGAAGAAAAAATCCCGCCGTGCAGCAATGTGTTGAAGGTAGATCTCGGCGAGTATCCGCGCATTTTTTCTATAAGGCATCGCTCCATCTCCAGCACGCGCCCCGCCATTCAGATCTGCCACCCCTGAGGAATGATCGCCACAAAAATGGCCCCCATCCCCCCATAGAACCTGTCCCTTGTACCCCGATCGACCGCCTGAAAACCTGAAGCTTGGAAGCGCCCTGCCTACCCAGCGAGCGACATCTGCACGTTTCTCTGGTCTTCGGCAGAGCTAGATGGCAATGCGATAATTTCAGAATCGCCTGCGCAGATTTCGGTGCTGCCCAAAGCGGAGGAGACGTGCGCTGCCGCTAGCTCGCCTGTGCAAGCATGGGCGAGGCGAGCTTCTCGATCAGCTGCGCCTTGATCTCGTCCGCGCGGCTGTTCTCGATCTGGCACGTTCCCGCCGCCGTGTGTCCGCCGCCGCCGTAGGCGAGGCAGAGCGCCCCGACATCCACCGCCGAGGTCCGGTTGAGAATCGACTTGCCGATCGCAAACACCGTGTTCTGCTGCTTGAGACCCCAGAGCACATGCATGGAGAGGCGGCACTGGGGAAACAAGGCGTAGAGCATGAAGCGGTTGCCGGCATAAATGATGTCCTCACCCCGCAAGTCCAGCACCACGACGTCGGCATGCACGCGCGCGCACCGCAGGATCTGCGCGCGGAACAACGGCTCGTGCTCGCGGTAGAGGTTCACGCGCTCGCTCACGTCGGGCAAGGCGAGGATTTCTTCCACGCTGTGATCGCGGCAGAAATCGATCAGCTTCATCATCAGCTCGTAATTGGAAATGCGGAACTGGCGAAAACGGCCGAGAGCGGTGCGCGGATCCATGAGAAAGCTCAGCAGCACCCAACCCTCCGGAGCAAAAATCTCCTGCGCCGAGAACTGCGCCGCGTCGGCCTTGTCGACGGCCGCCATCATCTCATCGCTGATGCGGGGAAAGCGCGCACGGCCGCCGTAGTAGCGGTAGACCACCCGCGCGGCAGAGAGCGCGTTGGGATCGATGACGTGATTTCCGCGAACTTCGTGACCCGTGCGCTCCATCTCGCTCGAATGATGATCGAACACAAGGTGGGCGCCTTGGGCATAGGGCAGGTTGGTGGTGATGTCGCGTCCCGTTATGGAAACTTTTCCATCCTGCACGTCTTTGGGGTGCACGAATGTGATTTCGTCGATGAGGTCGAGCTCCTTGAGCAGGGCACCGCAAACCAGCCCATCGAAATCACTGCGGGTCACCAACCGAAACGCGCTCATGGAACCTCCCCCGGTGCATGCAACCGCGGGTTTATAACGGGTGAACGTTAAAACTCCTCATCAGTGCCGGAAAAGCGCGCGTTGCAATTGCGTTAATGCGCGGTTTACCAGCGCATCCGATCGCGCTCAGTCAACGCCGGTGCGACAGGCCGATTGCGCCGTGCACTGAGCTCATAGCTCTAATAGCTTTCCGTGCCTTGCGGTGAACCGACGGCGCGCTTGAGCCCGGAAATGATCGCGCGCAGCGCATTGTGCTCGGAAGCCTGCGCGGAGGGCTCCATCGCATGGATGCGCTCGTGCACGGAAGCGAGCTTCCAGATCGCCGGCGAGGAGAGCACGAATGGATAAAGATCGGGCTGTCCCATGCTGCGGTTGATGGAGTTCACGGCGAAGGTGAGCGGCAGCCAGGTATCGATGATGCGGTCGATCTCGGCGCGATGGGGGTCGAAGTCGACGACGGCGGCAAGCCCGGCGCCCTGCGCCACCCGCGGCCGCAAGCGCAGCCCGAATGCGCCCGCGGTTTCCAGCGTGTCGACCATATGGAAATAGTGCGCCCAGGTTTCCGCGAAATCTTCCCACGGATGCGCGCTCGCATAGGCGGTGACGAGCGCTCCGACCAGTCGGGCGCCGGCCCGTCGGTGTAATAGCGCTGCAGCGCCGCCTGGTAGTTCTCGCGCTCGTCGCCGAACAGATTGCGGAATTCGGCAAGCGCCGGTGAGTTGGCGACGAGATGATCCCAGTAATAATGCGCAATCTCATGGCGGAAATGGCCGAGCAGCGTGCGATAGGGCTCGCGCATCGACTTGCGCTGGCGCTCGCGCTCGATGTCGTCGGCCTCAGCCACATTGAGCGTGATGAGGCCGCCGGCGTGCCCGGTCATCGGCCCCGGCGCGGATGCATCCTCGGGCGGGGAAAGAAAATCGAAGGCGAGGCCGTTTTCGTCCTCACTGCGCGTGGTCAGCGGCAGGCGAAGCTTCAGCGGGGCGCTCACCGTTTCCTGCTGCGGCAGATAACCAAGGCGCAGTCCGCAGCTCTCGCATGACGTGTTCTCGAAATAGAGCGGCTGTCCGCAGTTCTGGCATTCGAAGAGTTTCATCGTGAGGCGAGGAAAATGCGCGCGCAGTCAAACAGTTTCATCAAAACTTCACCGGCAGGAAGCGGGTGGTAAACATCACGCTGTCATCGGGCACTTGCTGCAAAATTCCCATCTCGACCAGCGACTGGCGCAAGACCGCGAGCGCCTGCGGATCAAAGGAGCCGTCGCTGGTGAAAATCTTGATCTGCTCGTCATAGACACGGCTGATGACAGCTTCATCGAGGTGGAGAACCTTGGACGTAATCTCTACGGTGCGCGGCTTGTTCGCCCGCATGAACGCAATCGTCTCGAACCAAGCGCGCAGAAAGCTCTCCACCACAGCGGGCCGCGCGGCGATCAGCTCATCGCGCGCATAGATCACATGGGTATGAAAGTGCGGCGCAAACGGCGCGAGGGGCGCCAGCACGCGCCATTGCTTCGCCGCCTCCTGCGCATAGCCCAGTTCGAGCGCGATCACGACCGCATCGATCTGGCCGGTTTTGAGCGCGGCCCTGGTGGAATCGAGACCGCCAACGGTGACGGCGGACACGTCATTCGGCGCCCATTTCCGGTCGGCGACCACGCGCTTGAGCAGCCAGTCCGTGAGCGACCCCACGGTGGTGATGCCGACTTTCTTGCCTTTGAGATCATCGATCGTGTTGATCGGCGATTCGTAGGGTACGACGATGCTCATGTTCATGGGCGCGCCCGCCATCGCCGCCACCGCTTTTGCAGCGACGCCTTTGGCGAGAAAGCCCATGCCCGGACCGCTGCCCAGTCCGAAATCGATGCTTTTGGACGCAAGCCCCTGCTGAAGCCGCGCATCGCCGGCAAATCCGGTCACTTCGAGCTCGAGCCCGCGTTTGCTGAAATTGCCGATCTCGATTCCCACCTCGATGGGCGTAAACGTCCACGCGAACGGCACCGCCTTGCCCAGGCGCACCTTCTCGGCGGCATTCGCGCCGCAAGCGAGCGCCAGCGCAGCAATAGACATGAGCGTAGTGAGGACCGCGCGCACAAGATGTTTCATCTTTACTCGTCTCTTCCGAAAGCCCACGTTGAGCAGAGCGAAACGCGGGGTTTGTGCCCCCGATTTCGCAGCACTCAATCCGGGCTACCTCCTACAAACCTAATCCAGCTGCACCCCGTATTCGCGAATGATCGGAGCTGCGTCGGCGGCGGTCTGCTCGATCAGCTTTTGAAACGCCTGCGGGTTCGAGAAGGCTGCGACCGATCCGGATTTTTCGATCATGGTTCGATAGTTTTGGGATTTGATGATTTCTTCGATGCGCGTGCTCAGGAGCTCGATGATCGGTTGCGGCGTGCCGGACCCCGCGCAGACGCCGAGCCAGGCGGAGGCCACGAACGGGATTCCACTCTCCTTGAGCGTGGGCACTTCCGGCATGGACGCCAGCCGCTCGCTGCCGGTGGCCGCGAGAACCTTGACCTGCCCGCTTCGGTAGACCGGCAACACCGATAGCGGCGGCCCGATCATGACATGAGTTCGTCCGGCGATCACTTCCTGCAGCGCTTCCGGAGTTCCCTTGTACGGAATGGGTGTCATTCTCATGCCGGTGAGCTTTTCAAGTTTCTTTGCCAGCAGGTTTTGGGTCGAGCCCGCGCCGAGATGGCCATAGTTTACCTCGCCCGGATGCGCTTTGGTGTAGTCGACAAACTCCATGAAGGTCTGCGCCGGAATCGTGTTCGAGACCGCAACGGCGTAGCTGTAGCTTGCGATCTGAGCAATCCCGACGATGTCCGAAAGCTTGTATTTGGCGCTGCGGTAGAGGAGCGTGTTGACGGCGTCGAAATAGGTGCACAGCAAGAGCTCGTATCCGTCCCTGGGACGCGAGAGCACATCCATGGCGGCAAGCAGCGCGCCCGCGCCGGGCTTGTTTTCGACCAGCACCGGCTTGCCGAGCGACGCGGTCAGGCGTTCCGCGATGAAGCGCGCCGGAATGTCGGTCGGCCCGCCCGCGGTGAAGCCAAGCACCAGCCTGATCGGCCGCGACGGATAATCGCCGGCCGCAGCCGGCGTAACCGAAACCAGCGCCGCGCAGAGGGTCAGCACGTGTCGCATTCGTGCCGCAAGATATTTTCTCGGCATGATGAAGCTGCGATGAGGATGATCGTATGGAAAAGATTATTCGAGCATTCTTGCGGCCGCAACCGAGGTAGCCCGGATTACGCGATTGCGCGCCCTTGGGGATCCATTGCACAATTTCCATGGCGCAATCTCTGGCCATTCCCGGATTTGCGCTTGCGCTTCGCGCAGGCTCCAATCCGGGCTACGGAGGACACCGTGGATTTCGGCATTCAGCTCGCCACCGCGTCGCATTCCTGGAAGCTCGTCAAGCGCGCCGAGGAATTGGGCTTCACCCACGCGTGGTTCTATGACACGCAGCTTCTCAACGCCGACATGTTCGTCGCCATGGCGGCAGCCGCGATGGCGACCTCGCGCATTCGGCTTGGTACCGGCGTTCTCATTCCATCGAATCGGATCGCACCGGTTGCTGCGAGCGCACTTGCCTCGCTCAATGCGCTGGCTCCTGGCCGCATCGACTTCGGCGTCTCAACCGGCTTCACCGCACGGCGCACCATGGGGCTGCGCGCGATATCGCTTGCCCGCATGGAGGAATATATCGGCGTGGTCAGGGGGCTGCTCAAAGGCGAAATGGTCGAATGGCGCGGCGAGAAAATAAGTCACAAGGTTCGTTTTCTCAATCCCGAGCTCGAGCTCATCAACCTGCATGATCCCATTCCCGTCCATATTTCGGCGTTCGGGCCGCGCGGTCGGCGCCTGACCGCGAAGCTCGGCGCGCACTGGATGGTCGCAACGCGCGGGGCTGCCGCGGCAAATGCTGCGCTCGACGACATGCGGTTGGCCTGGAAGGAGGCGGGGTGCGATCCGGCAACGCTCTATGCGACGGCGTTCGGGGGCGGCTGCGTGCTGGCAGACGGCGAGGGCGCCGACAGTCCGCGTGCCAAGGCGCAGGCCGGCCCCGCCGCCGCCATTGTCTTTCACAACAACGCCGAGCAGGACGAGCTCGGCTCCATCGGCTTTCCGACGCCGCCGCAGTTCAAGGCGAAGTTCGATGCCTATCGCGAGATCTACCGCAAATATGAGCCGGCAGATGCGCGCTATCTTTCCAATCATCGCGGCCATCTGATGTTCCTGCGCCCCGAGGAGCAGGAGATCATCACGGGCGACGTCATCCGCGCCTTCACGTTCACCGGCACCAAGGGCGAGCTAATCGAGGGCCTGCGCGCCATGAAGGCTGCGGGCTTTCGCCAGTTCGGCACGCACATTCGCACCGGCCACGAGATGGCGATGTTGCAGGACTGGGCCGATGTCATTGCAAAGGTGTAGGAGGCAGTGGTGGAACGACGGGAGCTTTTTCGCTTGACCGCGGCGGGAGTGGCAGGAGCGACCATCGCTGATGCCATGGGCGTCCAATCGTTGCAGGCGCAGGAGCGCCAGGAAGAATCATTCATGATGTTTCCCGGCAATTACACCTGGTCGGCGGCCGTGCGCGGCGTGATCGCGACTTCGCTCTGGGGCGGCTCCGATCTGGGCGAGATTTATAAGGTCGCAAACGCGCTCAAGGGGCATGCGGGCGATGGCCGGGCATGGTTCGGCGCATGGAACGCCATGGCCGACAAGATTGTGCGTATTGCGCAGGAGGCCGAGCAGCAGGGCCATCTGACGACGGCCTCGGCCGCCTATATGCGCGCGGCGAACTACATTCAGACCGGCGAGCGGCTCCTGCAGCCGCGCAGCGAAGAAAGCCAGCAGGCTTACGCGCAAGCGGTCGCACTGTTCAAGAAAGGCATTTCGAATGTGCCATTTCTGTCGATTGAAGCGGTCGAAGTGCCGTTCGAAGGCGGTAAAAGCCTTCCAGGCTATTTCGTAAAAACGCGCGATGCGGCAAGCGCTCCGCTTCCTACGCTCGTGTTTTTCGACGGTCTCGATATCACCAAGGAGCTGCAATATTTCCGCGGCGTGCCCGAGCTCGCCAAGCGGGGCATGGCGTGTCTGATCGTCGACATCCCCGGCACCGGCGAGTCCATTCGCTTTCGCGGCATGCCCGCGCGGTTCGACACCGAGACGGCCGGCACGGCGAGCGTCAATTATCTCGAGACGCGCGCCGACGTCGACCGCGACCGTCTCGCCGTCATGGGCATCAGCCTCGGCGGCTACTATGCTCCGCGCGCCGCCGCCTTCGAGCCGCGCTTCAAGGCCTGCGTCTCCTGGGGCGCGATCTGGGATTATCAAGCCACCTGGAAGCGGCGGGTGGAGAAGGCGTTCGCGTCCGCGCTTTCAGTGCCGGGCGAGCACATCATGTGGGTGCTCGGCGTCTCCAACATTGATGATGCTCTTAAGAAGCTCGAGCGCTTTCGTCTCGCCGGGGTCGCGGACAAGGTGCAGTGCCCGTACCTGCTGACCCACGGAGAGAAAGACGCGCAAATCCCGATGGAGGACGCGCAGGCGCTGTTCGCCGCCATCGGCGCGCGCGACAAGACGCTCAAGGTGTTCACGCTCGAGGAGGGCGGGTTCGAGCACTGTCAGGGCGACAATCTCACCATTGGCATGGCATATATCGCCGATTGGCTTTGCGATAAGCTTAACGTGCGAAGCAGGGCGTAACGCACGCAGTCGGGCGCTAGAATCAGGATGACGCCACGCCCATTTCCTCTCGCGCTTGCCATTGCGATGGCATGCGTGGCGCCGGCGCAAAGCGAGGGCTGGCCGAGCCGGCCGCTCACCATGGTGATTCCGTTTGCGGCAGGCGGCGCGCCTGATCTCGTGGGGCGCATTCTTGCGCCGCATCTCTCCGAGTTTCTCGGCAGCCCTGTCATCGTCGAGAATGTCGGGGGCGGAGGCGGCATGATTGCCGCGGCACGCGTCGCAAAGGCTCCACCCGACGGCTACACCTTCATACTGGGATCGAGCGGCACGCACGCCGCCAACCAGACGCTTTCCAAAAAGCCGCTCTACAACGCCGCGACCGATTTCACTCCGGTTGCTCTGGTCGCCGATCAGCCGGTGCTGCTCATCGCGCGCAAGGATCTTCCTGCCGCCAACTTGCAGGAATTCATCACCTACGCGAAGGCGCATCAGGAGACGATGCAGTACGGCTCCGCCGGACCTGGCTCCGCCACCCATCTCGCCTGCATCCGTTTCAACATGGCCGCCGGTATCAACATTCCGCACTTGCCCTACCGCGGTGGCACCCCCGCAATGGCCGACCTGATCGCCGGGCGCATCGACTATCAATGCTCGACGAGCAGCTCGCTTCCTCACATCGAAAGCGGCGCAGTGAAACCGATCGCGATTTTCGCAAAGGAGCGCTCACCGATCCTGCCGCATGTTGCGACCGCGCAGGAGCAGGGGTTGAGCGAGTTCGAGGCGGAGGTATGGTTCGGGATATTCCTGCCGAAGGGCGCGCCCGCCGAGATCGTCGGGCGGCTCGCCGCGGCGTGCATCGCCAGCATGGATTTGCCCGCCGTGCAGGAGCAGGTCCGCAACATCGCGACGAGTGTCGTCACCCCCGAACGCAGATCGCCGCAATACCTGCAAAGATTTGTTGAAAGCGAGATCGAGAAATGGGCGGGGCCGATCAAGGCCTCCGGCATCAGCTTGGATTGAAGTCGTCGCCGCTCATGCAGGCGCGTGGTAGAGCTGCTCGTCCATCTGCGACTTGACACCTTCCCTGGCCAGCGTCTGCTCGTATTCCTTGCGCAGGAACGGATCTTCGAGCCAATACGGAATGGCGGTGCCGCCTTCGGTCACGTCGATGGCGCCTTCATCGGTATCCTTCTCGCCCGGAACGCCGGCCTTGTCCTTGCGGTGATTGTTGGGGCCGTACCAGCCGATGAGGCGCAGCGGCTCTCTGCTGATGCCGAAATGCGCATGGAACCAGTCGCCGCCATAGGGGGCCGCCGTCACGAGGCCGACCGGCTCGTAGTCCTGCCGATAGATTTGATCGGTCTTGCCATCCTTCCACGGCGTCATTCCGACCGCGCGCGGCCAGGTATAGGTGTAACCCTTGCCCTTGATGCACACGAGCACCGCCGATGACATATGCGCGTGTGCCTTGGAATAGCGCCCGGTGACATGCTCGCCGACGAAACCGTAGAACACGTTTCCCGCCATGTTGGGCTCTAGCCGCCGGTAGCCGGGGGAGCGCCGGTTGTCGAGATAAAGCTCGGCATTGAAGATATCGGGAATGAGGTTGGTCTTGCGCATGGCGAGCCCGCGCAGCGGATCGGGCGCGATATCGTCCTTGGGCTTGAAATAGTTTTCGCTGCCGTCGAAGCGTGAGGCAAACGCCGCCGGACAATTGAAGATCCAGTCGATGTCGCGAAAGAGATTCATCACATTCGGCGCGGTCGAAGCCACCAGAATGAGCGCCGGGCTCGATGCCGCGTTGATGATGCGGTGAAAGGTGTTGAGCGGGATCGAGAACATGGAGCCGCGCTGCCACTCGAAGCTGTGCGGCTTGCTCTGACCCTCGGTCCAGATCTCGGTGGTGCCGCGACCTTCGACCACCACCATGATCTCCTCGTACATGTGGCGCTCGACATTGAGCGCGCCGGCACCCGGCACCTCGACCACGTAACAGCCCCAGCGCCCCTCGGTGCCATAGAGCTGGATGAAGGTTCCCGCGCCGCCCATGCGCTTCCACGGCTTGAGCGGCATATCCTGAACGCGCCGCACACCGATGCCGCGATAGATCGGGATGCCTTGCGCCTCCATGTAGTCGTCATAGGGCGTATTCGGCCGTTTCCAGGCGCCGTATCCGGCGTTCTTGCTGCCTTGCGGCTCGTGCCAATGCTCGCCTGTTATGTCGTGCATGGATTTGCCTCCGTCCCGGATTTCGCTGCTCGCTCGATCCGGGCTACGAAATGCATCGTTCGCTTACGCCGACTTTGCCAGTGGCGGCAGATCGGCGAGCTCCTGGGCGTAGGCCTGGTCCATGCGCGGCGCCAGCCCGTGCTTTGCGAGCTCGTCCGCGAATATTTTCCGGATAGCGGGAATCTCGTCGGCGTAATCGATCTGATCGCCGCCGAGCCGCCGGCTGATCCAGGCTTTCGGCACGCCCTGCGTGTTTCGAATGGATACGCCCTCGTGCTTGAAGGCGAGATAGCGCGCCGGCGTGGTGCCGCTGTTGAAATGCTGATGAAACCACATGTTCGGCGGAACGATCAGCGTGCCGATTTCCCAATCATACCTGCGCGGCTCGTCGCCTTCCGGCCACATCAGCGAATAGCCTTCGCCCGAGAGAATGATGACGTGGGCGCCCGGGCCGTGCGCGTGCCCCTTCTTGTAGGTACCGATGGGAAACTGCGAGATGTGGCTGTTCATGGAGCCTTTGGCCATGTTGAAGCGGATATGTCCGCCGCCCGCACCGCGCTCCTTTGCGCTGATGAGCGGCAGATTGACGGCGTCCGCCACGAAATTGGTGACCAGAAGAAATCCCTTCTGCTCGCCTTTCGCGCTGAAATAATCCGGCTCGCCGTTGAAGCGGTCGTTGAAATCGTGTGCGCTGTTGAAGACGAAGTCGATATCCTCGTAGAGGTTGATCACGGGCGGCGCATTGGTCACGGCGACAAAGCGCGCCGGCGCCTGGCCGGAGCCGTTGAAATGCTGGTGCCAGCAATTGAGCGGGATGGCGAACATCGCGCCCTGC
>Ga0306920_100015675_pt1 | contig 10401 bp, 10 predicted proteins | sample flu12Cox44000170_FD_204666 | JGI IMG/M metagenome (GOLD analysis project Ga0306920, IMG submission 204666) | Lab enrichment of tropical soil microbial communities from Luquillo Experimental Forest, Puerto Rico - flux4day.12C.oxic.44.000.170 (v2)... | ecosystem: Environmental > Terrestrial >...
TGCATCACGGGACTGCGCAGCGTTGCCCGCTTGCAAAAGCCACCGCTCTTCCTTACGCTCAAGGTTCCACGTTCTCTGAGCCCTTGCGAAGCACCGTTTGACGACCAGCGTGACCCGGCCCGCAGATTCCGCCGCCTGGCGGCGGAATGTTTTCGCGGTCACCGCCGCGTCGTTCATGGGCTACACCGGCTTCACGCTCGTGATGCCATTCCTTCCTCTTTTCATCGCACAACTCGGAGTCAGCGATGTCGGCGAGGTGGCGATGTGGACCGGCCTGAGCCTCGGCGTAACGCCCGGGCTGACGGCGCTGCTCGCACCAGCGTGGGGACGCCTCGGCGACCGGTTCGGCCGGAAGATCATGGTCGAGCGTTCGCTGGTCAGTTTCGTAGTGCTGTTTACCGCCATGGCGTTCGTGAAACACGTCTGGCAGGTGCTGGCCGTGCGCGCGGTGCAGGGGTTGTTCGCCGGCTATGGATCGCTGTCGGTCGCGATGGCGGCCGAGTCGGCGCCACGCGATCGCATGCCGTCGGCGATCGGCGCGGTGCAGACCGCGCAACGCATCGGACCTGGCGTGGGCCCCGTGATCGGCGGCCTGCTGGCGAGCCTTGTCGGTCTTCGACCCGCGTTTGTCGCGACGGCGTTCTTCTATCTGATCGGCCTGGTGGTTGTGCACGTCATGTACGACGATCGGGCGACGCACGCTCAGCCGGCCGATGCCTCCGAAACGGGACGAGTGACCTTTCGAAGCGTGCTGGCGTTCCAGAATTTCATCCTGATGATGGGCGTCATCTTCGGACTGCAGTTCGTCGATCGCAGCTTCGGACCCGTACTCCCGCTATACGTCGAGCAGGCTGGTGTCGCCTCGAGAAACGTCGCGATCGTATCGGGCGCGCTCTTTTCGATCATGGCGTTCACCGGGGCCCTCGGCCATCATTTCTGCGGCAAGCTCCTGCGACGTTACTCGAGCCGCGTGGTGATCGCAGCCGGAGCGGCGGTGGCGGCCGCTGGTGCCGGCCTCTTTGGTTTCTCCGGCAGTTTCGGGATCATGTGCGCGGCCGCGGTCCTGCTCGGACTCGGCATCGGCGCGGCGATGACCGCGAGCTTCAGCGCGGCCGGCGCCGTCATTCCCCCAGCGGCGCACGGCGCGGGGTTCGGCCTTCTCACCACCGCTTCGCTCATCGGCATGGCGAGCAGTCCGTTCATCGCCGGCTTTGTCGGCGGCGCGTCGATCCGGATCGTCTTTTTCGCCGACCTTACAGTGATGGCGCTGCTCGCGGCCATCGTGCATCGGACGATGGCAGACTGAAATTTGCTCTTAACACGAAGGCACGAAGAGCACAAAAGACGCACGAAGAAGATTTGTCTTGTACACAACCGTCTTCTTCGGGCGTCTGAGTGTCCTTCGTGGCTTCGTGGTCAGAGCACCGTGCTAGATTGATGAGGCTGATGCGGAGAGTGTTCGTCGATCGTGACGCACCACAGCGGGACGCGATCCAGGAAGCGGCCACCTGGATCCGCAATGGCGGCCTCGTGGCGCTGCCGACCGACACGCTCTATGGTCTCGCGGCGGATCCCTTTTCATCGAGTGCCATCGCCCGCGTCTTCGCCGTCAAGGGACGGTCTGCCGAGCGTGCGTTGCCGTTGATCGCTGCCGGGCCCTCGCAGGTGACCGAGCATCTCGGGCGTCTGTCCGATGACGCACGGCACCTTGCCGACCATTTCTGGCCAGGTCCGTTAACGCTGCTCGTGCCAGCGCCCGTCGCGCTCGCACGCGACGTCACGGGCGGCACGGGGAAGGTTGGGGTACGCGTGCCCGCCGACGCGATCGCACGCGCGGTTTGCGCGGAAGTGGACCGGCCGATCACCGCGACGAGCGCCAACATCAGCGGCGAGCCGGCAACCTCGGATCCCGATCAGGTCGAGCGCTCGCTCGGCGGACGTCTCGACCTGCTGATCGATGCGGGAATGACGCGTGGCGGCGCGCCGTCGACGATCGTGGACGCGACCGGCGCCGAGGTGGTGCTCGTGCGAGCGGGCGCGATTTCATGGGACGACATCCAGGCATGGCTGCACAACGCGCCGATTCCTCCACGCGGGCGATAGGGCGATCCGAGCGCGCCGCGCTGGTCGGCCTGATCGCCGGTCACGCCCGCCGGCTCGACGCGGAGCGTTCGCTCGACGAGCTCGCGGGCCTCGCGCAGGCCGCCGGCGCCGAAGTCGTCTTGCGAATGCTCCAGGAACGTCCGAAACCCGATCCGTCCACGTTTCTGGGCGCCGGAAAAATCAAGACACTCGCCGTCTCCGCCTCGGAGCTGAATGTCGATCTCGTCATCTTCGACAACGAGCTGACGCCCGCGCAGCTCCGGCAGATCGAGGAGGAGGTCGGACGCAAGATCATCGATCGCACTCAACTGATTCTCGACATCTTCGCGCGGCGCGCCCGCACGCGTGAAGGAAAGCTGCAGGTCGAGCTCGCGCAGCTGAAGTACCTCCTGCCGAGGCTGGCCGGATCGGGCGCCGCGCTGTCGCGCCTGGGAGGCGGCATCGGGTCGCGCGGACCTGGCGAAACGAAGCTCGAGACCGATCGCCGCCGGATTCGAACTCGGATTCATGCGATTTCGCAGGACATCGATGAGGTACGAAAACGCCGCTCCCAGCTCCGCGAGCGGCGGCGCAAATCGTCTGTCCCAACGGTTGCCCTCGTCGGGTACACCAACGCGGGGAAGACCACGTTGTTCAACGTCCTGACACGGGCGGATGCGGAAGCGTCGAACGCCTTGTTCGTGACGCTCGATCCGCTGGTCCGGCAGGTGCGGCTGCCTGACAGCCGGGAGTTGCTTGTGTCAGACACCGTCGGGTTCATCGACCGCCTGCCACACGCTCTTGTTGCGGCGTTTCGAGCCACGCTGGAGGAAACAGCCGACGCCGATCTCGTCCTGCATGTGATCGACGCCGCGGCCACTGATCGCGACCGGCGTATGAACGCCGTTCACAGTGTGCTCGGTGAGGTGGGTGCGCTCGACGTTCCGACGACTGAAGTCTTCAACAAATGCGATGCGTTGACGCCAGACGAGCGGCGGCGCCTCCAGGACCAGGATCCCGAGGCGCTGTGTATTTCCGCCCTCACGCGGCATGGGATTGATGAGCTGGTTGAGACCATCGCATCGCGACTGGCGCTCGATGTCGTTCGCGTCACCCTGACATTCGATCCGGAGAGCGCCGCCGATCGCGACCGCATCGCCCGGGTCTACCGCCACGCACACGTCGTCCTGCACGAGACGCGCGACGACGAGATCTCGATGGTGGCCGATGTCCCGCGACGGCTGCTCAATCGTCTGGGCTAATATCCTTACTGATGCGGAAGCTTCTCCTGGCCTCGATCGTGTGTCTCAGCGCCTGCGCGCCGAAGACGCCGCCCACCACGGCTCCGCTCGCGCCAAAGTTTCCCGAGTTCATGCGTCCCGTCGTGCCAGCGGCGATGGCCAGCGGCGCGGCGGCGGCGTCCGAGTTGCGCGGCTGGACCTCCCTGCAGGCGGGCGATCTTCGCGGCGCCGAGCGGGAGTTCAACGTCGCATTGAAAACGCAGCCGGCGTTCTATCCAGCGGAAACCTCGCTCGGCTACCTCGAACTCGCGCGGAAGGACGCCAAGGCCGCGCTCCCGCATTTCGATCGGGCCCTGGAGCTGAACGCTCAGCACGACGATGTGTCGGCGTATCTGGGACGGGCGACGGCGCTGCTCGCGCTGAACCGGGAAACCGAGGCGCTGGTCGCGCTCGAGAGCGCCCTCGCGCTGGATCCCTCGCAAAGCGACCTTGCTCGTCGTGTGGAGGTTCTCAAATTCCGCAATGCCGAGCAGGGCCTTGCGCATGCGCGCGACGCCGCCCGAAACGGGCGGCTGGACGAAGCGGCGCAGGCCTACGCGGCCGCGATCGCGGCGTCGCCAGACAGCGCGTTCCTGTATCGCGAGCTCGCGGCCGTCGAGCGGCAGAAGGGCGACACCGACACGGCGCTCGAGCATTTCCGCAAGGCGTCCACGCTCGATCCGGGCGACGTGAAAACGCTGGAACAGATTGGCGAGATTCTGCAGGCGAGCGGCGACTTCGAAGGCGCCCTGAAGGCCTATACCGACGCGGCGGCCATCGAACCGAGCGCGGAGCTTACCAAGCGGCTCGACGAGGTGCGCGAGAAAGCGGCGCTGGCACGGCTGCCCGCCGAGTATCGCGCGATCGACGAGGCCCCGCAGGTGACCCGCGCCGATCTCGCCGCGCTCATCGGCATCAGGCTCAACCGGATGCTGACGACCAGCCGGCGCAACGAGGCCGCAGTGATCACTGACGTGCGCAATCACTGGGCGGCCACCTGGATCATGTCCGTCGCGCGCGCCGGCGTCATGGAACCCTACGCGAATCATGCCTTTCAGCCGCGCACGGTCGTGCGCCGCACGGATCTGGCTCAGGCAACCGCGAGGCTTCTCGCGCTGCTCGCGACTCGCGATCCGGCACGGGCGAAAGCGTGGGACGCCGCCCGCCTGAAGTTCAGCGATCTCTCGCCGAGCCATCTGGCGTATCCGGCGGCGTCTGTCGCGGTCGCATCCGGAGTGATGACGATGGCGCCCGGCGACAGCTTTCAGCCGTCGAGGGCTGTGACCGGCGCGGAGGCGATCGAGGCGATTACGAAGATTCAGGCGCTTGCGGGGTCGCAGTGAGGTGCTGACCGCGGCCAACCAGCTCACGCTCCTGCGGATGCTGCTGATTCCCGCCTTCGTCATCTGCGTGCTCTACGGGTATCTCGGGTGGGCGCTTGTCGCGTTCGTCACGGCCGGCGTCACCGACGGCCTCGACGGCCTTATCGCGCGGCGTTCCGGCCAGAGCAGCAGCCTGGGCGCGTGGCTGGATCCGATGGCCGACAAGCTGCTCTTGGTCACCACATTCGTGGTGCTGGCGCTTCCGAACTTGAATCTGACGAATCGCCTGCCGGTCTGGCTGACGGTGTGCATTATCAGCCGGGACGTCGTCATCATCCTCACCGTCGCGATCGTGAACCTGGCGATCGGCAGGCGGACGTTCAGGCCGTCCATCTACGGCAAGATCGCCACCGCGACCTACATCATCACCGCGGTCGCGGCGATGCTGTTCAACTATCTTGGCTATCACGCGTTGATCGTGGACGTCGGGGTGTGGGTGTCGCTGGCGATCACGATCATCTCCAGCCTCCACTACATCTGGCACGCGCGGCAGATCATCGACGGTCCCGTGAACTGACAGGAGACAGAACAGATGGAACCGCGAAGTGCGCCGTCGTCGCTGGGACACCTTGTCCTCTGTGCACTTTGCGGTCTCTGCGGTTTCTTCGCGTCCCTGGTCCGGGCGCAGACGCCGCCCAGGCAGGCAGTCGTCGAGACCGCGGCCGGCACATTCGTGCTCGATCTCGATCCGGCGGCCGCGCCGAATCAGACAGCCTATTTCATGAAGCTCGCCGGGGAAGGCGCTTACGACGGAACGACGTTCCACCGCGCCGTGAAATACGGCATGGTTCAGGGCGGTGATCCACTGACCAGGGATCCGGCGAAGCGCGCGCTCTATGGAACGGGTGGGCAGAACATGGTGAAAGCTGAAGCGCGCGCGCCAAAGATGACGCGTGGTTCGGTGGCCGCCGTACTGGTTCCGGGCAAACCCGATAGCGCCGGCTCGCAGTTCTTCATCGTGCTGGCCGATCAGCCGGCGCTCGACAATCAATATACGGTGTTCGCGCACGTCTCCGACGGCATCGAAGTGCTGCAGAAGATCTCGGAGACGCCGGTCGACGAAAAGGGGGCGGTGACCGAGCGCGTCGAGATTCGCCACGTGACGATTCGCGATACGCCGGCGGAGCCGTTCGTCACGGAAACCCCCGCGGAACTGGGCGCGTATCGCGCCGTCCTCGATTCGAGCGCCGGGCCGATCACGATCGAATTCTTCATCGACAAGGCGCCCAACACCGTTCGTCAGTTCATGCGGCTCGCGGCCGCTGGTGTCTATAACGGGATGGCTTTTCACCGCGTGGCGCCGGGTTTCGTGATTCAAACCGGCGCGCTCTCGAGTCGTGGGGCACCGCTCACGGTTAAACAGCAGGCTCTGGTGCACAACCTGGCGCCCGAGTTCAACGACACGAAGCACGTCCGCGGGATTGTCTCGATGGCGCGCGGCGACGCCCCCGACAGTGCGACGACGTCATTTTTCATCTGCCTGGCACCGTCGACCCCGCTCGACGGAGTCTACACCGCGTTCGGTCGCGTCGTTGACGGCATGGCGGCTGTCGAGGCCATCGAGTCGGCGCCGCGAACGGGCGAGGCGCCGAATACCCGCATCGAGTTGCGCGGCATTCGCGTCGTCAAGCAAGATTAATGGTCATCGTCAACGGTGTCGTCACCGTCGATCGCGGAGCACACACCGGCGCCCATGCCGGCCGCGCGCTGTTCCATCGTCGCGACACTGCGGAGTCGAAAGGCGGAAGTGACTAAGAGGCGGGCACCAGCCGGGTGACGCGGACGGCGACGCCGACCACGTACTCGACCTGGATTCGGTCGCCGGGCTCGAGATTATGCCCCATCACGGCCTCAGGACCCACACGAGCGACCGTGATCTGGCCGTCCGGATCCTCGACGTCCGTGAAGTAAACATCCCACGAGACCTGCCCGTGAATGCTTACGGGCTGGACCTTCTTCAAAATCCCGTCGCGTATTCCTTTTAACATCTCGCGTGTGTCCGGCTCAGGCGGACCGCTGCCCCCAGCACAGTATCCGTTTGAACGGGTAGAAGAACGGCTGCCGGGCCTCGAGCTGCGCGAACAAGCGCTCGCGATACTCGTCGACGAACCGATCGTGCAGATCGTCGGGCAAGTGTCGCTTGTATTCCGTCAGCAGCGTCCCTTTCACCCATTCGACGACGTCTTCGCGGCCAGGCAAGACATGAGGATAGACGATCAGCTCGACCTTCGGATCGCCGAACCCGCAACGATAGAGTAAACGCGCGTAGTCGTCCGGCGTCAGTACGGGTTGTGGGCGCCGCCAACCGCCGAAAGCCGACGCGAAGGCCTCGAGCGTCGTCAACTCCTCGGCCACCGTATGGGTCGGATCTTCGTGTTGTGCAGGTACCTGAAACGCGATTTGCCCCGATGGCGCCAGCAGCGCCGCCAGGCGAGGGATCAGGGTCTCGTGATCCTCGACCCAATGCAGCGCCGCGTTCGAAAATATCAGGTCCCACGTCGGAAGAGGAGACATTTGACTGACAAACGACTCGATTGTGCCGGTGCGGAACGAGAGCCCCTCTGGTTGGACATCCCCCCGGCTCCTCGCCAGCATACTGTCGGATCGATCGAAGCCGATCGTTTCGTGGGCGGCGAGCTGTTCGTGCAGGGTGCGGGTCAACGTGCCCGTGCCGCAGCCCAGGTCCACGATTCGCATGCCCGGTCGGCGGTGAACGAGCGCCAGCAGATCGAAGAACGGCTGCTCGCGCTCGCGTTGGAAGCGGTTGTACTGCGCGGGGTCCCAGGTATCGATCATGGCTTTACTCAAACGGAAGCCGATCCGGTGCCTCGTCGACATCGGTCTCGCTGCGGAAATTATGCACGCTGACGCCCAGCAGGCGAACGGGCCGGGAGCCTGCATCGGTTTTTTCGAGCAGGCGGACGGCCCGGGCCGTCAGGTCCGCTTCGTCTCGGCTTGGCAACGAGGAGTGGCTGCGCGTGATCGTCGTGAAGTCATCGTACCGGACCTTGATCGTCACCGTCCGCGCGAGCATCTGGCGACGGTGGAGCCAGGCGATGGCGTGTGACGCCATCTCGGCGATCTCGGTGCGGATCGTCGCGAGCTCCGTGAGATCCTCGGGATACGTATTCTCCGATCCTGACGATTTCGCCTCGCGGTTCGGCGTGACGGGGCGGTCGTCCACGCCGCTGGCGAGCTGGCGGAGCCAATCCGCGAGGCTCCCGACCGTATCACGAAGCAGTTGCACATCGGCCGTTCGCACGTCCACGAGCCGGTCGATTCCCTTTGCGCGCAGCTTTTCGGCCGTGACCGGGCCGACGCCCCATAATGCGTCCACAGGGAGTTTCTGAAGGAACGGTTCGACGCGATCGGGGCTGATCACGGTCAGCCCGTCCGGCTTTTTCCAGCCGGATGCAATCTTCGCCAGGAACTTGTTGGGCGCCACGCCCGCTGACGCCGTCAGGCCCGTATCGTCACGGATTCGCTGTTTCAGCCGCTTGGCCACCGCGGTCCCGAACGTTTCCCCCCAGGCATTCTCCGTGACGTCGAGATACGCCTCGTCGAGCGAGAGCGGCTCCACCAGAGGCGTCACCTCGCGGAAGATCGCGAACACGGTGTTGGACGCCGCCTTGTACCGAGCGAAGTCCGGTCGGACGATCATCAGGGACGGGCAGAGCCGAACCGCTCTCGACATGGGCATCGCCGAGTACACGCCGAACGCCCGCGCTTCATAGCTGGCCGCGGCGACCACACCACGTCCCTCGGGCCGTCCGCCGACGGCAAGCGGCTTACCGCGCAGCTCGGGATTGTCGCGCTGCTCGACCGATGCATAGAAGGCGTCCATGTCGACGTGCAGAATGCGGCGAACCATCACCATTGCTGATTGCTGATTGCAAATTGCAAATCTATTGCAGAATGGTACGCTATTGTCGTCACGTCGCTGCCATTCCACCAATAAATCAGCAATTTGCATTTAGCAATCAGCATTTAAACGATGCCCCAATTTATCTACACGATGAAGGGTCTCGGGAAAGTTCATCCGCCCGACACCAAAGTGCTCGAGGACATCTGGCTGTCGTTTTACTACGGCGCCAAGATCGGCGTCCTGGGCTTGAACGGCGCCGGCAAGAGCTCGCTGTTGAAAATCATGTCCGGCGAGGACCAGAGTTTCATCGGCGAGGCGTTTGCGGGACAAGGCTATTCGATCGGATTTCTGAAACAGGAGCCGCAGCTCGATCCGGCCAAGACCGTGCTCGGCAACGTCGAGGAAGGTGTCGCGTCGACCAAGGCGCTCCTCGAGCGCTATGACGAGGTGAACGCGAAGCTCGGTGAGGACCTGTCGCCCGACGAGATGGAAAAGGTCATGGACGAGCAGGCGAAAATTCAAGACAAGATCGACGCCTGCAACGCCTGGGATCTCGACTCACAGCTCGAGATCGCGATGGATGCGCTGCGGCTGCCGCCGGCCGACGCCGACGTCACCCGGCTCTCCGGCGGGGAGCGCCGCCGCGTCGCCTTGTGCCGGCTGCTCCTGCAGTCGCCGGATCTGCTGCTCCTCGACGAGCCGACCAACCATCTGGACGCCGAGTCGGTCGCCTGGCTCGAGCGGTTCCTGAAAGACTACAAAGGCACGGTCGTCGCCGTGACGCACGATCGCTACTTCCTCGACAACGTCGCCGGCTGGATTCTCGAGCTCGATCGCGGCCGCGGCATTCCGTGGGAAGGCAACTACTCGTCCTGGCTCGAGCAGAAATCCAACCGTCTGCAGCAGGAAGAGAAGGCCGAGAGCCGGAAGCAGCAGACACTCGAGCGCGAGCTCGAATGGATCCGCATGTCACCGCGCGCGCGCCAGTCGAAAGGGAAGGCCCGGCTCAACGCGTACGAGGAGCTGCTGCGCGAGGAAAGCACGAAGAAAATCGAAACGGCGGAAATCTACATCGCGCCCGGGCCTCGGCTGGGCGACATCGTCGTCGAAGCGCGGGGCGTGAGGAAGGGGTACGGCGACAACCTGCTCATCGACAATCTCGACTTCACTCTTCCGCGCGGCGGCATCGTCGGCGTGATCGGCCCCAACGGCGCCGGCAAGACGACCTTGTTCCGCATGATCACTGGTACCGAGAAGCCCGATGCCGGCACCTTGCGGATCGGTGAGACGGTACAGATTGGCTACGTGGATCAGAGCCGCGACGCGCTCGATCCCAATAAGACGGTATTCGACGAAATCACCGGCAGCGCCGATGAAATCGAACTAGGGAAGCGCAAGGTCGCGTCGCGCGCGTACGTGTCGTGGTTCAACTTCAAGGGCGCGGCGCAGGGACGCAAAGTCGGAACCTTGTCGGGCGGAGAACGCAATCGCGTGCACCTGGCCAAGCTGCTGAAGAAAGGGAGCAACCTGCTGCTCCTCGACGAGCCCACGAACGATCTGGACGTCGACACGCTGCGGTCGCTCGAGGAAGCGCTCCTTGGTTTTGCCGGCTGCGCCGTGGTGATCAGCCACGATCGCTGGTTTCTCGATCGCATTGCGACACACATGCTGGCGTTCGAAGGGGACAGCCAGGTGGTGTGGTTCGAGGGGAATTATCAGGACTACGAGGCGGATCGGAAACGCCGGCTTGGAGCGGCGGCCGACCAGCCGCATCGCATCAAATACCGCAAGT
>Ga0306920_100015678_pt1 | contig 10400 bp, 7 predicted proteins | sample flu12Cox44000170_FD_204666 | JGI IMG/M metagenome (GOLD analysis project Ga0306920, IMG submission 204666) | Lab enrichment of tropical soil microbial communities from Luquillo Experimental Forest, Puerto Rico - flux4day.12C.oxic.44.000.170 (v2)... | ecosystem: Environmental > Terrestrial >...
CGTGCGCTTCGACGTCGTGAACGTCTTCGATACGGTCTATCAAATCAGAAACGGCAGCGGCATTGGCGTGTTCTCGCCGCAATACGGTCCGCGCCGCGGTTACTTCATCGGCATCAAAAAGAAATTCTGCGCAGATCCGAGCGATTGCCGCAATATCGCGCGAGATGACCGGCGAGATTATGCGAGCGGCTTCAAATGGCCGGTCGCTCCGGTCTCCGACCATTACAATTGGAGCGGCTTCTATCTCGGCCTCAACGTCGGGGGCGCTCTTGGTACGATTACCCAAACGGCGTCCGGCGGCGGAGGAAGTGCGTCGGTCAAAGAACCGGGATTCATCGGCGGTGCCCAGTTCGGAGCGAACTATCAGACCGGGCCCATGGTTTGGGGCTTTGCGGCCGACTACGAGGCCTCCACGCAAAATCAATCGCTGCCTGCCGGTGGTTTGACGGGCAGCACGAGTCAAATGCCATGGCTCGCGACGCTGCGCGGCCGCATCGGCTTGGCCTTTGATCGCACCTTGGTCTACGGGATGGCGGGCGGCGCCGCCGGCGAACTGCGTTCGATTACCGCAATCCCTGCCGGCACCACCAACACAACTGTCACCTATGGCACCTGGACGGCGGGCGCGGGCATCGAGTACGGCATAACCGACAATCTCAGCGCGCGCGCCGAATACCTTTATCTCGATAAAGGTCATATCGCGACCGGCGTGATCGGCCCTCCACCCACACAAATTACCAGCCGGCTGCAAGATAACTTCATGCGGGCGGGGCTGAACTATCGCTTCGCGACATGGTAGCGCGCGGCGGCTTGTTCTTCGGAATTTTGAAGAAGATCTGAGTGCTGCGCGCCTACTGCCGCTGCACTTCGACGGTGACGTGGGACAGGGCGCGGAAACGGCCGAGCAACGCCTGATAATAGTCGGCGCCGCGTTCTTGCCGCGTCGCTACCGACACGATCGCACCGAGGTGGCCGGGACCGAGCCGCCATAGATGCAGATCGGTCAGCCGGTCGCCATCGGTCTCGATCGTCGCGCGCATGCGCTCCGCCATGCCGCGATCGGGCGTCATGTCGAGCAGGATGGCGCCGGTGTCACGGATGAGCGTATAGGCCCAGGCCGCGATCACCACGGCGCCGACGAGACCGACGGCCGGATCCATCCATGTCCAGCCGAAGAAGCGGCCGATCACGAGGCCGGCGATGACGAGGATCGACACCGCTGCGTCGGCAAGCACGTGAACGACGGCGGCGCGCAAATTGTTGTCACGGTGCGCCGCGCGGCCCGCGTGCACGTGTTCGTGCTCATGGTGCTCATCGTGGCCGCCATGCGCATGATGATGACCGTGTTCGTGTCCATGCTGGTGATCGCCGCCGCCGAGGAGGATGGCGCTCACGATATTCACGACAAGGCCAAGCGCGGCGATCGGGATTGCTTGGTTAAAGTCAATCCGTACCGGCCAGATGAAGCGGGTGGCCGCCTCGTAGCCGATGAGCAGCGCGATCATGGCGAGCACGATGGCGCTGGTGAAGCCGGCGAGATCGCCGAGCTTGCCGGTGCCGAAACTGAAGCGGTCGTCGTCGACGTGGCGGCGCGCATAGCGGTAGGCCAGCGCGGCGAGGAGAAGCGCGCTGGCATGCGTCGACATATGCAATCCGTCAGCGACCAGCGCGATCGAGCCGAACGACAGCCCGCCGACAATCTCGGCGACCATCATGAAAGTGCACAGCGCAATCACCGTCCAGGTGCGGCGCTCGTTGCGCTCGTGGCCTTCGCCGAGAAAGACGTGGCTGTGAGGGTTGGCGTATTGGTCTGTCATGGTTCCTGCGCCATCGCTACCGCCCATGCGCAGCATTACTTGAGATAGGCCTGCACCGCCTCGATCAGCTCTTCGGCGCCGCGGCTGCGCTCGGAATCGCGCGACGGATCGACCACATGAAGGCGGATATGGTCCTCGATCACTTCGCTCATCAAGCCAGAGAGCGCGCCTCGTGCCGCGACAATCAGATGCAGCACATTGGCGCAGCCTTGTTCCTCTTCGATTGCTCGCTCGACCGCCTCTACCTGACCACGCACACGCCGGACCCGATTCAAGAGCTTGAGCTTTTCGCGCTTCGTGTGGGACATAATTGTTGACGGCCTCCATTGAATAGCGTAGGGGGTACCCCTACTTGGGATAGGGGGTATGGTATAGGCGTCAGCGTCCGAAGTCGAGGACGCCCTTACCACACCTCCACCCCGTCACGGAACGAAAATGGGCAGTACCAACTTGGCCTCCGCTCTGGCTGCTGCAGGGCCGGCGGGGCCACAACATGATCAATCGCGGCGCAGCTGACCGCGAGACGATGGGTGGCCGGATCTAGCCGGCCGCTCCCGCTCGCCTCCGGCTGGACCGCGAAAGGAGGTGAGCGATGTTCGCAAAAAAAGCGCAATCGCTAAATTTCAGCCGAGGCCCTGGACTTCGTCGCAACGCGGCGGCGGTCCGGTCGTGCAATGATAATCAACCGGTGCGCCTCGTCGCGCCGCGCCGTCGAAAGCGCCCGATGCTGTCGTGCCGGTGGAATCTGACGCCCGCGGGCCAGCTCGAATGTAGCTGGCACGACGGATCGGCGCCTGCGGCCGAAGAGCCGTGGATAAGTTGGTCGGGCGCAGCGCTGCACCGTTCAAATCGGGCGGCGATTGCGCTGCGTCTGAGCCAACGTGACCGGAAAACTACACAGTGCCGGCAATCAACGCGGAGCGCCTTGACAGACTCTGCGCACCCTTTTTCAATCCATGGCGTTCAGGTGCGCCGGTTGGTTTGATCGGCCAAAAGGGAATCCGGTGCGACTCGCGTTTTGGGGTCTAGTCCGGGGCTGCCCCCGCAACTGTCAGCGGCGAGCTGTTTTCCGAATGTGCCACTGGGCTTTGCGGAGCAAAGTCTGGGAAGGCGGACAACGGTGCGGACCCGCAAGCCAGGAGACCTGCCCGAGCAACGTCATCCTTCCGCCGCGCGGGGCGCGCGTGTGGGGCGGGCTTCCGCTGTGGTGACAGAGAGAATTGTCACGCGGTGGGCAGCCGTCATGGGATTATTGTTACAAAAAATTCAAAAAAGGCCGGATCGGAACCCGGTCGTCAGCGCCTTTGCCGCAGCGTGCGGCGCCGCATTCCTGTGCTGGGGTGAAGGTGCCGCCGCGGCCGACCTGTCGCGCACGCTGCCGACCAAGGCACCGCCGCCGACGGCCACGTCGGCTGCGGAGGATTGGACCGGATTCTATGCCGGCGGCCATCTTGGCTACGCCTGGGGTAACTCGAACTGGACGACGGCCGGCGCTTCCGGCTCGTTCAATCTGGCGCAGCCGATCGACACGTTCAAAGAGTCGGGAAGTTTCTTCGCCGGCGTTCAAGCCGGCTATAACTACATGTTGCCGAACCGCCTTGTCGTCGGCGTCGAGGCCGATGCATCGTTTCCGAGTTTTCCAAATCTTTCCGGAATTTCCATCGGCGGCAGCTCCACGCTTTCTTTCCCATCTGGTCCGCAGACCTTTTCCGAGACGGTGTTGGCTTCCGGCACGTTGCGCGGTCGCATCGGTTACGCGCCCGGACACTGGTTGTTCTATGGGACCGGCGGTTTTGCCTGGAGCTACGACCGGCTGACACTGACGGATCTCACGACCGGCACCACCGACATGCCGTTTTTATGGCGCTTGGGCTGGGCGGCCGGAGCGGGCGTCGAAGCACCGATTGCGCCGCATTGGAGGGCGCGGCTCGAATATCTCTTCACCGATTACGGCAACAGCAATATATTTTTTGCGAACAATGGGCAGTCATTCACTTCCAATTTTTCCCTGCATGAGCTGCGCGTAGGGGTGAACTATCAATTCGGCGGCAGCGCCGCGAAACCTTCGACGCCTGCCGCGCCGGACCCGGACAACATCAACTTTCACGGCCAGACCACGTTCTCCTGGCAGGGATATCCCGCGTTTCGTTCCCCGTACCAGGGCCCAAACAGTCTGCCAGGCAGCGGCGAGGGCCGCGAAATCACCGACGCCACCCTCGCCGCCGGCGTCAGACTGTGGCAAGGGGCCGAATTGTGGATCGATCCTGAGATCGATCAGGGCTTTGGGCTTGGCGATGTGCACGGAGCTGCCGGCTTTCCTAGCGCGGAAGCCTTCAAGGAAGGCTTTAACTATCCTTACGCGCGCGTCCAACGCGCCTTCCTTCGCCAGACCATCGATCTCGGCGGTGAAACTCAGAAGGTGGATGCCGATATCAATCAGTTTGCTGGTTCTCAGACCGCGAACCGCCTGACGTTGACACTCGGCCGGTTTGCCATCACCGATATTTTCGACACCAACGCTTACGCCAACAATCCCAAGAAGGACTTCCTGAACTGGTCCATCGTCAATGCCGGCACGTTCGATTACGCCGGCGATGCCTGGGGGATCACTTACGGCGCGGCCGCCGAGTGGTATCAAGGAAATTGGACTGTGCGAGGCGGCATATTCGATTTATCGAAAACTCCGGCCGGCGGCATCAGCCCGGAAGGCGGCCAGCTCGATTCGAGCTTTGGACAGTTTCAACTGGTAGGCGAAATCGAGCGGCGCTATCAGCTTTGGGATCAGCCGGGCGTGCTCAAGATCACTGGCTTTCTCAGCCGCGGCCGGGCTGGCGATTTCGCCGCCGCGATTGCGCTCTCCCAAGCGACCGGCATGCCGGCCGATATCAACGTGGTGCGCGGCTACACCAGCCGGCTCGGCGTCAGCCTGAATTGGCAGCAGCAAGTGACGGACAGCGTCGGCGTGTTTGCTCGCGCAGGCTGGGCTGACGGCAATGTCGAGCCCTGGGATTTTACCGATATCGATCGCACCGTCTCTGGCGGCGTTTCGCTTAATGGCAAGCTATGGGGCCGGCCGGACGATACGATCGGCATTGCCGGTGTGGTCAACGGCATTTCCAAAGTGCACCAGCAATTTTTCAATGATGGGGGCTTAGGCATACTGATAGGCGACGGGATGCTGCCGCATCCAGCGCCCGAAGAGATCGTCGAGACCTATTACAGCTATGCGCTCACTGCCTCGACGCGACTGACCGCGGACTACCAGTTCATCAACAATCCCGCCTACAACACCGACCGCGGGCCGGCGAATGTTTTTTCCGGGCGGGTTCACTGGCAGTTTTAGGAAGCTTTCGCGCGCAACCACATTTGCGTCTGCGTGCCGTGCCGAGTCTTGATCGAGGCGGGAACCCCGACCCAGCCTCTTGCGGCATGGACTGATCCTCTGCAGGATCAGTCGCAAGAGTCGCCAGCTTCGCCTGGAAAACCTGCTCGACTCACTCGCCATCGGGTGTGGTCAGAGTGTTTAGGGCGGCTCGTTACCGCTCGGCGTCGGTAGTGGATGAGTTTGTAGCCACAGGACACGGGCGGGAATAGTCGGATCGATACCCACCTTCTTCCACCATGCCGCTTCATTGCCACAGTGGTGGATTTCTCGATGATGGCCGCGACACAATGGGACTGTGAACTCATCGCTGACTTTGCGGCCAAGCGCTCTTGACTGCGCAAATCGCAGATGATGGGCGTCTGCCGGCCGGCGGCCGCAGACCAGGCACGGCTGCTTGGCAACCAATTTAACGTGATCGCAGTCGCGAACCCGGCGCGGCGCCGGCAACGAGAGCACACCCTTATTTATACTAGTGGCTCTCCGCCGCTTTCCGCCCTGAGCCACAGGCGGGGACTCCGACCCAGCTTCTCGCGGCATGAACTGATCCTCTGCAGGATCAGTCCCAAGACTCGCCAGCCTTGCCTGAAAAGCCTGCTCGATCGCTCGGCATGGGGTGCGGTCAGAGTGTTTTTGGCGGCAAGTACCCGTTGAGCCCAATTTGCAGCATCCTCGGGCGAGTTAAGGTCCTCCAGTTCGGCCGTCAGTTGATCGCGCAACGAGGCCGAAGCCAGCGGCTCAAGCGTTGGCTTGCGAGGATTTGTGATCGCTTTCGCGCGCCGACCGCTTGAGAACCGTTGAGTTGAATACGCTTGGCTGCCGTTGAGACCGCCGATGTTATTTTCTGCTGGCTTGTCTACCTTCGATGTTGGAGCCGTTGATGTCGCGAGATCAGGCGCATCGAGATCATCTTCGCCGGCAATCCCGACCAGCGTGAACAAGGCATACCGCCGGGCATAGGTCAGCGCTGCGCCCATCCAGTGCGGGGCTGCCGTTTCGCTGATGGCACACACAGGCCAGTCTGACGCAATCCACTCCCCGGAGGCATGCGCCAGAACCGTGCTGAGGCGGACGAGGCCAGCACTCTCGTCAAAGGAGGTGGTTTGCACCGTCGCGATCTCATGCTGACTCAAAGTCTTGCGCACGATCTCGAGCCCACTCGACAGCGGCGCATAGCGAAATGAACGTTCGGCTCCGCCAGGCCCATCCGATCGAAGTGTCGCGACCAGTGACTTCTCCGGATTGATAAGCTCCGCCTGGGCTTTGGCCAGTGCCGCGGCGATTGTCCCAATAGTCTCACTGGAGCGCGGCACGGCTACCCTCCGCCTCGAAGCTGACGGCACCTGATTTCGAACGTCTGGCCCGGATGCCGTGGCCGATAGCTTCCTTTGCATCCTCCGGCACCAGCGCTTTCAGCTCGGTTTTCGATCGTTCATGATCCAGAAAGGCCTGCCGTGTACTGCGGAACAGGTCGGCGAACTCCGCCCACGAATTTGATCCGCTCATGTCGACGATTCGGACCGCCTCGATCCTCGGCTTCGGCGGCTCAACGCCAAACAGGCGAGGGGGCTCGCCGCTCTCCACGCAGCGCCAGAACTTGCGTTCGGCCGTGACAATAAGGTGCTGGTAGAGAGAATCGGCATGGGCGGCGATGTCCACCCATTTGCCGCCCCCGGTGATGACTGAGAGTACGGCTGATCTGGCCGCAACCACCCACATATTATGTTGCAGTTGTGGCATGTACTTCTCGGCCGCGGCCTCTTCCGAGAACGACCACGGCAGCATGAACTTGGCCTCAAAGGCCGCCCCGGTCGCTTCGACCCGGCCATCCAGAGTGGCCGCCATCCACCGCAGCGCCGGGTGGCGGACTTGGCGCTGGACATCTGTAAGGACTTGGCCGGAATTGGCTTCATACCAGCGCCGGTTCAGGTCCTCCGTCGCAAGACCGAGCTGGACAACGAGGTTGCCGGACAGGTCCTCCGGCTCGACCTCGCCGCGCTTTTCGCGCCAAAGGCGGATCAACGCCGCTTCGTCATTGCCCATAATGATCCGCGCATCCGAACCGCCGATAAAGTGACGGCGGATTTCGGGCTTTGTCCAAGACGTCGATTGCACGGCTCTTTCTCCAGTAAAATGGGCCGATTCTCTGCAGCAAGGCATGTGGCACTAATAGTGCCACATGGCACATCGTGGGTCAAGGGGAAAAGCGACCACTATCGAGCTCTCAGATCCGGGCAGCTCGAGCGCTCGTCAATTGGAGTGCCCAGGATCTGGCTCGGCATTCGTCGGTCAGCCTGCGTACGATCCGACGTGCTGAACTTGGTGACCGTCAGACGTCGATGACAGCTCCAAATGATTTGGCTATCCGCCGTGCATTTGAACTGGCCGGCGTCGAATTCATCGAAGAAAACGGCGGTGGTCCCGGCGTGCGGTTGCGAAAGCGCCAACAGAAGAAGAGTTAGGACGCTGGGCTCCGGGGCGGTGCCGGGCACCGCCAAGAGGGTTTGGACACTGACCTGCCAGGTCAAGAGAAGAGGTCTGTGCGGTCGGCCAAGAAGAAGAGAGGACGATGAGTGTCACCCTGTGTTGACGGGTAGGCACCATCCCGGTTGAATCGAGTCGTTGATTCGGTGATTCGGATCAACAAAGGGAGGGAGGTGACGGCAGAGTAAATAGGAGTTGCTACAGTGAGTAAACGTGCTGATTTGCATCAAAAAGCCAATTCGAAGACCAGGTTCAAAACGTCGGCCGTGGCGAGGGTGCAGCCCCTAACGCTGTTTAGTTCGCCAGTGCTCGTTCCGGGTGAAGACGACGCCGCCTATCACGAACTTCTCAGCCGCGTCCGCACAGCTATAAACCCGGTCGATATCATCGATGAAATCTTCATAGCCGATGTGGTCTCCTTGGAATGGGATGTCGTGCGCTGGCGTCGCTTGAAGTCGAGTTTGATGCGAACGCGCGGACTTCAGTCACTGGAACAGTTCTTGAGTAAGCATCTCGATTATTACGATCACTACCAGAAACACTTTGAGCAAGACCTTGTGGAAATCCCTCAGGACAATCTTGCGGAAGACAAGTCCGAAGATGATGCGCAGGCACTGGCGCATAAATGTGCCCGCGATGAACCGGATGCTGATGACAAGGTCAATCAGATTCTCGCCAGTATGAATCTGGACATGGACGATATCCTTGAAAGTGCACGGGCTCGCAAAGCTGAAGAGCTTGCACAAGATTATCTGCAGCGCAAACCGGGCGCCATTAAGCTGATCGATAAGCTTCTCGCAGAGGCCGGCTTGAGCATTGACGCCCTCATGGTTGGAGCATTGCCATTCGGCGATATTGAACGGATCGATCGGTTAACCACGATTGCCGAGACTCGCCGCAACGCCATGCTCCGTGAAATCGATCGGCGTCGTGCGGTGCTGAGTGAGGCGCTGCGGCGACAGGTGCAAGAAGTTGAGGGCGAGTTCGAAGTGGTCGAGAAGACGCCCGAGGAAAACAAGAGCGCCGCGTGACCAGTGAACGTAAGATCAGGGCCAACCGCGCCAATGCTCGGGCCAGCACCGGCCCGAAAACCGCGCGGGGTCGTTCGCTCGCGGCGCGAAACGCGCTTCGCCACGCCTTGAGCCTACCCGTCTATTCCGATCCAGTTTTGTCTGAAGAGGTGGAGGCGCTCGCGCGAGAAATTATCGGGACGCACGCCAACCCGGAAATGCAGGAAATCGCCCGCCGCATCGCCGAAGCGCAGATCGACTTGCGTCGCGTGCGGCACGCGCGGCATCAGATCTTGTCCCAAGCATTGAGCGATCCTGATTATGAATCTGAAGCAATGCACGGCAAGAAAGCGGCAATGGCCATCCGCATTTTGCGGCGCTCCGACCTGGATACGCCGATGCCGGGGAACGTGATGGAATTTCTGTCTTCGAAGCCGCAGGGGCCATTCAAATTCGCAACGATCCTCGTGGACAAGGCTCGTCGGTTGCTAGCGCTTGATCGTTATGAACGGCGCGCGCTGTCGCGACGCAAATTTGCCATTCGAGCTTTCGGTGTGGCGAGCCGCGGCAAGCTAACGTCAAGAAAACGAATTGAGGCTGCGGTGCAGTTTACTTACAGCTGCAATTTGGCAGAACGAAGCCAAAAAACTCAATCTTTTCAATGAGGCCGTTGCCGTCGAGCTCCCTGCGCTAGCGACGAATCAGCAGTGGCCGTGGCGGGCGAGCACTTCGCGCACAGCCTCGACCAGCTTGTTCTCCGGCACCGAGCGCTGTGCTTCGGCCTGCTTTTGCAGATGCGCTTCGCGGTCTTTTTCCGATTTCGCTAGTTCGGCGCCGACGATCAGATCCTTGATCGTGACTTCGCCGCGCGCTTTTTCGTCGGAGCCTTGAATGACCACGCAGGGCGAATTGCGCCGATCGGCATATTTCATCTGGGGCGCGAATTTTCCGGAGCCGAGATAAAGCTCGGCGCGGATGCCGGCATTGCGCAACTTCGCCACCATGTTCTGATAGTCGGCGATGCGATCCTGGTCGAACACCGTGACCACGACCGGGCCGCGTTCGGTTTTAAGATCGACCTTGCCCAGATATTCGAGCGCGGCAAGAAGCCGCGATACGCCGATGGAAAAGCCGGTCGCCGGAACGGGCTCGTTGCGGAAGCGCGAAATCAATCCATCATAGCGGCCGCCGCCGCCGACCGAGCCGAAACGCGGCGAGCCGTCCTCGCTGTCGGTCGAGAACGTCAGGTCCACTTCGAACACCGGACCGGTGTAATACTCGAGGCCGCGGACGACGGCAGGGTCAATGGCAATTCGACCGTCAGAATAACCGGCTACTTCAACGAGCGTCTTGATTGCCTCAAGCTCGGCACGACCTTCTTGGCCAATGCGACTATTCTTAAGACGTAGATCAATTTGGGCGATTTTGTTTCCGGCATCCGCTACCGGTTTGAACACGCTCATGATCGTCTCAATTGCGCGTGCATCGAGTCCCGCACCTTTTGTGAAGTCGCCCGATTCGTCCTTGCGTCCTTCACCCAGCAGTTGTCGAACGCCGTGATCGCCTAGTCGATCAAACTTATCCATGGCGCGAAGAACCGTGAGACGACGATTGGCGTTTTTATCCGTACTCAATCCAGTCGCTTCCATAAGTCCGTCGAGCACCTTTCGGTTACTGACCTTCACCGTATAGCTACCGCGCGGAATG
>Ga0306920_100015679_pt1 | contig 10400 bp, 12 predicted proteins | sample flu12Cox44000170_FD_204666 | JGI IMG/M metagenome (GOLD analysis project Ga0306920, IMG submission 204666) | Lab enrichment of tropical soil microbial communities from Luquillo Experimental Forest, Puerto Rico - flux4day.12C.oxic.44.000.170 (v2)... | ecosystem: Environmental > Terrestrial >...
TGCCGCTGTCCCCGGCGGCAGGGCCGCGGGCCGCCCCCGGCACCGCCGCGGTACCCGCCGCGACCGACTTGGCGACCTCTTCCTCCAGGGAGCCGCGGGCGGTCTCGCTGGCCACCAGGTTGGTGACCACGTCGCGGATCTCGGTGAGCCGCCGCATCGTCTCGCTGTGCCGGGAGGTCAGCAGGTTGAGGCGGCGCTCGGCACCGTCGTGGATGGCGGTGGCCCGCATGGTCGCCTCGTCGAGCATCTGCTTGGCCTGCGCCTTGGCGTTGGCGATCGCCGCCTCCGCTTCCTTGTTGGCCTCACCGACGGCCCGCTCGCTCTCGATGCGGGCGGTGTTGCGCAGCTTCTCCGCCTCGGCGCGGGCGGCGGCGATGGCGTTCTCCGCCTGCTCCTGGGCCGCGGTCAGCATGCGCTCGGTCTGCTCCCGCGCTTCGGTGCGGTGCCGCTCGGTTTCCTTCTTGGCGTCTTCCCGCTGCTTGGCGATCTCGTCCTGGGCGTGCGTCCGCTGCGCCTTGGCCTCATCCTCGGCGAGCTTGAGGATCTGGCCGACCCGCTCGCTGATCTCCTCATGGGCCGGCTTGTTGCTCAGGTCCTGCCGTGCCGCGGACAGCTCCAGGCGGGCCCGCTCGGTTTCGTCCACGGACCGCGACAGGCGCTCTTCCAGGTCGCGGATCTGGCTGCGGGTGCGGGCGACGTATTCGTCCACCTGCCGGCGGCTGTAGCCGCGCATCTGGACTTCGAAGGCGTCTTCCTGTCCCAGCTCTGGTACCAGGTCTGCATCGTTAGTCATGGTGAACACCCGTGAGGATGGGCCAGGCCGTCCCGGTGCGCTCCGCGCAGGGCACGGACGGGGCCGCCTGGTGGCGGTCGTCGACGAAGCCGCCCTGGCGGGCGGATGTTGCGGGCCCGCTTCAAGCCTGGTCAAGCTGAGGCGGGCCGAGCGGGGAAAGCGGTCTCCCACGAAGGGAGTGGGCACGACTCTTGTCCCGACTGCGCTCAAGCGCAACCGAAACGAACGATTATCCCGGTTTTAGCCGAATCGCAGAGCGTCACCGGGCGGGTGGGGTTAGTTACATTGGTCAGCTTAACATCCGGGCGGCACAGCCCGCGCTCCGGGGGCAGGAGACCCTCGCCCGCGCTTGGCTTCGCGGCGGCCGTGGGCGGTGCGCCGGAAGCGCGGCGGGCGGTGCGCCGGGCGTACGGCGGGCGGTGCGCCGCCGCGTGGCGGGCGGCATGGATGGGCGGGATGTGCCTTATACCGGTTACTGGGACGCGGCGCAGTCACGTTGCCGGAATTGTTATCGGTAGGCCAGGTAATATCACCCGGACATGGTCCAGGAATGACCCTTGTGGGTCATGCGGGGGCGGCGGGCCGCGTCGTAGCCTTGTTGTCAACAGGCTCCACGGATCCGCTCAGCGACGGAGGTGGGCGCAGTGGGAGATCGTCTCGATCAGCGTGTCCACGACAGCGTGGCGCTTGACGAGATTGAGCTCTACGCGGAAGTTCTCAGCGCCGTAGCCGCCAGCGATCACGCTCTCACCCCGGAGGAGCTCGACGAGGTTCTCGGGATCCGCTCCGTCGCCTGAGCTGCGCCGGCTTCACCTGCTCACTGGCCTATCGGCAACTTCGCCATTGGCCGCAGTGCCGGCCCGGGGACGACCCCATGGGAATTCCCGCTGGCCTGCGGCCCTTGTGACTTCACCGCGGGGCCCGGCCCCTGCTCCCGCAGGGCCCGCAAACCGCGCGATTTGCGGTTGCTGTCGCCGATTCTTCTGGGGCTTCTGCGGCTGGCCAGCGGCATGCTCGTACATGACATCGGTGGCGATATGCGCAAAGCCAAGTGAGTCATACAACCGGATCGCCGCCGCGTTTTCGCCGTCCACATAGAGGATCACCCAAGGGATTTCCCGCCCGCGCAAATAGTGCAGGCCGGCCAGGGTGAGCGCGCGGCCGAGCCCGGTGCCCTGCTCCGCGGGGTGCACGCCGACGACATAGACCTCACCGGTCCGCTCCCCCCCGCCGGCCGGCTCGTGGATCTTGGTCCAGTGGAAACCGGCCAGCCGGCCGCCCCGGACCGCAAGAAAGAACCCGCCGGGGTCGAACCACGGCTGGGCCTCCCGGTGTTCCAGTTCGGCCCGGGTCCAGCTGCCCTGCTCGGGGTGCGTGGCGAACGCCGCCGCGTTCAGCGCCAGCCATTCGGCCTCGTCCTGGCCGGGCGTGAAGGTGCGCAGGGTCACCCCTTCGGGCAGCCGCGGCTCGGGCAGCGGTTCCCGGAGCGAGCGCCGCATCAGGAACAGGGACCGCATCTGGGTGAACCCGGCCGCGCCGGCGAGCGCGGCCGCCGCGGGCAGGTCCCCGTGGGCCCAGATCCGCACGGCCAGCGGGCCGGCCTCGCCCACCGCCGCCCGGGCCAGCGCCAGGCCCAGCCCGCGCCGCCGATGGGCCGGGTGGATGACCAGTTCCCCACTGCGGTGCCCGGCGGGATCCGGCGCGCCGAGGTGGGAGTATCCCGCCAGCGCCGGCCCCCGCCGCAGCAGCAGGTCCCGGGTGCCATGGCCGCCGCCGAAGGCCAGGTGCAGCCGGACCTGCTCGGACAGCGGGCCTACGCCGTCCGCGGCCGCGGCCGCGGCGGCGAGGCGCAGCACCTGCCCGGCCTCGGAGCGGCTCAGCTCATCCCGGGCGGTGATGGTGACCTGGTCGTTGTCCGGCTCGTCCAGGGCTCAGCCCTCTGCGGTGCCGGGCAGCCGGGCCCGGCCGGTGATGGTGCTGCTCGCGGCGGGTTCGCCTGCCATGCCGTTCGCGGCGGTGCCCCGTCCCGGTTCGGCGTCCCGCAACGGGCCGCGCCGGCCGTCCTCGCCGCCGGACTTGAGCGGCACGAATCGGTAGCCCACGTTCCGTACGGTACCGATCAGCGCCTCATGCTCGGGGCCGAGCTTGGCGCGCAGCCGCCGGACGTGCACGTCCACCGTGCGGGTCCCGCCGAAGTAGTCATAGCCCCACACCTCCTGCAGCAGGTGCGCACGGGTGAACACCCGGCCGGGATGCTGGGCGAGGAACTTCAGCAGCTCGAATTCCTTGAAGGTCAGGTCGAGCACGCCGCCGCGCAGCCGGGCCGTGTAGGTGGCCTCGTCGATGGACAGCTCACCCGAGCGGATCTCATCCGATGCCGCGGCCACCGCGCTCGCCTGACGCCCGATGGCCAGGCGCAGCCGTGCCTCGAGCTCGGCCGGCCCCGCGGAACTCAGCACGACGTCGTCGGCGCCCCATTCGGCGGAGACCCCAGTCAGGCCGCCCTCGGTCATCAGGACGAGGACCGGGGCCTGGGGGGCGGACCTGCGCAGCAGCTGGCAGAGCCGGCGGGCGGGGATCAGGTCCCGGCGCGCGTCGATCAGGATCGCATCGGCCGCCGCCGCGTCCTCGAAGGCCATCATGTCGGCGGGACCGGTCCGTACCGTGTGCAGCAGCAGGCCGAGCGCGGGCATGATCTCCACCGGGGGCTCGGTGGCATCGGTGAGCAGGAACAGCTCACTCATCGCTGCCACCTCCGCCTTACCGTATGTGGGAGGACCCTCCACCAGGATCTGCCGAAGAGCCCGAGGCAGCATCGCCCGGAGCCGATGTGAGCGAGGATAGCCGACGTGCCGATGGTAACTGTGCGCTACTGGGCTGCGGCGAAGCACGCCGCCGGGGTGGCCGAGGAGACGCTCGACGCCGCCACGCTTGCCGAGGCGGTGGCCGAGGCGGTGGCGCGGCGGCCGGCGGCCGCTGACTTCCGCGCGGTGCTCGCCCGGTCCTCGTTCCTGGTGGATGGGGAACAGGCAGGCGGTCGCGCGGCCGACGCCGTCCCGCTCGGCGAGGGGACCGTCATCGAGGTCCTGCCTCCGTTCGCGGGCGGCTGACCGGTGGTCGCGGGCCTCTCCCGGTGACGCGGCCGGACGCCGGCGGCCGGTGGGTAGTGTGGCAGCGCCATGCGAAAGCTGCTGATCGGCCTTGTCGCCCTCGCCGTGCTGCTGGTAGCCGCCGACCGGATCTCGGTCGCGATCGCGGAGAACCAGATCTCCGACCGGCTCACCAGCGCCTACGGCCTGCCGGACAAGCCCGGCGTGACGATCACCGGCTTTCCCTTCCTCACCCAGGTGGCGGCCGGCGACTATCACCAGATCGACCTCTCGGCCAGCCAGGTGCCGGCCGACGGTGCCACGCTGCGCGACCTGAGCGTCCGGCTCACCGGCGTGCACGCGACGGTCAGCCAGGTGCTGGGCGGCGGGTCATCGATGGTGACCGCGGACCGGGCGGCGGGCTCGGCGATGGTCGGATTCGGCGCGGTGGGCCAGCGGCTGCCCGGCGGGTTCCGGCTCCGGCCGGACGGGAAGAACCTCAGCGTGTCCGGCACGCTGGCCTACCGCGGAGCCCGCGTCCCGGTGTCCGCAACCGTCGCCCTCGGCGTTTCGGGCACCGGCATCAGCGTCACACCGGTGCGGGTCCGCGTTCTCGGGCTGCCCGGCCTGTCCATGTCCGCCTACTCCTCGCAGCTGCGCATCGTGGTCCCGCTGAGCACGCTGCCCCTGCACCTGCACCTGACGTCGGTACATGTCACCCAGGATCGCCTGCGGATCGGTGCGGCCGCCCGTGATGTGCAGTTCGCCCGTACCTAAGCCGCCCCGGCCCGGGAGGGCCCGTGAAAGCCCGTCGTGAACCGATCGCGTCCCGCCTGCGTGGTAAGGGTGTGGCGCGCAACAGGGCAGCCGGGGACTCTGAGCCGGCCCACAAGGTCAGTGACGAGGAGCTCATGCGCGCCCTCTACGCGGAGCACGCGGCAGCACTGCTGCGCTTCACACTGCGTATGACGGACGGCGACAGGCAGCGGGCGGAGGATATCGTGCAGGAGACCTTGCTGCGCGCCTGGCTGCATCCGGAGGCGATCGCGGCGCGACCGGCCCGGCCGTGGCTGTTCGCGGTGGCACGTAACCTGGCAGTTGATGCACACAGGGCCAGGAAGGCACGCCCCATGGAAGTCGGCGAGGGTGCGCTCAACCTCGTCCCTGTCCCCGATGAGGCCGATCGCGTGCTCGAATCATGGGCGGTTGCGGACGCGCTGGCAACGCTGCGCCCCGACCACAGGCAGGTTCTCCTCGAGACGTACTACCGGGGCAGGTCGGTGGCCGAGGCCTCCATCGTCTTGGGCGTCCCGGCGGGAACCGTCAAATCCCGCGCCTTCTACGCACTCAGGGCGCTCAAGCTGGCCTTGGAAGAACGGGGGCTAGCCCCATGACCGGCATGGCTGGATGCCGTGAGATCAGGCAGGCGCTCGGCGTGTACGTGCTGGGCGCCATCGATCCCGCCGAGCGGGCCGAGGTCGACGAGCATCTCGCGACCTGCCCGGAATGCCGCGAGGAACTGGCAAGCCTGGCCGGGCTTCCGGCCATGCTCCGCAAGGTCCCGATCGTTGAGGCCGAACGCCTCGCAGCGTTGGAGCAGGACCCCGAGCTTGCCGGGGTGCCCTCCGCGAAAATGCTCACGTCGCTGATGGCCCGCACGGCCCACGTGCGGCGGATCCACCGGTGGCGCACCCTGGCGACGGCCGCGGCCGTGGCGATCGTGGCCCTTGGCGGCGGTGCGGCCGTGGCGAACGCGCTGCAGCCGTCCGCTCCCTCGGCACCGGTGGCGCACACCGAGGCCTGGCACCGCACCACCGGCAGCGGCCCGGTGGCGGGCGCGCACCTCACCGTGAAGTACCGGCGCCAGGTGTGGGGCACGCAGATGGAGGTCAACGTCAGCGGCCTGCGGCCCGGCAGCGTCTGCCAGTTCCAGGTCGTGGATGCCAGCGGCGGGGCCTCGGTGGTCGGCAGCTGGAAGCTATGGCCGGGCGACTCCTGGTACCCCGCCTCGACCTGGGTCGGCCAGAAGGACCTGCGCTCTTTCGAGGTGACCGTCAACGGCAAGGTGGTCGCCTCCGCGCCCGCGTAGCCCGGCGGGAATGCCTGCGTGCTCAGTTGCGCTGTAGACAGGCGTGCTTGCCGGAGCGATCGTGGTGGCCGCCATCCTGGCCCTGGGCAGCGCGGGCGCGCTCGCACTGCGGCGCCGCGACGGGCGGCTCACCGGGCCCGGGCACACCGCCTCCCGGCAGCGGCCGCTGACCGGGACCGAGCTTGGCCAGCCGCTCGGGTCGCGGGCCACCCTGCTCCAGTTCTCCTCCTCGTTCTGCGCGCCCTGCCGCGCTGCCCGGCAACTGCTCGCCGACGTGGCCGCCGGCGACACGGGCGTGGCACACGTGGAGATCAACGTGGCCGACCGGCTGGACCTGGTCCGGCTGCTCGACGTCCGGCGGACCCCTACCGTGTTCGTGCTCGGCCCGCAGGGCCAGATCACCCGCCGGGCGAGCGGCTTGCCGCGCCGGGGCGAGGTCGTGGCGGCGGTGGCCCTGGCCACCGGCGGGCCAGCCGCCGGGCCCGGGAAGTGACAGGCCGGATGGGCCCGCATAGCATCAGACCCATGCTTGTCCCCGCGATCGCCAGCAGGCCAGCGGGCACGTCACGGCCACCCGCCCCGCTCATGCTCACGATCCGGCGCCAGGTCGACTACTGCCGGGTGGCGGCGGCGCTGTGTTGCCGCGGCCACGCCGGGACCCAAGTTGCCTGACTAGCGGGCCCGGCCGCCGCCACCTCCCCCGGCTCCGCCTCATGACCCCATTCCGGTGCCGGATGGCCGGGGCGGCACCCACATCAGCGGTTTTCTGGAAACGTGGCGGCGCGGGAAGGAAGCGACGCCGAAGAGGTGGTGATTCCATGAAGGTCGACCCGAGGGGACAGCGCTTCGCCGCGGCGCTGTCTGCCCTGGTCCTCGTGGTGGTGCTGGTCACCAGCAGCGCATGGCTCCTGGGCGCCCAGGCGGTCGTGTTCGGCATGGGGGCCGTGTTCGGCCTGAAGTACGCGCCCTACGGGCTGGTCTACCGCTGGCTGGTGCGGCCGCGGCTCGGCCCGCCCCGGGAACTCGAGGACGAGGCGCCGCCGCGGTTCTCCCAGTGGGTGGGGCTGGTCATCAGCGTCATCGGGGTGGTCGGGTATGCCACGGGCGTAACCCCGCTGGGCATCGCCGCGGCCGCTCTCGCGCTCGCGGCGGCCTTTCTCAACGCGGCCTTCGGCCTGTGCCTGGGCTGTGAGATGTATGTGATGATCCGACGCATCTGGCCAGCCAGCCACGGCATGGGGCAGCCAGAGCATGACAAGGAGGTACCTGCATGAGCCGCTCCGATGTCCTGGTGGACGCCGACTGGGTGGAGGGCCACATCGGCCAGCCGGGCCTGGTGCTCGCCGAGGTGGACGAGGACACCAGTGCCTACGACAAGGGCCACATCGCCAGCGCGGTGAAGATCGACTGGAAGAAGGATCTCCAGGACCCCGTCCGCCGCGACTTCATCGACAAGCACGGCTTCGAAGAGCTGATGTCGGCGCGCGGCATCTCCACTGACGACCTGGTGATCCTCTACGGCGGGAACAACAACTGGTTCGCCGCGTACGCGTACTGGTACCTCCGGCTGTACGGGCACAACAACGTCAAGCTGCTCGACGGCGGCCGGAAGAAGTGGGAACTGGACTCGCGTGACCTGGTGACCGAGGTCCCCAGCCGGGCCAGGACGTCCTACCGGGCCAAGGACCAGGACACCACGCTCCGCGCGTTCCGTGACGAGGTGGTCGCCGCCATCGGCCAGCGCAACCTCGTGGATGTGCGCTCGCCCGACGAGTTCAGCGGCAAGCTCATGGCGCCCGCCCACCTGCCGCAGGAGCAGGCCCAGCGGGCCGGCCACATTCCCACGGCCAAGAACGTGCCGTGGTCGAAGGCCGCCAACGACGACGGCACCTTCAAGTCCGACGACGACCTGCGCAAGCTCTACGGTGACGAGGCCGGCCTGGACTTCGCCAAGGACACCATCGCCTACTGCCGGATCGGTGAGCGGTCCGCGCACACCTGGTTCGTCCTGCACGAGCTGCTCGGCCAGGCCAACGTCAAGAACTACGATGGCTCCTGGACCGAGTACGGCTCCCTGGTCGGGGTGCCGATCGAGCTGGGTGCGGGCCAGTGAGCGCCGAGCAACAAGGCTGCGGGGCACCGGCGGGCGGGGTCGCCGTGACGGAGAACTCCTCGGGTGAGGCCATCATCGAGGGCACGGTGACCTCCGGCGGCGCCCCGGTGCAGGTCGGGTACGCCCGGCTGCTCAACGACGACGGGGAATTCGTCGCCGAGGTCCCGCTGGGCGAGGACGGCGGGTTCCGCTTTTTCGCCGCGCCGGGCAGCTGGACCGTGCGCGTGCTCGCGCCCCGCGGCGCCCGCGCCGAGGAGACGGTCAGCGCCGACCGCGGCCACACCACGACGCTGGCGCTCGGCATCACGCAGGCATAGCGCGGGCTGGCCGCTGCCGCATGACACGCCCCGGGGGCAGGCGGGAAGCCTGCCCCCCGGGCCTTTTTGCGCGCCCGGTGAGCCCGGCGCCCGCCGGCGTGGCTCGTTTCACAACTCGTCGCCTGTTCGTCGCGATGCCATACATCTGCCGTCCAACTTCCCGTTACCTTGGCCGCCTATCACTGAGAGAGCCGGGGCGGAATCCCGGGTGCGAGAATTCCGGCGACGAATGACGTTGCGAGGCGAAACGGTGATCACCAGTTCGTACCTCACTAAAGCGACGAAAACGTCACAGTCCCCGCTTCCCCTGGTCCTTCCCGTCATCGCTCCGGGGCGCGTGGTCGTCGCGATCTCCCGGCGCCATGCGAAATGACCGCCGTGGCGCGAGGCGATGAGGGCGGGCCCAGGCACCCGGCTGCCGCGGTCCTCGCTGACCGGCTGGCAGCGGCGCTGGTCCATCACGAGCCGGGCTGGCGGCTGCCCCGGCTCACCGCGCTGGCCCGGCGCTACAGCGTAAGTTCGTCGGAGATCGACACGGCCATCGACGAGCTGGCGGCGCGGCACCTGGTGCGCCGGCTTCCCGACGGTCAGGTGTACCGGGCCAGCCCGTCGGAGTACTGGGTGCCGCTGGAGGGCGTGTTCGGCCTCGTCTCCCGCGTCGACCCGATGGGCGGGCAGTTCGCCTGCACCGGCCGGAACGCCACCATGCGCCGGCCGCCCGAGGACATCGGCCGTTCGCTCGGCCTGGGTCCCGGTGAGCCCGTCCTCGCCGTCCGGTGCGTATGGACGGTCGGCGGGGAGCCCGCCGCGCTGGCCGCCAGCTACCTGCCCGAGCGAGTCGCCGCCGCCCTGGGAGTGGTTCCGATCGTGCCACCAGGCGAGGAGGAGGTGCCCGCACCACAGGACCTGAGTGGGGTGATGTCGCCCTTCGCCTTCCCCTACCCCTGGCGGCCCGCGGATGCGGAGGGACCACGGGCCGGGGCGGTGCAGATCGAGATGGGGCTCCCGCCCCCGTCCGCGGCCCGGACCCTGCGGCTGTCGGCGGGCGAGCCGGTGACCACGGTGACCGTGACGTTCGCGGTGCCCGCCACCGGTGTGCCGGTCGCGCTGACCATGGCGATGCTGCGCCCGGAACTGTTCCGCATCGTCGTCGAGGCCGCGCCGGGAGGCAATCCCGGCGCGGCCGCCGGTACTTTCGCAAGTGCCTGGACACACACCGCGGATGGCTGGGAGCCTTGACCCGAAATGCCTTCCGCCGCCTTCGCCCCTGAGCGCACGCCCCGGCGGGCGCGCTACCTCGTTCCGCTCGGCACGCCACGCCGCCGTGAGATCCTCGCCGCGTTAGCGGTCGCCGCCGTGGTGGCCGGGGTCTTATTCGCGCCGCTCACGCTCGCACTGGCCGCGGCGTTCGACGTCGTGAGCAGGGCCAGCCGGTGGCGCCCGGTGTGGCTGACCGTCCCGGCGGCGGGCGGCACCATCTGGGCGCTCGGCATCGGCCCCGGCCCCGCCGGTGACGGCCTGGGCCGTGACCCGGCGGCCACGGCGAAAGCACTGTCGGCCGGCCCGGCCGCCCTGGCCCGGCTGCCGGGCCTGGCCGCCCGGGGATTACCCGGCCAGTTCCCGCTGGCGCTGCTCCTGGCCGCAGGCGCGGCTGCCCTGGCCTGGTGGGTGCGGTGGCTGCACACCGACGAGTGGGACGTGCCGAAGGCCCGGCCCGGCCTGCTCAGCACCTCGCGCCGGGCGCGGGCCGGCGCGGCGTTACGCGCCGGGCGCGCCCTCACCAGGGACGGGGCGTGCCTCGGCGTCGACCGGTCCTCCGGCCGGGCGGCGGTGCTGCGCTGGCGGGACGCCGGAGGTGGCGTACTGGTGACCGGCGCGGCCAGGCCGGCGGTGCTCGCCTCGGGCCTGCGGCTCGCGCACGCGGCCATCCGGCGGCGCATGCCGGTGATCGTGGTGGATCTCACCGGGGACCGCGATCTGGCCACCGCGCTCGCCGCCA
>Ga0306920_100015680_pt1 | contig 10400 bp, 5 predicted proteins | sample flu12Cox44000170_FD_204666 | JGI IMG/M metagenome (GOLD analysis project Ga0306920, IMG submission 204666) | Lab enrichment of tropical soil microbial communities from Luquillo Experimental Forest, Puerto Rico - flux4day.12C.oxic.44.000.170 (v2)... | ecosystem: Environmental > Terrestrial >...
TAGGCGCCGGAGAGAGCATGATCGCCATCAGCCAGCACCACCACGGCCCGGAGTGGACCGGCATGGCCGCTAAGAGTCTTCAAGGTCTCGCCAGTCGCCAGGTCCCACAGTCGCAGCGTGTCATCGCTGGAGCTGGAAAGAGCGTGGCGACCGTCGGCCAGCCCCGCCAACGAGGTGACAAAAGAGTAGTGCCCGTCGAGGGTACGCACGCATTCGCCGCTCGACAGATCCCACAACCGCAATGTGTTGTCATAGGAGCCGGAGAGGGCATGGCGGCTGTCCGCCAGCACCGTCATCGCGATGACCCCCCTTGTGTGCCCGTCCAAGGTTCGCAGCGTCTCGCCGGTAGTGAGATCCCACAGCCGCAGCGTGTTGTCACTGGCGCCGGAGAGGGCTAAGCGGGCATCGGCCAGCACCGCCACCGCACGGACCGAACCGAAATGCCCTCGGAGAAGCCTCAAGCTGTCGCCGGTGGTGAGATCCCACAGCCGCAGCGTGCGGTCATGGGAACCGGAAACTGCGCGGTTCCCATCGGGGAGGATCGCCACCGAGTTGACCGAACCCGTGTAACCTTCGAGGGTCCGCAGCGTCTCGCCGGTGCTGACATCCCACAGCCGCAGCTTCCGATCAGAGGAGGCAGAGAGAGCGCGTGCGCCCGCTGCCAGAAACGCAACTGCGTTGACCGGAGCTCCATGCCCGACCAGGATCTGGCGAAGGGGCCCGCCGGCTGGCGTCAACGACTGAAATCGAGGAGATAACCACACCCGCGCGGGGCCTCGCTCGGCCTCTTGGAGCAAGGTCTCGACTGACCGCCCTCCCATTCCCTTCAGCCGTCCGTGCAATTGGCTTGGTAATTGTAAGGGGTCTCCCGATACGGCTGGGATTGACAAGCGCAGAGCCTGCTGGACAAGGGTGAGGCTCGGTTCGTTCTCGACTAGGTCGAAATCAGGGAGCACGGCGGTGATGTTTGTGGTCCGGAGCTTCGCGACGAGCCAATCGTAACTGCAGAGCAACCCCTTGAGTTCGTCCAGCCGATCCGCGGCAGCCAAATGCTGCGGCAGATGCTGGAAGAAATAACCGTCATCCGAACCGCTGGTCCATCCTGAAGGCGCGGTCGCCCGGTATGCCTCGACCAGGGCGGCATGACCTCCGACCAGTGACGCGATATTGAGGCGCAGAAAATCATGCTGCAAATCGTGAAAAGAAATGCCCGTGTCACCTGCGCTAAGGGTTAGCAGCGCCCGGCGATGCAGGCGGCGCAGCAGATCCCGCGAGGCATCCGGATCCATGCCGCCGGTATGACGCCATAACGTGCAAATCGCCGCGACAGGGATCACGGCGTCCTCGGGAAACACCGCTAATTCGAAATACCGGGCGCGCTCCGGCTGTCTCAGCGCGTCCGTGCTTAGACGCAATGAGCCGAAGACGCTGCCATAGGGGTGATCGAGGAATTCGAGCCGTCCGCGCTGCAGAGCCGACTGCACTTCCGCCCACCGCGCGCCCCCCTGAACATGCGCGCCAGCCAGCGCCAATGCCAACGGCAGATAGCCGCAGCTCTCGGCAACATTGCGGGCCGCTTGCGGCAGCTCGGCGCGCGGCTGCCCGCTCCATGATGAAAGCAGTTCAAGCGCCAGTTCTTCGCTGAGGACATCAAGCGACAGCTCGCGGGCACCGAGTGCCACCAGCAGATCGGCATCGCGTGTCGTCAACAGCAAGCGGGAGCGCGGTCCAAGCACATCGAAGGGCTCGGCATCCTGCGGACGCCACAAATCGTCGAGAACGAGGAGGCACGACCTGCTGTCAACCAATTGCCTCAGCCGATCGCGGGCTTCGCCTACGGTCGCGAAGGCCCTGGCCTCGCCGGTCATGTAGGTGGCGAGTTCGCCTTGCAACCGCGGTGGCTCGATCGTCTGACCAAGCGTCAGCCAAAAGATTCCGTCCGGGAACGCTCGGCGGACCTCGTCGTCGTTGACCAGGTCTATGGCAAGCACAGTCTTGCCAATACCACCCATCCCGTGCAGTCCGATCGGCGTGCCCTGGCGCGTCGCTCCAGTGATACCAACCACCCGTTCGTCAGCGCCCAGCAAAGCCTGCTTCAGCCGATCGAGATATTCCTGTCGTCGCAGATAATTCGGCCGCTGCCCCGGTACGCCGTGCAGAATCGCCACCTGGCCGGGCGATGCGATCACCGTGGCGGAGCGCTCGGCAACGGGTGCTGGAGCAGCGGGCATATCCGGCGGTGCGGTTTGAGCTGCCTCGACAATTTTCTCGGTGATTTGCACCAGCGCAGCGTGGCGTCGCGACCGTGGCATTCTGTCGAGCGGCCGCTCGGGGGGATGCGCAAACTGGTAATGCGTCAGCGCCGTCGCCCGGTAACTGCTGGCGCTGATCGCAATAGGGAAAAGGGTGATTGTGCCGGCCTTGGCACCTTCGAGCAGCAGCGGCAGTTCTTCGTCCCGGATGAAGTCGGAAGCGAGAAAGTCGGGGCTGACCAGCAGCACGGCGACGCAGGTCCGTGACATCGCCTCCGAAACATTACGACGCCATTCCTCGCCGATTTTGATGTAGGGATCTGCCCAGACCCGGAAGTTTGGCCCAGTAAACGGCTTTAAGAAGACCAGTAGTCGGGCCAGCCAATCCCGGTCGGTATGGCTGTAGCTGATGAATACGAGGTCGCGCTGCTGCACCACGGCGCGCCCTCAGGCGTCCTCAGCGGCCCTTGAACGGGCCAGGCTTACGTTTCTCGGCGAAGGCGCGGGCGGCTTCGTGAAAGTCTTCGCTGAGATAGAGCTTTAGGGGCGCGGTCTGCATGATGACCTCGCGCTCGATCTGCTCCATGTACCAGCGGCGGGTCCGCACTGTGGCGCGCACCGAGAGCGGCGGGTTCTTGGCGACCTCGGCGGCTAGCTCGCGCGCGACTTCGAGATGCTTTCCTTCGGGCGCGACGCGGTTGATGAGCCCAGCCGCAAACGCCTCCTCGGCCGTGAAGAACCGGCCGGTCAATGCTACTTCGTTGGCAAAGGCGGCACCGCCGCGAAAGTTCAGCAGCGCCCAATATTTGGAACCGCCGAGACCGCGCGAGGTCTCGGTCACCTGGAATTTGGTGCCCGCCGCGGCGACGATCAGGTCGCATTCGAAGACGATGCCGAGCGCGAGCCCCATCGCATAACCATGCGGTGCGGCGATGACCGGTTTCCAGTTTACGGCTCGGGTCAGCAGGTCGGCGGAGTTGGCGCCCCAGCCTTGCGGACCGCCATGCTCCTCGAATTCCTCGCGCCTGCGCAATTGGCGCTGATGGACGTCGGCACCACTCGAAAAGGCGCGACCGTTGCCGCAGATGATCGCGACTTGGGCCTCCGGATCGAGATCGAAGCGCCGCAGCGCGTCCATCAGGTGCCGCACCAGATCGTCGCTGAACGCGTTGAGCCGGTCGGGCCGGTTCAGGCTCAAGGTCGCGATCTGATCGCGGCAGTCGTATTCGACTAGGTTCTTCGCATCAGTCTCGGTCATTCTCTCTTCCTCCGACGTCAGTTACGTGTCATTCCCGCGAATGCGGGAATCCAGGAGGCCCTTGCTTCGAGCGCTTGCCCTGGCCCCCCTTTTCGCGGGGGCGACGAGTAACGCATGGCCGACACGCGCTTCATATTGACGCTGGGCGTTAACGGTCGAGCCACACGTCTTCGAAGCGCCAACCATTGTACTGGCTGTTGGTCATCATCGTCAGGCCTTTGACCTCCGGCTGCCAGCAGGTCGCAGCGCGCAGGTGGTAGATGACCGGCCGGGCCAGATCTTTCTGGAGCTTGTAGTCGATTTCCCAGGCGAGCTTCCTGCGCTTGGCCGGATCAGGCTCCATCGATTGCTGGTCGACCATCCGGTCAAAGTCCTTGTCGCAATAGCCCATATAATTGCGCGCCGAGCTGCAAACGTAGTTCTGGTAGAAATAGACATCGGGGTCGTCGACCGCGGTCCCCAGCACATTGAGTCCGACCTTGTAGTCTTTTTTGATCAGCTTGGGCACCCACTGTGCAGTTTCGATGGCATCGAGTTCGCCGTCGATGCCGATTTCTTTCAGCTGGTCGATCAGGATCGCGGTCGGATCGCGGTAAACCGCGAGGTTGCGCGTTGAAATCTTGACCGGAATGCGCTTGTCCTGCCCATAACCCGCCTTTTGCATCAACGCGCGGGCTTCGTCGCGGTTCTGCTGCACATCGCCGGAATAGCCGGGCAGGTTCAGCAACATTTCCTGCGGCATTCCCCACACACCGTCGGGCGCCGGCATCAATGCGCCGCCGATTTTGCCCTCGCCTTGACCGAGAATGTCGATAAAGGATTTGCGGTCGAGGGTCAGCGCCATCGCCCGCCGCACATCGGCATTGTCGAACGGCGCCACAGTGCGGTTGACCAGCACGCCGATCGACTCGCTGGCCATGCCGATTTCGCAGATCGCGTTCGGCAACTGTGTCTTGATGTCCTTCAATAGCGGGATCGTGACTTCATAAGGAAAGGTCATGTCGAACTTGCCGGCGATAAAGCCGAGGATCGCCGTCGAGCGGTTTGGGATGATCGTGTATTCGACCCCATCGAGATAAGGCCGCCCCGGCTTCCAATAATCCGGGTTGCGAGCGAGCTTGATGTCCTGATTGGGCTTGTATTCGACAAATTTGAACGGGCCGGTGCCGATCGGATGCTGGCGCATATCGCGCGGCGAGACATGGCAGGGGTAGATCGGGGTGTCGCCGGAGGCGAGCAGTGCCAGTAGGGCTGGTTGCGGCCGCTTCAGATGAAGGGTTGCTTCACGATCGCCGTTGGTCGTCGTGCCGGCCACATTGACCCACCAGGTCTCACGAAAGTTGAGCCGCAGCTTCTCTTTCGACTGATTGGTCAACAGGTCGAAGGTGCATTTGACGTCCGCGGCGGTGAATGGCTGAGCGTCATGCCATTTGACCCCGTCGCGCAATTTGAAGCTCAGTTCCTTGCCGTCCTCGCTCCACGACCAGCCGGTCGCCAGTTCCGGGACGATCGACTGCATGCTGTTCTGCGGCACATGCTGATCGAACAGGACAAGATTGTTGAACACCCCCATCATCGGCATCATGACGCCGACGGTCCCCTCCTCGTGGATCGACATGCTGGCCGGGCTGTCGCGGTGGTAGACCCTCAGGATGCCGCCCTGCTTTTGCGCCAGAGCCGGATCAACCGTTGCCGACGCGATCAGCAACGTCGCCGATGCCGCAAATGCTGAGAGTGCTTTTCTCATACCGATCTCTCTTGGTGGTTCCGGCATTGACTGCTCGGCGCCGGATCGTGCGGGGCGAGCAGACGCAGGTAAAGCGGTGAACACGCGTTTTGCGACAGGGCTGATATGCGCGCGGCGGCTCCAGGAGCACGGTCCTGGTGCAACCAACGGCCGATGTTCGCCGAATTACCTTGTCCCGCTTGCGGGGAGAGGCCGGAATCCGTGTCTGCATGCACGGATTCCGGTGAGGGTAATGGTGCTACACGCGTCGAGCAAGCAACGACGCTCTAGGCCTCAGCGCCGCCCGTCACTTGTCTCCTAATCGGATATCTTGGCCGTCGGGATATTTCATAGCTCGTCATTTGCCTCGGCGCGGGTCGCGATTGTTTTTAGGCCTTTCAGTTGGTGTGATCGTCCACCACCGTGATGTACAAATGGCTCGCGCGTGCCTGGTTTGCTAGAGCATCGGATTCGAGTCTGGCTGGGCGAGCTTGAACTGGCCAAGGGCGCGATAGGAAGACTGACTCACCATGAAATGTTGCCCAGCGGCGTGAACGTCACGAAAGCAGCGCTGCAGCGGGTTGGTATCGAAGAGCGCGCCGCCGCCTGCGGCTTGGAAGACGACGGTGGTTACCCGCTGCGCCGCCTCGGTGATGTACATAGCAGCCGCGCGCGCCTCCGCTTGCATCGGCGGTGGCGGAACCCGCCCCGCCTGTGCTTCCGTCCAGACGCTCGACAGAACCTGGAACGCCAGCGCACGCGCCGATGCGAGCTGCAACTCTGCCTTTCCCATTGCAAACTGGAAGTATGGGTGGGTAGGAAGCGGCGACGGTGGGGATCCACGGCCCTTCTCGACCGCCTGCTCGGTGATCTCGTCCAGGGCGCGACGCGCAATGCCGAGGGCGATCGCCATATGGAACCCTGCGACGAATGCCGGAAGTCCGAGGCGAAGCGCCGCCGCCCGTGACGGCATTCCCGAGCACCGCGTCCATGAAGGGAAACGTCATCTCGTCCGGCACGAACACGTTCTCGATGCTGTAATCGCAGCTGCCCGAGGCCTTGAGCCCCGCCACCTGCCAGTTGTCGTGGATCACGACCTGCTCTCGAGGCAGCAGAACCATACGAATTCCCGCAGGCGGGGGCTGGCTGGGTAGGAACGCGCCGGCAATGACCCAATCAGCGTGGTGAATGCCGCTCCCGAAGGACCAACGACCGGTCACCCGGTAGCCGCCGCCGACGGGTTCGGCCTTACCCTTGGGCCCGATCATCCCGGCCATCGGTGGGACGCCTGTGGCGAAGATGCGCTGAGCCGTCTCGACGGGGAGAAAGGCGCCAGCAATGGCGCTGGTCAGCGCCAAAATCCCCAAAGTCCAACCCGCCGAGCCGTCGGTCCGTGCCGCCGCCTCGAGAACCTCCATCACTGTAAGGGGATCGGCTTCGTCCCCACCGAGCTCACGAGGACAAGCAAAGCGCAGCAAGCGCGTCTTGCTCAGGGCCTCGATGGTGGGTTCATCCAGACGGCCGAGTTTTTCTGATTGTGGCGCGTGCTCCGTCAGGGTTGGCGCCACCGCTGCGACTTCCGCCAGCAACTCGTCTCGCAGCGACACATCGGAATGCATGCCACCCTCCTCTCGTCGCGGTCTCTGACTGGAACGACCCGAACCAGCGCCCCCTCCCGGCGCGTGACCGCGCCAAGCAGGTTGCGGAAAAACTTGCGTCAGTACGGTTCCGCATCCTTCGAGACAGCTGTCTCGCTGAGGTCCCGTTATTTCAAACAAGACCTCACCCTGAGGAGGCCCAAAGGGCCGTCTCGAAGGGTGTCGATACGGAGAGCCGCATTTATCCGCACCTGCTAGACTCAGGGCTCGCTGCTGCTCGGCTTGAGTCCACCGCTTATCGCGTGTCCACCCACGTGTTTGAGCCCACCAGCTTGACGGTCACATTCGAGAACCAAAGGTGCAGCGGATCGCCGTTGCGGTTTCCGCGGTGATCCAGTGAGAAGAGCAATGGGCCGGCCTTCTTGTGGTCGGCCCAGGTGGCAAAGACCTCGAGCTTGGGGGTCCCGCCCTTGTGATAGCCCATTTCCTCGACGCGGCCGTCGCTGCCGACATATAGCTCCCAGGTGTCACCCGGCGAGTAGCCGCCGTCGGAAGGATACTTCACGACAACCTTCTCGGCAGAACCATTCCCCAGCGGCAGTTTCTGCACGCCTGGATCCTCGACCGCCGCGCTGGTGTCCCAGGCAAAATGAAATGGCAGGAGCAGCCAATAATTGTCGTTTGCAAAGCCCGGATCGATGTCGTCCCTCACATTGGCCGGCTGGCTGCCGAGTTGTGAGCGCAGGTAGGTAACCTTCACCGGATTGCCCGACTTGTCCTTCCCCTCATAGGTGACCTGGTCGGTCTTGGGTTCCCAGATCCATGTTCTGGAGACATTGAACCCCGATGTCTCGGCGTTGAAGGTGTAGCGGATCGCTTCGATCTGCCCAAACGATTCGAGACCATAGGTCTTGGTGATCTTTTCGAGGATCGGCGGACGCTGCTGCGCGCCTGCAGTCGCAGGCAGGATCAACAGCAGGCCGAGGGCTAAAGGGCGGATCACAGAGAGTGGGCTCAATGTTGTCATGAACGTCCCTCCTCAGGTGAATGTGCGGCGCGCTGTTGCGCCCAGGAATGACCAGGCTCCGGCACGACGTGTTCTTCTGCCTGTTCCTCCCCAGGGCCGCTTGTTGCCGACACGAGCATATCATCGCGCGGTAGTTGACCCAATCGCGCCGTCGAGGACACGCGATTTCGCTGAACCCCTCGGCGCTGGTTTGTTTCCCGGCTGAGCCGGGAGCTAGCAATCCTGTATGGGATCGACGACTCGACCTGGTGCTTCTGCTGCACCGAAACCTTCTGACAGACGCTGCTGCCGAACGTAGTTGACGACCCGGATGCTGCATTGCATCATGTGAGAGTCGTGCGGAGAAACTCGATAAATTTACCCCGAATGCTGCGCCTGCGAAGAATCGCGAACAAGGAATAACCACCGGAAACGCTTGAAGGCGGTTTGGGGTCGGCGGTCGGGCCAGTCACTGGCCGCCGAAGCAGATGCGTGAGCGCGATCCAGGAGACGACTGCTATGGCCATGACCACCGAACTGCTCCGGGGCATCGTTATTCGCGGAGTGCCAAAGGCCGGCTACACTGAGGTGCTGACAGCGGAAGCCCTCGCCTTCATCGCTGGCCTCGAACGCAAATTCCGTCCGGAGCGAAGCCGGCTGCTTGACCGGCGGGCCGAAATACGGCAACGCCTCGATGCCGGTTGGAAGCCCGATTTCCTCGCGCAAACCAAGGCAATCCGCGATGGAGACTGGTGTGTCGCGCCGATCCCGCGCGATATCCGGGACCGTCGCGTCGAAATCACCGGCCCGACCGACCGCAAGATGGTGATCAACGCCCTCAACTGCGGGGCCAATGTCTACATGGCCGATTTTGAGGACGCAACCACGCCGAGTTGGGACAATTTGATTGAAGGGCAGGCGAACCTCATCGACGCAGTGCGCCGCAGGATCAGCTTCGACGACCGGGAAACCGGCCGACACTATGCACTGCACGACCGGACAGCGGTGCTGTTTGTCCGTCCGCGCGGCTGGCATCTTCCGGAAAAGCACGTCCTCGTCGACGGCACACCGATGTCAGGAGCGCTCTTCGATTTCGGACTGTTCTTTTTCCACAACGCCAGGGAATTGCTGGCGCGCGGCACCGGTCCGTACTTCTACCTGCCAAAGATCGAAGGCCATCTAGAAGCGCGGCTGTGGAACGACGTGTTCATCGAGGCCGAGGTGGAGCTCGGACTGCCGAAGGGTACCATCCGCGCGACCGTACTGATCGAGACGATAATGGCCGCATTCGAGATGGATGAGATCCTCTGGGAGCTACGCGATCATTCGGCCGGGCTCAATTGCGGTCGCTGGGACTATATCTACAGCTTAATCAAGAAGTTCGCCGAAGATCCAGCCTGCGTAATGCCGGATCGGGCGCAGGTCACGATGACCAGCCACTTCCTGCGCAGCTACAGTCTGTTACTGATCAAGACTTGCCACCGCCGCGAGATCCACGCGATGGGCGGGATGGCGGCGCAGATCCCGATCCACGACGATCCCGCGGCGAACGAGGTAGCAATGCAAAAAGTCCGCGCCGACAAGGAGCGCGAGGTAAGCGACGGGCATGACGGTACCTGGGTAGCGCATCCGGGCTTGGTGGCGATCGCCAAGGAGGTGTTCGACCGCGAGATGCCACTGCCAAACCAGATCGCCCGCAAGCGCCAAGACGTCCACATTGCGGCGCACGATCTTCTCGCCATTCCTCAAGGCACGATCAGCGAGACCGGGTTGCGGCAAAACCTCAACGTTGGGATAGGCTATATCGAGGCTTGGCTGCGCGGCACGGGCTGCGTGCCACTCTATCATCTAATGGAGGATGCGGCGACCGCCGAGATCAGCCGTGCGCAGATCTGGCAATGGATCCGGCATCGCGCGAGGCTCGAGGACGGTCGCATCGTCGATGCCGGCCTGTGCCGGGAACTGCTCGGCGAAGAGCTCGAGAAGCTCCGCCAGAGCGCGGCTGACAGCGGCCGCTACGAGGACGCGGCCAAGCTGTTCCGCGAGCTCATCGAAGCCCCGACCTTTCCCGAATTCTTGACTTTGCCCGCCTACGACATGATCACCGCCGACATTGCCTAGAACTCCATATCGAGTTCTTCGAGCTCCTCCGGTTCGCGCATAGCCGCCGAGTGCCATGTGATCATGTCGGGCAGTGCCATGATCCGCTCGCAATACCCGATGCATTGGCGGTCGAGCTTCACATCGTAGGTCAGAAAGCGCGTGACGACCGGTGCGTACATCGCGTCGGCCATGGTCAGGGTGCCAAAGAGATAGGGACCGTGATGGGCAGCAAAACAGTCGATCCAGATCGTGGTGATGCGGTCGATGTCCGCCTGCGCTCCAGACCATACTTTGAAACCTGGGTGACGGGCCTTGAGGTTCATCGGCAACGCCGACCGCAAATTGCTGAATCCCGAATGCATTTCACCGCAGATCGAGCGGCACCGCGCACGGGCTGCGCGATCGGTAGGCAACAACCCTGCATTGGGGCTTATCTCGTTAAGATACTCGGCGATTG
>Ga0306920_100015681_pt1 | contig 10399 bp, 12 predicted proteins | sample flu12Cox44000170_FD_204666 | JGI IMG/M metagenome (GOLD analysis project Ga0306920, IMG submission 204666) | Lab enrichment of tropical soil microbial communities from Luquillo Experimental Forest, Puerto Rico - flux4day.12C.oxic.44.000.170 (v2)... | ecosystem: Environmental > Terrestrial >...
CTCGGGATCGGCGAACACGCCATCCGCCCCGCGTCAAACACGTCGAAGGGCTCGGAGAGCACCCGCCCGCCCGCCTCGCGCACCCGGGCTGCGGCGTCGTCAGCGGACTCGACGCGGATATAGGTGTTCCACATAGCCTGCGGCGGTGCGCCGGGGGGCTGCGAGGAGATCGCGGCCACGTCCCGGCCGTCGATGCGGGCCATGTAGTAGTGGGCTCCCGCGTCGGGGGGCATCGCGTCCTCGGTCTGCCACCCGAAGAGCCCGGCGTAGAACCGGGCGGCGTCGACGGGATCGGGCTGGTTGGTGTCGACCCAGCACGGCACCCCGGCCGGGTAATCCTCGCGCGTGCTCATGGCGGCAGCCTACGCCGCTCACATAGTGTGATCGGCCCTCGACCTGGGCGAAGCGCGCACTCCCGCTTAACTGAGGGCGCGGTCGTCCTTTTGCGGCTGATCAAGTCCGGAGTCGTCCGGACCTGGACGCTCTGCGCGCAGCTTGTCCCTGGCCCTGATCCGGGCTGAATCGGTGCTCCGGGCGCATTCCGGGGCGCTGCGTTCTTCCGTTCGGGGTCGGGATTTTGTGGGTGACGTAACGGTCGCAGCCCGCGGTGCCGAGGTAGCGGCACGCGCGATGCCCCGGATACCGTCGCGGGGTCAGCCGGCGCGAGTGACGTCGGCTGCGACGATCTTCCCGCCGCGGACGGTGTCGGCCCCGGTGTAGTACTGGGCCGCGCCGGTGCAGTCATTGAGAACCGTCAGGTTGAAACGGACCTGGTGACCGGATTGGCCCAGCTTTGTGGGCTGTTCGGTGCCCGTGCAGGCGTATCCGGCCACGAACTGCTGGTAGGTCTCAAAGGTCGCCAGGGCCGGGCTGATCAGCGCCCATGCCTGGGCGTAATTGTGGGCGTCGACGTCCCGGTAGTAGGCGCGGACCACGGCCCAGGGACCGGTGGGCTGAGGCCTCGGCTGGGCGGCCTGCCGAGGGGTCACCGTTGCCTGCGGTGTGCCGCTGGCCGTGGTGGCGGTCGTTGGTGCCGGTGAGGGTGAGGCCGTCGGCCTAAGGGTCGCGATCGTATCTGGTGGCGCCACCGGCGCAGGCGGAGCAGCATGGGCGATGAGCAGGCCTGCCGCGCCGAGGATGGCCGCCACGATGACCACCGCCAGCGGCCAGAGCAGTCGCTTCATGATCACCCGCTCGGTGGCTCTGCCAGGGTTGGTTGCGCCCGCAGGCCACTAGGAGTTGTACCCAAACAACAGCAATGTCAGCCACGCTGACCTGGTCGGCTGTGCGCTGCTGGTGGTCGTCCCGGTGCGGGTAACCAGGTGTCAGCAAGCTGCCGGCGGATGGGTCAGCCAGGTGACCGACGGCTGCCTCACAGCCAGGGACCTGACGGTGGCGCCCGCCGGTGCGGATGCAGCCGCACCCGAGATCACGATCATCTGCGCGCAGCCGTCAGCGCGGGCGGCCCCGCTCTCAGCAGCACATGGTCAGTACTGTCGGGACGTGCGGTTCGAGCAGCGGCTGCGGGACGGGATCCACTCCGGTGCGGTCGTCCTGGCCTTCCGGCGCTGGAAGCGCAGCCAGGTCGTGCCCGGCCGTCGCTACCGCACCGGGATTGACATGGTCGAAGTCGAGTCGGTGGACGTGGTCGAGCCGGCATTGGTGGACGCCGCCCAGGCCCGCGAGGCGGGGTACACGAGCGTCGGCGAATTGCTGGCCGACCTGCGCGGTGACCCGGCATTGCCGGTTTACCGCATCCGCCTGCGGCGAATCGATGGGCCGGATCCCAGGGACGAGCTGGCCAGCGCCGCCCGCCTGACCGAGGCGGACGTCGCCGCCATCACAGCCAGGCTGGCCCGGATGGACAGGTCAAGCAGCCGCGGGCCGTGGACCGGCATGGTGCTCGCGCTGATCGCTGACCGGCCCGGCATCGTGTCCACGGTCCTGGCCGAAGCCCTGGGCTGGGAGCGGCAGGACCTCAAGCAGCATGTCAGGCGGCTGAAGGAACTCGGGCTGACCCTCAGCCTCGATGTCGGCTACCGGCTGTCACCGCGCGGCGAGTCGTATCTGAACTACCTGCGCCCCCGGTGAGCGGCGCAAGCGCGCTGACGGACAGCTGGCCGGGCGGCGGCAGCGGTCTCACCCCTGCCCGCGCATCGCGCGAGCGGATTAGTAGTGAGCGGGCGGCGATCATCCTTAGCCATCACTCACCGTCGGCGGCGCGTCAACGAAGACTCGGAGGCGCGCGAGGACAGCATGGGCAGCGGCTCGCTTGGCCTTGCGGGCGCGGTAGCGGCGACGGTCTACGATCGCCCGGCCGTGACGCGCCAGGAGCATCATGGCCTGGTCGCGGATGGCGCTGCCAGGTTCGGTGCGGGCGAGACTGGCCAGCTCCGCGAGCATGGGGCCGTCGCTGTATTCGTCGGTGGTTAGCCAGGGTTCCCATGGCGGTCCGGCGGCGCAGGTGGGGCAGCGCAGCCACCACGCCAGATAGGCGCGGAATCGCGGCCAGGTGGCGCAGCTGTCCACGCGGGCATCTATGAGGGTCATCTGTACATTGCAGGGCGCACAGGCCACCCCGCGTATGTAGTCGTGCTGGTGGCAGTGCTCGTACACGTAGCCGGTGCCGTGTCCGCGGAAGTCGGGCACAGGTGAGCAGTTACGGCATCCGTCGATCTCACACGGGGCACTGGCAGGGCTCAGGATGCCACGGGCGCGCAGTCCTTTGACCGTGGAGTAGCGCCGGGTAATCAGCGCTCGCGGTTCGGTCATGATGGCACGGTAGTAGGTGCTACTGCCAGTCTCAGAGAGGTCCGTTGGTGTCGCCTGTATGGCTATCCGGGGACCGGCCGGCCGTGTCGGTGACCTCGACCCCGGCGGTGTAGGTGTGGCGGTAGGCGCGCGGTACCGGGGCCTGGTGGAGCTCGGTGTAGAAGTGCTGCCATTCCGCGAGCCGCGCCGCTTCGAGCGTGGCCTGGCTCAGCCAGGTTCGGTCAGCCGTCTGCCGTAGTGCGGCGTTCAGCTGTGACCTGGCGCGGTTCAGCCGGCTGCGGACGGTGCCGACCGGCACGGCGGTGACCGCGGCGATCGCCTGGTAGCTGTGGCAGCGGGAGAAGTACCGCAGGATGACGGTCAGCCGGTCGTCCGGGCTGAGGGTGGCGAGCGCGGCCCAGAGCCAATCGCGCTGGGCGTGCCCGTCCAGCACCTCCTCGGGCCCGGGTGCCAGCGCCGGGACCATCACCTGCCCGGCCGGTCTGTCGCGGTCGCCGCGCCGCAGGCGCATCAGGCATGTATTGCGCAGGACCGTGTGCAGCCACGCCCCTGCCGGAACGCGCGCCATCGCCGAAGAATGGACCACCGCGTTCCCCGACTGGCGGTTCGACCTGCTGCGCCTGGTCGCCGAGGGCGACCAGGTCGCCGCGCACATGCCCTATCGCGGCACGTTCACGAAGCCCATCCTCGGCGCCACACCTACCGGGCGGTCCGCCCAGGTCGATGAGATGGTCATCTTCCGCATCGCCGGCGGAAAGATCGCCGAAGCATGGGAGGTCTACGACGAGTGCGGAATGTGGCGCCAGCTCGGCACGCCACCACCCGGCTGAAACCGCCGCGGACGCGGCGTTCATACGGCCGGGGGGAGGGCGCAGAACAGGTTGCCCTCCGGGTCGGCCAATACCGTCCAGCGTCCGCGCGGATCATCCCACTGCCAGGTCGCGCCGAGGGCGAGCAGCTGGCCGAGATCCTCGCTAGCGTGCATGCGCACGTCGAGGTGGACACGGCCGGGCACCGGCTGCAAATCACGTACCGGCGTCAGCCACACGTGCAGGCTGTCCCGGCCCCCCAGCAGGACCGATTCGTCCTCGCCCAGCGTTCCGGCCGCGATGGCGGCGGCGTCCTGCGGGCTGACCGGAAGGCCGAGAAGCTCGGCATAGAAACGCGCGAGAGTTGCGGGTTCGCGGCAGTTGATGACAATGGCTTCCAATCGTTGCACCGGTTCCTCCTCGCCCGCCGATTGCCCGTCAGCGTGCACAGTCTCGCACCGCTCAGCTGCGCGCTCACGGGCGGACACGACACGGGCGACCTGGGGGCGAACAGCCCTGGTGCTGAAGCTAGGTCGCTGATCTGCGCGATCGAGGCGCAATCAGGTCGGCAGCTGACAGTGTGACGAGCCTGAGGGAGTTCGCCAGGCAGCGGGGCGGCAGCGCGGCGCCTGCTCCAGCATGCGGCCGCCAGCCAAGAGGGGCCGATCGCATGACTGAGGCAGCCAGGCCGCTCCGGCGTTCCGGCGTCAGGAGCGCGGACATTTTGGAGGTCACGCTTCGGGTCAGGTGTGTAGCTGGTCGCGGATCAGGGTGTCGAGTCGTTGCCACGCCGGGGATGAGGCGTTGATGGATTCCTGGATCAGTGCTGGGATGGCCGAGCCGGTGACTTGTCCGGGAAGGTCGCCGGGACCGTATCGGCTTCTCGTCGCGGCGACGATGCGCTGGGCAAGGTCGCCGAGGCGGGGGTCGTTTGGGTCGAGGCCGTATGCGCGGTCGTAGTCGAGGTAGATCTGACGCAGTGCCTGGTCGGTGAGCGCCTGGGCCTGGTCGCGGAACAGTTCGCTCGCGGTGTCGGGGTGGGTCGCGAACACCAGGATCCACAGATCGGTTTCCATGGCGATCCAGCGCGGGCTGAACCCGATGCCAGGCAGCCGCTCAAGATGGCTGGTGACCTCCGGGGGAAGCATCTGGATCCGGCCGGCGGCGAGCTGCCGGAGCCGTCGCTGGCTGTGCCGCAGCCGCCGGATCCGGGCCGTGAGGTCGATATCGGCCTGGTGGAGGAGCCGCCGGAACTCCTCGCCTGACGCGGCTTGGAGATCGCCGATGCGGCCGAGGGGGACCCCGGCTTCGGCGAGGGTGCGGATCTTGATCAGGTCGATGGCGTGCTGGGCGCTGTAGCGCCGGTAGCCGGAGGAGTCGCGGCTGGGCTCGGGCAGGAGCCCTTTGGCGTGGTAGACGCGGATGGTCTTGGTCGACACGCCGGCATAGCGGGCGAGCTGGCCGATGGTGATCACCTGCCTATATTCCCGCGCTTGACCTTGCCCCCAGGGCAAGGTTGCAGCATGGGGTCATGGCGAACATGACCTTTGACCGGGACACCTTGCGCGCGCTGGCCGACGAGGGCAACCAGACGGCCCTGGACCGGCTGGCCGACCTCGCTGATGCGCGCGGCGACCTCGACGAGCTGAACGAACTGCTGGACGAAGGCTCCTGCCGCGCCGGCCACCTGCTCACCCGGCGCGCGGTGAAGGTCGGTGACCTGCTCGAGCTCCAGCGGCTGTCCGACGCCGGATGCGACGAGGCTGGCAGCGAACTGGGACGGCTGCTCGCCCCCCCGGCCGGCGCCGACGAGGACTGACAGCGCACACACCTGGCGCTCTGGTGAGCACGAATTTGCTCATGCCGATCCCGGCCGCTGTAACCCCAGCCGGGTGAGATCGATGAGCCGCTCGATGGAGGATCCGAATATGTCGGCGTGGCCGCGCGGCTGGCCGACGGATGCCAGGGCGGCGGCAAGGTTAGGGTAACGGCCCCTGGCCGCAGCGAGGGCGAGCGGCTGAGCTCGCTCGGCAGCGCTGGCCAGCTGGCCTGCCGGTGCTGCTTGCATCGCGCCGTACATGGTGGCGAAGCTGCTGATCATGGTGATGAGTTCCAGCTTGGCTCCGGTGCCGAGCCCGGAGCCTGCCAGCAGGCCGAGGAAGTAGTCGAGGTAACGCAGCCCGTTGGGGCCGGGGGGCATCGGGCGGTGCAGCAGCCCGGCTAGCCACGGGTGCCGCCGCGCGATGTCGCGGGTCTGCCTGGCCAGGGCGGCGATGGCAGCGCGCGGTTCGGTGGCTGGCGTACCGGGGTAGGCGTATTCGGCGGCCAGGTTGTCGGTCATCAGCTGGACCAGGTGATCCCTGGCGGGCACGTAGTTGTACAGCGACATGACCGCGATGCCCAGCTCGGCCGCGAGACGCCTCATGGTGACCGCCTCCAGGCCCTCGGCATCGGCGATCCGCACGGCGAGCGCCGCGATGGCCGCGCGGTTATACCGGGGCTTGGGGCCTCGGCTCCCATGCTCGGGAAAGTCCCAGATCGACGCCGGCGCGTCGACGCCGGCGCGGCGGTGGCCGGTCGCTGTCATCCCAGCGATACTACCTTTCAACGTGCACCGTACGTAGTATTGTCGAAACAACGTACGATGCACGTTGTTGGGAGACGGTCAGGTGTGAGGTTCCGCACTCCGTTCGCCCGCTACTGGCTGTCGGGTTTCCTGGCCGACTTCGGGGACGGCGTCCGGCTGGCCGCGTTTCCGCTGCTTGCGGCAGGGTTCACGCGCTCGCCCACCGCGGTGGCCGCCGTCACCGCCGTCCAGGGCCTGCCCTGGCTGGTGCTCGGTGCCGGGCTGGGCGTGCTGGCCGACCGCACCGACCGGCGCCGCCTGATGGTGATCGTGGACGTGGCGCGGGCCGCGATCATCGCTGGCCTGGCCGCAGCGATCCTCGCCCGCAGCGCCGGGCTGGTGCTGATCTACCTGACAGCCTTCACCACCGGACTTGGCTCGGCGCTGCGTGACACCGCCGCGGGCGCCTGCGTGCCCCGGCTGGCCGGCCCGGCCGACCTGGACCGGGCGAATGCCCGGATGATCGCCGGGCAGGTCGTCGGCAACGAGCTGGCCGGGCCTGCCGCCGGGGGGTGGCTGTTCGGCCTGGCGACGGTGCTGCCGTTCGCGGTCAACGCCGGAACGCTGGGGATCGCTGTGCTCCTGCTGCTCACGCTGCCGGGCGTGTTCCGGCCGATAAGCCAGCCAGCACCCCAGGCGCCGGGGACGTCGCTGGCGGCGCTGCGGCAGGAGTTCTCCGAAGGCCTCGGATGGCTACGGCGGCACTCTTCCGTCCGGGACGTCACGATCGCCGTTGGCGTCATCGCCGTCATGGATGCCGCCTGGTTTGCCGTGCTTGTCTTGTATGTGATCCATATCCTGAACCAGAAGCCAGGCATGTATGGCCTCCTGGTGGCCATCGGCGCGGTCGGCGGGATCGCGGTCGGCGGGCTCGGACCTCCGATCACCCGGCGGCTCGGGCCGTGGCGGTCGCTGCTGATCGCTGGGCTTGTCATGGCCGCGAGCCAGGCCGTTCTCGGGCTCACCGCTAACGTGATCATCGCCGCCGCGATGCTCGCTGCCAGCAGCGCAGCCTGTGTCCTCTTCGACATGACCGCGGTCACAATGCGCCAGCGGCAGGTGCCTGACAACCTGCTGGGCCGGATCACCAGCCTCTACCGCACCGCCCTGCGAGGTTCAGAAGCACTCGGCGCGCTCGGCGGCGGCCTGGTCGCCGCGGTCGTCGGAATCCGGGCCACCATGCTCATCGGCGCTACCCCGATCGCCGCCACCGTCATCCTGCTCAGCTGGCACCACCGGGGCACCGCCACGGGGCGGAATGCGGGCGGCGGCCTGTCCCCCTGAATCCACCATCGGACGTGCGCCTCACCTATCGGCCCGGTTTCGGCGGTGCGGGGCGCCCAGCCGGGGCGGCGCTGCGGCCGCGGGCGAGGATGTCGAGGCTCAGCGCCAGAATCCATGCCGGGAACAGCAACTCCACCCAAGCTACGATCCCTGCCGCGGCCAGGAGGACCACGGCGGACGCCAGCCCGGCAATGGTGAGCCATCGGGCCACGATCTGGGTATGCCGCGCAATGGTCACCGTGGTGAGCGTGAACACCGCCGCCATCCGCATCGAGTAAACGTTCAGCAGGATGGCGGTGACGTGGCGGCCCAGCGTCAAGGTGTCGGCGCCGGCCCGGCCGGACGAGGTCGCGCCCGCGATGATACCGCCGGCCACCGCCGCCCCCACGAACAACATGGCGACGAACAACAGGCCGCTGCCGAGAAATACCGTGGCAAAAAAGCGATCCTCGCGGTCCCCGATCCGGTCCCGCACCACCCCGACGAACCACAGGAAGGCGATGCCGGCGAACGGGATCAGGTTCAGCGCGATAGCCACCGCGGCTCTGCGCCCGGAATCGGTGAGCCACGCGCCGGGGACGGCCGGATGGGGCGGCACCGAGACCCGGAGCAGTACCAGCGCGGCGATCAAAAGCACAGAGAAGATGATCCCGGCGACGGCGGCCGCCCGCGGAGTCCTCAGTGGGCTCCTGGCCCGCAACGGACCCTGGCCTATCACTCCCTCGGACATGAGCTTCCCCCTTTCGCGGGTGGCCGTGCTGGACCGGCATCCACCCAAGGCGGCGGTGCGGCGGTCAAGCGATGCCCTGTTCGCCAGCCGAAGGCCGGCCGTCTTTCTGAGCTGGCTGGTGGCGAGCACTTTAGCCCAGTACGGACGTGGCACCAGCCGATGGCGCGTCGTCCTGGCGCATGCCAGGATTGTGTCAGGTGAGCACAAGTCTGCCTGGCGCGGTGGCCCCGCAGCCTCGTGCCGGCGTTCACATGTAACTCACATGCGATCCGGGAATCTCATGGGAGAGGAAATAGAAAGTGGAGAATAAGAATGAGTTCTGGGCGGATGTTAGCGTGGTGGCGGTGTCACCAGTTGCGATTGCCGCTGGAATCACCAGAGGTGCCTACGATGCTGCGACTGATAACGGAGGTTTCAGCGAAGGGTTCAACGCAGGGGCAGCGCCCGTGTTCAAGTCGGCGAGGGAATTTGGCGCGGAGCATGGGGGAATGATCACGAAAGGCGTAGTTACTGGCGCTGCTGGTGCACTCGGCGCCCGCCTTGTGAATGTGGGGCTCAAGCATCTAAGACTTTAATAGGTGACCGCTTTCACCCAGCGTCTGGGCAGCTTCTTGGCTTGGCCACTCCCTCACCATCGACCACGGCTGGCCCGAGATCGCCCAGACCGCCCTCGACTTCGTCAAGCGATCATCAGCGGCGATAGGGCCCGCGATGAGCACTCCGGTCAGGCCACGGCCTTCTTCTCGCGCAACGCGGCCGGGACCGCGGCGAGGATCAACGCGCCGGTCAGGGCGAACGCCGCCGGGTAGCCGGTGCGGGCGCAGAACAGGCCGAAGACGGCCGGGCCCGCACCGTACCCGGCGTCGTAGGCGAGGTTCCACAGCGCGCTGGCCTTATCTTCGGGCTGCTGCTCGATCAGCAGCGCGAACGTCGCGTTCTCGATCACCCCGAACCCGGCGCCGAACAGCACCATGCCTGCGAAGATCACCACGGGCGAGCCCAGCCCCAACATCGCGGCCATCCCGAGCGCGGCCACGCCGAGCGCCGGGACCAGCAGCCGGGCGTGACCGTACCGGTCGCCGCGCTTGCCAGCCTGCCAGCGGCTGAGCGTAGCGGTGATCGCCTGCACGAGCAGGGCGGCCGAGGCGAGGCTGCTGGGGACTCCCTTCGCGAGCGGCAGGAACGAGTCCAGCACGCCGGCCGCAATGGTGGCGGCGGCGAAGATCAGCGGCAGCCGCAGCGCGGCGGCCGCCATCCGCCCGGAGCGGAGGGCGCCCGGGATCCGCCCGGAGGGGCGGGCGCCCGGCATCCGTCCGGCCCGGGCGGTACGGCGTTCCTCGCGACCGCCCGGCAGCCAGCGGATCACCACCAGCGGCAGCAGGCCGGCGGTGGCCGCCATCGCCGCGGCCGCGGCGCCCAGGTGATGCCCGGCGAGCCAGACCCCGGCCGGCAGCGCGACAACGGCCGGGACGCCGGAGACGACGCCAAGCAGGCCGAGCCCCTCGCCGCGCCGTCCGGGAGGCAGCAGCTGGGCGGTGAGCGCGCCGGTGACCACGCCGCACAACCCGAAGCCGAACCCGCGCACCAAGCTGACGCTCACCATGACGGCCTGAGGCTGGCGCGCGAGCATGGCCAGAGCCGGCGCGCCGAGCAGCACGGCTCCGGCCGCGAGCACCATCCGGCCGCCGAACCGCCTGATCGCTGCCGCGGCCGCGGCCTCGGCAGCCACGGTGCCGAGCAGCAGCGACCCGGTCATGAAACCGGCGCCGGAACTGCCGACGCCCGCCGCCGCCGCCAGCATCGGCATCACCGACAGCAGCAGGAAGAAGCTGCTGAGCACGCAGAACTCCGACAGGAACACCAGCGCCAGCGGACCGCTGATGATCCGCCCGGCCGGCCTGCCGCCGCCGTTGCCCGGGCCGGTCTCGGCGTGGGTCACTGTGCTCATGTCTGCGACCGTAAAGCCGAAGTGGAGCACTGATAAGGTCCAATTCCATGGCGATTGAATGGTCCGGTTTGAGTCCGGAGCTGCTGGTTCGGCTCGACCGTTCAGCCGGCCAGCCGTTGCGTGCCCAGCTGGAGGCGAGCCTGCGCGAGGCGATCAGGGGCGGCCGGCTCCGTGCCGGGGAACGGCTGCCGTCCTCGCGGGAGCTAGCGCGCGAGCTCGGCGTCTCCCGC
>Ga0306920_100015682_pt1 | contig 10399 bp, 10 predicted proteins | sample flu12Cox44000170_FD_204666 | JGI IMG/M metagenome (GOLD analysis project Ga0306920, IMG submission 204666) | Lab enrichment of tropical soil microbial communities from Luquillo Experimental Forest, Puerto Rico - flux4day.12C.oxic.44.000.170 (v2)... | ecosystem: Environmental > Terrestrial >...
GACGATCTCCTCGACAAGGTCGATCGGGTTACCGGAATACAGCGTTGGTTCGACAATGGACACGGATGTCATCAAGCCCTCCTCGGGCCCTCGACGGGACGCCGCCTTTGCCGGTCAAGGTTCGTTTGCCAGGTCGCAACCCTGCGGCCGGCGCGCAGGTCAGCGCATCGAGGCTGCCGATCTACCAACAATGACGCAAGAGAGATTTGACGGCCCTTTCGTCTATTTTGCGCAAATCTAAAAATGGGGGGAGTTGGGATCAGTGGCGGGAGCTGCCGCAGGCTCTCGGGCGGCGAGCCGCGCTTCGAGTTCTGCGAGCCGTTTTTGCAAATCTTCCTGCTCGGCCCGCGCCTTTGCAGCCATCGCCTTCACTGCTTCGAACTCCTCGCGGCTCACCAGATCCATCCCGGCGAGCACTCTTTCCAGTTGCTCGCGCAGCCGCGATTCGACCTCGCTCCTCATTCCCGATAACGTGCTCATCGCGCCCGCGGCGACGCGGGCGAGGTCGTCAAGGATCCTGTTCTGACTCTGCATCGCCTCGTCTCCGCTTGTCCTGAGCGTCTCCCTCGTCAACGGCGGCCATCCCCAACCGTCGCCAGCGTGCGGGGGAGCGGATGGGAACCGCGAAAGGTCCGGGGCCCGGATTACCTCCGGCTCGGCTTGAAGGCCGGCATCACCTCCTCGGCGACCCATTGGAACTGCTCGAGCATCGTCGTCTGCGGAGTGCCGATCGGGCTCGAAAGGCTGATGTGCTCCATGCCCGGGTAGCGCTCTTCAAAACCCTTCAGCAGCTCGACCAGTTCCGCTGGTGTGCCGGCAAACCAAGAGCCGAGGTCCATATAGTGCTCGACGGTCGGCACGTCGGCAGCCGCCCAACCGCCGCGCCGCGAGACCGCGTTGATCTGGTCGGCGGTGAGCCCGGGCACAAAGCCCAACGGCGCAAACATCTTCACGTGCTCTTCGTAGATCGGCGTGATCTCACGGATCGCCTGTTCGCGACTCTTCGCGAGGTGAATGTGCAGGCCCAGCTGCAGGTTCTCGCCGAGCTTGAGGTGCTTGCCGACCCGCGCCGCCGCATCCCGATAACCGGTAATCGGCCCGGCTTGCATCGTCGCGGCGCCGCCGCCGACCGCGCCTTTGATGCCGTGCTTCACCATGAAGTCGAGCCCGCGCGGGTTAGCGCTGACGATTGGCTGCCAGCACTCGATCGGCCGATGGATCGGACGCGGAACCAGGGTCAGTTCCTTGAGCGTGTAGCCGCGGTACGGCACCTCCGGCGGCAGGGTGTAGTACTTGCCCTTATGCGAGAACGACTCGTTGTCGAACGCCTTGAACAGGATCTCGACCTGTTCCTCGAACAGCTCGCGGTTGGCGTTTTGGTCGAGCATCGGTGCGCCAAAGGTTTCGACCTCGCGGGTGTGGTAGCCGCGGCCCACCCCGAAGACCGTGCGGCCGCCCGTCAGGATGTCGGCGGTCGCGAAATCCTCGGCGAGGCGCAGCGGGTGCCACATCGGGGCGATATTGAAGGCGCAGCCGATCTTGATGTTCTTCGTCACATGCCCGAGGTGCACTGCCAACATCAAATCGTTGGGGATGCACTCGTAGCCTTCGTGCTGGAAGTGATGCTCGGCGAGCCACAGGATGTCCCAGCCGAGCGCGTCCATCTTCTTCGCGATCGCCTCGGTCTTCTCGAACACGCTCGCCAGATGCTCGTTCGAGTAGCGGCGCTCATTAGCAGGGGTTGTGTCTTGCCCGCGGTCGGGGAGATCGACGTGGCCCGCATACACCGTCGTGAACTTCGTGATCATGTTTCATCCCTCCGGGTCGTTTGCGGGTAGCTGCGAGTGATCAGTCTTACCCGATTTCGCGCGCTTTGCCACTAAGCGCCGGTAGGCCGCATCAGCATGGTTGACCGCGCCGATCGCTCTCAGATGCAATCACAAATTGTTCGCGGATTTGCTCGTGTTGCAATCTGCAGCGAATCTGCAGCTAATTCTCCTTTTGGTTGTACCGCGTGCCGCGACGACCGTGGCCACCTCGTTACTGACCGGACAATTATGATGATATAGCAACATTGTACAGAAAGCAAATGATTCGACGACTATTGCTCCCGCTGCGAGCGTTGGTTCCGCGCATTTGCGCCTGACCGCGCGGCTTGACACGCCTCGCAGGGGACCGGCACCTTGCCGGAGCGAAGGCGGGTTGCAGCCGCCGCGATCCATCACATCGAGGGAGAAACGCGATGAAGCTGCCGCGCAGGACGTTACTCGCCGGTCTGACGACTGGACTGGCCGTCCCCGCTTTGCTGCACTGGCCGGCCAGCGCGGCGGAGTTCACGTTCAAATGCGGCAGCTCGCTCCCCGATGGCCATCCGATGGCGGTCCGTTTGCGCGAAGCGATGGCGCTCATCAAGGACGAGAGCGGCGGGCGGCTCGACATCACGCTTTACACCAACAGCCTGCTCGGCGGCGATACCGCGATGATCTCGCAGACAATCGCCGGCGCACTCGAAATGTACACGCTGCCGCTCGACCTGCTCGCCGCCAAGAACCCGGCTTGCGGGATCTTTGGCGTTGGCTATGCTTTTCTCGACTACAGCCACGTTTGGGAGGCGATGGACGGCGAACTCGGCGATCACCTGCGCGGGATCGCCGACCACATCGGCTTCCACGTGGTCCACAATTGCTATGATCACGGCTTTCGCGAAATTACCACCCGTACCAAACCGATCGAAACCCCCGGCGATTTGCGCGGCTTCAAGATCCGCCTGCCGGTAGCGCCGTATTTCATCTCCTTGTTTCAGCATCTCGGGGCGTCACCGACCCCGATCAATTTCGCCGAAGTTTACAGCGCGCTGCAGACCGGTGTCGTGGACGGGCAGGAGAACCCGCTGGTCCTGATCGACACCGCCAAGCTCTACGAGGTTCAGAAATACTGCAGTCTGACCAACCACATTTGGGCAGGCATTCACATCTCGTTCAGCAAAATCGCCTGGAACCGACTGCCCAAAGATCTTCAGGAGCTTGCGGAAAAGCATTTTAATGAAAAAGCCATGCAGGAGCGCGGAGACTGGCAGACCATGACCCAAAAGGAAATCGAGAATTTGAAGAGCAAGGGGATGATGATCAATTCGCCTGATCCCAAGCTGTTCCAGGGCGCCCTGCTCAAGACGGATTTTTATTCTGAAATGAAAACGAAGTCGGGCGATAAAGCCTGGGCATTGCTCGAGAAATATGTCGGTCCGTTAGCATGAGCATTGGCACGCCGCAGCTTGCCCACAGACTGACAAACATCGGCTGGACCGGCGCCCTGCGTCCTTCGAGACAGCCGCTTTCGCGGCCTCCTCAGGATGAAGGGTTTTCTTAGTGCCATCAGAGGCTTACCCTCATCCTGAGGAGCGCCTAAAGGGCGCGTCTCGAAGGACGCAAGGACGGGCTGTAGTCCTTCCCGTCGCTTCTTCCCCGGTCGCGCCGCCGATCACCGGCGAGAACGACATCGCCTGGGCGGGCCTGCGGCGCCAGGCGCTGATCCTCGATCGCTCGATCGGCATTGTGGCCGAGGTGCTAGGCGCCGGGATCGTCGTCGCGGAAACCGGCATCCTCTTTGCCGGCGTGGTCTCGCGGTATGCCTTCAACAGTCCGCTCATGTGGACGGACGAGCTTGCCAATTTCCTGTTCCTGTGGCTGGCGATGCTCGGAACCGTCGTCGCGCTGCGCCGCGACGAGCACATGCGTCTGACGACTTTCGTGAACTCGCTGGCGCCGCAGTGGGCTCGTTCCCTCGGCACTGTCGGCGCCCTCGTCGTCATCGTCTTTGTCCTCGAGATCCTGTTGCCGGCAGCGCAATATCTCCAGGTCCAGAAATCGACCGAGCTCATCACCCTGTCGATCTCGGACGGTTACCGGGTCGTCGCGATCCTCGTCGGCGCTACCCTCACCGCCGTCATCGCACTGTTGCGCTTGCTCGAGACGACAACTTCGCGCGGCTTCCTGGTTGCGGTCGCATTGGTGGGCGGCGTCGCGCTGGCATTGTGGCTGGCGCAGCCTTTGCTGATCGCGATGGGGCATGCCAGCCTCATCCTGTTCTTTGTCGTGCTCGTCGCCGCTTGCGTGATGATCGGGGTGCCGATCGCCTTCACCTTCGGCATCGCCACCTTCTCCTATCTCGCGCTGACCACCGACCTGCCGCTTGTCATCGTCGTCAACCGTATCGACGACGGCATTTCCAACCTGCTGCTGCTGGCGGTGCCGATGTTCGTCGTGCTGGGCCTGCTGATGGAGATGAGCGGCATCGCGCGGGTGATGGTCAATTTCCTCGCCGCGCTGATCGGCCATGTCAAAGGCGGGCTGTCCTATGTGCTGCTCGGCGCGATGTACCTCGTCTCCGGGATTTCAGGGTCGAAGGCGGCCGACATGGCGGCAGTGGCGCCGATCCTCTTCCCGGAGATGCGGCGCCGCGGCGCGCATCCCGGTGAGCTCGCTTCGCTGCTCGCGACCTCGAGCGCGATGTCCGAGACGATCCCGCCGAGCCTGGTGCTGATCACGATCGGCTCGGTCACCAACATTTCGATCGCCGCTCTATTCACCGGCGGCCTGCTGCCCGCTGCCGTCGCGGCACTCGGGCTCGTCGTCGTCGCCTGGTTTCGTTCGCGCCGTGCCGATCGCGGGGCCGGGACGCGGGCGCCGGCGAGCCAGATGGTGCGGACCTTTGTCATTGCGGTTCCTGGGCTGACCTTACCTTTTGTGATCCGCGCCGCAGTCATCCAGGGGGTGGCGACCGCAACCGAGGTCTCGACCGTCGGCGTCGTCTACACCGCCCTCTTGGGCCTCCTCGTCTACCGTCAGTTCGATTGGCGGCGGATTTATCCGATCCTCGTCGATACCGTCTCGCTGACGGGCGCCGTCATGCTGATCATCGGCACTGCAACGGCGATGGCGTGGGCCTTGACCCAATCCGGGTTCTCGCAATGGCTGGTCTCGGTCATGGCCGGCGTGCCCGGCGGCACAGCCGGGTTTCTCGCGATCACGATCGTTGCGTTCATCATTCTCGGCAGCGTCCTCGAAGGGCTGCCGGCGATCGTGCTGTTCGGCCCGCTGCTGTTCCCGGTGGCAAAGGCGATGGGGGTGCACGAAGTCCATTACGCGATGATCGTGATCCTGGCGATGGGGATCGGTCTGTTCGCGCCGCCCTTTGGGGTCGGTTACTACGGCGCCTGCGCGATCGGCCGGGTCTCGCCGGATGACGCGCTGTGGCGGATCTGGCCCTATATCGGCGCGCTCGTCGTCGCCCTCGCGATCGTCGCCGCGATCCCCTGGATATCGATCGGATTTTTGTAATGGACTACGTCACTCTCGGCAGGACCGGGCTCAAGGTCAGTGTCGCCGGGCTCGGCTGCGGCGGTTTCAGCCGCCTGGGCCTCGGCACCGGTAAAAGCGAGGCCGATGCTATCGCGCTCGTCCGCCAGGCCTTTGATCTGGGCGTCAATATTTTCGATACCGCCGCCGCCTACGGCACCGAAACGGTGCTCGGCAAGGCGATCAAGGGAGTGCCGCGCGACCGCGTCGTCATCGCCACAAAGGCGTGGATCCCGCACCGCGAAGGCCGCGGTGCCGCCGAGCGCGCCGTCCGCAGCCTCGACAACTCGCTGCGGCAGCTCGATACCGATTATGTCGACATCTTCCAGCTGCACGGCGTCATGCCGGGAGCCTACGAGCAGGCGCGCGATGTGATCGCACCCGCCCTGCTCAAGGAGCGAGACAAGGGCAAGCTTCGCTTTCTCGGCGTCACCGAGGCCGCCTCGGAAGATGCCGAACACGCGATGCTGGAGCGTGCTATCGAGGACGGTGCGTGGGACACCTTCATGCTGGCGTTCCACATGATGCACCAGAATGCGCGCGCGCAGGTGTTTCCGCGGACGATGGCCAACCGTGTCGGCACGTTGCTGATGTTCGCAGTGCGCAACATCTTCTCAAAGCCGCAGCGTCTCGCGTCCGCTTTGCAGGAGCTGACGGCGAGCCGGCAATTGCCGCGCTGGCTCGCCGATGCGCCTCGCCCGCTCGGCTTTCTGTTGCATGAAAAGGGCGCGCGCACGATCACCGAGGCGGCCTATCGCTTCGTGCGGCACGAGCCGGGTGTCGATGTCGTGCTGTTCGGAACCGGCGACCCGGAGCATCTGCGCACGAACATCACCTCGATATTGTCGCCGCCGCTGCCGCTCGCTGACCGGCAGACCCTGACAAAGCTGTTCGGCCACCTCACCGGTGTCGGCCTCGACCCGCCTTTCAGCATGCCCGGCCTCAGCTCGGGCTAAAACTGGCGCCACGCGGCAACGGTGCGCCGCTTGCGAGATAGACGCCGCCGGAGATCAGGGCGATGCCAAGCCAATCGGTTCGGTCGGGCCATTCGCTGAGAAGCGGGATCGCGAGCAATGCCGACAACACGGGCACCAATGCGCCAAAGGCGGCACCCGCCGAGGCGCCGAGGATGACAACCGCGCGGCCGTAGAGGACAACGCCAACAATCGTCACGAGGATGCCCTGGAAGGCCGCCTGAAAGGCGAACTCGGCGAGCGGCAGCAGCGCGAGGCGAGACCCATTCAGGGCCAGATAGATGGGCAAATAGATCGCCAGCGATCCGGTGGCGACGAGCGCTGCTGCATGTAGTGAATCGAGCTTTGCTTGGCGCATGACAACCTTGAAGCACGCCGTCAGGAAGCCTGCGAACAGAAACAGCGCATCGCCAAGCGTGCGCGACAGGCTCCAGGCTGCGCTCCCGGCATGCCAGACGATAATCACCATGACGCCGGCAAAGATGAACACGAGCCCCGATCTTCGCGGGATCGAAAGTTTCTCCGCCAGAACCGTTGCGGTGACGAGTGCGACGAAGAGCGGCATAGAGCCCGGATTCAGAGCGCCTTGGTCGCGGGCGGGGGCGAATTGCAGACCGCTTGCTGCCACGAGCACATAAGGCGCACCTTGCCCGGCAATGATCACCGCCAGCCCGCGCCACCCGAGGCGGTCGCGAGCAAGGCCGCGCCACACCAGGACAGGCGCCAGCAGCAGTCCCGCGACGCCGAAACGCAGCGCCGCGATGTCCCATGCATCCAGGCTCGTAGTAACCGCCAACCGCGTAAAGACACTCCACCCCGCCCAGATCGATACTGCGGCCAAGCCAAAGACCGCGCCCTGCAGATAACTCGAGCGCGCCGGTCCCACGACCGACCCCGTTTAATTAGCGGCGCAGTGCCCAGATCATTCCGAGTGAGACACCGCCGACCCTGTTGGGAACGCCTGAGCCCTCAACGAGGTGAAACCCGGTGCGCTCGTAGAGGCGCCGCGCGGGGTTGTCGTGCCGGACATTGAGGCATAGACCAACTCCGCGCCGCGCCGCTTCGGCAATCAGTGCGCACAGCAGCATCCCGCCGACGCCTTGGCCGCGGGCCGCCTCGGCTACCCCGATCGTGACTTCCGGCGTGTGCTCGTCGACATAGAATGCCGGCTGCTCATCACGCGAGAATTGTCGCGCCCACGCGGCGCCGATTGCCGCGGCATCGATTTCGGCGATGAAGCCGAAATCTTCCGACCTTTGCCATCCTGCGAGATGAGCCGCGGCGAACGGCACGGCCTTTGCGGCGTCAGCGTTCGGCTCATATGCCGCAATCGCTAAGAAGTCCCAGAGAATATCCAAGTCATTCTGGGTTGCGGTGCGGATGCGGGCCGCCGGGTCACGCATCGACATCGACCACCTCCATCGACACGATTTCGTCCGGCTCGCCGCGGTAGATGACGAGGCTCACGGTCTCGCTGCCTAGAAAGGCGCTGTGCGGCTGTCCTTCCGGGTTCAATGTGTAGCCGCCGGAAGAGCGGGCCGGTTGCCCCGATTTTGTCGTGCGTCCGCCCGATAGGTTGAAGACATGCTCATCCGACAGCGCGGTGGCGACGATCTTGATCAGCTTGCCGGGAGGCGGGGAGAACCTGGCGAGCCAAGCGATACCGCCGCCCTCTGCCCGGCGGTCGCTGAGGACCTTGAGCTGCACGATGTGTTTGCCCTCATGGATCGCCGCCGGGCCATAGAACGGCACTCCCGAGGTCCAGGGGGCGTTTTCGATGTCGACATGGGTCGAGGCCATGAGTTTCCTCCGTTCAAAGCGTTGCTTCGCCACATTAACGGACTCATACTGACACCGTCCTGTCAGGAGGAAGCTGCCCGATGCGTCGCGCCGACCGCCTGTTCGATATCATCCAGTCGCTGCGCACGGCTTCCCAGCCGGTCACCGCCGCGACGCTCGCCGAGGAACTGGAGGTGACGGTCCGCACGATCTATCGCGACATCGCCGTCCTCCAGGCCAGCCGCGTGCCGATCGAGGGTGCGCCCGGGCTCGGTTACGCATTGCGGCGCGGTTTTGATCTGCCGCCGTTGATGTTTACCGCCGAGGAGGCCGATGCGATCGCAATCGGCGTGCGCCTCCTTCGCCGGCTGCGCGATGCGAAACTTCAGCATGCGGCGGAAAGCGTCCTGGCCAAGCTTGCGGTGGTGGTGCCGCAGCCGCTGCAGCCGCTTCTCGTCTCCGCGCCGGTTTATGTCTCGGATGGCAGCGCGCCGGAGCCCGCCGGCGTCGATCCGGCAGAGTTGCGCAGCGCGATCCACGAGGCGCGCAAGGTGGCGATCACTTATGTCGACGAGGCTGGCCATCACACGCAGCGGACCATTCGTCCGATCGCGATGGCCTATTACGTCGATGTGACGCTGCTCGGCGCGTGGTGCGAAATGAGGAACGATTTCCGCAATTTCCGCGTCGATCGCATTGTCGGCGCCGAGCTCCTCGACGAGCGCTTCACGGCCGAGAGCGCAAAGCTGACAGCCGCATGGCTGGCACTGCCGAAAAATCGGCCGGACACGGTCAACGCCGAGCAGCGACCAGCAGAAACATCGGCCGTTGCCGTTCCTCAGCGAGGCAAGGGCGCGCCGCGATCTGCTCGTCGGTCGGCCCCCACTCCTCGACATGGGTCAGCGCAAAGCCCAGCCGAAGCAGCAAGTTGAGGTAGGTTCCCAGGGTGCGGTGCTGTTTGATCACGCCTTTGGCGAGCCAATCCGTGCGGCGCGGCCCCTCGCAGAGATAGCTGTCGATGGGCCACCTCTTGCGACCGTCGGCATCCACCATCCAGCCCGGATGCGCCGGCGCTGTAAAGATCGGATGCTCCGCCGAGAAGACGAGGTGGCCGCCCGGAACGAGCGCTCGGTGCACGTTTGCGAGCAGCCTCTCCAAATTTAGGATGTAGTGCAGCGCGAGCGAGCTGTAAGCAACGTCGAATGCCGCTTCGGCCAGCTCGACGCGTTCCAGATCCGTCCTCAGATAAGTGATCGCCGCGTCAGTCGTGTCGGCTCGGGCCCGCGCCAGCATCCGCTCGGACACGTCGATGCCGAGCACTTCTGCCGCTCCTTGCTCGCGTGCCCAGCGGCAGAACCAGCCGAAGCCGCAGCCGAGATCCACGACTTTGCGTCCGCGGAGTTCCGGGAGCAGAGCTCTAAGCGCCGGCCATTCGGCCGCGCCCTCCAGCCCCTCGACCGAGCGGCCCAAGCGGGTGTAACCGGCGAAAAACTCGGGATTGTCGTAGATGTTCTGGGTCATCGGCCTCGGCTGGGCCGCGCTTTGCTGTCGCCGGCTATGTCACTCGGTTAATCGGAAACGGCGGTGCGGCGGATATTGGCGCTCTGCTCGGGGATGCCGGTTTCCTCGAAGCAGACGCGGGCGAAGGCGGCGACGCCCTCTCGGATGACGTCCTTCGATGGCAGCGCAAAGCAGAGCCGCAGATGCGACTTGCTCTCGCCCGGATTGCACGACCATTCGGGTCCCGGGTTGAAGACCACTCCTGCCTTGGCGGCGGGTGCGACGAGCTTGGTTACGTCGACCCGGTCGGGCAATTTCAGCCACAAAAAGATGCCGCCCTTGGGGTACCACATCTTTTCGACCGCGATGCCGAATTCGCGCTCGACCGCCTCGACCATCGCGTCCAGCTTGTCGTGCAGGGTCTGCGTCAGGCCGCCGACGTGCGCATCGAAATTATGCGAGAAATACTCGGCGACGACCATCTGGTCGAGCGCGCCGGTGCCGCTGTCGGTCTCGCGTTTGCAGGCGACGAGCCGGCTCATGACCTCGGGGACGGCGACTGCGTAACCGAGCCGCAAGGACGGCGCCAAGGTCTTCGAGAACGAGCCGATGTGGATCACCTGCTGCGGGTCCATTGCGTAGAGCGAAGGTGGGCCCGATCCTTCCCAGGTCAGGTCGGCGTAGCACTCGTCCTCGAACACCGGGACAGCGTGCTTACGGGTCAGTGCCAATAGGGCTTCGCGACGTTCGCGCGGCAATATCGAGCCGGTCGGGTTCTGCACCGTCGGTATC
>Ga0306920_100015683_pt1 | contig 10399 bp, 6 predicted proteins | sample flu12Cox44000170_FD_204666 | JGI IMG/M metagenome (GOLD analysis project Ga0306920, IMG submission 204666) | Lab enrichment of tropical soil microbial communities from Luquillo Experimental Forest, Puerto Rico - flux4day.12C.oxic.44.000.170 (v2)... | ecosystem: Environmental > Terrestrial >...
ATTCGCAGAAAATCATGGAAGAACAATTGGAGCAGTTCTTTTTCGGTGAGGGCGCAAAACTGCCGGAAGGGTACGTGCCACCGAAGGCCAAGGGGTAAGGAAAGATAGCGGTCGGCGGCCAACCGGGAGAGGTTGGCTTAGTTGTGAATTTTCCCGGTGACCGGGTGTTCGACCGGCAGCGGCGGCCGGATCCGAAAATGTAGTTTCGTGTGAGCTTCGCGTAGTGCGCGCTCGGCGTCCGCTGGGCCTTCTGCTTTCGCAAAAATAAAACCTAGATAGGAGGAGCCTTCGGGCCAGGCAACGATGGTGTCATGCAGGCGCGCAGTGATTTCGACCCCGGTGACGTGCGGAACTTCCTTGGCTTGGTCGACGCCGCTTACCTGCTCGAAGATTCCGGTGGAAGGAACGGGAATCATCATGACCGCTGATGCAAGCGATTCGCGTTGCCATACGGAGATGTCTTCGCCGATGGCGTAGCGCAAGATTAGTTCTTCCAAGCCAATTCGTTCGGCGTGCCGCTGGGCAAACGCGAGCGCGGCTGCGCACCTGCCGCCGATGGGCCGCGGAGCGACTTCGATAGGCCAGACGCCGCGTTCGTTGATGCGGAATTCGGCGTGCACCGGCCCGTGCGCAAGGCCGATGGCGCGGACGGCTTCGGTTGCGCTGATAGCAATCGCATGCTGTTGTTGTGGCGACAAACGCGAAGGGGTGACGTAAATCGTTTCTTCGAAGTACGGGCCTTCGAGCGGATCAGGCTTATCGAAAATCGCCAGGAGTTTCAGTTGGCCGTCGATCAGGATAGCTTCGATGGCGACTTCGACGCCGGAAATATATTCTTCAACGAGCGCTTCCCGCACGGGTGAAGCGCTTTTCTTTTGCAGCTCGGGGCGATCGAGAATACGCGCGAGTCGTCGCGTAGCTTCGCGAAATTCGTCATGCGAATTCACTCGCATCACACCTTGGCTGGCGGAAAGCGAGAGTGGTTTGAGAACGCAGGGATATTGCACGCCAAGCAGCGCAGGCTCGGGCTCTAGAGAAAGCGGGACCTTACGGAACCAAGGATTCAAAAGACCCGCGTTGCCAAAGACTTCGCGCATACGGAATTTGTTGTGGCAGGCTTCGACGGCGGCGGGATGGTTCCCGGCTAAGCCAAGCCCGCGGGCGGCATGCGCTGCAGCGATCCCTGGCGTATCGCCTACCGCCAGGATGGCGGCGATCGATTTTCCGCGAAGGGCAGTCATTGCAGTTGCCGAAGCCTCCTGCGAATTGGCGAAGCGCGCGGCGATGGCCTGGTCGCCCCAAGGATCGGAAAGTTCATGGCAGCGATCGGTAACATAGGCAAGTTGGACGCCGAGTTTCTGCGCGGCACTCTCAAAGCTGCGCGTTTGATAGCCAAGCTTGGAAGCGAACAGTACGACCCTCTTAGGTTGAGAGGTGGTCATGTGACGCGAGACAGATTAGCCTTCAGACAAAGCCTTCACTGGATTGCATGCTTTTGCCAAAGTTCTGGAGAGGGACCAACTGGTCCCCAGCAGGTTCCGCTCAACAGTACCAGGGCTCGCTGAGATATGGCACGGCCTTGATGGGCGCGAGCTGGCGCAACCATGGCTGCCGAAATTCCTGCAAGCGTGAGGCCGCGTCCCAGATGTGTTGGAAAGTCTCCGAGCGTGATTCCTTTTTCTTTTCTGAGTCGGCCACGATGCGGGAGATTTCTTCGGCAAGAGAATCCAGCGCAGAGTCGGAATGGCTCCAGGGATAAACCAGTTTTTCGGAATCGAATTCGCCGACGGAGTTTGCAATTTCGGGGAGTTCGAGAAGTCGCGAATGCTGTGGAATGAGCAGGCGAATGGCCAATTGGATTGAGGGTAGGTTGGCAATGAGATCGCGATCGGCAATGGTTTCGAGAAGACTCATGTAAGAAGCCCGCGTGGTCCAAGGGGTGAAGGGAATAAAAGTGGGCTGCAACGTCAATCCCGCGTGGTCACAAAGATCAAGAGCGCGAAAGAAATCACCGCGAGTGTGGCCTTTCTGCAATTTCCGCAGGACTTCATCGTCCAGAGATTCGATGGCACTGGTGAGAAACAGGCAGCCGGTGCGGGCCAGTGTGAGCAACGCATCCGCGTGACGCAAAAGATGTTCAATTTTTACTGTGACGTCATAGGTCAGCCCGGGAAACTGCGCGTGCAGCGATTCGACGATTCTCGTGGCGTGTGTAATGCCATTGAAGAAATCGGGATCGCCGAAGGTGATGTGCTGCGCGCCAGCGGCTGCTTGCTGGCCGACATCGGCGAGCACAATTTCTTGCGGCACAACTCGAAACTGCCCGTGGTAAACCGGAACAACCGGGCAGTGGCGGCAAAGGTGTTTGCAGCCGCGGGAGGCCTCGGTGTAACCCACGGTGCGATGCTCTCCGGTTGGCAAAACTACATGCGCGTACTTGCGGAGCGCGGGAAGATCGGAACGATCCGGCACTAGAAATTTGAGACGGGGAATTCCTTTCCCGCCGTATTCTTCCTGGCGATGAATGCAGCCGGAAGAGAGAGTGTCTGCAAGTTGTACCAGGTCCTGTTCAAATTCAGGGCCAAGGATGGAAGAAAACCCCGCTGCTCGCAGATGCGATTCGTTCAGTGGCGCGTAAAGACCACAAGCGCACAAATGGGCTTGCGAATTTTGCGCGCGGATTGCCGGCAGCCACTGCAGCGCGAGGCGCGTGGCCGTGTGCATCGGAAGAAAAAAAACAATCAATTGGGCTTCACGAACAGCGGCGTCTTCCAGCATCTGGCGGGATAGGTCGAAGCAGCGGACAGCGTGGCCGCTGTTCCGCAACCATGCCGACGGTGAAGCGAGTCCGAACGGCTGACGGCCCAATTCGTAAGTCGAAAGAGCAAGAATTTTCACAACGAAAACAGTATAGCGCGTGTGCCCACCAGAACCCGAACCGGACCGCATGAGCATGCTGCTGCAAGTTCGGCTATTATAGGGTGTTCGAGGTCAAGGAAGGACCGCGACATGGCAATTTCCTCCGCAAACTCTTTCGCAACTCGCGACAAACTCAACGTGGGCGCACAGGCGTTTGAGATTCACCGGCTGGAACCGCTGGAAAAGCGCAGCTCGGGAAATCTGGCCCGTTTGCCCCTTTCGCTGCGTATTCTGCTGGAAAATTTGCTGCGTAATGAAGATGGTCGCTTTGTGCACGCGGAAGACATCATGGCACTGGCTTCCTGGAAGCCCGGTTGCCCGGAAAAAGAGATCGCCTTCATGCCGGCGCGCGTGCTGCTACAGGACTTCACGGGAGTGCCAGCAGTCGTGGATTTGGCGGCGATGCGGGAAGCGGTCAAGAAAATGGGCGGGAATCCGAAGCGGATCAATCCGCTGTTCCCCGCAGAGTTGGTAATCGACCATTCGGTGCAAGTCGATCATTTCGGAAACGTGAATGCGTTCGGGTTGAACGCAACTATGGAGTTTCAGCGCAACGTGGAACGGTACGCATTTTTGCGGTGGGGACAGACGGCGTTTCAGAACTTCAAGGTGGTGCCGCCGGAAACGGGAATCTGCCACCAGGTGAATCTGGAATATTTGGCGCGCGTGGTGTGCGCGGTGCCCTCCGGCAACCGGTTTGAAGCCTATCCCGATTCGCTGGTGGGAACGGATTCGCATACCACGATGGTGAACGCGTTGGGGGTGTTTGGATGGGGCGTGGGCGGAATCGAAGCGGAAGCGGCCATGCTTGGTCAGCCCAGCTCGATGCTCGTTCCAGCGGTGGTGGGATTCAAGCTGCACGGAAAATTGCCGGAGGGCGCGACGGCTACCGATCTGGTGCTGACGGTAACGGAGATGTTGCGGAAAAAGGGCGTTGTCGGTAAGTTCGTGGAATTTTACGGCAGCGGACTTTCCAGCTTGAGCGTTCCCGACCGCGCGACAATTGCCAACATGGCGCCGGAGTATGGCGCGACCATGGGGTTTTTTCCGGTGGACAAGGAGACGCTGGCGTACCTGCAATTCACCGCTCGGCCGCAGGAGCAGATTGCGCTGGTGGAAGCGTATTGCAAGGAGCAAGGACTGTTTCGTACGGACGAGACTCCCGATCCCGCGTTCTCGGACACCTTGCAACTTGATCTGGGAACGGTGGAACCCACGCTAGCCGGACCGAAGCGTCCGCAAGATCGCGTGGCGCTCCATGCGGCCAAGAGTTCTTTTTCAAAAATCACCGAAGGTTTGCCTGCGAAGCACGCACACGTGCGGAACAATGGCGATTCTTTCGACTTGTCGAGCGGGGCGGTGGTCATCGCGGCCATTACCAGTTGTACCAACACTTCGAATCCGTCTCTGATGCTTGGCGCGGGGCTGCTAGCAAAAAAGGCCGTCCAGCGTGGCTTGCACATCAAGCCGTGGGTCAAAACCAGTCTGGCACCGGGATCGAAAGTGGTTACGGATTACTTGCTGAAAGCGGATCTCACGCAGTATTTGGACAAATTGAAATTCAATCTAGTGGGATACGGTTGCACCACTTGTATCGGCAACAGCGGCCCGTTGCCGGAACCGATCGGCACGGCGATCAAGGAAAACGATCTAGTGGCTGTGGCGGTGTTGAGCGGCAATCGAAATTTCGAAGGACGCATTCATCCGCTGGTGCGGGCAAATTATCTGGCGTCGCCGCCGCTGGTGGTGGCGTATGCGCTGGCCGGAAGGATGGATTTGGACCTCACGACCGAGCCGCTAGGGACGGACAAGACCGGAAAGCCGGTGTACTTGCGGGAAATTTGGCCTACCCCGCAGGAAGTGGAAACCACGGTCCGGCAAGCCGTAACGCAAGGACAGTATCAAAAGCAGTACGCCGCGGTGTACGACGGCGACGAACGCTGGAAAGGGATGACCGTACCGGCCGGCGATTTGTACCAGTGGGACGCCAAGTCCACGTACATCAAGTTGCCGCCATATTTTGAAAATATGTCGAAGACCGCTCCGCCGTTCGCCGATATTCATGGCGCGCGAGTGCTGGCTGTGCTCGGCGACAGCATCACCACCGATCACATTTCTCCGGCGGGTTCGATTGGCGCGGATTCTCCCGCGGGAAAATACCTGATCGCCAACAGCGTCAAGCCGCACGAATTCAATTCATATGGCGCGAGGCGCGGAAATCATGAAGTGATGGTGCGCGGCACATTCGCAAACATCCGCCTGAAAAATCAACTCGCGCCGGGAACCGAGGGCGGTTGGACCGCCTATCAACCCAGCGGCGAACAGATGAGCATTTACGACGCTTCGGTAAAGTATCGCGAAGCCGGCGTGCCACTGATCGTGATTGCAGGCAAAGAGTATGGCTCAGGTTCGTCACGAGACTGGGCGGCGAAAGGACCGAAGCTTTTGGGCGTGCGCGCGGTGATCGCGGAGAGCTACGAACGCATCCACCGCAGCAATCTGGTGGGCATGGGAATCCTGCCACTGGAATTCAAAACGGGAGAGAATCGCGAGACGCTGGGATTGACGGGCACAGAAACATATGAGATTACCGGTGTCACTTCCCTTTCGCCGCGAATCGATATTGCCGTGAAGGCGAAGACCGAGGACAGCAAAGAAAAGAAGTTTACGGTGATGGCACGAGTGGATACGCCGGAAGAAGCCCTGTACTACCAGAACGGCGGGATACTGAGCTACGTGCTGCGCCAGATGATTTAAGACCGAGTTGCACTCTCGATTTTTGAAAGAGGCTCGCGTGAAATTTGTATTCGCGACTTTTGTCGCCGTGGTTGCACTGTGGCCCGCGGCCACGCGAGGGCAGCAGGCCGCGGCGCCAGCAGAGGTCACGGCGATCAAGGCCGGCCGCCTGATCGACGTTGAGAACGGCCGCATGCTCGGCAAACAGATTATTTTGCTGCGCGGGAAAAAGATCGAAGCGATCGGCAGCGATATCAAAATTCCTGCAGGCGCGAAGGTATTGGATCTTTCGTCCAAGACCGTGCTGCCCGGTTTGATCGATTGCCACACGCATCTGGCTGACGGAGATCAGACACAGAATGCCGACCCCTTCAACCAGTTGCGGCGCTCGGCTTCGCAAGTCGTCTTGGAATCGGTTCCCAATGCCCGGGTGACGTTGGAATCTGGTTTCACAACCGTGCGGGACGCCGGGGTGTATCGCGCGCTGAACGACATCGCTCTCCGTGACGCCATCAACAAAGGCTATATTGTGGGCCCTCGCATGTTTGTAGCCGGCGCGTACATCACCATCAGCGGCGGAGCCGGCGCGATGACCGGCCAGGCTCCGGATATCGCGATTCCGTGGGACCTGCGTTACGGCGAAGCCAACAGCCCGTGGGAAGTCCGGCAGAAGGTCCGCCAACTAGTTCACGACGGCGCTGACCACATCAAAATGCTTTCTACCGGAGCCGTGTTAACTCACGACAGCAATCCCAATTCGCTGGAGTTCACTCCGGAGGAGCTGCAAGCGGGCGTCAGCGAAGCGAAGAATTTTGGTTTGCGGGTGATGGTCCACGCGCATGCCGCCGAGGGAATCAAGAACGCCATCCGCGCTGGCGCGGCATCCATCGAGCACGCGGAATTGATCGACGACGAAGGCATCGCTCTGGCGAAAGAGCACGGCACCTATCTGGACATGGACATCTACGACGAAGATTGCATTCAAGCAGAGAGCCGCCCGGCGGATTTTCTAGAACATGATCAGGGGCTCGGAGAGCTGCAGCGGCGAAACTTTACCAAGGCGTTGCAGGCCGGAGTCAAGATGGTGTTTGGCACGGACTCGGGCGTCTGTCCCTACCAATACTCAGTGCGGCAGTTTGCGTACATGGTGAAATACGGCATGACGCCGATGCAGGCCATACAATCGGCCACGATCAATGCAGCCATGCTGATCGGCAAGCCGGAACAGTTCGGTTCGCTGAGCGCCGGAAAATTCGCAGACATCATCGCGGTCGATGGCGACCCGATTGCCGAAATCCACCAACTGGAGCACGTGACCTTCGTGATGAAGGAAGGCGTTATTTACAAGCAGTAAAAGGGCATTTTGCCGAGTTGATCATAGCGAGTGCATTTGGATGGGGACCGAATAAACGTAATAAAATCCGAACCTGGCTGCCGGATTGCCCGCATACTCCCAACCTAAATAGTTGAAAATCCCGGCAGCGGCTAATCCGACCAAGAAGGGTAGGAGACCGATCACCGTGGTCGCGGCGCAACCCGCCAGGAAGCCGTAGAGAATGATCCCGACCCTTCTTAGGCCATTGTTCCTCGCGGCCGGCATACCGAAATGGATCTGCACACCGAATGAATCTGGCTAGGGCAAACCCTCCTCGATTTAGGATCTCGAGACCGCGTTCGATTTTCGCAGGAAGAATAGATAAAGGACAGTGCCGAGCAGAACCGATAAAACGCTGGCAGCCTGCGCATTCGACATGCCGAGGAAAGAGCGCGGATTGATGCGAATCGTCTCAACGAGAAAACGCGCCACGCCTGTAAGTAAGAGATAACCGCAAAACACCAAACCCGACCCTTTTTTCCGTTGCAGCGCGCTAGCGCCGACGCGCCACAACACGTATGCGATCAACATCCAGATGAAAAATTCATAGAGCGGCGTGGGATGAACTCGTTCGGCAGTGGGAACAACGCCATTCGGGAAACTCATCCCCCAAGGGAGATCGGTAGGGATGCCGTAGTCTCCGTCGCCGCTGAGCAAGCAGCCGATACGACCGATGGCATAACCAACGCAGGCGGCTGGGCTACAGGCATCCAGAAAGGCGAGCGTCGGAATTTTTTCTCGCCACGCCAGGAGCAGCAACGCCGCGAAACCGCCGAGAAATCCGCCAAACCATGCAAAACCAAAGCGGCTGTAAATCATGGGCCAAGGATCGGCGAAAAATTCCGCGGGTGATTCGAGCACGTGGTACAGGCGGGCTCCGACGATTCCGGCCACACCCGCAATGCAGATAATCAGGAACGCGTCAGCGCGAATTGCGCGGCGGCGAAAATCTGCCTGCAAAATATACGCGGCGACCATCAGGCCGGTGGCAACCATTAGGCCGAAGGTCGGCAGCTCTAGCGGACCGACGTGAAGGTACGGGATCATTTTTCGCGTAAAGTACGGCTCCGCAAGAAGTATACATGAGCGACTCAGGTGGCCTTTGCGGTGCTCGGTCGTGCAACATGCAAAATCCAGCCGAGGGCGATCCAGATGGCCAGAGCGATCCACTCCGCGCGCGAAAAATGACCCGGAAACGCCGGAATGATTTTCATCAGAACCAGCAACAACGAGATAACAGCGGCAAATCCCGCCATGCCGCGGACGCCAGGACGCTTTTCCAGCAAGAACAGCGACAGGCTGGCCGCGAACCAGCCCGTGGCGGATGCCATGGAACCCACTTCGGTCACCGGAACCAGCAACGCGTCACCCAGCAGAACTGCAATCAACGTCGCTACCGAAATTCCGATCACCGCCACGTACGGCGTTTGAAACCGAGAGTGCACGGCACCGAAACGCGCGGCCGCCGCGCCGGAGCGGCCAAACGAAAAAATCATGCGGCTGGCCGCAACAAAATTTCCGTTGAAGCACTGTAGCAGCCCGATCATCGCCGCCGCGAGAACCACGCGAACCGGCCATTGCGTCCCCATCGCCTGTCCAAACGCCAGCGCGGTCACAAAAGATTTTCCCGCCAGCGACTGCCACGGCGCGGAAAGCGACACTGCCGCCGCTGCCGCTACGTAAAATCCCGCGCCAGTCAGTAGCGCCAGTACAATCGCGCAAAAGAAATTCTGCGGAGGAAAATCGGCTTTTGCTTCTTCAGCGGCTTTGGGCACCGATTCGAATCCGGTCAAAAAATACGGCACAATTTGCAGTACCAGGAAAATCGAAACAATCGGCGCGCCCTGAAACGCCGGCCGGAAATTTGCCGACGAACCATGTGCCGCGCTCACGGCCGCAACCGAGGCCACCAGCGCGAGCACCGTCGTGGTGGCCATCTTTTGAAAGCTCGCGCTGCCGCGAATGCCGCGATAGTTCAAAACTCCCAGAAAGACGATCATCGCGATTCCCAGCACCAGCCGCGGCAGATACACGGGATGGTCCCCTACGCGATAGAGTTCCATCGAATTGACGGCCGGAAAAAGGTATGCGGCCACCTTGCCAACCGCCACGGCTTCCCACGGGCCCACAATGAAGTACGCCAGAAACATCATCCAGCCTGTGAAATAGCTGAGAATCGGCGGAAACACTTGCGCGGTGTACGTCGCTTCCCCCACGGCCTCGGGCATGCGCTTCACCCACTCGCCGTACACGTAGCCGACCGGCAGCAACACCAGTGCGCCGATGGTGAACCCCAGCATCACTCCCAGCGGGCCGCCGCGGCCTAGCCAATCGTCCATCAGCACCAGCCAGCCGGAGCCGATCATGGTGCCGAAAGCGAGCGCGAAATAATCGCGCAACCCGAGCTTGTGGGCGAGTTGAATGGACATTCGGCGAGGATGAATACAGCGACATTGTATATGGGATGGACCCATTCGGAGGCTTCCTTTTGACGTTCCATTCACCGCGGCTAACAGAGCCGCCTCACAACGTCCAGCGAGTGTGCGAAGAGTGTGCCTTCACGACAGGTCCGCAGCTCAGGACAGCCATTGTTCCTATTCGCTGCCGACCGTACTACACTCGGTGGGCCATGAAGCTGAAAAAACTGGTTAAAGAAGCTGCGGGAATCGCTGAACCGTTTCGCATCACCAAGGGTGAGAAGTTTCGCCTGAAGGATTTCGATCCCGCCGACACCGGCGGCCTAAAGGAAAAAGATAAAGACAAAGCCCAGAAGATGCTGCAACGTAGCGTCGAGCTGCTCTCCCACTTTCAGGAAAAGCTTTACGCGCAGGACCGCTGGGCCATGCTGCTGATCTTTCAGGCTATGGATGCGGCGGGAAAAGACGGCGCTATCAAGCATGTAATGTCGGGAATCAATCCGCAGGGCTGCAGCGTGACGGCCTTCAAGGCCCCATCGCACGAGGAACTGGCTCATGGCTACTTGTGGCGGGCGCACAAATCGACTCCCGAGCGCGGCAAGATCGGAATTTTCAACCGCTCGTATTATGAGGAAGTCCTGGTAGTGCGCGTGCACAAGGAATTGCTGGCGGCCGAGCAGCTTCCCAAAGAACTGGTGGATAAGGACATTTGGGAAAAGCGCTATGAAGAAATCAACAATTTCGAAAGATATCTGGCGAACAACGGCGTGGTCGTCCTGAAGTTCTTTCTGCACCTATCGAAAGATGAGCAGAAAAAGCGTTTCCTGGAACGATTGGAAATGCCGGAGAAAAACTGGAAATTCTCCATGGCAGATATCAGGGAGCGCGAGTTCTGGAAGGATTATCAGAAGGCCTACGAAGAGATGATCCAAAATACCGCTAGCAAACATGC
>Ga0306920_100015684_pt1 | contig 10399 bp, 9 predicted proteins | sample flu12Cox44000170_FD_204666 | JGI IMG/M metagenome (GOLD analysis project Ga0306920, IMG submission 204666) | Lab enrichment of tropical soil microbial communities from Luquillo Experimental Forest, Puerto Rico - flux4day.12C.oxic.44.000.170 (v2)... | ecosystem: Environmental > Terrestrial >...
ATCATCACGGCGGGATGGAACACGCCGGCTTTTCGTTCGTCAGCCCATTTTACATCGCAGACAGCGACGACGGGGATTGGCCTCTTGAAAACACCGAGTCGTGGTTGATCGCGCATATGCTGGGCCATCAATGGTTCGGGGGCGTGGTCAACTACCGCAGCGTTTCGCAGGCGTGGCTCAACGAGGGGTTCGCCAGTTACCTCGATACTCTTTGGACCAGTCACCGCGAAATGCCTGACCGCCTCGAATATCAGATGTGGCAAAAGGCGAGCGGCATTGCCGGGAGCGATTCCAGCGAGACCGGCAAGCCGATGGTGAACCGCGACCTCGCGGATGTCGACGACGTCTACAGCTTCGATGGCGGGAAGGTTTACGAAAAAGGGGCGTGGGTGCTGCACATGCTGCGCCATCAATTGGCCAATGATGTTTTCTGGCAGGGTGTGCGCAGTTACTTGCATGCTCATGAATGGCAGAGCGTCGAAACCACCGACCTTCGCCAGGCGCTCGAACAAGCCTCGGGGCGCGACCTGGAACAGTTTTTTCAGCAATGGGTCTACGGCCACGGTGTGCCGCGCCTAACTGTGGACTACTCCTGGGATGTGACGAAGAGTCAGGCGAGGGTCGCCGTCCGACAAACGCAGAAGATCGATTCCACAACACCGGCTTTCACATTCCCACTGGACCTTCAGTTCAGAGTCGCAGGTTGTGACACGAATTTCACAGTGGAATTGCGAGGAAGTCAGCATGAGTTCACCTGGAAACTCCCGGCTGAGCCGACGCTCTTTTGTGTCGATCCGCACGAAGTGCTCTTGAAGACGCTAACCGTCAACGTACCGCGAGCGATGCTCGAGGAGCAGGCCAGGCACGGGCCCACCGCCCTCTCCCGTTTACTCGCCATCGAGACCATTAGCAAAGAAGGCCGCGCCGCCGACATCCCTCGCCTGGAGCAGACGCTCAGGAATGATTCGGAGTTTTGGACTGTGCGGCGCCTGGCCGCTGAACGGCTTGGCCGGATGCAGAACGACGCCGCGTTACACGTGTTGCTCGACGTGGAGCGCGCAGGCCTCGGCAACGCGCGGGTATTGAGCGCGGTTATCGAAGCCATGCCCAACTTTGCTCTGTCAGCCGAGGCGCATGACCCCGTTTTAAAATATGCGGAGCCGACACAGCCGTTAGAGGTCCAAACTGCCGCAATCCGGGCGTTGGGCCGGATGCGCGCCTCAACCGAATTCACGGAACGCAGCCGCAAACTGGTGCTCGCCGCCGCGCAAAAGCCATCCCGCCGGTTCGTGCGCCTTGCGGCATTCAGCTCACTTCGCGCCTTCGGCGATACCAATGCCTATCCGGCGGTTGTGGCCATGGCGCAGCCGGCGCGCGGTGACGAACTGCGCGGTGATGCGATTCGGTTGCTGGGCCGGCTCGGCCGTGCCGATGAATTGCGCGAATCGACACGCACGACTCTCACCACCTGGCTCGAAGACCCCGACCGTCCGGCCCAACTCGCAGCCATCGATGCACTGGGCGAGCTCGGTGATCCGCGTTCGCTCCCGGACCTGGAACGGCTGCACCGCGGAGTCCAGGCCGAAGTGCGTAGCGCCGCCGAAGCTGCCATTGGCGCACTGCGCCGACCTGAAGAGCCGCGCCGTTCACTCGACGGCGTCATTGACCGGCTCGACTCATTGGAACAACAGAATCAGGAACTGCAAAAAAAGTTGAAAATGCTGTCAGACCGCCTCGACGCGAACACAAACGCAAACGCGGCAGGCAAGAAGCCCAATGTGAAGACAAAGAAATGACAATTCGGGTGAGCTTTTTGAACTAAAGGTGTTCCCCCGCCATCAAGTCTGCCGGGTGCAGGTCCAACCGAAATGGTTCGAGAGGCATCGGCTCGTCATGGTCGAGGAAGTATTCGCAAACCGAGAAGAAATCGGATTTCGTGGTAACGCGCCGGATTTGATGAAGGAACTGGCCGGTCGGTTCGACGCCCACGCCCAAGTAATTCATATACTTCTTCATCTTCTGTACCTGGGCCGATTCGCGCGCGTCTGGCAAACAGACTGATTCGTAAAGAGTTCGCACATATTCGAGCACGTCACGCCCACGTGGAACAAATAGGGCCTCGCCTCGACGATGCTGCCGGATTTGCTCAAATAGCCAGGGATTGCGAATCGCACCCCGCCCAATCATCAGTCCGCGCGCGCCGGTGAGCCCAAGGACCTCCTCGGCTTTTTCGGCCGAATACACATTGCCATTGGCCAGCACAGGGCAGCCCACCTGCTCCACCGCAGCGCGGATGTAATCATAATGCACCTCACTCCGGTACATTTCCTTAACGGTGCGGCCGTGCACCGTCAGCAAATCCAGAGAGTGCCGCGCGAAGATCGGCAGCAGTTCGGAAAACACATCGGCCGTATCGAAACCCAGACGCGTCTTGACCGTAAACTTCGTGTGCGTAACGGCGTTACGAAGCGCGCCGAGGATGGCATCAACTTGTTCCGGGTTGCGCAGCAGCCCGCCACCGGCGCACTTGCGATAAACCACCGGCGCCGGACAACCCAGGTTCAGGTCCACAGCCGCAATCGGATATTGTTGCAATTCGCGGGCGGTGCGAACGAGAGAAGGGATATCGTTGCCGATCATCTGTGCGATGACCGGTCGACCGGTGGGATTCTCGGTTATCGATTTGAGAATGTTCCGGTCCAAATTCGAGGTCGGGTGAACGCGAAAGTATTCAGTGAAATAGATGTCGGCGCCGCCGTATTGGGCCAGGAGGCGCCAGAAAGGCAGGTCGGTCACATCCTGCATCGGCGCAAGCGCCAGGACAGGCGCCGAGCCTGCGAGCAGTTCTCCAAAATTGCCCGCGGCATTTGCGCTTAGTGGCGTAACCGAGTTCATCATTCGGTGGGCAAGATAGCATAATGCCACGCATAGGTGCAGCGAACTTCTCCTGCCATCAGATGAGGTCTTCGGTTTCGGCCTTCTTTCGGCCTTCGGGGACTCGGCCTTCGGATTTGTGGACATGGCAGACTCTACCACCATTCCTCGCAGACCTTGACCCATGTCAAAGCGCCTTAGACGGCTATTCGTTATCGTTTCAACATGAATGAACAACCGCTGATCGCCTCCGGGAGCGAAAAAATCGTCTCTCTCGCCGAGGAAACACGCTTTGCTCCCAACGGCATCGTTAGTCGCACGCTCCTCCGTACCGAAAACTCGCGGGTGATGCTTTTCGGCTTCGCGGCCGGACAGGAATTGACGGAGCACACCTCAACCCAGCATGCCACCGTGCAAATCCTGAACGGCCAATGCGACTTTTTTCTGTCTGGCAAACCGCATGCCCTCAAGCCGGGCGATTTGCTCTATATGCCGCCGCTTTGCCCACACGCCTTGAAGGCGACGACTCAAATGGCGATGCTTTTGACCCTCTCCAAACCGGAAAAGAATTAAACGACCTATGAAAATGACCTTGTTAGACGTTCGCCCGGACTTTCGCGCCGGCCTCCATCCATGCGATAAAATCCAGAACACATTAAGCGCGGTCGGGAAAGACGAGGCGCTACGCTTGCTGGTCCCGTTTGAACCGTTGCCGCTGTTTGAAGTCGCGGCCAGCAAGGGCCTCGGTTATCACGCCAGCCAAACTGCCGAGGGCGATTGGGAGGTCATTTTCTCGGCAAGCCTTGCCGTCCCTGCATCCAGTGCTCCAGCGCGTCCCGCGCCATGCGGTTGCGGTTGCGAAGAGTCTACGACCGAATCACACCTCGAAGTGGATGCGCGGGGATTGGAACCGCCGCAACCGATGGTGAAAATCCTCGAGGCGCTGACTTCATTGCCGCAAGGCGCCGCCCTGCGTGCGCGCACCGACCGGCGTCCCGTTCACCTCTATCCTATCCTCGTATCGCGCGGTTTTCACGGTAACTCCGAGGAGCAAAGCGATGGAAGCTTCATTACCAATATCAGCCGCGCTTAGCCGTGCGCCCGCGCGTCCGGCCGCCGCTCCGCAGTTGACCGCCGCCTCGGTTGCGTCGGTAAAGCTGCCGCTTGTGTTCATGCTTACGGGCTTGGGAGCGATGCTCTTTGGTTGTGTTTGGCTGGCCGCTCAACCCGATTTACTGGCCACTTACCACTACAATCAATACGTTGTCGCGGCGACACACCTGTTCGTGCTGGGTTGGCTTAGTTCGGTAGTGATGGGCGCAATGTATCAACTGGTGCCGGTCGCTCTGGAGACGAAGCTCTTCAGCCAGACTCTGGCCAAGGTACAGTTCGCCTGCCACCTGATCGGATTCATCGGCATGGTCTGGATGTTTGACCGCTGGAACATGAAACAGGTTGGTCACTTCGGCTGCATCATGTTCCTGGGCGTTGGTCTATTTGTTTACAACCTCGTGCGAACCTTGCTGCGGGTGCCGCGTTGGACCATCACAGCGACGGGCGTCGCTGCTTCTCTGGCGTGGCTTTCATTAACCGTCACGGCCGGGCTGTGCCTGGCGACGGCCAAATGCTCCTATGAGGCCGCGGATTCCGCGTCTACGGCCACCTGGGTCGGAGCGCTTCTGCACGGTTTGCGAAGCGTCGGCAGCTTCATGACGCATTTCGACGCTATCAGCGCTATGCACGCCCACGCGCACATGGGTGTTCTTGGATTCTTTACCATTCTCATTGTGGGCGTTTCTTACAAACTCGTACCGATGTTTACCTTGGGCGAAGTTCAATGCCGGCACCGCGCCGGCCTGAGCCTGCTGCTCCTGAACATCGGCGTGGCCGGCGCCTTCACATCCATTCTGCTGCGCAGTCGGTGGAAAATGGCGTTCACATTACTCATAGTTTTGGCGCTGGCGATTTACGGTTGGGAGCTGATTGAGATTCTTCGGGCGCGCAAACGCCGCGCAGTGGATTGGGGCGTGAAGATGTTTTTAGGTGCAGTGTGTTTGCTGGCCTTGGAATCGCTCCTCGCAGTTGTGTTATCCTGGCCGAGGCTGCCGCTGAACGGGTTTACAGGCCAACTGGAGAACCTGTACGGCTTTTTAGGCCTGCTGGGGTTCGTCTCGTTAGCCGTCATTGGCATGCTCTATAAGATCGTGCCGTTCCTGGTCTGGTTTGGCACTTACAGCGCGAAAGTCGGTTTTAGCCAGGTCCCTTCGTTATCCGAACTCTATTCAACGCGGCTGCAGAAGGCCGGCTTTGCGTTCTATGCTTGTGGGCTCCTGGTGTCAGGAGCGGGAATTGTAATGGCGCACGGGCTTCTGGTTCGCGGCGGGGCACTCCTGCTGTGCTTCGGTGTGGCCACCCTGCTCCTGAATATCGGCCTCATGCTGCGGCATTTCTTCCGTCCGCAACTCAAGCCCTTGCCGACCCGAGCGGTCGCAATGCCAAAATCGCTATGAACGTTCCCGAGATTACAGAACAACTCGTGCTCGAAACTTTGCGTCAGGTGCTCGACCCGGAGTTGGGGTGCAACATCGTTGACCTGGGCCTTATTTATAACATTGAGATCAACGGCCAGGATGTCGCCGTCCTCATGACGCTCACCACCCCGGGTTGTCCGATGCACGAGAGCATTTCCAGGGGCGCCGAAAATGCGCTTTTGAGCATCGAAGGCGTTCACAATGCCACCGTCGAGATCGTCTGGGATCCGCCCTGGCATCCCTCCATGATGACCGAGCGCGGGCGTCAGATGACAGGAGTGATGTAATCAACAGCTTATAATGTGTGCGAGTGGAACGTGGCGAAATGTTCGGAAAACCATTCTGTTACCATTCGTGCCACAATCTCCAGCGTGCCTGGTTCCTCGAATAAATGAGAAGCGCCGGGAATGATGCGCAGCGCCTTTTCGCAATGCAGGCGGCTGTAGGCCTCTTCGTTCAGTTGAATTACAGAGCTGTCCTCACCGCCTACAACCAGAAGCGTAGGCGCGCGGACACGTTCAAGCGTATTGCCTGCGAGGTCGGGACGGCCTCCACGCGAAACCACCACGGCAACCGATCCGCCCATTTCAGCGGCGGCAACCAGAGCCGCAGCGGCCCCTGTGCTGGCGCCAAAATAACCAATGCCAGCGTCGCGTATGGTCGCCTGGTCCAGCGCCCAGCGAGTCACCGCTACCAGCCGGTCGGCCAGTAAATCGATGTTGAACCGCAAATGCGCCGTCAAAGCTTCCGCGCGCTCCTCCTCCGCCGTAAGCAAATCGAATAGCAATGTTCCGAGGCCGGCCTGGCGCAGCACGCTCGCTACATATTGATTGCGCGGACTCTGGCGGCTACTGCCGCTTCCATGTGCGAAAAGCACCAGGCCAGGAGCTTTGGCCGGCAGCGCGACTTCCCCTTCCAATTCCACTCCGCCTGCAGGCACCCGAATCTGAGTTATGGCCATAAATCCTCTCCAGTCTCCAATAGACTGTGGCCACGAAGCATTCGCAAGGGCTTAAATTCCCTATGTCTCTCGGTCGCGCAACTCCCCACGGTCCCAGTTACCGCACATTTACTTCGACAGTCGCCTGATGAAGTTCCATGAAGTTGCCACCGAGCCGGCGTGGGGCAATGACCGAGAGCCGGATCGGATCACCTTTGGTTTTGGTCGCCAAAACTCCGGCGATATTTCGAAGCTTTGTGGCGCCGGCTTCATCGACTCCGATCACGAAGTAACCCCGTTGCAGATGCGCGAGTTCGGCCGGGCCGTTCCTTTCGACTTCGTCTATGTAGAGGGCTTCTCCCGCTTGGACGCCCAGACGTTCGGCCGTATGGGCCGGGACTTCCACAAGCGTCAACCCCAACCTCTGTTGGATTAGATCTTCCAGAGGCATGAGTTGCACTGCCAATTCCCGCCGCTCCAATCCCCGCTTGATGGCGAGAAGCGGGCGATGGTTTTGACTGGTTGTCAGCAAACGGTTACCACCAATCAAGCTCCGCGGTATTTGGCCGTTGATTTCCAGAACCTGGTCGCCAACCGCCAGCCCGGCTTTGGCCGCAGGGCTTCCCGCCTGGACGGAACTGACCGTCAGCCCCTGGCTTGGCTTGAACTGCGCCCCGAACCACAGGGAATCCGTCATTTCCGGGGTCGAGTAGCGCGTCAATGCGGCACCAATCTGTTTGACCGGAATCGCGAAGCCAACTCCCATCCCCCGCTGACCGCTGTCCCCCTCACGATAAACGGCCACATTCACGCCGATTAATTCGCCGCGCAAGTTTACAAGCGGACCTCCGCTGTTTCCCGGATTGATCGCGGCATCGGTTTGCAGCCAATCTTCCACATCAAGCGGCTCGTTGCCGTTTGAGGGGCGCCGATTCTTGGAGCTAAGGATTCCCTTGGTCACCGAGCCGCCCAAACCATAGGGGTTACCCAAAGCCAATACCGTTTCGCCCAATAACAGGTCGTCGTCCGGCGCAAATTTGATTGGTTTAAACTTTTCTCCGGGTTTAGCCCGCAGCTTGACCACAGCGATATCCGTCCCCGCGGTCGCCAGCCACGGGTCGGCCTCGTCTTCACGCCCGTCCCACAGCTTTACCTGAATACGATTTGCCCGGCGCACGACATGAAAGTTCGTAAGGATATAACCGTCCTCATCAATGATGACGCCGGAACCCAGGCTTACGGAGCGCTCTCGCCGCCCGGGCGAGCCGTAAAACCGCCGCAGCAACTCGTCATACCAGTCGTGATATTCAATAACCGTCTCGGTCGCGATATTCACCACGCTTGGCATGACCTTCTCAATCGCAATCACCGTCGCATCACGGCGAACATCCGGCTCTGCCACGCCCGCATCTCCCGGCGAAATCTGACCCAGGAAGATGATAAGGGAGACAACCTTCTTTACGAAGTTAAGAGGAGAATCAAACCGGTGACTCCGGTGGAACTGTTCCATAACAACGGCTACACAAAGTGTGAAACACCAGGGTGCTGAAGACAATCAAAGAACCTGTTCGGCCTATGTCTTACGACAACCGGCAAATCCTCCTTGACATTGAATCCGTCTTTGGGGTATGACTCAGTCAGGGTGATTGCGATCCTCGATTCCTTCTACGCCCAGTACCGGGTCCAAAGCGGTGTGGTGCCTCTTTTGCGGGACGATATGGACTCACCGCCCGAGCGTTTGCTGCAGGCCATCTGGCAACATCAACGCCTGAATCGCGACCGCCTCCAGACTATCGACGGGCGTCCCGTTCGCGTGCTCCATCCTGGATTCCACAATTTGGAAGGCGGTCCTGATTTTCGCGCTGCTGTGGTGCAGGTCGGCGACGACTCGCCGCGCAGCGGAGATATTGAAGTAGACCTGCGCGCCAATGGCTGGCATGCACATGGTCACGACCGTAATCCAGCCTTTGCCAATGTTCTGCTGCATGTGATTTGGGAAGGCGACAAACAGGCTGCCGGGGCACCACCGTTAATGGCACTACGGCGTGTTTTGGATGCACCGCTGGGCGAACTCAGCTTGTGGCTGGGTGGTGAGGCGGCACAGGAATTTCCAGAAGAGCTCCGCGGCCGATGCTGCGCTCCTTTAAAAAAACTCTCGCCCAGTCGCCTGGTTGAATTGCTGCATCAGGCGGCCGCCGTACGCTTGCGCAGCAAAGCGGCCCAGTTCCAGGCTCGCGCCCGGCAAATCGGCTGGGAACAATCCCTGTGGGAAGGTTTGTTCCGGGCTTTGGGTTACAAACACAACGTCTGGCCCATGCAACGCCTGGCTGAATTGCGAGCAATCTGGAGCAATACATCAGCCGAAACCGCCGGTCGCCAACTCCTGCTCCAGGCCCGTTTGCTTGGCCTTAGTGGCCTGCTCCCTGGCGAGTTGCCGCGCAACGCGGGCTCGGGAAGTAATAGCTATTTGCGCCAGGTCTGGGACCAGTGGTGGCGTGAACGGGATGCGTTGGCAGACAAAATCCTGCCGCGCGCTGTGTGGCGCTTGCACGGAATCCGCCCCGCCAATCACCCGCACCGGCGTTTAGCGCTTGCAGCGGCATGGTCGGACGGTCCTGCGCTGACCGGGAGAATCCAGGGCTAGTGCTCGAGTGATATGCCGGACGCCCATATTGCATCGTCACTACTGGAAACTTTAGAAGTCGAGCAGGACCCTTTTTGGTCGTGGCATTGGACCTTGCAATCAGCCGGCTTCAAGAACCCGACGCCCTTGTTGGGAGCGACCCGGTTGACCGATTTAGCCATTAACGTCGTGCTGCCCTGGCTCTGGATACGAGCGGTTGAGGGTAAGAGCGAAAAAGTGCGTCAACAAATTGAACACCGATATTTTGCCTGGCCTGCGGCGCAGGACAATTCTGTATTGCGCCTGGCGCGGCCCCCAGGCTGCTGCCCGGAGCAGCCGCTCAGCAGGGATTACTCCAACTCCTGCGCGATTTTTGCGACCATTCCAATTCAGTATGCGATGCCTGCAAACTGCCGCCGCTGGTTGCAGAATTCGCGGGCTGCGAAATAAAGTCCCCAAAACTGAATGATGTCAGCGAAAGCGAAAGTTGTGCAAAACCGTTATAAGGATACCAAGGTCGGGTGACACGCGAAACTCATCAGCCGCAGCGAAGACAAAGGCAAACAACTGCTAATTGACGCGCCGTCAAAATGCGATAGGCTCGCGACATGTTTTGGGAGTCTGAAAACCAGTTCTCCCTTACCCGCGCAGGCGTTCATTACGGGGGTCGGGTGAAAAGTAGATTTCTATCGGTTTTGTGGTTGCCATGTTTGCCACGCCCCGTGTGCTCGATAGAGCGGGTTTCAGGGCTAACTCGGTCCCATCTTCGCAAAATGGGAAGCCTTCGGCATTAACTGCAAACAGTGCAATGTAAACGCATGAATTCAAAGTCTGCTCCAACATCCGCCACAAACAAAATTCTGCACTGTATCGGCGCTGCCCTTCTCGTTGCTTTGCTGAGTGGTTGCCATTCGCTCAAAGTCAGCGAGCCAAAACGGACTGCGGCGGAGCAATTGTTGCTGAGCACTGCAGCCGATCGAGGGTTGCAGGGCGTGAACCTGGCGCCGCTGCGTGGCAAAAAAGTCTTCCTGGAGGAACAGTATTTCCGAAGCTACGATCAGGAATATATCCTGGGAGCGATCCGCGAACTCATTTCAACAAATGGTGCGTTCCTGGTGCGGAAGATTGACGACGCAGAAATAATTGTCGAGGCCCGCTGCGGCGGTCTAGGAATTGATACTCGGACGACCCTGTTCGGCATTCCAGAAATCCCAATCCCCATTCCGATGGTCGGCACCCTCGCCACCCCCGAGATTGCCTTGTACAAAGCCGAGCTGCACGATTCCACTGGAAAGTTCGTCCTGCTGGCCTACGACAACAAAACCGGCGCCTATGTGCATTCGACCGGGTCATTGGCCGGGAAGGCCTATTTTAATTTCTACAAGCTGCTCGGTTTCTTCAATTGGCGCAGCACGGATATACCGGAATTGG
>Ga0306920_100015685_pt1 | contig 10398 bp, 10 predicted proteins | sample flu12Cox44000170_FD_204666 | JGI IMG/M metagenome (GOLD analysis project Ga0306920, IMG submission 204666) | Lab enrichment of tropical soil microbial communities from Luquillo Experimental Forest, Puerto Rico - flux4day.12C.oxic.44.000.170 (v2)... | ecosystem: Environmental > Terrestrial >...
CTAAAAAACGAAAAGCGGCTGCCGAAGCGCACTAGAAAAACCAACCCATCTCCAAGGCTGCGAAGCCTTGATGACGAAATACCATTGGCGGAATTTCAGCCGCCAAATCCAGCCCCCGGCGCTTAATGCACCAACGCCGCTTCGCTCTTGCGAACCGCGGCGTAGAGCGCGTCCTTTAATTTGGCGCGCTTGAATTTAAGTTCGTCTATCTGCTGGTCCGTGGCGTACTCGATGTCTTCTTCGATACGGCAGATTTCGTCGTCGAGTTTGTGATATTCCTCGAACATCGCGCGGAACTTGGCATCCGCCAGCTTGAGCGAGCGGATGGTTTCGCGATGTTCGGGGAATTCCGTCACGAACGGATGATGGATGTCCATTGGAAGTCCTCCGGTTGAAGGTTGAACTGGCTGCGCCGGACTGCGGCGAAGGCAAGTGGTCGTCGAACTGCTCTGTTGGTTCCCATGACCTGCTTCTAATAAAGCCCAACTTGCGCAAACCCGCTAGTCAAATTTTGGGAAAAAATTTGCGGGGATTGCGGTGGGGACGCCTCGCCGAGGCGTCCGAACCAACGGACATCCCGGCGGAATGTCCCTGTCATCTATCCTTTCCAAGCCCGTGGGAATGGCCTAAATTGCCGCTACTCTCGTCCCATGCCGAGTGTTTACCTCAAGACCTACGGTTGCCAGATGAACGAGCGCGACAGCGAAGCCGTCGCCGCCCAGCTCGTGGCCAAGGGCTACACCCTGGCGCCGTCTGAATCCGCAGCCGACGTGATCCTGCTCAACACGTGCAGCGTGCGCGATCTCGCCGAACAGAAAGCTCTGAACAAAATGGTCAATCTCGTCGCCGAAACGCGCCGGGACCGTCCCGGCGTCGTGCTCGGGTTCATGGGTTGCATGGCCCAAAGCCGGGGACAGGAATTGATTGACCGTTTGCCGGACGTGGATTTGGTCCTCGGTACGCAGAAGTTCCATCGTGTGGCGGAGTGCCTCGATGACATCCTCGCCGGCCGGGTGGAAAAAATCGTGGACGTGGCGGAAGAGCTGGGGAGCGAAGCGACGATTCGGGAGCATCTGCTTTATGGAAACGGCGAAAAAAATGGCGACGGTCACAGAGCGGCATCACCGGTCACCGCGTTCGTCAGCATTATGCAGGGCTGCAATCAGTATTGCACGTTTTGCATCGTCCCTTACACGCGCGGCGAGGAACGCAGCCGCACTATTCCCGACATTGTGTCCGAGTGCCGGCAACTGGTGGCGCAGGGTGTGAAGGAAATCACTTTGCTCGGCCAGATTGTGACGAGCTATGGCAGGCGGGGCAGTCGAGAGCCGAGAGTCGAGAGTCGAGGGCCAAACAATCTGCCACCCTCGACCTTCGACCCTCGACCCTCGACTTCGCCGTTCGTCCAATTGCTCGACGCCGTTCACGAAATCGAAGGCTTGGAACGGATCCGGTTTACCTCGCCGCATCCCAAGGGTTACGGCGATGACTTGATTGAGGCTTACGCACGGCTGCCGAAACTCGTCGAAAGCGCGCACCTGCCGGTCCAGAGCGGGAGTAATCGCGTGCTGAAATTGATGCACCGCAGTTACACCCGCGAACGGTACGTCGGCATCGTTGAAAAATTGCGCGCAGCCAAACCGGAAATCGGCGTCAGCACCGACTTCATCGTCGGTTTTCCGGGTGAAACCGGGGCTGACTTTGAGGAAACACTCTCGCTCGCGCGCGAAATTGAATTTGATCAGGCGTTCATCTTCAAATATTCGCAGCGACGCGACACGCCGGCCGCGGCAATGCCGGACCAGGTGCCACAAAATGTACGCGAGGAACGCAACCAGCGACTGCTGGAAGTCATCAACGAAATCGCCCAACGCAAGTTCAGGGAATTGGTCGGTCGGCAAATGCAAATTCTGGTGGAAGGACCGAGCAAAAAGAACCCCGCGCGGATGACGGGCCGGACGCGATGCAACAAAATTGTGGTGTTCGACGGTTCCGAGCGTCATCGTGGCCAGCTCATGGACGTGAAAATCACCCGTGCCGGTTCCTTCACGCTCTACGGCGACCCGGCGATTTTAGAATGATGGGAATTTGCGAAGTGATCTGTTTCTTAAAGCCCGTAGGGCTGGCATCTTTGTAGTTCTGTCTCCTAAAGAAACCAAGCTCCGTGAGGAGTGGTATATTCTGAATAATTCGGTTGATGTCGCGCCTGACGGAGCTCGGATTGTGTTTGGGATTAAGAACTACAAAGATGTCGCGCCTACGGTGCTACAACCTGCATAGCGCGGATTCTTTCGAGCATTACAGCAACCAGATTGAATTTTTTGTGTCTTTTCGTGTCTTTTAGTGGTTAACTTCAGAAAATGAAATTGTCGTTGTTGTCCATACTGCTGGGACTGGGCATGGCCGTGCCACAGGTTTATGGCATCACACAGCCGCAGAAATTCGCGGCGGCGGTTCGCCGATTTCCACGCAATCTGCCGGTCGGCGTTCTGCTGATGCTGCTGGGCGCCGCGTGGTTTGTCTGGAATGTCCACAACGAGTCGGTTTCCGATTTCGCAGCCTTCAAACCGGCGATGATGATCGGCTTTGTGGCGGTGGGAATTTTGAGTTGCATTTATATTCAGGACTTCCTGGCTGTGCGCGGTCTGGCCGTCGTCATGCTGTTGCTGGCCAAATTGATGGTGGACACGGGTCGGCCACATCTGGCCGAGACGCATTGGGTTTGGGTGATTCAGTCCTGGGCGTACGTTCTGGTCATCGCCGGCATCTGGTTTACCGTGACGCCGTGGAGGCTGCGGGATTTGCTGCATTGGGGAACCGCTACTGAAACGCGCGTCCGCCTGGGCAGCACCATCCGGCTTGCCTTCGCTGCCTTTATCGTATTGCTGGGATTGACCGCCTTCCGCGCAATGTAAATCCCGGACATTTTTTCCGCACACCCGCCTCGTTCGTCGAAAAGAATTTCCATCCGTTCCCGTTTTTTGGTCTGAAGTGTCAGCTTTAAAACTGGCGACCTGTCATCCAATTGTCACATTTCCTCCTTGTGCCTGTAACACGGCGCATTGTCACCGAATCGTAACCTGTCCTTCATTGAACCGTAACAATGTTGTTTCAACTTTCGCCCCGCTGACACGAACCATCAACCATGAAAAAACTCAAAAAATCGAATCCTTCCAAAACAGCAATCTTTACCGGGGCGACCGCCCTCATGGCCATGACTCCCGGAGCCCACGCCCAGACGTCTGTGGACAACCTGCTCAACAAACTGGAGCAAAAAGGCATCCTGACCCCGGGCGAGGCGGACGAGTTGAAGACCGAAAATGCGACCAATTCAGTCGCGGATTTCAACCAGCAGATGAACTCCCGTTTCCCGGTACCGGATTGGATTACCAGCTACAAACTTTACGGCGATATCCGCGGGCGCGTGGATGAACGGAGCACGCCCAACCCGGCGCAAAATGACAATCTGCGGTTTCGTTACCGCTTGCGGGTGGGGCTGCAAATCAACATGAAGGACAATTTGCAGGCCGGCTTCCGGCTGGCCAGCGCCGACGCAAACTCCACGAACACCACCGGGGGCACTCCGCTGTCGAACACCTCCACGTTGCAGGGCAATGGGACCAAGAAGTTCGTGTGGGTGGATGCGGCCTACGGCAAGTGGTTGCCAGTCACCAATGACACCTGGATGGTGGCAACCACCATTGGCAAGATGGATGAGCCGTTTCAGGAGACGCCGATGGTTTTTGACGTCGATTACACCCCTGAAGGCGGCGCCTTGCAGAGCACCTGCAAACTCAACAACTGGAATACACTGGCATTCAATACCGCCGCTTTCGTCCTGGCCTATTCGGGAACGGCGGCGCAAAACATGTCGTTTCTCTATGGCGGCCAGTTGCTCTGGACCCGGAATTGGACGGGCAGATTTTCCACCACCGTCGGCGGGGCCGCCTATGAGATCGTCAACACCGACATGCTCACGACCGCCAATGCGAACGCAGGCAATAAGGGCAATTCCATCAATGCCGCCGGCGCTCCCATTTATGGCTTCAATCCCATTGTTGGTGATGTCAGCGCAACTTACAAACTGGACAGTTTCCCGCTTTATCCGGGCGCATTCCCCGTCAAGTTTGTTGGCGAATACCTGTATAATCCTTCCGCCCCCGGTCCCGGCGGGCCGGTGGTCGGCGGCGCACCCAGCGGGAATGTCGGTTACTATGCCGGCATCATCCTCGGTCAGGCGGCCAAGCGCGGCATGTGGGACCTCGGCTATCGTTACGAATCCCTGGATGCCAATGCCTGGTATTCCCAGATCGTGAATGATGACAACCAGGTTTACAATGGCGGCTTCGCCGGTGGCACCAACATCAAAGGCCATCTGGTCACGGCGGACTACGCCCTGACCGACGCGTTGCTGTTCTCGTTGACCTGCTACGTCAACAGCCAGATCGGCAATGTCAACCCCGGCGGCGCCAGTTCGCAGGCTATCCACGCCATGGTGGACCTGATGTGGAAATTTTAACCTGATTGTAACGTGAACACCCGACACCTAACCGATTAAACTTACTATTGAAAATGAATAAAATCGTTCTCTCCCTACTTGGTTGCGCCTGCTGGCTCACGGTCGGCAGCGGTTTGCAGGCCCAGACCCTTATCAACGGCGCCGGTTCCTCATTCGATTATCCGGCCTTCACCAAATGGTTCGAGGCCTATGGCAAGGTGGACCCCGGCATCCGCTTCAATTATCAATCCATCGGTTCCGGGGCCGGCCAGAAACAATTGCTCAACCAGACCGTGGACTTTGGCGCTTCCGACGCGCCGATGACGGACGCTTCCATGTCCAAGGCCCCCGGCAGGATCCTGCATGTGCCCGTGGTGGCCGGCGGGGTTGCCATCATTTATAACCTGCCGGGCAGTCCCAAACTCAAGCTCGACAGCGACGTCATCGCCAATATTTATCTCGGTAACATCACCAAATGGAATGATCCCAAAATCGCCGCGCTGAATGCAGGGGTCAGCCTGCCTGAACTGGCCATCATCCCCGTGCATCGTTCCGAAGGCAGCGGTACCACGTTCATTTTCACGGACTATCTCAGCAGCGTGAATCCGGTGTGGGCGGATACCGTGGGTAAAAACACCGCCGTGAAGTGGCCGGCCGGCATCGGCCTGGGCGCCAAGGGCAGCGAAGGGGTCTCCGGCCAGGTGAAGCAGCTTCCCGGCGCCATCGGTTATGCGGAATTGGCCTACGCGGACCAGAATAAAATTCCCTACGCCGATGTGAAAAACGCCGCCGGCAATTTTATCGCTCCTGCGCCGGATTCCGTCAGCGCCGCACTGGCCACCGCCAACATCCCGGCCGACTTCCGGTTCTCAATGGTCAACGCGCCGGGCGACAAGTCGTATCCCATCGCCGGCGCCAGCTGGATTCTGATTTACGAGAAACAGCAGAGCGCCGACCGGGGTGCGAAGCTGGTGGCCTTTTTGAAATGGGCGGTCACCGAGGGCCAGAAAATTTCGTCCACGCTCGACTATGCGCCGCTGCCGGACAACGTTCAGCAGCGTGAATTGGAACTGTTGGGCACGATTAAATGGTGACTTCGCTCCGCCGCCCGGTATTTTTTGTGGGCGCGAGCCGGACGAAGAGCCCCGAAGGCTTTCGGGGCTCCTCCCGTTTTTCGTCCTTTTGGTTTTGGTGCTTAAGGAAAGTGTGAACGCCGCCGTGACAAGCAAAACAACGCCGGACACCAGGTCCGCCGAATGGCATTTCGGCGACCGCGCCTTCCGATGGCTGACGCTGGCCATGGCGCTGGTCATTTTCGTGCTCGTCTTCCTGATCGGCTGGGAACTGGAGGAGGGTTCACGCCTGGCCCTGCATCAATTCGGCCCGCGCTTTCTCATCAGCAGCGACTGGGACCCCGTCAACGAGAAGTTCGGCGCCCTGCCATTTATCTTCGGCACACTGGTGTCCTCGGCCATTGCGCTGATCATTGCCGTGCCCATCAGCATCGCCACCGCCGTCTATCTGACCGAACTCGCGCCGTTATGGCTGCGCCAGCCGCTGATCATGTTCATTGAATTGCTCGCCGCGGTGCCGAGTGTAATCCTCGGTCTGTGGGGCATCTTTGTCATGGTCCCGTGGCTGCGCGACCACTTGTTTCCCTGGCTCCAAAAATGTTTCGGCTTTTTGCCCCTGTTCAAGGGACCCATCTACGGTGTCAGCATGCTCGCCGGCGGCATCATCGTCGCCATCATGATTATTCCCATCATTACGTCAGTCTCACGGGAAATCCTGCGTTCCGTGCCCGGATTGCAGCGCGAAGCCGCCTATGCCCTCGGCGCAACGCGCTGGGAGGTGACGCGCATTGCCGTGTTGAGCTACGCGAAAAAGGGCTTGTTCGGCGCGGTGATTCTGGGTCTGGGCCGCGCGCTGGGCGAGACCATGGCCGTCACCATGGTCATCGGCAATTCGGCGCAAATCGTCGCATCCTTGTTCGCACCGGGTTACACGCTGGCCAGCGTCATCGCCAACGAATTCAACGAAGCCACCGGCAACCTCTATCCCAGCGCGTTGTTTGAACTCGGCCTGGTGTTGCTCGGGGTGACCGTGCTCGTCAACGTCGTCGCGCAATTGCTGCTGAAAACCTTCGCCGGCCCCAGCGTGAAACCACAACACTGAACCAAATGAGGAAGGACGAATTCAGAATGAAGAAACCGTTCAGCGCGCTGCGCGCGAATTGTTATTTCTGCCTTCTGGCTTCTGCCTTCTGCCTTCCGAGATGACCGTTCCCAACCATCGCTGGCGTAATTTCAAGAATGCCGTCGTTCAGGTGGCGACGTTCGCGTGCGCGGTCCTGGTCGTCACGCCGCTGGTGCTGGTGTTTTACCACCTCATCAGCCAGGGGTTCACTTCCATCAATTGGGCGTTTTTCACACAGTTGCCCAAGCCGGTGGGCGAAATCGGCGGCGGCATGGCCAACGCCATCGTCGGCACGTTCATTTTGCTGGGCCAGGCCGCCCTGTTTGGCGTGCCCATCGGTGTGCTCGGCGGTGTTTATCTCTCCGAGTACGGCTCGTCACGCCTGAACTGGTGGATTCGTTTTGCTGCCGACGTCCTGAACGGTGTGCCGTCCATCACCTGGGGCATGGTGGTTTATGCGCTGATCGTGGTGCCGATGCACAGCTTTTCCGCGCTGGCCGGCGGCATCGTGCTGGGGATGATGATGATTCCGCTGGTGATGCGGACGACCGAGGAGGTGCTGCAACTGGTGCCGGGCGGTTACCGCGAGGCCGCGCTCGCGCTGGGCATCGCCAAGTGGCGGACCATCGTGCAAATCGTCGTTCGCACCGCGCTTAAGGGCATCGTTACCGGCGTGCTGCTGGCGCTCGCGCGGGTGGCGGGCGAAACCGCCCCGTTGTTGTTCACCGCCTTCGGCAACCTCGGCTGGGCGCACAAGCTCACCGAACCCATCGCCGCCATGCCGTTGCAGGTTTTTATTTCCGCCATCTCGCCGTACGACGACTGGCACCGGCAGGCCTGGGCCGGCGCCCTCGTGTTGCTCGTGCTCGTGCTGGCCGTCAACATCAGCGTGCGTTTCCTGACGCGCGACCGGTTTGCCCGGCCTTCCTGAATCAGAATCATCATGCCCATCACCACCCAGCAACCTGTCAGTGCCGCGCCGGAGGTAAAATCCTCCGGCACCACCGCGTTGACGGTGCGGAATCTCTCGGTCTTTTTCAACAGCCAGCAGGTGATTAAAAAAGCGTCGCTCGACATTGCCGCTCAGGCCGTTACCGCCATCATCGGCCCCAGCGGCTGCGGCAAGTCCACCTTCCTGCGCGCGCTCAATCGCATGCACGAACTGAATCCCGAGGCGCGCATGGAGGGCGAAATCCGGCTGTTCGGCGAGGATGTTTACTCGCGCAACGTCGAGGCCGTTGTCGTGCGCCGCCGCATCGGCATGGTGTTCCAGAAATCCAACCCGTTTCCGACCATGTCCATCGCCGAAAACGTCACCGTCGGTTTGCGTTTGAACGGCGTGCGCAACCGGAAACGGCTGGCCGAGCGCACCGAACAATCGTTGCGCATGGCCGCGTTGTGGGACGAGGTGAAGGACCGCCTGAACGACCCGGCGATCAGCCTGTCCGGCGGCCAGCAACAGCGGTTGTGCATTGCGCGGGCGCTGGCGGTGGAACCGGAAGTGCTGCTCATGGACGAGCCGGCGTCGGCGCTCGACCCGCTGGCCACGGCCAAAATTGAGGACTTGATTGTGCAGTTGAAAAAGGATTACACGATTGTGATTGTGACTCATAACATGCAGCAGGCCGCGCGCGCCTCGGATTTCACCGCCTTCTTTTACCTCGGTGAACTGGTCGAATTCGGGCCGACCGCCAAAATCTTCACCAACCCGTCGCAGAAGCGCACGGAGGATTATGTGACCGGACGGTTCGGCTGAAGAATCTTTCTCGTCGTCCTCGTCCTCGTAATCGAATTTGTCGGGGAAGAGGACGGGAACGAGGACGATGAAAGAAACATTTTATGGAAAACTATTTTGAAGCGGGACTGGACAGTTTGCGACAGAAACTGCTCACCATGGCCAGTCACGCCGAGACCGCGGTGAACCAGGCCGTCCAGGCGCTCGTGCAACGCGATTACGACCTCGCCCAGCAGGTGAAGGAAAACGACCGCATCCTGGATCAGTTCGAGGTGGAGATCGACGAACTGGTCATCCAGCTCCTCACCAAGGCGCCGCTGGCCACCAACCTGCGCCTCGTTACCGTGGCAATGAAAATTTCCCAGAACCTCGAACGCATCGGCGACGAGGCGACCAAAATCGCCAAACGCGCGCGTGATCTGAGCCAGGAACCGCCGGTGAAAATCAATCTCGACCTGCCGCGGCTGGCCCGGATGGCGCTCGACATGCTCAAAGCCGCGCTGGATTCATTCGTGAGCCACGATTCGGTCGCCGCCCGGGCCCTCGTCCCGCGCGACAAGGAGGTGGACGCGTTGAACCGGGAAATTCACCAGACCCTGGCCCGGCACATGGTGGAGCACCCGGATTCCATCGGCCGTTGTTTGCACTTGATGGTGGTTTCCAAGAGCCTCGAGCGCATCGCCGACCACGCCAAGAACATGGCCGAGGACATTGTTTACCTCTACGAAGCCCAGGACATCCGCCACGCCGGCGCAAAAAGCCAGGCCGCGCCCGCCCCCGGCACGTAACCGGCCGCCAGGTCGAAGAATGGGATACCAGGTAGTGACGCCGCGTCGCGGCGTATGCGGACGGCCCGGCGGGCCTTCCCTACCTTTCAAATTTCTCACCCGCTTTCAAGGGATGTCCCGCCAGGAACTCCGCCGCATTCATCCGCCGCCCGCTTTCGCGCTGTAATTCCCGAATCCGCAACGCCCCCTCGCCGCAGGCAACCAGGATCCCGTTTTTGTCCGCCAACAGAACGGCTCCGGCTTCGCCGGATTTTTCCGCCACTTCCGCCTTCCAGATTTTGATCATTGTGGAGGGAAGCGCCTTGTCGCTTTCCTGACTTTTGGCCGATTGGGGCCCTGACGAAGCAGTGCCCTCCACCATCGGTCGTAAAAACGTGAAGGCCCCCGGCCAGGGCGTGAAGGCGCGCAGCCGGTTCCAAATCGTTTGCGCCGGCAGGTTCCAGTCAATCCGCCCGTCTTCCTTTTTGATTTTCGGCGCCAGGCTGACGCCGTCGGCGGGCTGGGATTGCGGCTGAATTTTTCCGGCAACGTAATCGGCGATGGTCTGTACCAGTAAATCCGCGCCCAGGAGGGCCAGCCGGTCATGGAGCGAGGCGGAATCGTCTTCCGGTAAAATCGGCGTGCTCCGCTGCGCAACCCTGGGGCCCGTGTCCAGGCCCGCGTCCATTTTCATGATGGTCACGCCGGTCTCCGTCTCGCCCCGGGCAATCGCCCATTGGATGGGCGCCGCGCCGCGATATTTCGGCAGCAGGGAGGTGTGGACATTCAGGCAGCCGTAGCGCGGCAAATCCAAAATGTCCGGCGGCAAAATCTGACCGTAGGCGACAACGACGATAAGCTCCGGCCGCAACGCGCGAAGATCGGCAATAAATTTTTCGTCGCGGGCGCGCACCGGCTGAAGCGCCGGCAGGCCCAGTTTTTGAGCGAGGACCTTGACGGGTGATGGTTGTGGTTTGAGGTCGCGGCCCCGGGGGCGGTCGGGTTGGGTGACGACCGCGGCAATGGAAAATCGTTTGTCCGCCTCCAGCGCCTGAAGGCTGGCGCAGGACAATTCCGCCGTGCCCATAAAAACGACTTTCATTTATGATTTACGATTTATGATTTTGGTCGCGCGCGCACCGACCATGGCCATCGTAAATCGAAAATCGGAAATCGTAAATCCCTCAGGCGAGCTTGAGTCG
>Ga0306920_100015686_pt1 | contig 10398 bp, 9 predicted proteins | sample flu12Cox44000170_FD_204666 | JGI IMG/M metagenome (GOLD analysis project Ga0306920, IMG submission 204666) | Lab enrichment of tropical soil microbial communities from Luquillo Experimental Forest, Puerto Rico - flux4day.12C.oxic.44.000.170 (v2)... | ecosystem: Environmental > Terrestrial >...
CGACGCAGCTGAACACGCCGAACGGCGCGGGCACGGTGTGGCTCATCACGCCGACCACCCGCTACACGGCGACGAGCCCGTGCGTGGCGCAGGGCACGTGCTCGGTGAACCAGCTGGTCGACCCGGGCATGAACGTCGCGTCGTTGTCGGTGCCGCTGATTGCGCCGAATACCGAGTTCGGCGATCGCATCAACCAGTTGGATCTGAATGCGAGCAAGACGTTCAAATTGCGCCGCTTCAGCATCCAGCCGAAGGTTGACCTCTTCAATGCGCTCAACGTGTCGCCCGTGTACGCGATACGCGGGCTGAACTACGGCACCGCGGCGTACTATCAACCGCAGTCGATTCTTGTCGGACGAGTGTATCAGCTGGGCGCGATCGTCCGGTTCTGATATGGAAAGACCTGTCAATAGTTAGCTGAGCGATCGAGAGGTTCACCGCCTGTTCGAGTTCTGATCGTCGATTGAGCATTGAGCCGCGCCCGGCTTATAAAGCCATCGCCGATCTTGAAACGTCCGATTCAGCCGCTCACTCCGCCCCCGGGCTTGGGGCGAATACGCCGGAATGTGCTCAATGCCCAGGCGCTCGAGCGCGCGGCACACCTGCGTCAGCTGGCGCTTGTCGACCGGGCCCATGGCCCGCGGGGACTGACGCCGAGAATGTCGGCCGCTTGAAACCAATGCAACTCGCCACTGATCGCCTTCAATATCACTTCCTGCAGCCGCATCGCCCGCTCCCACGCGGAGCCCGGACACTCCATGGAGCCTCCCAGCTCCGCTGCGTATCCCATTCCGCAGCCCTGAAGCGGACAGATCACGTACTCTCGGGAGCGGCCACATCGTGTACTCCCTACATTTTCGATGACACGAGTTGATCTGTCCGGACGATGGGCATAGCCTCAGTATCCCGATGGTCCAATTGAGAAAGATGAATGCCCTCGTCGACATGCTGGCCGATGTGAAGTACGCGCTGCGGCGATTCAACAAATCACCAGGCTTTACCGCCACGGCTGTCGTGACGTTGGCACTCGGCATCGGCGCGACGGCCGCGATCTTCACCCTGATTCAGCAGGCCATGCTGCGATCGCTGGCGGTCGCGAAGCCGGAACAGCTGTGGCGCATCGGCGACGCCGTCACGTGCTGCTACTCGACCGGATACACGCAGAGCAATCATGCGGCGGAGAACGACTGGACGCTGTTCTCGTGGGAAGCGTACCAACGCTTCCGCGGCGACACCGCCGCGTTCGATCAGCTCGCCGCGTTCCAGGTCGGTACGGGTAACGGCTATGTCGCCGTCCGCCGCGCCGGCTCGCGGGAGGCGGTGCAGTCGCAGCTCGGCGAGTTCGTGTCTGGCAATTTCTTCCGAACGTTCGGGATCTCCGCGTGGCGCGGACGTCTGTTCACCGATGCCGACGATGAACCGGGCGCCCCGCCGGTCGCGGTGATCAGCTTCCACACGTGGCAGGAGAAGTACGGATCCGATCCGGCCATCGTCGGCGCGCCGTACGAGATCAACGATCACGCGTTTTCGATCATCGGCGTGGCGCCGCCGGGATTTTTCGGGGCAAAAATCGCCGCCTCTGACATGCCCGACATGTGGCTGCCACTGACGAAAGAACCGCTCATCGCCGGCGCGACGTCTCGCCTCGAGAATCCCGGCCTGGCGTGGCTGGATCTGATCGGACGGGTGCGTCCGGGGACGAATCCGCGAACGCTGGAGGCGCAGCTCCAGGGCGAGCTGCGGCAGTGGCTGGCGAGCCACCGCGCCGACATGAACCCGCATGACCGGGTGCGGTGGACCGAGCAGACGCTGCATCTCACGCCGGGCGGCGCCGGCGTGTCACTGATGCGCGAAGAATACCAGGACGGGTTGCAGCTGCTGCTGATCGCCGCCATCTGCGTCCTGCTGCTCGCCTGCGCCAACATTGCGAACCTCCTCCTCGCACGAAATGTGAGGAACGCGCGTCAGACGGCGATGCGCGCGGCGATCGGCGCATCACCGGCGCGGCTCGTGCGCGAGGCGCTGATCGACAGCGCGGTGCTCGCCGCCGTCGGCGGCGCCGCCGGCATTGCGGTGGCCTGGGCCGGAGCCCGCCTGATCGTGCATCTCGCTTTCCGGGACGCCTGGGTTCCGGTGAGCGCCGCCCCCTCGTTACCGGTGTTGCTATTTGCGCTTGCCGTGTCGCTCCTGACGGCGCTGCTCTTCGGCATGGTGCCGGCGTGGATCACTTCGCGCGCCGACCCGATGGAGGCCATGCGCGGATCGACCCGCTCGGTCTCGGAAGCGACGGGCGCGCAGAAAACGCTCGCGATCGCGCAAGCGGCCGTCTCGGTCGTGCTGCTGAGCGCGGCCGCGATGCTGGGCCAGAGCCTGCACAATCTGGAGCACCAGAACCTCGGCTTCGCCGCCGACGGCCGCTACCTGGTGTCGATCGACTCGAAGCTGTCCAACCAGCCGCAAGAGCAATTGCTCCCGCTCTTCAGCGAGGTTGAAACCCGTCTGCGCGCCTTCCCCGGCGTGCGCACCGCGAGCGCGGCGCTCTACGCGCCGATGAGCGGCAGTTACTGGTCGCATGACGTGCGCATGGCGGGCCAGCCCGAGCTGGGCCCGAGAGACGATGTCTCGTCCGCGTGGACGCGCGTGATGCCGGGCTTCTTCGAAACGATCGGCGACCGGATCGTCATGGGACGGCCGATCGTCAACGCCGACAACGCGACCGCGCGCCGCGTGGCCGTGATCAACGAAGCGTTCGCGAGGAAGTTCTTTCGAAACGAGAATCCGATCGGCGAGCACTTCGGCCCTGCGGCGGGGAAGAACGCCGGGTTGTACGAGATCGTCGGCGTCGCAGCCGACGTCCGCTACTTTCCGTCGACGCTGCACGCGGTGCCGGCGATGTACTTCGTGCCGGAAGCGCAGGGCGCGACGTTCGACGATCGAGAGCTCGAAAGCCGCGAGCTCTGGTCTCACTACCTGTACAACATCGTGATCTGGGCGCCCGGCAATCCGCCGGGCCTTGCGGCCGCGGTGCGCGACCAACTGGCCGCGGTCGCTCCGGACGTCGTGATGCACAGCGTCCAACCATATGCCGACGTCGTTCGCCGCCAATTCGCGCAGCAAGACATGATCGCGAGCCTGACGTGGCTGTTCGGCGCGATCGGGCTCCTGCTCGCGGCCGTGGGGCTCTACGGCATCACGGCGTACAGCGTCGAGCGGCGGACGGCCGAGATTGGCGTGCGCATGGCGCTCGGCGCGGACCGCGCGTCGGTCGTCGGGATGGTGCTGCGCGGAGCGTTCGTGCAGGTCAGCGTTGGATTGGCGCTCGGCATTCCCGCGGCGATCGTCTCGGGCGCGTTGATCGCGAGTCGGTTGTTCGACGTGCGGCCGTGGGACCCGGCGCTGCTGGTACGCGCCGCGCTGCTACTCGTCCTAGCGACGCTCGTCGCGGCGTTCATCCCGGCACGGCGCGCGGCGGGACTGGATCCGATGCGGGCGTTACGCATCGAATAGAACTGTATTTGAAGTCGAGACGAAGCTGTTGTCGCTGTAGGCCAGCGCGTCAGTCGCCGCGTTCCGCGACAGCTCGAGGACGTATTGGAATTCCATTCGAACGCGATCGTTCTTGATGTACCCGGCGCCTGACACAACCTGAGGGCATCGACGAAATCGTGTTCGACGAACAGTTCAGCGTTGGCTAGCCCATAGAACGTACCCAGCTGCCAGGCGCGCGCACTCAGCGGGACCTCGACGCCAGGACGGGTACGGAAACGCAAAACGCGAGTAACGGAGTCGCTGTCTGTGTTTGTTGTGCGCCGCTACTCGACGCGCGTCCAGTCAAAGAGATGGATATGCGCCGAGTTCGGGACGAAGACCTTCAGACCGACGTATGGCCGCAATTCGCGGGTGCTCCCCGCCGTTTGGTCGTCCTTCCAATTGACGATCAAGCCCGCCCACCCTTGCAGCCATCGTCGCGCATGATAAATAACATTCGGAAACGCCACCCGGTACGACTTCACGTTGCATCAACGCGGACTTGGCACCGAGTTCTTCGATGAGACCGCGGATGTTGGCAGCGAGCAGGCTCCGAACTAGCCGAGGCCGAGCACGATCACGTACCCAACCTCGACCGCGTCGAGCGCGTGCCTGACGCGTCGCACTGGGTGCATCGCACCAGATGTCGTCGCCGTCGTGCTGATCGTTTACGGATTCTTTCAGTTGAGTCAGGAGTCGTTCTTTGCGTCCGGTTTCGCGGCGTATGATTGCCGGCGTTGGGAGAGGCATGTGGTTCGTTCGGCCATTCTGCTTGGCGTCCTAATCACCACGTTGGGTTGTCGCCAGCAACCAATCCGAGGAGACCTGAAGGCATTGTATGAAGCGCAGCGCTGGCCAGAACTGTATGACGCCTTGGAAGGGACACAGGGCAACGACTTCTATCGCGGCGCGGTCGCGGTCATCTTTCATCAAGATGTGCAGCGCGCCGAGTCGTACCTGACGTCGACGATCGCTGCGGCGCCGAAGTCCGACGAGGCGTATGAGGCGTACGAATGGCTGAGCCACTTGTATCTGTACACCGGCCAGTACCAGCGCGCCATGGCGATCATGGAAGCCAGGTGGACCGCATTTCCGGAAAAGACCGCACGTGTGCAGGAACAAGCGGAGTTCGCCGGGTTCCGGGGCGCGCCGGACCAGATCACTCAACGGGTCGAGCCCTCAACGGTGCCGCATGAACACGAAAGCATTTTTGTCCCAGTGTCTATCAATGGATCGCCGGCCACCTTCTTCTTCGATACGGGTGCTTGGGTGTCCGCGACCAGTGAATCGGAGGCCAAGCGGCTCGGACTACGATTTACAGACGCAACCGGCACGACAGGGACCATGACGCGTCGAGCGCGGTTTCGAATGGCCGTGGCGAGCCTGGTGGTCGTTGGGAACGTCCATCTCGCGAACGTGGCATTTTTCGTCTTCCCCGATGATCAGGAACCATGGTCACTTGTGCCCAATGGACACAAAGGCTTACTGGGCATTCCGGTCATCCTGGCGTTTCGCACGCTTCGATGGGCACGGAGCGGCACGATGCGCATCGGAGAGCCGCCTGCGCCGTTTGACGTGCATGCATCGAATCTGGTTTTCGACAATGATCATCTGGCGGTTCGCGTGGGCTTCGAGGGGCGCAGCGCGCTTGCGGCCGTCGACACGGGAGCGGAGAGCACTGACCTGCTCCGCGAGTTCAGCGTCCAGTTTCCGTCGGCAACTGCGTTCGGCAGGAAAGGCTCAACACAAGTCCGAGGCGTGGGTGGAGGCGAATCGTACGAATCCGTGCGGCTTCCCGAAGTCGCATTCGAAATCGGCGGACGCCGGGCGATTCTCCACGGTGCCGATGTACTCCTGAGCCGCGGAATCCGATCCTATATCGGCAATTTCGGCATGGATGTGTTTCACCAGGGCAGCGCATTGACGATGGACTTCTCGGCGATGCGGCTCACCCTGGAAGACTGATAACGGCATTGCGCTGTTCGCGGCCGTTGTCGGACGAAGCCGTTCTGCGCGATAGTACGCATTGGTAAACCGTGATGCGGGATCTTCGCCTTGCGGTTCGGTCTCTGCGCGCCACGCCCATCGTCTCCGCCGTCGCGATCCTGTCGCTGGCGCTCGGTATAGGCGCGAACACCGCCATCTTTTCGCTGCTCGACGCAGTTGCGCTGAAGTCGCTCCCGATCCGCGGCGCGGATCAGCTCGTGATGCTGTCCGCCGTCAACGGCCCGGAGTCGGGTTGGCCGTACAGCTATACGCTCTACAACGAGATACGGCGCCACAGCCAGATCTTCGACGGCACCGCCGCGTACAACTGCTGCGGTTTCTTGACAATGACAGTCGGCGGCGACGCCCAGGCGCTCGACTACATCTGGGTTAGCGGTGACTTCTTCTCGACGCTTGGCATTCCGGCGACCGTTGGGCGGATGATTCGTCCTGACGACGACCGGCGCGGCGGCGGACCGGACGGCACCGTCGCCGTCATCAGCGATCGCCTGTGGCATCAACGGTTCGAAGGGCGTTCGAACATCGCGGGCACGAAAGTCACAATTGAACGCGCACCGGTGACGATCGTCGGCGTGATGCCCCCGGCGTTCCTCGGTCTCGAGGTGGGTCGCCACGTCGACCTGATTCTGCCAGCGCATGCGGAACCACTCGTCATGCCGGCGATCCCGTTCAGTGACGATGTCGCGTTTCTCACCATCCTCGGACGCTTGCGTCCCGACCGTTCGCTTGCGGCGACACTCGACGCCCTGCATGCCGTTCAGCCCGAGATCCGAGAGGCGACGATGCCGAAGGGGCGGGCGGCGGAGGGCTGGCTCCAGGCGCCGCTGACGCTCGTGCCGGCGGGACGGGGCACGTCCGCGCTTCGCCGCCAGTTCCGGCGGCCGCTGGTTGTGCTTCTTGCTGTCGCGACACTCGTCCTGCTGATTGCATGCGGGAACCTCGCGAATCTGCTGCTGGGTCGCGGCGTTGCGCGCCGATCCGAATTCGCGGTGCGCGCCGCCCTCGGCGCACCGCGATGGCAGATGATCCGCCCACTTCTCATCGAAAGCGTCGTGCTCGCCTCTTGCGGGACCGCGATGGGCCTGCTGTTCGCACGATGGGCGGAACGCGCGATCACGGCAACGCTGTCCACGGCCGTCGTGCAGGTCGCCCTCGATCGGTCGCTCGACTGGCGCCTGTTTGTGTTCACCGTGGGGACGATGACGGCGACGATCCTGTTGTTCGGCACGGTGCCAGCGGTTCGCGCCAGCCGCGTCGATCCGATTGAAGGTCTGAAGGGGACAGGCAGCGGAAGGACGAACGACACGGATGGCCGGCTGTCCGGCGGTCTTCTCGTCGCGCAGGTCGCGACGTCGCTCGTGCTGGTGGTTGGCGCGGTGTTGTTCGCGAGGACGTTTGCGCGGCTGCTGCACGCGCCGCTGGGGTTCGATCGCGATCGCGTCACGATCCTGACCGTCACCGCTCCCAGCGTGAAGTCAACGGAGCGGAAAGCGTTCTACCGGCGGTTGGTCGACGTCGCGGCGAACGCTCCAGGCGTCGCTGCCGTCGGCGGTTCGGTCAATCCGCCGATCATCGGTGGCATGATCGGCGACTTCGTCGTCTCGGCGCCCGGCACGCGGCCGGCTGCCGATGCGGAGGCCATCTCGCAGGCCGACACGGTGACGCCCGGCTGGTTCAACGCAGAGGGCACAAGCCTACGGATCGGCCGGGACTTCGACGATCGGGACACGCTCACGAACGAGCACGTGATGATCGTCAACGAAGCGTTCGTCGATCGCCTGCTCGGTGGACGCCGCGACGCGGTCGGGACGCGGCTGGCGCTGTCATTTCGCGTTCCGATCGGAGGCGACATCCCGTACGACACGCGGACGATCGTCGGCGTCGTCGGCAACGCGGTGTATCGATCGATTCGGAACGCGTCGAGGCCGACGATCTATTTCCCGCTTGAGCAGTTCGACGGCCCCATCATGTGGACAAGCTTCTACCTCGGTATCCGGTCACAGGCTGGTTCCCCGCGCGGGCTGACGCGCGAGCTCACGGAGGCCCTGACAGCCCTGAGTCCGGATCTGCGGCTAACATTCCGTCCCGTGTCGGATCAGGTTGACGAAGCGCTCGCGCAGGACCGGCTCGTTGCGGCTTTGTCCGGGTTCGTCGGCACGCTTGCGCTGCTTCTGGCCGCCATCGGACTCTACGGCGTCACTGCCTATGCGGTCGCGCAACGCCGTGCCGAGATCGGCATCCGCATGGCGCTCGGTGCCGCGCCCGCCGCAGTCATCGAGCTGGTGATGTCGCGCGTCGCCCTGCTTATCGGCGCGGGGACCGCGATGGGTGCTGTTGTGAGCGCGTGGGCGACGAAGTTCGTCGCATCGCTGCTGTATGGCGTGAAGCCGCGCGACCCGGTCACGTTCGTCGGTGCTGCCGTCATCCTTGCCGCCGTGGGTGCTATCGCAGGCTGGCTGCCGGCGTTGCGCGCCTCGCGGATTGATCCGGCGCAAGTGTTGCGCGAAAGTTGATCAAGAGGCACCACCATGAAGCTGATCGGCACCTTGACCCTCGTTCTCGTCAGCGCCGTCTCGCAACCGACCCGGCCCGATACTCTTTGCAACGTGACGGCGCCGAATGGCATTGTCGCCGGCTCATCCGAGCGCCAGGAGCCGAGTTTCGGCAACGCGCTACTCTCGGTCGGTCCATTCGGATTGTGGCCAGACGGAACGATCGTTTTCGAACCGGGTGGAGCGGGCTTCGTGACACGAGATGGCGCACTCGGCATGAAGTTCGGGTGGACACGAGCCGTGCCGGGACAACTGACCGTCACTGGTCATCGCCTGGATGGGCAGGCAGGCCCCCCGCGGTTACAGGCGCCCTGCTGTTATGGCGACACCGGCTTTCAGGCCAGCTACTTGATCTTTCCCACGCCCGGCTGCTGGGAAGTGACGGCGCAAGTTGGAGAGCGCGAGGACTCGAAGCTCACTTTCATCACGAAGGTGGTGAAGATGAGCGACGGTCCTGCGTGGCGGGTCCCAGGGCAATAACCGACGGGCGCCAGTCGCGGGTTGATCCGCCGAAAGTCTTATGTGAGGCACGATGCCGACACCCTTTGAAAACGCGCAGCTGAACCTGCAGCTGTTCGATCTGCGACGCGAGCCGGTGTTACGCGAAGCTCGCGGCTGGTTCCTCGCCGAGTTCAATCCTGAGACGTTCGACGAGTTCACAAGACCTGTTCGTGGCGACCGAAATGCCTCGTTTCGGATGGTCCTCGGCTACTGGGATATGGCCGCGTCGCTTGTGACCACCGGCGCCATCGACGCGGATGCGTTTCGCGCGGCGCACACCGAGGTGTTCGGGACCTTCGCCAAGGTGCAGCCATTTCTCGCCGAGCTGCGAACCAGGAGCGGAGAACCAGACTTCTGCAAACACCTCGAAGCGGTGGTGATGGGCGCGCCCGACGTGGAAGCCATCCTCTCACGACGACGGCAGGCGTTGCGGATAGCCGCACAGGCGCGACAGGCGACAGCCGTTCCGGCCACCGATTGACGCCGGCCGGTCTTAGGTGTTCTGCGTCTCGGCACGTCGGAGGGGAGGCCGCGCGCGCGATCCAGCTACTTCGCGAGCGGCGTGACGTCGATCGTCGGCTGGAATTCGTGCCACTCGCCGTCGATTTTGATGAGAAGGGTTGCGCGAGAGCGCTCGCCAGGATGCATGCCCTCAACGCGGAAGCCTATCTCGTCGCCGGAGAAGACGTGGCCCGGCACGATCGGCGGTCGAACCGCCTGCGCATAGCCGTAACCGACCAATACGCTAACCACCAAACAAACGATCACAACCGCACCGAAGACCGTGCGCTTCGTGAACATGGCAGCCTCCCTCGTCGGTTCCAGCATACGGCAGCGAGGCGGAGCCGGCCGTCTCAGGCGTATCTCGCATCTTCTTCCGCACTGGGCGCGCGCCTTCCAACGCACCGGCCGATTAACCCACCGACTGCGCCCAACAGCATGGCGTATCCCAAAGGAATCGCCAAGTAGACGAGTAGGAGGACGAAAATCAACGGCTGCGCGAATGGAGCGAGGAGCAAGCCCGGAGTGATCAACGCGGCGGTGCCGAACAGAGCGATAAAGCCCACGACACTACTACTTGCCGCGGCAAGCACTCCCGCGCGGATCACGCGTGCCCTCCGAAACGCGTACAATCCGGCCCCGAAATAAATCAGCGCGTCAAAGAACGCGACACCCGGCAATGGCATCACGCTCGCGTAGAGTGTGCCGCCTACCAGGTTGAGCAAGAAGGTCGGTCCCGGTGGGACAAAGTGTGGTGCGTGGTGTCCAGGGCGAAAGGCCGTGAGACTCAACAGGACGCGCTGCACCATCAGCACGGTCGCGAACGGCCAAACGAGTCGCCACAGCACGCTGAGTGCGTGTTTGACATACCACACGTCGGCACGGAGCGCACCCAACGCCGGAAGGCGCGCGACGCGGTACTCTTCGAGCAGGTCACCCGAAACAGATTCACGGTCTGTGGGTCGCAGCACGGAGATCAACATCGTCTCGGCCCAATGGGGCGGCCGTGCTTCCTCTTCGATCATGTGCGCACCTTCAGCGGTGACCGAAATCCTTGCCACAACGCGTCGGTCGCCGACTTTGCCTCGTTCAGCGCGCGGATGCCGGCCCCGGTTGGTGCGTAATAGCGCCGAGCCCGACCCCCTCGGATGGCGGTCCCCGGCGCAAGTCTCGAGGACGCCAATCCCTTTGCCTCAAGGCGTTCCAGTGTTGCATACACCGCCCCGGCTGACACGTCGCGGTTCAATCGCGTTTGGGTCTCGTGGAGAATCGCGCGCCCGTACGCATCGTCGCCCAGACGGAGCAGAGA
>Ga0306920_100015687_pt1 | contig 10398 bp, 11 predicted proteins | sample flu12Cox44000170_FD_204666 | JGI IMG/M metagenome (GOLD analysis project Ga0306920, IMG submission 204666) | Lab enrichment of tropical soil microbial communities from Luquillo Experimental Forest, Puerto Rico - flux4day.12C.oxic.44.000.170 (v2)... | ecosystem: Environmental > Terrestrial >...
GCTCGTCCTCGCGCCGCCCCTCATCTTGCACGAGGCGGGGGGCAGCTTCACCGGTCTCGCTGCCTCCATTCATCGCGGCGAGGCCGCGCTCGGTTTTCACGAAGAGCGTTCGCGAGGGGAGAGGCGCGCATCCTCCGTCACAGCCACGTGAGGGCCACGCCTGATCGGCCCCGAAACGATGAACGCGCCCCGAGGGGCGCGTTCACGGCGATCATGATGATGGGCTGAGCGTTCAGGGCCGGATCAGCAAACCCACACGCGGCGCGGTCCCCACGGGGTCGCGCGCCACCGCCAGCAACCGCCGCCGTAGTAATAGCCGCCGCCCCAGCCATAATAGGGACGGCGCCAGCCATAGCCGTAGCCGCGCCAGCCATAACCGCGATGCCAACCATAGCCGCCGCGCCAGCCACCACCGTGCCAGCCATAGCCGCCGTGCCAATAGACCTGCTCGGCCTGGCTGCCTTGGGCTGAGGTCGCCGCAGCCGCAGCGACGGCGCCTGCCGTCGCCACTCCCGCAAGGGACTCGTCGACACCGCTGGTGAGCGAAACCGCCGCCAGGACCGATGCCAAGAGCGTTGCCTTGATCATTCGCATAAGCTTCTCCCTTGTCATAGAAAGACGATCCGCGATGCGCGGCTGCGCCCTCTCCCGCCCCGCAACCGCAAGTATGAGGTGGGAGCGCGGATCATTTCAAGGACTGCCTGAACACAGGCTTAACTGCGCTGACCGTTGCTGAATTCCGAAAGTTTTCCACGAAGTGGGGACTTAATCGCATAGAGTATAAGACGCAGCGTCGCGGCCTTAGCGATGCTGTTTTTGCTCGAATATGATTTTGCACCGCTCGCGAGCGCCGAGCCTCGCTTGAAGACTTGGGTTGCACCAAATGCTCGCCGCTTTTTCGTAACCATTATCGGTGTGCGCGGCCCTCAATCCGCCATATTGCGTCGCCCTCTCCGCCCTGCCCGGGCTTTGTCCCGGGCACCCACGACTTGGCTCGCGGGCAGGGGCCAGGTGAATTAACCACGTAAGTGAACCAGGTGAGTGGACCGGATGCGCCCCCATCCGGCAGGCGCCTTGATCGGGTGGCCCTTCATCCCCTAAGTGGGGCCGCCGCGCCGCGGCGCGTTCGATGAAATTAGAGCTCCGGTCCAGGTTCACCCATGTCCGATGTAAAGGCCGCAACACCTGCCTGCGCTTCCCCGAGCGGCGCGAACCTCTATCAGGGGCTGAGCTTCCAGGGGCTAATCCTCGCCTTGCAGGAATTCTGGGCGGCGCAGGGCTGCGTCATCCTGCAACCTTACGATATGGAGGTCGGGGCGGGCACCTTCCATCCGGCGACGACTTTGCGTTCGCTCGGCACCAAGCCTTGGCGCGCGGCCTATGTACAGCCCTCGCGGCGTCCGAAGGATGGACGCTATGGCGAGAACCCCAACCGGCTGCAGCACTACTATCAGATGCAGGTGCTCCTGAAGCCGAACCCGCCCGACATACAGGATCTCTATCTCGCCTCGCTCGAGGCGATCGGCATCGATCGGCGCGTCCATGACATCCGCTTCGTCGAGGATGACTGGGAGAGCCCGACGCTCGGCGCCTGGGGGCTCGGCTGGGAGTGCTGGTGCGACGGCATGGAGGTGTCGCAATTCACCTATTTCCAACAGGTGGCGGGCTTCGAATGCGCGCCGGTTTCGGGCGAGATCACCTATGGGCTCGAGCGCCTCGCCATGTATGTGCAGGGCGTCGATTCGATCTTCGACCTCAACTTCAACGGGCGCGAGGGGGCCGAGAGGATCACCTATCGCGACGTCTTCCGCCAGGCCGAGGAAGAATATTCGCGCTTCAACTTCGAGGCGGCGGATACGGAGCTGCTGTTTCGCCATTTCAAGGATGCCGAGGCCGAGTGCCGGGCGCTTCTCGCGGCCGGAGAGCCACGCCCCGGCACCAACGACAAACGCCACAGAATGGCGCTGCCGGCCTATGATCAATGCATCAAGGCGAGCCACGCCTTCAACCTGCTCGATGCGCGCGGCGTGATCTCGGTCACCGAGCGGCAGAGCTATATCCTGCGGGTGCGCGAGCTCGCCAAGGCCTGCGGCGCGGCCTGGCTGCGCACCGAGGGCGGCGGCTTCGCCGGGTAAGGTCTAGGCTCGCCGCGCCCGGCGCCTCTGTGCGCCTCTTGCGCGGCCAGGCGGGTTCGGTTGAAACTCCAGAGCATGCCACCGAGCGAGTGACCAGCACCGTTCGGATATGACCGTGCGCTGAGACGACGAAGCCTCCATTCGCCGCAATCGGGAGCCATCGATGACGAGCCCTCATATCGCAGCCAGAGAGCCCATCGCCATCCAGGTGAAGGCGGGCGACACCTATTGGTGGTGCGCCTGCGGCCGTTCGAAGTCGCAGCCATTCTGCGACGGCTCGCATGAAGGCTCACCCTTCTCGCCGAAGGAGTTCACCTCGGCAGCCGACCGCACGCTGTTCTTTTGTGCCTGCAAGCACAGCAAGCACGCACCATTGTGCGACGGCACGCATAAGACCGTGTGAGCTGAAGAAACGGCGCCCCTCGCGCGCATCGGATGAAGGAGCCGCCATGGGCCGCCTGACCGGTAAGACCGCCCTGATCACCGGCGCAGCCTCGGGGATCGGGCGCGCGGCGGCGCACATAATGGCGCGCGAAGGCGCGCGCGTCGCGATTGCCGATCGCGATGCCGCGGGCGCGGCTTCGGTTGCGAAGGACATCGGGGACCAGGCCCACGCGATCTTGATCGACGTCACCGAGATCGCGGCCTGGCGCGCAGCCATCACCGAGGTCGAGGCGCATTTCGGCGCGCTCAACGTGCTCGTGCATTCGGCCGGCGTTGCGAGCTTCGGCACGGTCGAGAGCACGACGCCCGAGGAATGGCGGCGTGTGCACGCGGTCAATCTCGATTCGGTGCTTTACGGCACGCAGGTGGCCCTGCCGCTGATGCGCCGGCATGCGCCCGGATCGATCGTGGTGCTCTCCTCGATCTCCGGCATCATCGCGGCGCGCAATCTCGCAGCCTATAATTCGAGCAAGGCAGCGGTGCGCCATCTCTCGAAATCCATCGCGCTCCATTGTGCGCGTGAGGGCTATGGCATCCGGTGCAACTCCGTGCATCCGACCTTCATCGATACGCCGATGGTGCATGGCATGTTCTCATCGTTCGGCAGCGCGGCCGAGGCGCGCGAGAAGCTCGGCCGGCAGATCCCGCTCGGCGCCATCGGCGAGCCTGACGATGTGGCACATGCGATCGTCTATCTGGCCTCGGACGAATCGAAGCTGATGACGGGCGCGGAGCTCGTTCTCGACGGCGGCCTCTCGGCGATGTAGGGGCGCGAGCCAAGGCTCGCGCACGCTTACAGCGTTCCGGTCAGGCTAATGAGCGTCGGCCGCAGCTCGGCCATATGGGCGATCACCACATCGGCTCCGGCGGCCTTGAGGCGTTGCGCATGGTCCGTCCCACAATGGCGCCCGCCGGTGAAGCCGATGACCCGCATCCCGGCAGCGATGCCGCCGGTGACGCCTGCCACCGAATCCTCGACCACGAAGCAATTCTCCGGCGCTTCCCCCATGCGCTGCGCGGCGTAACGGAAAATATCCGGAGCAGGCTTGCCATTGGCGACGAGCGCGGTCGAGAAACGCTCCTCCTCGCCGAAGAGATCGTCGAGCTTCGTCACCACGAGCGATTCGCTGATGCGCTCGGGCAGCGACGAGGAAGCGACGCAGCGCCGCGAGTCGATCGACAGGATCGCATCGCGCACGCCCGCTATCGGCTCGAGGAGCCGGGCATAGGCCTCGTCCTCACGCTTGATGAGCAGCGCCTCGAATCCCGCCGGTAGGCGAGTGCTGTGCTCTCGCTCGACGGAAGCAAGAATGTCCTTGAGGCTGACCCCGGCAAAGCGCCGCGCGGCTTCCCGGGCCTCGATCGCGATGCCGGCCTCGGTGAGGCATTCGGCGGCGACGCGGGCGAAGAGATATTCGGAATCGACGAGCACGCCGTCGCAGTCGAAGATCAGGAGCGGCATATCGCCATTAGCTCCGACTGGCGGCGGCCGGCGGCTCATCGCCCCTGCGGCCGCCGCGCCAAAACTCAACTCAGCGCCTCAATTGAGCTTCGACTTGATCTCGTCGAGGCTCTTGGCGAGCAGGTTGCGGCCGGCTTCGCCCGCCGAACGGGCGCGCAGGATGGTCTCGCTCGCGCGAATCGCGGCCTCGGCTGCGGCGCCGCGCACTTCCCGCATGGCCTCGGCTTCGGCGAGCGCGATCTTCTGCTCGGCGGCCGCCTGGCGGCGCGTCACGAAATCGGCGAGCTTTTCCTCGGCCTCTTTGGCGAGCCGCTCGGCTTCCGCCTTGGCCTGGGAAATGATGGCCTCGGCTTCGGCCTCGGCCTCCTTGCGGCGCTTCTCGTAGGACGCGAGCAGCGCCTGCGCCTCGTCACGCAGCCGCTTTGCCTCGCCGAGCTCGCCGGCGATGCGCTGACCGCGCCTGTCGAGGCCGCTGCCGAGCGCCTTGAAGGCGCCGAGCTTGCCGAGCAGCACGAGGAAGATCACGAAGGCGACGGCGACCCAGAATTCCGGACTGGCAATGAGATGGGCCATGATTGCCTCTTAAGCCTCAGCTCTTCGCTACGGCGGAGAGCGCCGATGCGAGCTCGGCAGGGGTCGCGGCCTGGCCGGTGAGTCTGGCCACGATGGCGCTGGCCGTCTCCTGCGCGATCGTGCCGACATTGGCCATGGCGTTCTGCTTGCGCGCCGCGATCTCCTTTTCGGCTCCGGCGAGCTTCGCCGAGAGATCGGCCTCGATCGCCTTGCGCTTGCCCTCGCTCGCGGTGCTCACGGCATTGCGCGTGTCGCGCGCGATGCCTTGCGCTTTGTCGCGCGCCTCGGCGAGGGACTTCTCGTAAGCCGCCGTCGCCTCTTCGGCGCGGGCTTGCGCAGCAGCCGCGTCGTCGAGGTCGCGAGCGATACGAGCTGCGCGTTCGGCGATGGCGCCACCGACCCGCTTCACGATGACTCTCGAGACGAAGATGTAGATCGCGCAGAAGGTGATCGCCAGCCATAGGAGCTGCGAGGGGAAGAACTCGGGCTCGAATGGCGGGAATCCCGCCTTGTGTTCGGTCTGCGTCTCGGTCGCGGTTTTGGTTCCGGCGGCCATGGCACTTCCAGCTAGTTGTTGCGGCTAGGCTTCACTTGCGGCGATTGCCTCTGAGCCAAAGGCGCAGAGGTCAAGCGGCGCGAGCGCGCTCAGAGCACGAACAGCAGGAGCAGGGCGATCAGCAGCGAGAAGATGCCGAAGGCTTCCGCGAGCGCAAAGCCGAGGAAGAGGCGACCCTGCTGGCCGTCGGCGGCCGAGGGGTTGCGCAGCGCGCCCGAGAGGAACTGTCCGAAGACGCTTCCCACGCCGATGGCGGCGCCGCCCATGCCCAAGCAGGCAAGGCCAGCGCCAATAAACTTCGCAGCGACCGGATCCATGAGTTGCTCCTTTATTGATTTGGCAGCGAGAAAGCCACAAGGCGCGGCTTTGTCAATGGTGGGGGTGCAGCGCGTCGTTCAGGTAGATGCAGGTCAGAATGGCGAACACATAGGCCTGCAGGACGGCGACGAGTGCCTCGAGGGCGACGAGCGCGACGGTCATCGCGAGCGGCAGGGGGGCGAGGATGGCCCACAAGCCTGCCCCGAGCAGGATGGCGACGAAGCTCGCGATGATGCTCAGCGCCATGTGGCCGGCGAGCATATTGGCGAAGAGGCGCACCGAGAGGCTCAAGGGGCGCGACAGGAAGGAGATGATCTCGATCACGACGATCAGCGGCATCAGCCAGCCCGGCACGCCCGAAGGGGCGAAGAGCTGCAGGAAGCCGAGGCCGTTCTTCCAGAAGCCGTACCCGATGACGATGACGAAGACGAGAATTGCAAGCGAGGCCGTGATGATGATGTGGCTCGTGATCGAGAAGCTATAGGGCACGAGGCCGATCAGGTTACAGACGAGCACGAAGGCAAAGATCGAGAACACGAAGGGAAAGAACTTCATTCCCTCTTCGCCTGCCGATTGGCGCACCGTGTCGACCATGAACTCGTAGATCGCTTCGACCGCCGATTGCAGGCGTCCCGGCACCAGATTGTCGCCGCGCACGGCCAGCAAGGTCACCAGCGCAATGATGGCGAAGCACAGCACCATGTAGGCGGACGAGTTGGTGAAGGCGAAATGATAGTTGCCCAGGCTGCCGAGGCTCATGAGCGCCGAAATATCGAACTGCTCGATCGGGTTGATCTTCATGGGCCTGCCCGTCCGCTCCGCGCTTTGTTTGCCACAAACCCCCACCAAAAGGCGCGTCGACTGGTCGTCGAGGCACGTCTAGTGGTCGGGGGGTCGCTGCGGCTTTACAAGCCCGGCCGCGCGGAAGGCGTTCAGAACGCTTGCCGCGAAACCGAGCAGGAAGAAAAGAATGAAACACCAGGGCGAAGTGCCAAGGAGTCGGTCAGCCCCATATCCAAGAGCAGCTCCGACCGCAAGCCCCGCGACGAATTCGGTGGAAACCCGCATGGCCTGGCCTAGCGCCGAGCCCTGGCCGGCGGCGCGCCGTGGCCCGTCCGACGGCGTCTCGGCCGGGCGCAAGCTGCGCAGCTTCGCCTCGAGCTCGGCGCGCCGGCGGTCGAGTTCGTCCTTGGAGGGCTCGCTCATGCTCGATTGTTGAAAGCTAACGGTGAGGCCGGGTCAAGTGGGGCACCCGGCAGGCGCCGGTCAGGTTGTCCCCAGCCTTATTCCGCCGCGAAGCGCTCGGCGGTCTCAAGGTCGACCGAGACAATCTGCGAGACGCCGCGCTCCGGCATGGTGACGCCGTAGAGCCGGTCCATGCGCGCCATGCTGATCGGGTTGTGGGTGATCACCAAGAATCGCGTCGCGGTCCTCGCGGCGATATCGCGCACGAGATCGCAGAAGCGCTCGACATTGGCGTCGTCGAGCGGCGCATCCACCTCGTCGAGCACGCAGATGGGCGAGGGATTCGTGAGGAACACCGCGAAGATCAGGGCGGTCGCGGCGAGCGCCTGCTCGCCGCCCGAGAGGAGCGACAGGGTCTGCGGCTTCTTGCCCGGCGGGTTGGCGATCAGCTCGAGGCCGGCCTCGAGCGGGTCATCCGATTCGACGAGCTGCAGCTCGGCCGAGCCGCCGCCGAACAAGGTCTTGAAAAGGCTCTGGAAATGCCCGTTCACCGTGGTGAAGGCGGCGGTCAGGCGCTCTGCGCCCTCGCGATTAAGGCTGGCGATCGCCTGGCGCAGCCGCTTGATGGCCTCGGAAAGATCGTCGCGTTCGGTGCCGAGCTTGTTGCGCTCGGCCTCGATCGAGGTCAGCTCCTCATCGGCGAGGAGGTTGACGCCGCCGAGCCGCTCGCGCTCCTGTTTCAGGCTCGTGAGCTTGTCCTCGATGCCGCGCGCCTCGGGCAAAGGCTCGTCGAGCGACACGCCGGCGAGCTCGGGCAGCGCCGACAGCTCGGTCTCGAGCTCGTCGCGGACGCTCGCGATCAGCGCCTGGCGTCGCTCAGTGGCGCCCGAGAGCCGCTCCTCCGCCCTGGCCTTGGCCTCGCGCGTATTGGCGAGCTGGTCGATCGCCTGGCGCGCCGCGCGGTCCGCCTCGCCTTGGGCGGCCTCGGCGGCGGCAAGCTGATCGGCTGCGGCGCGCCGCGCCGTCTCGGCCTGCTCGAGATCGTGCAGCAGGGCGCGCCGCTTCTCGAGGAAGGCGGCCGGCGCCTCGTCGAGGCTCTCGATCTGCGCCTCGGTCTCTCCCCGGCGCTCCGTCAGGTCGGCGATCTGCGAGCTGGCACGCGTGCGGCGCTCCTCCCAGGCGGCGCTCTCGGTCACGATCGCCTGTAGGCGGCTCACGCGCTGCGCATTGTCGCGCCGCGCCGATTCGAGCGCGGCCTTCGCCTGCGCCATCGTGTCGCGGTTGCTGTTCGAGGCCGCGCGCGCGGCCGTAAGCCGGGCCTCGAGTCCATCTGTCGCCGGCAGACCAAGCAGCGCGGCTTCGGCCTCCTCCGCGCGGCGCTGGGCGTCGGCGACATCGTCCTCGAGACGGCGCTTGGCCTCATTGGCGGTGGCGATGGTGGTCGCTAGCCCGGCCGAGCGCCGCTCGGCCTCGCTCAGCTTCTCGCGGGCCGCATCGAAATCCCGGCGCGCATGCGCCACCATCTCGATGGCGCGTGTCTCCTCGATCGCGGCCTGCCGAACGGCCACCGCGAGGTGCTCGGCTTCCTGGCGCAGTTGCGTCAGTGTCTCGCGCGCTGCGGCGCCCGCGGCCTCGAGATCGCCGAGGCGGTTGCGCTCGGCGAGCCGGCGGGCCGCGGCCGACGGCGCATCGGCCGCCGAGGTGAAGCCGTCCCAGCGCCAGATATCGCCTTCCTGCGACACCAGAACCTGTCCCGGCCGCAGCGCCGCGCGCAAGGCTTCGCCTGCGCTCCGGTCGACGACGCCGATCTGATCGAGCCTGCGCCGCAAAGCGGGTGGAGCCTGGACGAGCCCGGAGAGCGGCAAGGCGCCTTCGGGCAGGGCAGCATCGCCCAAGGCCTCGACGAGGGCCCAATGGGCCGGCGCCGAGACATCGGTCGAGGCGTCGAGATCTTCGCCGAGCGCCGAGCCGAGCGCCGCCTCATAGCCTTTCGTCGCCGTCACCTGGTCGAGCACCGGCGGCCATTGCGTCACGGCCGGCTCGACGAGCTTGCGCAAGGTGCGCGCCTCCGTCTCGAGCCTCTGAGCCTCGCGCTCGGCTGCGGCGAGGGGCGCACGGCCGCGCTGCTCGGTCTCGCGGGCCGCCGCATGCGCTTCGCGCGCTGCGCGCGCTCTTTGCTCAGCGTTCGCAAACACGTCCTCGGCCTCGGCCAGAACGGCGCGGGCCGCCTCGATATCGGCGAGCTTCGCCTGCTCGGCTGCGAGCCGCTCGACCTCGCCGAGCACGCGCCGCAGCTCGGTCTCGAGCCGTGCCGAACGTGCGGTCTCCTCACGCGAGGCGCGCTCGGCGGCGGCGCGCTGCGCGGATGCCTCGGCCGCGGCTTTCTGCGCCTCCGACAGGGCGGCATCGCTCGCGGCGAGCTCGGCTTGCGCCTCCTCGAGGCGGGCCCGCAACGGAGCCTCGACTGCGTCATTGTCGGAAGCAGCCTCGGTCAGGCTCTCAGCCTCGGCGGCAAGGCGCCTTAGATTTCCGTCGGCATCGCCGAGCAGGCTCTGGGCGCGCTCGAGATCGGCGCGCGCCTCGGCGAGGCGGCGCTCGAGCTCGGTGCGGCGCTCCTTCATGCGCCGCTCCTCGCCGTCGAGCGTCTCGCGCGCGATGAGGAGACGCTGCAGCACGGAGGCGGCCTTTGCCTCGTTCTCGCGCAGCGCAGGCAAGGCGGCCGCCGCGAGCGCCTGCGCGGTCGCGGTCTGGGCCTGGATCTGGGCCGCCTCAGCGAGGCCCGAGGTCGCGGCGGTGAGCGCGCTCTCGGCCTCGAGCACGGTCTTCTGGGCGTCCGCCATCGAGATCAGCGACAATAGCGCCTGCGCCTTGCGGATGTTGGAAGCGAGCGAGCGATATTTCTCGGCCTGGCGGGCCTGGCGCTTCAGCCCGTCGATCTGCTGGTCGAGCTGCTTCAGCACATCCTCGACGCGCGCGAGATTAGTCTCCGACGCGTTAAGGCGCAGCTCCGCCTCGTGGCGGCGCGTGTGCAATCCAGCGATGCCGGCCGCATCCTCGAGGATGCGGCGGCGCGCCTGCGGCTTCGCCGAGATGATCTCGCCGATTTGGCCCTGCCTCACCAGCGCATGCGAGCGCGCGCCGGTCGCCGCGTCCGCGAATAGGATCTGCACGTCGCGGGCCCTGACCTCGCGCGCGTTGATGCGGTAGGTCGAGCCCTTCTCGCGCTCGATCTTGCGCGAGATATCGAGCGATTCGTGCTCGTTGAAGGCGGCAGGCGCCGTGTGGCTCTGATTGTCGAGGGTGAGGACCACCTCGGCGGTGCTGCGCGCCGGCCTCATATTCGAGCCCGAGAAGATGACGTCGTCCATGGCGGCGGCGCGCAGATTCTTCTGCGCGTTCTCGCCCATCACCCAGCGCAACGCCTCGACGAGGTTCGATTTGCCGCAGCCATTCGGCCCGACAATGCCCGAGAGCCCGTCCTCGAACAGGATCTCGGTCGGCTCGACAAAGGTCTTGAAGCCCGCGACGCGCAGGCGAGCGATCTTCATGGGCGGACCACCATCCGGCCGTCCGGCGCCAACGACAGAAGCGCCGGCGCGGCCCGAAGCTCGTTCTCGTCAGGCATTGACGATCGGAGCGATGATCTTGTCCATGGCCTCAAAGGTCATTTCCCCGTCATACTTCTTCCCGTTGATGAAGAAGGTCGGCGTGGCGTCCACCCCGAG
>Ga0306920_100015688_pt1 | contig 10398 bp, 7 predicted proteins | sample flu12Cox44000170_FD_204666 | JGI IMG/M metagenome (GOLD analysis project Ga0306920, IMG submission 204666) | Lab enrichment of tropical soil microbial communities from Luquillo Experimental Forest, Puerto Rico - flux4day.12C.oxic.44.000.170 (v2)... | ecosystem: Environmental > Terrestrial >...
CGCGACGCTGTTCCAGGACGTTGGCGAGCCGATGACCGGTGAGGTCTCGCCGTTCACCGTGCATTGGTGCCTGGCGCAACCGGTGTTTCCCATGTCGCAACTCGGCCCGGACGGCCATCCGACCCGGGGCGGCTTCTTGCCGCCGGTGCCGCTGCCGCGGCGGATGTGGGCAGGCGGCGAACTCGAATTTGTCGATCCGCTTCGCGTCGGCGATGAAGCCAGACGGACGTCGCGGATATCGGACATTTCGGTCAAGACCGGCTCGACCGGCACGCTCTGCTTCGTCTCAGTCGAGCATCTCATCACCTCGTCGCGCGGGACCGCCATCCGCGAGCGCCAGGATATCGTCTATCGCGAGCTGACCGGCGGCGCCTCTGCGCCGCCGAAGGCGCCGCCCCCGCCGCCGGTGGCGAAGCATAAGGAAACCCACATCTCCGATCCCGTGCTGCTGTTCCGCTATTCTGCGCTGACGTTCAACGGTCACAGGATCCACTATGACCGCGACTACGTCACCAAGGTCGAAGGCTATCGCGGCCTGATTTTCCATGGACCGCTGCAGGCGGCGCTCATTGTCGAGCTTGCCGCGAAGCTGCATGGCGGCAAGCCGCCGAAGAAGTTCGCTTATCGCGGTTTGCAGCCGCTGTTCGAGGGCAGCGCGTTCTCGGTCAACGCCAACGACAATGCCGAAGGCATGGAGCTGTGGACCGCAAATGCCGAGGGCCAGCCGACCATGAAGGGAACGGCGACGTGGTGAAGGCCACCACCGTCAAGCAGGCCACCTTCGACCTGCTGCGCGCTTTCGGCATCAAAAGGGTGTTCGGCAATCCCGGCTCGACCGAACTGCCGTTCCTCTCCGACTGGCCCGACGATATCGACTATGTGCTGGGCTTGCAGGAGGCGAGCGTGGTCGGCATGGCCGACGGCTACGCGCAAGCCACGCGTAACGCCGGCTTTGTCAATCTGCATTCAGCCGCTGGCGTCGGGAACGCGCTCGGCAACGTCTATACCGCTCATCGCAACCAGACGCCGCTCGTGATCACCGCAGGCCAGCAGGCGCGCTCGATCCTGCCGCTGCAGGCGTTCCTCCAGGCCGAGCGCGCGTCGGAGTTTCCCAGGCCCTATGTCAAATACAGCGTCGAGCCGGCGCGAGCCGAAGACGTACCGGCCGCGATCGCGCGGGCCTATTACACCGCGATGCAGCCGCCGTGCGGCCCGACCTTCGTGTCGGTTCCGATCGACGATTGGACCCACCCCGTGCGGCGGATCGCCGCGCGCAAGGTGAGCCGCGAGATCGGACCTGACGGCGAGGCGATGAAGGCGCTGGTTGCGGCGCTCGCAGCGAGCAAACGCCCTGCCCTTGTCGTCGGCCCGGCCGTCGACCGCGCCGAAGCGGTCGAGCTGATGGTGAAGGTGGCGGAAAAGACGAAGGCCGCCGTGTGGGTCAGCCCGTTCTCGGCGCGCTGTTCCTTTCCCGAACGGCATCGGCAATTTGCCGGCTTCCTGCACGCTTCGCCCGGACAGCTTTCGGAAGCGGTGCGGAGCTACGATCTCGTGGTCGTGATCGGCGCACCCGTCTTCACTTTTCACGTCGAAGGCGCTGCGTCGATCTTCGATGGCGCGACCCCGATTTTCCAGATCACGGATGATCCAACCGCGGCCGCGGTAACGCCGGCGGGCTCAAGCATCATTGCGACGATGAAGCCGGCGCTGTCCGTGCTGCTCGAATTGTTGCCCGAGACCAAGCGCGCGCTGCCCGAGGGACGAAAGCTGCCGCCGGCCCCAGTCGCCGCCGATCCCATTCCGGTGGAGTTTCTCATGCACTCGCTTTCGGAGGCGTTGCCTGATGATGCGGCGCTGGTCGAGGAAGCGCCCTCGCACCGTCCGGCGATGCAAAAATTCTTGCCGATGCGCGGGCAGGACAGTTTCTACACCATGGCGAGTGGCGGACTCGGCTACAGCCTGCCGGCCGCGGTCGGCATAGCGCTCGGGCGGCCCGCACGTCGCACAGTCTGTCTGATCGGCGACGGCTCGGCGATGTATTCGATCCAGGCGTTGTGGACGGCCGTGCAGTGCAAGCTGCCGCTGACAGTGGTCGTGATCAACAATGGGGGCTACGGCGCGATGCGCTCGTTCAGCCAGGTCATGCAGGTGCGCAACGTGCCCGGGCTTGATCTGCCCGACATCGATTTCGTCAAGATCGCCGAAGGCCTGGGCTGCGACGCGGTGCGCGTCGACAAGTCATCGGAGCTTTCAGGCGCGCTCAAACGCTCGCTCGCGTACCGGGGCACAAGCCTGGTCGAGGTGATCGTCGATTCCGCGGTGCCGATGCTTTATACGCAGCGGAACTGACCGACCAGCAGCGACGACCTCGCGAAGGTCAGGCTGCGACTCGTTTGTCAAGCGACGGGCTGACCACGGTATTTCGTGGCAAGCCGCCGATCCCTGTGTTCATCGCCCCTGAACCGTCTGCATCGCCGAGGGAGCCCAGCCATGGTGGCGACTGACAAAGTGTTCGGCGGGTCGATCCCCGACATTTACGACCGTTTCCTGGTACCCCTCATCTTCCATCAATATGCGCGCGATCTGGCGGAGCGGATCGCTGCCACCGGGCCGCGCGATCTCCTGGAGACCGCAGCGGGCACAGGCGCCCTGACGCGTGCCCTGGTGTCCATTCTACCTGCCCACACTCGCATCGTGGCGACCGACCTCAATCAGCCGATGATCGATCATGCCGCCGCCAAGTCGGCGCCGCCGGGCCGCGTGACATGGCGGCAGGCCGACGCATTATCGCTGCCGTTTGCCGATCAGGAATTTGACGTCGTCGGATGCCAGTTCGGCGTGATGTTCTTCCCGGACAGGATCGCAGGTTATCGGGAGGCGCGACGCGTGCTCAAACAACGTGGCCGTTTTTTCTTCAGCGTCTGGGACCGCATCATCGACAATGAGTTCGCTGAGACCGTGACCGAGGCCGTGGCGGCGATCTTCCCAAAGGATCCGCCGTTGTTCCTGGCGCGAACCCCGCACGGTTACTGCAACATCGAGCAGATTCGCGAGGAACTGTCTGCTGCTGGCTTGAAGGATATTTCCGTCGAAGCAATCACACATACGAGCAAGGCGGCCTCGCCGCGCGATGTCGCCATCGCGTTCTGTCAGGGCACGCCACTTCGCAACGAAATCGCCGCGCGCGATGCGTCCCGTCTTGACGAGGCAACAGAAGCCGCGGCCGAGGCGATCGCGAAAAAATACGGCCGTGGACAGATCGAGGGCCGGATCAAAGCTGTTGTCGTCGCCGCGACTGCCTGATGGCGCGCGCCGTCACTTCCCATGCGTCTCGCGCATCTTGGCCTGGATCTTGGCCATGCCCGCGATCCAGCGATCGTAATTCTCGGTCTTCTTGCGCATATAGCCGAGCACCTGCGAGTGCGGCAGGATCACGAACGTCTCCTGCTCGATCCCCGCGAGAGCATCCCTGGCCACCTGCTCCGGCGAAAGATCGCCGTCTCCGGACTGCGGGCCTCTCGGGATCGAGCGCAACATGTTGGTGTCGACGCCCTGCGGACACAGGATCGAGACGCGGATATTGTCAGCTTTGTGCGAGATCGCCAGATTCTCCGCAAAGCCGACCGCGGCGTGTTTGGTGGTCGAATAAGCCGGGCTGCCGACCTGCGACAACAGACCAGCTGCGGAAACGGTGTTGAGGAAATAGCCGCCGCCGCGGGCCTTGTAGCGCGGGATCAGATGCCGAGCGGCGTAGACATGAGCCATGACATGGATGGCCCAGCTCCGGGCAAAGGGTTCGTCCAAGGTGCCGCCGGCATTCACCGACAGGGGATCGAAGCCGCCGCCGATGCCCGCATTGGAGCAGAACAGCGCGATGGGGCCAAATTGCCGTTCGGTCTCCTCGATGACGTGGAGGACTTGCTTTTCCTGCGCGACGTCGCATTTGAACGCCGCGCCGTCGACGCTTGCGGCCACCGCTCTTGCGCTCGCGGCCTCAAGATCGGCGACGACCACCTTGGCCGCGCCCGCGCGGTGAAAGGCCTCGCACAGCGCCTTGCCGATCCCGTTGGCGCCACCGGTGACAACCACGACCTTGCCGGCCACCTGCATCGCCACCTCCCTTATGTTATTTGGTCGTCAGGCCAGAACCAGATCCATCACCGCGGTGTAATGGCAGGCTGCGCCCAACAGAACGAAACAATGCCAGATCACGTTCTGGAAGCGCAACCGCCGCCAGGAGTGAAAGATTACCCCCAGGCTATAGAGCGCGCCGCCCGCCAGCACGAACCACAGCGCCACGGTCGGCAGCCCCGACACCACCTTGTCGTAGAGCATCAGCCCGCTCCAGCCCAGCGCGAGGTAAAGCCCGACCGAAAGGCGGTCGAATCGGCCGGGACAGGTAAGCTTGAGCACGATGCCCACGATCGCAACGCACCATACGCCGATCAGGAGCGCGATCGCGAACACACTGTCCTTCAGTTCCATGATGAACGGCGTGTAGGTCGCCGCGATCAGCACATAGATCGCCGAATGGTCGAACCGGCGCAGCAGCCATTTGGTGCGCGACACCGGCCAGAGATTGTAGGTCGCCGACAGCACCAGCATGGTCATCAGACCGGCGACATAGATCGAAACCGCGACGATATCGAGCGCTGTCGCATAGACCGCGGTCAGCACCACCAGCACAGTGGCGGCGATGGTCCCGAGGATGATACCGACGCCATGGACAATGCCGTCCGCGATCAACTCGACCCGGTCGTAATTCCAGCGGATCGCGCCGGTCGCTGCGTGGATCGAGGTCGACGCAAGTTGCTTCAACTGGAAGATCGTCATAGTTACCCTCAGACTTGCCGAACCGGATAAAATATTGGTCCCGAGAGGTCAACGAAGCGTTCAAATCGCACCCCGTGTTTGCCCGTAATCGCGTCCCAAATGTGAAGCTTGATTTTGGCCCCTCAATCGCCCATTTCGTGGGCACGCCGCACCTTTGGACACGTTCCGTTTTTGCCATGGCCCCGAGTTTTTCCGAGATCATCGAGGAGGCACGCCTGTCGGCGCGGGCGCTGATCGACTATGGCGAGCAGCTGTTCAACCCGACGGTGCGACTTGGGGTCACAGGCCTGTCGCGCGCCGGCAAGACCGTCTTCATCACCGCCCTCGTCCATGGGCTGACCCGCGGCGGCCGCTTTCCCGTGTTCGAAGCCCTCGCAACGGGCCGGATCGCGCGGGCGCATCTCGAGCCGCAACCCGACGATGCGGTGCCGCGCTTTGCCTATGAGAGCCATGTGCGCACGTTGATCGAGGAGCGTCGCTGGCCCGACTCGACCGTTGACATCTCTGAATTGCGCCTCGTCGTCGACTACCAGCGCCATAACGGCGCCGACCGCACGTTGACGCTCGACATCGTCGACTATCCCGGCGAATGGCTGCTCGACCTGCCGCTGCTGGGCAAGAGCTACGAACAATGGGCGAGCGAGAGCCTGAAGCTGTCGCGCGACGAGCCACGGGCGCATCTCGCGACCGAATGGCACGCCCATCTCGCAACGCTGAAAGCGGAAGCCCGCGAGGATGAGCAGGCGACGCTGACCGCTGCGAAACTCTTCACCAACTATCTGCGCGCCTGCCGCGACGAACGCTTTGCCATGAGCCTCTTGCCGCCTGGCCGCTTCCTGCTGCCGGGCAATCTCGCGGGCTCACCGGCGCTCACCTTTGCGCCGCTGGATGTACCGGCCGACAGCAGGGCGCCGGAGGGCTCGCTGTGGGCGATGATGGTGCGCCGCTACGAGGCCTACAAGGACGTTGTCGTGCGCCCCTTCTTCCGCGATCACTTCGCCCGGCTCGACCGCCAGATCGTGCTGGTCGATGCGCTGGCCGCATTCAATTCTGGCCCGGACGCGCTGCGCGACCTGGAGGCCGCGCTCGCCGGGATCCTCGACTGCTTTCGCGTCGGTCGCGGCTCGTTCTTGTCAAGCCTGTTCCGACCCCGGATCGATCGCATCCTGTTTGCCGCGACCAAGGCCGATCATCTGCATCATGCAAGCCACGATCGCCTCGAAGCCGTGCTGCGCCGCGCGGTCAGCGACGCGGTGGCGCGCGCCGAACAGACCGGCGCGCAGATCGACGTGGTGGCGCTGGCCGCGGTCCGCGCCACGCGCGAAGCAACGGTTGCCAAGGGCCGCGACAAGCTGCCCTCGATCCTGGGCACACCGGCCGCTGGCGAAACGGCCAACGGCAAGGCCTTTGACGGCGCCACGGAGGTAGCGACATTTCCGGGCGACCTGCCGGCCGATCCAGAAGCAATGTTCAACGGCGCGGACTCGTTTCAGGGCCTGGCGTCGGCCGCCGGCGATCGCAGCGATTTCCGCTTTCTCCGCTTCCGACCGCCGCAACTCGAGCACAACGGCGACGGCGAGCCGGTGCTGCCTCACATCCGCCTCGACCGCGCCCTTCAGTTCCTGATCGGAGACAGATTGCAATGAGCGAGCGATCTACTGACCGATCTCACGGGCGCCGTCCGGCGACGTTCCGGCTCGACGACCCTGGCGTGGTCGTGGTGGATGCGGACGAGGCCACGCGCCCTGCCCGCGGCACCATTCAAGTCACGCCCGAGGCAGACCCCGCGTCGCTGCCTGTCCCGGTCGAACCTCCCGCGCTGGAAAAGCGCAGCTTGCGCTGGGGCGCGGTATTCTGGGCCGGCGTCGCGGGACTGACCCTGCTCGGCCTTGGCGTCGGGCTCGCACAACTGATCGAAAATCTGTTTGCGCGGAGCGAAGCGCTCGGCGTGCTGGGCATTGCCTCGACTGCCGCGGTGGCGCTGGCGCTCGCAGTCATCACCGGCCGCGAAGCACGGGCCCTGATGCGACTGTCAGAGATCGAAAGCCTGCACCGACGCGCCGCAGCCGTGCTCCTCAGCGACGACCGCACGGAGAGCCGCGCGATCCTGCGCGACCTCCTCAGGATCGCGCACCAGAATCCGCAACTGGCGCGTGCCCGCGCCGCCCTTGTCGGCCATGCCGACGAGATCATCGACGGCGCCGACATGGTGAAGCTCGCCGAGCGTGAACTGATGACCTCGCTCGATGCAGAGGCACGGCGCCTGGTGTCCGCGGCGGCGCAGCGCGTTTCCGTCGTCACTGCGATCTCTCCGCGCGCTGCGATCGACGTGCTGTTCGTGTTCCTGGCCTCGCTCCGGCTGATCCGCCAGCTCGCGCGGCTCTACGGCGGACGGCCGGGCACGCTCGGCCTGATCCGACTGACGCGTCATGTCATCGCCCATCTCGCCATCACCGGTGGCCTCGCCGCTAGCGATAGCGTGGTCCAGCAGATGCTCGGCCATGGCATCGCGGCAAAGGTCTCGCAACGGCTCGGCGAAGGCGTGCTCAACGGGCTGCTCACGGCGCGCCTTGGGCTTGCCGCGATCGACCTGACGCGCCCGCTGCCGTTCACCGCGCTGCCGCGCCCGGCTCTGACCGATCTGGCCAAGGATCTCCTGAAGAAGCGCGAGGACGAGGACTAGCCGACCGTCTCATGGAGGGGATCGCCCGCCAGCGGGCGCGCCGGAAACATCGGCGAGTCCTCCGGTGGCGACAGGTTTGGCGTAAAGCCGCTCAACTTCTCCAGGTCGTAGGTGTCCATCACGGATCCGCGCCAAACGCGATCCACGCGTTCGACCAGCGTGCGCGCGCCGCCGACCATTGACCAGATTGGCAGCTGGTTGTCGGGCTCGCGCACAATGAAGAGACCGGTATGGCCTTCGATCAGCTTCATGCCGGGATCGGCAAAGCCCAGAAAGCGTTTGCGCTCGTTGATCTGCACCACTGGCACACCTTTGAGATGCCAATGCAGCATGGCGTAGGTGCGGTAATCCGTCGCCGCGATCCAGGTCGCATCGACCTTTTTCATGTCGGCTTCGACCCGCGCCGCCAGCGCGTCAAAGCCTGCTTCGCTGCCATTGGGGTCACCGGCGCGAAGAAAATTCCAGGGGCTCGCGACATAGTACAGGAACACCAGCACCACGATCGCAATGCCCGATACGATCGCCGCCCTGGTCCAGGCGAGGCTCGACCGGACCATCCGCGCCGACCAGCCGTCCTTCGAAAGCATCGTAACGTTGATGGCAGCCGCGGCAAAGCCGATAGGCCAAAAGAACATTGGCCAGGTGTCACCGATCCGGATCGTCAGTGACTTCCCGAGGAAATAAAGGAAGGGCACGAGCACGGAGGTCGACAGCAGAATGCCAACCGGCTCGCGCGTGCGATAGCCGCGCCACGCCGTCATCGCGGCTGCGGACAGCACCACCGGCAACATGATGATGCCCACCAGTCCGAATTGCAGTCCCAAAAAGTCTCCGACCGTGAGCAACGACAGCGAATGCGCGGCGGTGGCCCGCACCAGCTGGAACCGGAACGAAGCCCAGTCGTGTTCGGCGTTCCAGATCAGCACCGGCAGAAAGACGACAATCGCGATCAGCGCCGCGAGCCACGGATAGGGACTCTTCAGCCACCTTCTGCGCCAATCCGGCACCAGCATGAAGCCGAGCACGGCAGGCAGCAACATGACGGCTGTGAACTTTGCCAGCAGCGAAAACCCTGCAAACGCTCCGGCAGCGAGCCACCAGCGCGGATCACCACTTTCCCACAGCCGGACCAGCGCCCAGACCAGCGCCAGCGCGAACGGGATCAGCGCCACGTCGGGAGCGACCTTCGCCATCAGCAGCCCATAGTAGAGCGCCGCCTCCGGCATCAGTATCGCAATGACGACAGCGCGGACGTCATGGGTGACACGGCGGACGATATCAGCCAGCAGCAATTGCGAGATCGCCATCGCCAAAATGCCGGCGAAACGCACGCCGAAATTCGTATCGCCAAAGATCGCAGTGCCGAAGGAGATGAACCAGGCCACCGCCGGCGGATGATCGAGGAAGGACAAGACGTGCTGCTTCGACCAGGTCCAGTAGTAGGCCTCGTCCGTGCGCAGATCGATCAGGCAGGCGTAAGTTCCCCGGATCGCGGTCATGACGGCGATCACGGCGATTGCCGCGGCCAACTGCCGAAAAGCGGCATTGTCCGGTTTGGCGCGGTTTTGCTCGGGCGAAGGCGATGACACGGCGCGCTTTCTACCCAACTGCCGACGGGTGTCAAATGGGTGGAATACCCTCTGCGGGGGATTGTTCACTGTTGTGAAGATGGCTTGGCTCATTTGCGATTCGACGTGGAATGAATGTCGCTGATCGTCGATAATGATCATATGGATCGCATGAGTCCCCTATCGCGCGAGCAGATCAGAAAGTTCCTCCGCGGCATTGGCGTGCGGCAGGTCCGCCTTGCCTGCGGGATGGTGCTGTTCACCTATCTGATCAGCCATTTCCTCAACCATGCGCTCGGCAACATCTCGGTCGATGCGCTGGCCGACGGCGTCTACTACCATATTCTGTTCTGGCAATTCCTCCCGGTGACGATCATCCTCTACACCTCGATGCTCGTGCACGGCGGCCTCGGCATCTGGGCGCTGTACCAGCGCCGGCAATTTTCCTGGATCGCGGTCGAGCCGCTGCAACTGCTGCTCGGCCTGAGCATTCCAGTGCTGGTCGCCTTTCACGTCATCGGCGCGCGGCTTGGTCACACGCTGTTCGCCCACGAAAAGCTCTATCCTCAGGAGCTGTACGGCTTCTGGCTCGCGCCGCCGCATCGACAGCTGATGATCTTCTCCGTGATCATCATCGCCTGGTTGCATGGCTGCATCGGCCTGCACTTCTGGCTCCGCATGAAGGCGTTCTATACGCGCGCCGCACCGTTCCTGCTCGCGGCCGCGGTGCTGGTTCCGACCCTGGCACTGCTCGGCGTCTATCAGGCAGGACGGGACGTCATGGCCGCCAGCATGACCCCGGAGTGGCAGGAAAAAAACCTATCGGCGCAACAGGTCGGAACGCCTGCTGAGCAGGTCACACTCGGCCGGATCACCGATGGTTTTCTGGCCGGCTATCTCGGCTTGATCGCGATCATCGTGCTGGCACGTGGGGCGCGCGTGCTGCTTGAACGGCGCGGCGGCATGATCAACCTGTCCTACGGCAACGGCCGCACGGTTCGCATCCCCAAGGGCTTGAGCGTGCTGGAGGCAAGCCTGCGCTACAACGTGCCGCATGCCAGCGTCTGCGGTGGACGCGCGCGCTGCTCCACCTGCCGCATTCGCATTATCGGCGATTGCAGCGCTTTGCCGGAGCCCTCGCAGCGAGAGTCGTTCGTGCTGGCCCGCGTCGGCACGCAAGACCCGTCGATCCGCCTCGCCTGCCAATTGCGCCCCAACGCCGATTTGTCGTTCTTCCAGCTCTTCCTTCCGACCATAGCGTCGGCCAACGCGCATGCTTCCGGGCCGGCGCGCGTCGGCCAGGAGTGCCATCTG
>Ga0306920_100015689_pt1 | contig 10397 bp, 15 predicted proteins | sample flu12Cox44000170_FD_204666 | JGI IMG/M metagenome (GOLD analysis project Ga0306920, IMG submission 204666) | Lab enrichment of tropical soil microbial communities from Luquillo Experimental Forest, Puerto Rico - flux4day.12C.oxic.44.000.170 (v2)... | ecosystem: Environmental > Terrestrial >...
CCCGCAGCGCTCACGGCTGCCGGTTCCGAGCGGTTTTAGGTAGCGACGGGCGCTCGGAGGACTCAGGAGAGCTAGCGCAGACCTAACCCAGTAAGCGCTAGTCGGCCCGGGCATCCACGCAGAGGTTCCGCTTAGGGGCTTCAGCATTGGGGAAATTGTAGGTTGAAGCGTGAGGAATGTTACGTCTATGCCACCATTACTATCACTTCGACAGAAAGATCACTACGAGAGAATTCTTACCGCTTATGATTCGCATTATTACGACAAGTGGAGCATTCGTTACCGCGACGAGTTTATATTTGGCCCGATGTGGGATAGGTTTGATCTGAACAACAAATTTATCGCGGATCTTGCATGTGGCTCCGGATTTAATTCGGTTTCGCTACGCGAACGATTCCCGCAGGCGAGAGTCATGGGCTTCGATATTGCGCCGAGTGCTTGTGTCAACTACCGGCGAAACACTGGCTTTGCGGCGCGGGAATGCGACCTTACGATGCCGATGGAGCTTGTAGCGGAATTCGATGCCGCCATGGTGGTCGGCGGTCTGCATCATTGTGTAGCCGATCTCGGCCAGACCTAAAAAACCTCGCGTCTATGCTGGTGCCAGGCGGCCTCTTTATGATACTTGAGCCGAGCAGCGAATTCTTTTTGGAGACAATGCGCAATTTCTGGTACCGACACGATCGTCTCTTTGATCATCCCACCGAGCATGCGCTCAAGCACGACGAGCTCCTTGCGATGAGTGGCGACTTTACGCTGCTCGATCGCGCTGGAGCGCCTGTGGAACCGGCTGCCCTGGAGGACAATGCACAATGTATTCCTGGCTCGCTGGTGCAGAAGGGGCTGAAACTGACCACCCAACCCTTTCCGATTACCTGATGCACTGTAGGCCTGCGATGCTTGCTGAAGCGACCCCTTAGAGAACAGGCCGGGCCCTGCCCTTTGGGTTTGGTTAGGACGATGGGAGCCTGGACTTCCGAGCCCGCCGCGTGCTGCGTTCGGGCTGGCACGCACCAAATGTTGGTGATTGTCAGCTACGACGTGGACACGACCGATGCAGCGGGGCGTCGCCGGCGCATCGCCAAAACCTGCCAGGACAATGCAGCTCGTACAGTTCTCGGTTTTCAATGCGAAGTTCCGCCCGCGGACTGGGTAAAACTGCGGACCAGAGTCATCGAGCAGGTCTACAGAGCCAAGGACAGTTTAAGTTTCTAATTCCTGGGCGCGAACGGATTGAACATGTCGCCAATCGCAGGTCCATTGATCTAGACGGGCCGTTGATGGTCTGACCTTATGATTCTCGCCCTTGTCGCTTCGCGATAAGTCGTGGCGCGCACCCGAAGCACACCCCTCGCGCTTGGTAGGTTCGCGCCATTAGCACCTCTTTGAAAACAGTTTGATATTCTGCTGCGCAACGTAAAAAGCACCCTCACGGCGTTGAGCATCGAAATGAATGAGGAGGGAGCGGAGTGCACTACGCCGACCGCGGTACCTGCCGACTCGCTCAACCAGGCGGTTTCCGCTCTGCACGCGACCGATGAGGCGGCGCCCGATTGTGTCGAAATTCGGCTGACGCGCGGCGCGGTTAGAACGGTGATCAGCATCCAGGGCGGCGAGCGAGTTCGTCACAGGGATCACACCCCCAATGGGCGCCGCCGGGTCGCACGCGCCGGGACATGCAAGTCGGTCCCCTTCAGGAGGCGCTCTATTTCGGTCATACGGCGCAGCAGCGCGGGCAGCGTTTCGTGCTCGTTGCGGCGCTGCTGTCGCAGGTGGGCGACCTCGTCGCCGAGTCGGCGGATCTCGGTTGCCAGTGCCGCCGGCCAGCGGTTGGGCACGCCGCGCTTCCGGCCCGCCCCAACCCGCGCACCGCCGTGGGTGAAGTGCGGTCTTGAAACATTTTCAACGGTCATCACGCTCTTTCCTTTCCGACAAGGCTGGCGGTCAAATCCCGCTCCCTTCGGCGATGTTCAGCATCTCTAGTTGGTCCACCGGCTGATGATGCTCAATTGCCAGCGCCCCGGGTCCCCAACTCCCAACTGAGCGGGTGCCGCGCTCTGCAGGAAATCCTGTGAACGTGGATCAACACCTATCGCAAGTCCCGCCCGCTGATCTCTATGTTACCGTCCTCGGTCAACTGGCGCCGCCGGAGCTTCCGCTCAACGACGCTCTCGAACCGCGTTCGCTGGAGATAGTACGCCTCGATGCAGCGTTCAGGGGTGGGCCGCTCCGGTAGGAGGCGCTGGAACACGCGCCGCGGCACCCGGACGACACCACTGTATTCCCCGATCTCGACGCCAAACTCCACGGCCTGACGATCCGCGTTCCATCGAGCGTCATCGGGAAAGGTGAAGAACATTGGTGGTTCTATCGTGCGTCGACGATGTTCTCTAAACGTTCGCTAAATAGTAAGCAACAGCAAAGGTCGACGGTCGATAGCTTGGGCCTCCTGCTCGGCCCCTCCTATGCTCGTGCCATGTGGCCGCGTCCGTCTCTCCTCCGATGTCGGCGAGAGCAAGCTGAGCAACGAGGGCATCCTGGAATAGCGTGGTGATATGGGTCGACGTGCTGTGCAGGCTTCTCCGCCACCGCGCGTCGTCGTTGTTAGGCCCGGTCGCCACGGTCACGGCGGCGGCATGGGCCTATCTATTTCTCGGCACTGGCATCTAGTTGGTACGAGTCATACGCTTGGTACCCGGTTCGGAGGGCGGCTCGCGACCCACAGCAGCCGTTCGCCTCCATCGATGGCAACGCCGGCGCATGCCCCATACCTGCCGTTCGCAACACGACATCGCCGCCTGGTTTGGGGTCAACGGCGGGATCGCCGAGATCGCGACGGGCCACACCTTCTCGTGGGTCGACGCCGCCTCTCCTCATGAGCTACCTCCCGCGGGACCGTGCCTGCGCGGCAGCCAAGCTGCCCGCGGTGGAGAGGGCTCGCCGCGGCGAAGACGGCTCTTGAAGACGCGGAACGTCTCGTTCGTGGTGGGTGGATAGACGCGAAAACCCCCGCCAGCCGCAGCTGACGGGGGTTACTCAGCGGTAACCCTTCGACCAGCACCCACGAGGCGAGTGGGCTATCACTGAGGAGCTTGGCTCCATTCGACGAGGCGCCACGAATCGAAAAAACGGCAAAACCTCCCCCAAAAATGAGCGCTCCAGTGGGTTAGCCGCGACGAATTTCGCGGAATAAAACATGCTTCCGAGTGTGGTTCGGCTCGGCAACCCCGGCACGTACCCGGTAAGCGCCTATCGCGTGCTCGCCGAGGTGGAGCGGGAGCGGGAATGAAAGTACTAATTAGCGGGCACGAGGCCGCTGAGGCGATTTAGAAGCACCAAGCCGATCTCCACGGCGCCGCGTAGACCACCTCTGGATGGACCTTCCAGCCGTGGGCCCGGAGTTGACGAATTTCCGCGGCCTTTGGATCCACCTCGATGAGCATTATACGGTCGCCGGTTTGGTCCAGCACATGGACTTTCGGCAGCCGTCGGATTTGTTCCGCTGTCCACATGGCCCCCCGTGCGGCTCCCGAGGCCGCAGCCTCTTTCGTCAGAATATAGCGGGCCATTTTCACACCAACTTTGGGTCTGGCAACCCATAGCCCTCGTATGATAGGCCGAAGCCTCGCGGAATACAAGAGCTCTGCACCAACTTTTCTAACATAGCGGATCGCTTTGCGTTCCGCGTCATATTGTATATGTCCGGATCTTGTGCCCGTGAAAGGAGACAGGCCGCCGCACCGGTGACTACGGGCGCAGCCTGGGATGTGCCACTCATGACGCCGTACCCACCATTCAGCAAAGTCGAGATTACACCGACGCCGGGGGCGGTCACTGCGATTTCTGGCCCAATATTCGAAAAGCTGGCTATGAACTCATCCACGTAAGCGGTCGAATGCGGCGGCCGGAGAACGTTGTACTCGAAAATTGATCCTGACGGAAAGCAACCAGTTATCCCAAGCGCGGAAACGGCAGTCGCTCCATGGTACGCTGCGGGGTAGGATACTGCGTCTCGGTAATCGTTACCTGCCGCGACAACGACCAGCATTCCTTGGTTTCGAGCATCATTGATAGCAGCCTCAAGTGCTGTGTCCACTGGTCCGCCGCCGAGGCTAAGGTTAAGAATATCGCAACAACTTTTGTTTGCTGAAAACATTGCCTTAATAATGGAATAATTGCTTGTGTTGCCGTTTGCGCCAAAAACGCGATATGAAAAGATTCGGACGCCTGGCGCAAGACCGCGAACTCCGGCGTGCGATGACCGCGAGGCGCCAATTAAACCGGCAACATGTGTGCCGTGGCCGTGCCAGTCCTCATACTGGCTCGGCAACTCGCCGGCGCCCACGACAGTGTTTTCCCCGCCTACAATATTTAGATCCGCGTGTGGCCCAACACCGCTGTCCACCACCCCAACAGTGACCCCAACACTGGCGTCAAAATTCGAGGCACTATAGTAATTCGCAATTGCGTCGCTGTATGGAGGTGATAGGGGATCGATAGCAATCACCACGTGCGCACCACTTGAAATCGAAAGGTCAGCGCGGTAGGCACCCCAGTGAGCGACACTCGTGTAAGCCCATAGCCGGTCGAGCCTGTTTCCGACGACAGTGAGCCCGACACGTCCAGCTGCATCTGTTGTGCCGCTATCGCTTCGACCGCCGCCACTTGCGACAACATGTACTCCCGACATCTGACGGCGTGTGCCATTTTCAATACATTCCACGATAAACGGCGTTGGGGCAGCCTGGTAGGGTGCTGTGCCCGACATTCCTAGGTCCGCTGGGTTTGGCGGGTTGATTGGTTCAGGAATTTTGTAGGGTACCACCGCGAGTAAACGGACCGGTCCGTGTTGGCTGTTCACCATCTGTGCATCGGCCACGTCGATCTCAACGAGTTTCGGGCCCTCCTCCTCAACAGTATCAATTATCCGAAGGTTGGGGTGTTGTGCCGTTGGAAGTTCCTCCACCCTGCCAGGGTGAGCAATCGATGCAAAATGCAGGCTCCTCATTATCGAACCCGAATCTGCATCCTCGGCACGGACGCCGTCTCGGGGGAGAAGTATAAACTGCTGGATAGGCATCCCGGTTTCCCTGTCGTACCGATTTTGAGCGATAGCCGCTAGGGTACGGAATATGATCTGCGAACGCTAGTCAACAAGCGATTATCCTGCGCACCCCCCAGAGGATCGCTCGTTCCCTTGGTCCTCCTTTATAGAAATAAGGGTAAAACAGGATGCCGAACCTTGCCGCTCCGTCTCAGTACTACGAATGACCGGAATCGGCGCTACCTCTCCGTTCATCATGGCTTTGGCGAAGGTCGGCTTACCACCCCGAGCGGACCCCCAGCACCGGTACCAAGCGTCAGATTCATCCACATGGGCATGGTCGGCGTTCAGACGTCGACCGCATGGAGCCTGCATATTCGGTGCTGGCCTCCGTCGTGCGGTGGATGATGATGGTGGCCATGACGCTGCCGAACGCTGCTCGGCCAGTGCCGCTGGCCACTACTCTCGTACGGGTCGCCGCCTAATCCTAAAGTGGCGTTTCTGATCCAGCGCGAAGGGAAGCGACGCTGAAAGGCTGGTTGGGGGTTAGGTTCGTTGGAACAACGCAAGCTAATGAATTTGCGCAAATTTATTATAGGCAGTCCCTCACGCAAGAGGACCCGCGCGATGGTACCAGCCCATCGTTTAGTGGGTACCCCACCCCCCCCCGGGCCTTATGCCCGGGTGGGATAATGGCCGTCCACTCATTCTCCGAACAGTTCGTCATCTCGGCAACGCACTGCGAAGGGCGGTGACCGTCGCGCTTGTCGGCGCACCGTTGGGGAGATTGTACCCGGAACCCCGATGACCAACTCAGCTCAACTGGCCCGGCGTAATCAGCCGAAATCCGCTTAGACGTGCTTATCGGTCTTCCGCACGCCGGCCAGGACGCCGCGCTGACAGGCCAGGAGCGGCCCGATTCCGATATTCCCGCCTCCGATACCCTCGCCCCTCTCGGGCTTTTGGCGAGCCTCAGCGGCGATCCCTGACTACGCGAAGCGAGATGTCCGGAAAATCGTCGCTCCGAGGCGCGCACGCTGGCCTGGATTACCGGGCCGCTCCGGCATTAGGCCCGATGGGGGATGGCCATAGGCCGTGCGCAGCACCCGGCGAATGGGTCCTGTTCCAAGGCCGGGGTCTCTCCTAAACCCCACTCAGGACCCACGAATTAGGTCTCTGTAGGCCGGGCGTGCGGAGCAAGAACGACCATGATGATCGCGAAGCGGATCCCACCGGGGCGGCGCACGGTCAGCCGTCCGCCGCGGGCGAGGCCGCTTTGGGCACTGTGCGCGGCAGCGCCAGGGCGACGACGTTGGGCGCAGCCTCGGCAAGCCCACTGGCGAGCGCGGCGAGCTGCTCGGCGAGCGCGCGGGCCTGCTCTTTGTCCGAGTGGACGTAGCCCATGTAGGTCACGACGGTTTTGTGGCCGGTCAGTGCCATGCCGACGCGGGCGTTGCTGACGCTATTCGCCGTCATTGTGGCGAACCAATGCCTTAGTGTGTGCAGCGTGCAGCGTTTGACACCAGCCTGGCGCACTATGCGGCCAAAGGCCTTCTCGACCGTGTTGTAGGCGATCGGGGCGGTAGCCTCCTTGACGGCGCGGAAGACGTACTCGACCCCGGGCATCCGCTCGACGTTGTCGAGCACGGCTAGCGCTGCGGTCGAGATCGGCCTTCTTGAGAAGCCGGTTTTGCTATCGCGCAGATGTAGCTCTATCTCGTCGCGGCGGATGTCCGACCACCGCAGCGAGAGTAGTTCCGAGATGCGAGCCCCGGTGAGGATGACGGCTCGGATGACCGCCACGGTCTGCGGGCATTCGGTCCAATTGGCCTCGGCGGCATCGAGCGCCTTCATCAGAGCGCCGACCTCGCCGCCGGTCAGCAGCCGCTCGCGGCGGTTGACCTTGGGCTCGCTTACGCTTTCCAGCGGGTTGCCGGCTTCCTTCGGGCGCAGCTTCCACTGCAGCGCGTTGTGAAACAGGTGATGTAGCAGCCGGTAGACGTTGCCGGCCTCGGCCTTGCCGCCGATGACCCGGCCAGCGGTATCGAGCCGCAGCGGCGCACGCACCACGGCTCCGGCGTCTTCCTCGGTCACCTCGGCGATCGGCATATGGCCGATCGCGGGCGCGATGCGACGCGTCCACATGCGGGTTTTCTGGCGGACGGTCGAGGGCTTGTTCTCAACCGCGACCACCTCCTTTGCGTAGCGGTCCCACAGGTCGCCGACGGTGCGCAGCCGGCGGGCGAGCGCGGCTTCCTCTTCGGCGCGCTGCCGTGCGGCCCGGCGATTGGCTTCGGCCTCCTCGCGCAGGGTGGCGGCTCCCTGACCGGTGCGCTGCGCCTTGCGCAGCTCGGCGAGCTTGTCCTGCGCCTTGGCCACGGTCCAGCCTTCGGAGGCCCAGCCCAGCGCCTCCTCGACCTGCTTGCCGCCGACCGAGAAACGCAGCGTGAAGTAGCGATCGAGCCGCGCCCCGTGCTTGCGGATGGGGTGCCTGCGATAACGGATGCCGCGGGCGGCGGTGATCCAATTGGTTGCCATGAACTCTGTTCTCTCTCACCTTATCCCTAATCTGTCCCTAGATCTTCGGTGAAACGGATTAGGGGTACGTGATGGCGGGTGAGACAAGATAGCGCAGAAAGTCTGGACAACAAGTGGATTTTATGAGGCTGTGTGAGGGCGGGTGAAGCTGTGTAGAGCTAACTTAAAAATCTGCTCCTCGCCAGAGGGTGCGGGTTCGAGTCCCGCCGTCCGCACCAACGCCGGTCGCGCTGGGAGCCTCGCATCCGGCAAGACGCATTGCCGGAAAGCGCGGGACGCGGCCGTAGAGAACTCGGGCGCCACCTCGACCGTTCCCCCAAAATTTGCCGGCCGTGTATCCCTATAAAAACTCGTTGCATCAGTGTGATTTACCAAAGATCTCCAGGACCGTGGGGGTCTGCCGAAAATCCCCGACCCCTGTAAAAGCGGCAAAACAGGGCGAATAATCGATTCGGTCCTGAAATTTGCCTCGGTTATCTTCGATAAAGCCATCTGGATCAGACACTTGAAAGTCGAGTTAAGGTTCGAACGACCAGGGGGTCTGACTTCGCCCTGCAGGGGGGCGAATCGGTCTATCAGGGGGACAACAGGGGAGGCCGTTTGCGAAGTCTGATGTGGCCCAGGCTAAGTTCAGCCGACCTCAGGTGTGCAACCCCGAATACCCGTGTCGGATTTCTTTACACATTTCAGTTGTGTGCGTCAAGTTCAGCAATTTTAATCGTGGTGTTGGGTGATGCCGGGTGAACCTCCTGCGTCAGTCGCGGCCGTAACCGCGCGGCGGGTCGATTGCTTGCAACTCGTCGAGATCGAGTTCGGCGATCGCCTGAAGTTTGTCGGCCAGGCGCGCTTCGATCTGCATTCCGACCCTTCCGCGTTCGCGGGCGCGGCGGCAGCAGGCGATTTCGGGAGTCGTCGATAGGCTGCAGCCAACAGTAATTAAGTCAATATGTTACGCCTCGTTCTAACCCGTTCGTAAGAACCGAGAGAGTATGCGCGGGGTAGTTTGACTTGGGTCCGCCCGTCTGCCTCAAGCGCAATCTGGCCGCCGCCTCGCGCGATCGCCTCCGCATGAGGCCAATCGAAATTCCCGAGCGCGCGCCGCGCCGGAGCCCGATCCGTGACAACGGCTGTCGGTCGCGAGTGTCGGTTTTTTTTACACGTATGTGCGTCGACTTTGCACTTGTGTTCTCAGCCAAACAACTGAAGCTCCTTCCAAAATACTATTAACAACAACAATAAGGGCTCGTCACGCGTGTCGGTTTTTTTACAAATGGGCTACGCCGCCGTCAGCAGAGTTTTCTATCTTATTGATTTTAATGGTATATCGTGGATGGCACGCTGTTTGCGCCGATAATGGCCGTAGGATTTTTTTGACCAGAAAGCGCGAGATGACAAAGAACCTTCTGACCACGATTGCGCTGCTGGCGGCTCCGCTGCTGGCGGTGGTGGCTCAACCCGCTTTTGCCACCCCCACCACCTATTCCGAGAGCATTTCCAATATACATTCGAGCGTATCGGGCCAACCGTCATTCTCGGGCTTGGCAAGCTTTATCAATCAAAGCCTCGCGACGCCGTACACCGAGACCCCGTTTTTTATTGGCGCACCGGCTGGTTCCGGATCGGGTACGGAGACGTCAACCGTAACCGTTACACTCGGCTTCTCGGACTCGGCAGGTGGGAGCGGCAGCTTAACGGAAACCGGGGCTTTTTCTGCCAACTATTCTAATACCACCGACTGGATTATTTGGACCGGGGAAACCGTCGGCACCAGGCGTTTTTACAACGAACGTCACCTTGTCGGACGGCGCGATGATCCAGCTGCAACTCGACGATGCGAACGACTGGAACATCCAACCAAACGCGAAGTTTACCCTGTTGGACGCACCGCCAGTGCCTGAGCCGGCCAGTCTCGCTTTGCTTGGCACGGCCCTCGCCGGGCTGGGGCTGCTAAAGGGAGCGCGTCGCCGCCGGTCGTCGTAACCATCACACGCCACGTTCGAAAAGCCGGCGACCCAACTGTGCCCGCCGGCTTTTTAGATACAGTCGGGGTTGCGAGACCTCGGCCGCTGATTTTGCTGCCTCAGAGCGAGCGAACCCAAATCCGTTAATTCGGGTCGAGTTCGGTATCCCAATAGAGATAGTCGCGCCAGCTCTCGTGCAGATAGTTGGGCGGGAACGCGCGGCCGTTTTGCTGCAGCATGTAAGTGGTCGGCTGGACCGGGCGGCGGCGCGGGTACATCCCGCTCTCGCGCGGCAGCCGGTTGCCCTTCCACAAATTGCAGGTGGCGCAGGCGGTGACGACGTTGGTCCAGATCGTGCGCCCGCCGCGTGATCGCGGCACGAGGTGGTCGAAGGTCAGCTCGTGCGAGGGATAGGGTTCACCGCAATATTGGCAAGTAAACCGGTCGCGCAGAAAGACGTTGAACCGGGTGAATGCCGGATGCCGCGCCGCCGGCACGTACTCCTTCAACGAGACCACGCTCGGCAATTGCATCTCCAAAGAGGGGCTATGCACGCGGACATCGTAATGGTCGATGATATTGACGCGATCGAGAAACACCGCCCTGATCGCATCCTGCCAGGACCACAGCGACAGCGGAAAATAGCTCAACGGTCGAAAGTCGGCGTTGAGCACCAGAGCCGGGCAATTGTCCAGGCAAACGGTCACGCAAAACCCGTCCCGCTTATCCTCGCTCGCGGGCCGGAATAGCACGCGATTGTTACCGCTTGATAACGGATCGGCCGTGCGGAGACAAGATTCCGGGACAAAATTTCGCTGCTCAGCGGGTCGGGACCGGCTTTTCTCCGTGGTAAT
>Ga0306920_100015691_pt1 | contig 10397 bp, 10 predicted proteins | sample flu12Cox44000170_FD_204666 | JGI IMG/M metagenome (GOLD analysis project Ga0306920, IMG submission 204666) | Lab enrichment of tropical soil microbial communities from Luquillo Experimental Forest, Puerto Rico - flux4day.12C.oxic.44.000.170 (v2)... | ecosystem: Environmental > Terrestrial >...
CGTTAGCATCGGCATGGGCATTTTGCCGCTATCTGACGAAATGCCATGAGCAAGCTCAAAGCCGTGCCGCGGCGCACAGGCGGGTAGGGCGGACGGCGCATGCGTCCGCATTGTGATAATCACCCAAGGTTGGCCATGTTCGCGCCTCCATGATCGTCTGCTGGGCCTCGGCACACCCCTGCCGCCGTTGATTGGACGGGCCATCGTCGAGCCAATCCAGGCGAAACCGCATCGCATGTGGCTTCTCATGACGGGCTCCGCTTGGAGGCTTCTCATGGGGGTTCTCATGGGCGCTTCTCATGGGTGGTTTCGCGGCGACCGGCTAAGCAGCAGCAAACATCGCGGGTGCACGCCACGCCGCTGGCCGCGGCCCAGGCGCCCAGCTGCGCCGCCTCTCAGCATTGCCATCATCGCCATCAACGGTTGCCTGCTCGTGCCGCAGGTGCCCGCCCGCTAAGTGACCGATCAGCTACGTCGTCTTCACGCTCAAGGGGCGCTCATGGCTCAGCGCGCCAGCTCGCCGCTTTGGGGCCCCGCCTATTGGAGCAATGACCTGATTTTGCTCATTAAAACACGCTCGCGGCGGCGCAAACCCATGGCCGTCGGGCGCGGCCGCGATCCCACCTTTTTTGGATCGCAGCTCTGCCGGGTTCCTCCTATCCCGTAAGGGCAAGAAGGCGTACAAGCCCGCTTCGGCCAACCGGCACGAAGAAGACCTCCCATGGCACATGCGCCCGCGGCTGCCGTTAGGGGTGCCAAGCACGACGACGCGCAGATGCGCCGGCTTTGGCCGCTGGCACTGGGCGCCATCGGTGTCGTCTATGGGGACATCGGCACCAGCCCCATCTATGCCTTTCGCGAGGCGGTCGTTGCCGCCACCGGCGAGTCAGCCGTGGTGCACGACACGGTGTTGGGCATCCTCTCGCTCATCATTTGGTCGCTGTTCCTGCTCGTGACGCTGAAGTACGTGTTCGTACTTCTGCGCGCCGACTTCAATGGTGAGGGCGGTACCTTCGCATTGATGGCGCTGGCGCAGTCGGTGGCGCAACGCAGCAAGCACGTCATCTTGCTGCTCGGCGTGGCCGGAGCATCCTTTCTTTACGGCGACGCGGCCATCACGCCGGCGTTGTCAGTGATATCGGCGGTGGAGGGCCTCAAAGTCATTGCTCCCGCTTTCGACAAGGCGGTCGTGCCCTTGTCGCTCGCCGTCCTGATCGGACTGTTCGCCATGCAAAGGCGAGGCACGGCCAAGGTCGCGGCCCTGTTTGGACCGATCATCCTGCTGTGGTTTGTGGCCATCGGTGCCGTCGGCATCGTGTGCGTTGCCGAGGAACCACGCGTGCTCGCCGCGTTCAATCCGATCCATGGCGCGACGTTTCTGCTCAATAGCGGCCTCATCGGCTTCACCGTGCTCGGGCTCGTCTTTCTCGCCGTCACCGGCGCCGAGGCGCTCTATGCCGACCTCGGCCACTTCGGCCGCAAGCCGATCCAGGTCGCCTGGCTCATCGTTGCGCTGCCGGCACTCACCCTCAACTACATGGGCCAGGGTGCGCTCGTGCTCGGCAACCCCGGGGCGATCGAGAATCCCTTCTTCCTGATGTTTCCCGGCTGGTTGCTGTGGCCAGTCGTCCTGCTCACCACGGTGGCAACGGTGATTGCTAGCCAGGCGGTGATAACGGGCGCCTATTCGGTCACCCGGCAGGCCATCCAGCTCGGGCTCCTTCCGCGCCTGGGCATTCGCCACACCTCGGAGGAGGTGGCGGGCCAGATCTATCTGCCCCGCGTCAATTGGCTGCTGCTCCTCGCCGTCCTGCTGCTGGTTGCCGTCTTCAAGAGCTCCAGCGCGCTCGCCGCCGCCTATGGCGTGGCGGTGACAGCCACCATGATCACAACCTCGTTGATGGCCTTCTTCGTCTTCTGGAAGCTGTGGCGATGGCCGATGTGGCAAGCTGCGGCCCTGATCCTACCCCTTCTGCTCATCGAGCTCATCTTCTTCGCGGCCAATGTCATCAAGATCCTCGAAGGCGCCTGGGTGCCGCTGGTGATCTCGATTGCGATCATGCTGCTCATGCTGACCTGGCTCAAAGGCACGTCCATTCTCAACATGATCGCGCGCAAGCAGGACGCCACGCTCGACTGGCTGGTGAATACGCTTGAGAGAAAACCGCCGCATCGCGTCAGCGGCACGGCGGTGTTCCTGACCGGCAATCCGCACGTGGCGCCGTCGTCGCTGCTTCACAATCTGAAGCACAACCACATGCTTCACGAGCGCAACATCGTCCTTACCATCAAGACAGCGGACGTGCCGCGCGTTCCCAACAGCGAGCGGGTCAAGATCGAGAGCCTCTCCGCCACCTTTACCGGCGTGACCCTCGCATACGGCTTCATGGAGACGCCAAACGTGGAGCGCGGCCTGCAGCTGTGCCGCAAGCGCGGTCTCAACGTGGACCTGGCGGCCACCTCGTTCTTTTTGTCGCGCCGCGTGCTACGGCAGACAACGCGCTCGCGCATGCCGACCTGGCAGGAGCGGCTCTTCATCTGGCTCGCCGGCAGCGCCGAAGACGCGACCACCTACTTCCAAATTCCCTCCGATCGCGTCGTCGAGATCGGCACGCAGATCGCGGTTTGAGGGCGCACTGGGTGCGCAGGGCAAGAAAGTGACGCGCCGCCCGAGGCGCCAAGGGCGCAGCTAGATGGGGCAGCTAAGATAGGGGCAGCCAAAGAGAGCCAACGCACAAAAGCACACGCCCTGCGCTCGAGCCGGGCGCAAATTCTCGAACGCCCGCGCGCCAACCTTGGGTGCGGTGCGTACCGCCGAACCGGGGATAATTACTTCGCCGGCGGGGGGCTCTTTTTCTTGGCGGTCCCCTGGCCCCGACAGTAGGCCTTGCGCTTCGGCTTGCCGGTCTTCTCGTCCATGATCGCGGCGATCCATCTGCAGGACTCGTTGGCCTTGCAGGCCGTCTCCTCCGTGATCGCGTTGCACGCGCTCTTGGCCTTGGCCGGCTTCTTCGTCGCATCCTGGGCAAGTGCGGACGCGCCCACGAGCAGGGCAGCCGCAGCCGCCGACGCAACCAATAGTTTTCCGATGTCTGTCACGTTTTCCCCCGAATCGTCACCAGGATAGACCTCATAGCGCGTGTGCCACCGAAAAACAATTGCGGCTGCGGCTATTGTGGCGCCGCAGCCCACCAAATCATGCGCTGGATCGGGACCGCCGGTTACTTCTTCGTCGCCTTCGGCTTGGCGCGGCAGTAGGCTTTGGCCTTCACCTTGCCCTTCGCATCCTTGCTCTCGCCAACCCACGTGCAATCGTCGGCGCGGGACTCGCAGTCCGCCTGCTGCTTGATGGTCTTACAGGCGGGCGGCTTCTTGGCGGGAGCTGCCTTCTTTTCCTGCGCCGACGCGCCATACGCCATCAGCGCAAGTGCCACGGTAGCAACTGAAATTCCTAATCTCTTCACCAGCGTCTTGTGCACGGCGGTCGTCTCCATTGTTGAACCCCAGTCAATCCTGTGGGATGACGGATGAATGCGTGATGAATGGCTGTTCAGGCTTCTATCACCGTAGAGGGTGTCGCGGACGGCGGTCGTCCCAGAGGCGCCGCCGCGGCAGAAAGCGACAGAGAAATGAGGGGCAGCGCGGATGCCGCGGCTCGGGCATCGGTGGGGGCTGATTGTGCGCGCACTGTCAGGCTCGGTGCGCGACAAAAAGCTCTCCGAATCAAGGTGCAAGCCGTCGAGGATGGACCGCACCGCCACCTGCGATGGGCGCGGCGCAATGGACGTGGCTCCGTCGCCGCCCTTCCTCAGGGCCGATCCTGTCGCGCCGCAGCGCGCTTGGCGCATCCTTGGCAGCGTGGGGCCCCGCACCAACCTATTGACCAACCCGTTGGCCAACCCGCTGGGCGGTTGCCGCAGCGAAGGGCGCAAGCAAGGCTCCCCCGGGACGCAAGCGACGGCGAGGCCGCCCCCGTCTCCCGCGCAAAAAGGGCACTTGCTTGAGCCTTGCGCTGCCCGCGTGGTTGCGATGATCTACCTCGACCTCCCAATGGGCCAAGCGTTCGGCGCCCTGCCGGGTGTCGATCTCAACCGGCGCCAATCAATGGCGCTGCTGCTCGCCCCTCTCGTTAGCTTGCGCTCACAGTGCTCGGCTGGTGCGGGACGAGCGCACGCCAGGCGAGGGATCAGGTGGCGGCAATGTTGCAGCGATCGGCCGGCCAACGTGGAGCCCGTCGACGCACATGGGCCGACTTGCCGTCCGTCGGCCAGCGCCTATAGTGCGCGCGCGTTTCCATCTCCAGCGCAAGGGCGTCCCATGCCTGCCAAGGACAGCAGATCCAAGGTGAAAAAGGTGGTGCTGGCCTATTCGGGCGGCCTCGACACGTCCATCATCCTCAAATGGCTGCAGGAGACCTATCAGGCCGAGGTGGTCACCTTCACGGCCGATCTGGGCCAGGGCGAGGAGCTGGAGCCGGCCCGGCGCAAGGCCGAGATGCTCGGCATCAAGAAGGGCAACATCTTTATCGAGGACCTGCGCGAGGAGTTCATCCGCGACTACGTGTTCCCGATGTTCCGCGCCAATGCCCTCTACGAGGGGATCTATCTGCTTGGCTCGTCCATCGCGCGGCCTCTGATTGCCAAAACGCAGATCGACATCGCCCGCAAAACGGGCGCCGACGCCGTCTGCCATGGCGCAACCGGCAAAGGCAACGACCAGGTGCGGTTTGAGCTTACCTATTACGCGCTCGAGCCCACCATCAGGATCATCGCCCCCTGGCGCGAGTGGAGCTTCAAGAGCCGCGAGGAATTGATTGCCTTTGCCGAAGCACACCAGATCCCCGTGGCCAAGGACAAGCGCGGAGAAGCGCCGTTCTCGGTCGATGCCAATATGCTGCACTCCTCCTCCGAGGGGAAGGTGCTGGAAGATCCCGCCGCGGAGCCGCCGCCCTTCGTGTACCAACGCACGATTTCGCCCATGGAAGCGCCCGACAAAGTGACGGAGGTCGCAATCGGCTTCGCCAAGGGCGATGCGGTGAGCCTCGACGGCAAGACCATGTCTGCGGCTTTGCTGTTCGCCAAGCTCAACGAGCTCGGCCGCGACAACGGTATCGGCCGCGTCGACCTCGTGGAAAACCGCTTCGTCGGCATGAAGTCGCGCGGGGTCTATGAGACCCCGGGCGGCACCATCCTGCTTGCGGCCCACCGGGCAATCGAGTCGATCACGCTCGACCGCGGCGCCGCGCACCTCAAGGACGAGCTGATGCCGCGCTACGCCGAGCTCATCTACAACGGTTTTTGGTTCGCGCCAGAGCGGCTGATGCTGCAGGCGCTGATCGACAAGAGCCAGGAGCAGGTGGAGGGCGTGGTGCGCCTCAAGCTCTATAAGGGCAACGTCATCGTCACCGGCCGCGAAAGCGACGAGTCGCTCTATTCCAGCAGCCTCGTCACCTTCGAGGACGACAAGGGCGCCTACGACCAAAAGGACGCAGCAGGATTCATCCGGCTCAATGCGCTGCGGCTGCGCACCCTGGGGCAACGCAGCCGGCGTGGCTAGAGGTTGCGAACAGAGAGTGCGGCGCGTGTAAATGGGGCTCCGAGCACAAGGTCCGGGAAGACCAGACGTTGTAAGGCTGCGGGAAAGAACGAGCGCACGTTTGAGTTGAGGAGGGAAGAGCCGCAATGTTCACCCGCATGGAGCTGGGCCGCATCGCGGGCATCCCGATCTACCTCGACTTGATGTTCGTGCTGGTGCTGCTCATCTTCACCTATCCCTACTTTACGGCCGGCAGCACGCAGGCGATGTCGGCGGGCTTCGTCATCGTCGTGGGTCTTCTGCTGTCGATCCTGCTGCACGAGCTGGGCCACGCCTTTGCCGGGCGTCTGTTCAAGGCGCACGTCTCCCACATCGATCTGACGGGGCTTGGCGGTGTCGCCCACTTCGAGCGCTCGCTGCCGCGCTCGGCACCGGCGCGCTCGATCATCTACCTGGCGGGACCACTCGTTAACTTCGGGCTCTGGCACGGGCTCGGCTGGCTCACCACCGAGGCTGCACTGATGGGCAGCCCCATGCTGGCTTTGCCGCTCGCGGTGCTGGCGACGGCCAATTTCTATCTCATGTGCTTCAACCTGCTCCCCGCCTACCCCCTCGACGGGGGCCTTACGCTCGACGCATGGCTCGGCGCGCTGCTGGGCGCCACCTGGTCGGTGCGCATCGTTGCCTGCCTCGGCCTCGCGGTCGCCGCGGCCGTCGCACTCTATGCGCTGCCGACCGGCGTCTTTTTGTTGTTTGTGGCGTTCTTTCTGGCGCAGGCGAACTGGGAGGCGCTGCAGAGCGTCGGCGGCTGGTCTCGGTGGCGTTAGGCCCGGCTCAGCCCAGGCGCTCGAGGAACGCGGCCAGGTGGCGGTTGAAGACTTGCGCGCGCTCGAAATAGACCGAGTGCCCCGCATCCTTGATGTGCACGGCGCGCGCCCCCGGCACCGCGGCGGCGATGGCATCGGCGGCGAAGGGCGGGATCAGGATGTCCTCATCGCCGACGATGAACAGGACCGGGCAAGCGGTCTCGGCCAACGCCACCGGCGCGCGCGTCCTGCAGGACCGAGCCGCTCGCGCAGCGCTAGCTTGTCGAGGCTGGCATTCATATCGTCGATGTGGCGGTAGAGGAGATGCAGCGCCGGGCCTGCGCCCGTGACCTCATAGTGCAGGAGGCGGTCGCCGCGCTGGAGGCTGCCGATGCGGCGGACGGGCAAGGGACGATGCGCGGTCATGTGGCTCCGGGAAACAAGGGACGCGAAACGGAAACTTAGCCAGCATCGCCAAGCCTGTCATCGCAGAGCTCTGTTGCACAGACCATCAGACGTCAGCTTGATGATGCCGACGATCGCTCACGTTGTCCGCCCGGCGGACCCCGCAGCATGCCGAAGAACGCGGTCGTCCCGCCATTCGGGGCGGGCGCCAGGCACCCCAGCTTGGGGTTGCTGTTGCGATGCTGACGCCTGCCCCCGCAAAGCCGATGCCTGATGCCCAGGATGGCCCGCCAGATCTGGGTTGCCGATCGGCTGGGACTGCCGGCACGCCGAGGCTGATCCCCGGGCCGACGAGCCCAAACGTCCAGCCGAGCCTGAGGCCAGCATCGCCGATCCTGGTGCTGCGAGGCTAATCCGCCTCGAGGGCCTTGCGCATGCGCCGCATGCCTCGCAAGGCGGCCCGGTCGAATTTGGGAAAGGCCAGATCGAGCCGCTCCAGGGCGTTCACGATCGCCGCCGACAGGACCAAACGCCCCGCAGGATGACGAGCAGCGCCCAACTGTCCTCGGCATGGAGCCGCTCCTGCAGGTCGGCGAGGCGCCCAGTGTGCTTGGCAAGCATCCTGTCCGCGTTCTCCTTGCTGAAGCCGGCGGTCTCGGCCGGATCGACATCGCGCAGCCGGAAGCGCCTGGGGTGGCCGACCCTAAAGCGATTGGGGAGTTTCGCGTGGCTCATGCCCAGATCCTTGCTCAACTCTTGGCCCAAACTCCTGGCCCAAACTCTCGGCGCTAAATCTTTGGCCCTGGATCTTTGACCCTAGATTCCTGGCCCACGCCCCGTGGCGCGCCACGCAATTGGCCGTCTCCAACATCGAGCGAGCAAGGCAAAAGCCGAGATAATGCTAAACGCGGACGATCCTCGCGCACCCCTCAGCGAAACGGCGGCTCGTCAAAGGAGCGCAACTTGCGCGAGTGCAAGGTGTCGCGGCGCGTGCGCAGCAAATCGAGCGTCGCAAGGCCGATTTCGAGATGCTCGGCCACCGCGCTCTTGTAGAAGGCATCGGCAGCGCCCGGCAGCTTGATCTCGCCGTGCAGCGGCTTGTCGGAAACGCACAGCAGCGTGCCGTAGGGCACCCGCAACCTATAGCCGTTGGCGGCCACCGTTCCGCTTTCCATGTCGACGGCGATGGCGCGCGAGAGATTGATGCGCCGTCGCTCCTGGGTGTAGCGCAGCTCCCAGTTGCGGTCGTCGTTGGTAACCACCGTGCCGGTGCGCAGGCGCTGCTTTAAGGCTTCGGCCTTCTCGCCGGTGACGAGGGCCGCCGCGTCCTGCAGCGCGATCTGCACCTCGGCCAGGGCCGGGATCGGCACATCGGGCGGCACCAGCGAGTCGAGGATGCCGTCCTGGCGCAGATAGGCGTGCGCCAGCACGTAGTCGCCGATCTGCTGCGATTGGCGCAGGCCGCCGCAGTGGCCGACCATCAGCCAGCAGTTGGGGCGCAGCACGGCCAGATGATCGGTGATGTTCTTGGCGTTGGATGGGCCAACGCCGATGTTGACGAGCGTCACTCCCTCCTTGTCGCGGGCAGTGAGGTGATAGGCCGGCATTTGGAAGCGGTGCCAGGGACTGGCGGCAATGACCTCGCGGGTCACGTCCGAGGCGCCGCCGCGGCGGATTTCGGCGCCGCCCGGCAGCACCAGGGCCTCATAGGGTCCGCCCTCCTCGAGACGCGCCAGGCCCCAGCGCACGAACTGATCGACGTAGCGGTGATAGTTGGTGAGCAAAATCCATTGCTGCACATGTTGCCAGTCGCTGCCGGTGTAATGCACGAGCCGCCGCAGCGAGTAATCGACCCGCACTGCATCAAACAGCGAGAGCGGTCGCGGCTCACCCTCCGGCAGCTCCAGCTGACCGTCCGCCACTTCGTCGCCGACGAGGGAGAGCAGCGGGGTCGGGAAATGCCGGGCCAGCTCGCTGGCGGTCACGCCGGTTCTGCCGATGTCCTCGACGCGCTCCAGCACGTAAGGGTAGGGGATTTCCTGGGCGCTGACGTCCACGCCGATCTCGGCGGCGTACTCGACCACCAGGGGCTCCAGCTGTTCCATCAGATACTTGCGAAAGTGGCGCGGGTGGGTCACGGTCGTCGCATAGACGCCGGGGCGCTGGAACTTGGCAAAGGCGCGGCGGGTGCGCGCCGCCGCCCCGACGTGGCGGCACTCCACGCGCAGCAACGGATAGCGAAAGGCAGTGCGGTCCTTGGCTGTGGGCGCCTTGCGGGTCGCGAGATAGCGGTCGAGCGCCCGAGCCAGGGCCGCGCAGGAGCCGGCATAGATCGCCTCCAGGCGATCGACGGCCGCCGCAGGGGTAAGCGTGTGCTTGTCGTTCGGCGTCTTGCCCATGACCTTTCAACGGCCCACCGCTTGGCCCCATAGCAGCTAGGGATCGACGAACTCCAGTCCGTACTGCGCCGCCGCGGTCGCAATTAGCTGCCAGAAGCTTTGCGCCAAACTGCGCACGACGGCAAATTCGTAGGTCGGCCGCTCGTCGATCTGCCACAGATGCACGGGGATATGGGAGAAAAGGGCGGCGGCCGCATCCCCCGGCTGGAACGCGCGGGGGTGGAGGTCAACCGCCACCCCCTTCGCCAAGGCGTCGCGCACGTTGCAGCCGGCGAGGCGCAGCAACGTGCGGCCGTGGCTCTCATCGACGAGCGATGCGAGGCCCGCAAGGGGTGCACCGAGAAGCGCCTCCATTCCCGCACTCGGCGCCGGCAGCGTTGTGGCGAGCCACCGGTCTGGACCCAGCCAGACGAAGGCAATCTTTCGACCCACCACGCGCTTCGGCGTGGTCGGCAGATCGACGCCGAAGGCGGATCGCACCGCCTCGAGCAGGGCCGTGCGCTGGCCGTGGCGCGCCATCACCGTTGCCAGGCCCGCCCCGCGGATCTCGCACACGAATAGGCCAGGGCTCGAGGTTGCGCGGCCGTAGCGGGTGCCGGCAGCCACCGTACCGTTGAGAGCAGAGACGAAGGAATGGGCCCTCTCAGCCACGCACGCGCTCCCCGGCCGGGTCGTAGAAGACGGGATGGCAAATCTCTACAGCCACGTCGCCGCCGCGCACGGGATCGTATGCCCGCACCCGCTCGCCGTGGCGGTCAGGCCCGTGCGCGATGAGACCGAGGCCGGTCCAGTGGTCGAGCATGGGAGAGAATGCCACCGACGTCATGTAGCCCTCGTCAGCGCTGGCTGCAGGATCGGCGCCTTCGCGGATAAAGTGGGCGCCGGCCCGGAGGCGATCCTGGCGGTTTACCGGCTTGAGGCCGACGAGCGTGGGCCGGGCAGCCGCCGTAAGCGCCGGGCGCTGCGCCATAACGCGGCCGATAAAGTCCTTGGCTGTCGACAGCATTCGCCCGAGCCCCAGGTCCCCGGCAGTTGTCTGGCCGTTGATCTCGTTGCCGGCCACGTGCCCCTTTTCGATGCGCATGATGCTCAACGCCTCGGTGCCGTAGGCGGCGATGCCGAACTCCTGGCCAGCCTCCATGATGTGCCGCCACAGCGCCTCGCCATAGCCGGCGGGCACAGCGATCTCGTATGCCAGCTCGCCCGAGAAGGAGATGCGAAATAGGCGCGCCGGCAGGCCACCCATGACGCT